>Ga0160423_10002172_pt1 | contig 16413 bp, 15 predicted proteins | sample CRUFie14St8metaG_FD_108191 | JGI IMG/M metagenome (GOLD analysis project Ga0160423, IMG submission 108191) | Marine microbial communities from the Costa Rica Dome - CRUD Field 142mm St8 metaG | ecosystem: Environmental > Aquatic > Marine > Oceanic > Photic zone | place: Costa Rica: the Eastern... | reverse complement strand
TGATTCAATGACAGTTGAACAGAATGTTATGTTTCCTTTAACTATGTTTTCTGATATGAATAAACAAGATAAATTAGATCGTGTCAATTTTTGTCTTGAACGTGTTAATCTTCATGGAAAAAATAATTTATTTCCTTCAGAATGTTCTGGAGGTATGCAAAAAAGAATTGCTATTGCTAGATCAATATCAATGAATCCAAGGTATTTGTTCTGTGATGAACCAAATTCTGGTTTAGATCCAAAAACAGCTATTGTTATTGATAATCTGATACGTGAGATTACATATGAGTATAATATGACAACAGTTGTAATAACACATGACATGAATTCTGTAATTGAAATAGGAGATACAATTTTATTTATTCATAATACAAAAAATTGGTGGCAGGGTAACCGTGATAATATTATTACGACAAAAAATAAAGAAGTTTTGGATTTTGTTTATGCGTCTAATTTTATGAAAGAAATTCGCTCGTCAATTCAAGAAAAGTAAAATTAAAAGTAAAAGTTATATCCGAAATGTATTTTACTATTCCTAAATAAGATTGGGTTATCAAATTGTTTTCCCAATGCATATGATATAGAAAAAACACCTAGTTCTGTTCTAAAAGAAAATCCTAACCCGAATCCAAAAGGAAAATCTTGATAATATGAACTACTATTATTTTCATACCAGCTTTGGTCATAAAATGCAAATACATTAGAATTTTTATCTAGTAGAAATCTATATTCAATTGTTGTTGTTGTTTTGGTAGTTGCGTATAGTTCATCTTCATTAAATCCACGTTGATTAGATAGCCCGCCATATCTATAAACTTCATTTTCAAATATTTCATCTGCAGAATAATGTTCAGTTAAATTTGATAAATAAAGAACATGTCTTTTATATATAGGGATAAAGTAGTTCAATTTTATCTTCATTTGATAAATGATAGAATTAATAATAGTGTTATTATTATTTATTCTTGACTTACGACTACCAATATTAGATTCAATTAAAATCTTTATTCCTTTAGTAGGGTTAGGTAAGTAATCAATATTTTGATATGAATAAGAAATACCATAGCTATTGGAATTTGTGTTACCTAATTTAGAAAAAGAAGGGTTATTATTTCCGCCAGAAAGAATATTTGAATTTATATTCTGATAATAAGCTTTTATATAGCTGCCATTTTTCAGAAAATACTGTATTCCAATTTTTGATTTTAATTCAAGAAAAGAAGTATCTCTTTTATATAAGTTAAATGTTCCATCTAATCCGAATGATGAATTAAATAAAAATGGATAGTTTAAGTTAGCATCTAATGATTGTGTTTGTATCTGAATACTTTGCCATTTAATATCGATTAATTCTCCTCTATGAAAAATGTTTTGAAGCCTTAAATTTAACTCACCTGTAAAAAGTATCTTTTCTGAAATAGGGTCGGGCTGAAAACCAATAATTCCATTTATAGTATTTGTAGGAATTGATTTTAAATACAAAAATAGTTCTACACCTTTATCGGTGAATAATATTTCAGAAGGTTTAATTTCTTTTAAAAAAGCTACCTGTTCAATACGTTCTGATATTTTTTTTCTACTTGATTCTTTATAATGTTGACCAATTTTTATTCCAATTAAATTTGAAATATATTTGTTTGAAATGGAAGAGTCTCCTTTCAGATTAATTTTATTCCAGCTATAGTAGGGGCCTCTTGTTATTTTTATTTCTGCTATTAGTTTGTGTTTTTTTATAATAGGATTCTTTAGTCTAACTTTAGCAAAAGGGAAGCCATTATTAATGTATGCATTAAGAGTAGAAACCAATATTTGATTTACTTCACCTGGAGTAAATGGAGTATTAAGTATTAATTTTTCGTTTATTTTACTGTGTTTTCTTAAAAAAATAAGTTCATTTTGATTTATATTTAATTTGCAAGAATGGAACTTAGGACCACTAATAAAGTCAACTAAAATAGTTCTTTTATTAAATTTCACACTGTCAACGGATGCTAATAGAAAGCCTTTTTTGACTGCATTAATTTGTATTTGCTTTATATATTTAATGGCATTAGTACTATCTTTGAATTTAGTCTTACTGTTTTTTACTATTTTTTTAGAGATATCGTTTGAAAAAATCAGCCTATAGTCTTCTTGTCCTATAGATAGAAATGATAAAAATAGAATTAACAATAAAAGAAATTTGTTCATTAGTATTATAAAACGGAGTGAAAATTAGTTTATTTTAAGCTATCAAACATTCATTGTTAAAAACAAAATTACTTTAATAGTGTAATTTATCTTAGCTTTGGCGTTTAATTTATATATTTAGAAAACTAGATAATGATCAAAAACAAAATTATTATGAAGAATAGATTAAGTTTAATATTTATTGGGTTCGCTTTATTGTTTTTTCTATCTGCCTGTGGTGCTTCCAAAGGAGCGCATTGCGATGCATATGGAAGTATAGATGGAATTGAAAATTCAGATTTAGCTGATCTTTAAAAAATTAAGTTCTACTTTTTTTTAATTCAAAGTTTTTTCCAAGATACACTTTTCTCACTTGCTCATCATCTGCTAGTTCTCTTGCAGTCCCAGATTTTAGTATGCTTCCTTCAAATAGAAGATATGCTCGATCTGTTATAGATAAAGTTTCTTGTACATTGTGATCAGTAATTAGTACACCAATATTTCGTTTTTTTAAATCTGAAATAATATTTTGAATATCTTCAACAGCAATTGGATCAACTCCAGCAAAAGGTTCATCTAATAACACAAATTTAGGTTCTGTTGCTAGAGCACGAGCTATTTCAGTTCTCCTTTTTTCTCCTCCTGAAAGTTTATTCCCTAAGTTTTTACGTACATTTTCTAAGCTAAATTCATTAATTAATTTTTCGAGTTTTATATCTCTTTCTTTTTTATTTAGATTAGTCATTTCCAGAATAGCCATAATGTTATCTTCGACTGATAATTTACGGAAGACTGAAACTTCTTGCGGTAAGTAACCAATTCCCATTTGAGATCTTTTGTACATTGGAAGGGAAGTTATGTCTCTTTCATTTAAGAAGACGTTTCCAGAGTTTGGTTTCACCAATCCTACAATCATATAGAATGAAGTTGTTTTTCCCGCCCCATTTGGACCAAGAAGTCCTACAACTTCTCCTTGATTAACTGCAATTGAAACTCCCTTTACTACATCTTTACCTTTGTAAGATTTTATTATTTTATCCGTATATAACTTCATTTTTTATCAAATTATAATTTTTAATGTAGAATTATTTTTATTTGTTTTTTTCAACACGCTTAGCTATTAGTATACTAGATTCATATAGAAGAGCAATAGGTATACCTACTATAATTTGACTTATTAAGTCAGGTGGAGTTATTATAGCAGCTAATATCAGAATACAAATAATAGCATGCTTTCGATATTTTTTTAGAAATTTTGATGTTAAAACTCCAAGTCTCGTAAACAAATATGAAATGATAGGTAAAAGAAATAATATACCTGAGAAAAAAACAGTTGATAATATTGTACTCATATAGGAGTTAATTGTAAATATATTATCAATTTTTGCACTTATTTTATACGATCCAAAAAACTGAACGGTCAGAGGTGCAACTATAAAATAACCAAATGTTATACCTAAAAAAAATAATAAAGAGATATAAAAAACGATTCCTTTAGTGGCAGATTTTTCGGAGTATTTTAATCCCGGCTTTACGAACGCCCAAATTTGATAAAAGATAAATGGGAATGCTATAATTATGCCTCCTATAATGCTCATCATCAAAGCGTATGAGAATTGCCCAGATAATGTCATACTTTGCATTCTGACAGGAATAGATTCAAGACAAATGTTTAGATATCTGCATATTAATTTAAAAGAAATAAATTCAGGATTTTTCATTGATAGGAATATTTTCTCCATTATCCATTCTTGAAAAAACCATATTATTATTGCAAATAAAATAATAGATATGCTCATTCGAACAAGTCTCCATCTTAGTTCTTCTAGATGATTTAAGAAGGTCATTTGTCTATCCTCTTCCATAAATGTAAAATTAGTTAATCCTATTTTTTTTTACTAGAAAAGCTATAACTAATCTAAACTTTAAATTTTTTGTTTTAATCCTTATATTTTTGGTCTTCCATGTATTTATTTTGAGTATCTTAGAATAGTATTCATAGTTTTCCCAAAATGGAAGATAAAGATTTAAAAGGTTCCTTAAAATCATACTTTGGCTTTGATAGTTTCAAAGGTGAACAAGAAGAGATTATTAAGAATGTATTAAATAAAAAAAATACATTTGTTATTATGCCTACCGGAGGAGGTAAATCAATGTGTTATCAATTACCAGCTATGATGTCACATGGAACAGCTGTTATTGTTTCACCTCTAATAGCTTTAATGAAAAATCAAGTAGATTCAATCCGAAATGTAACAAATAATGATTCGATAGCTCATTTTCTAAATTCATCTCTTAATAAAACAGAGGTCTCTAATGTTAAACATGATATTATATCTCAAAAAACAAAGCTTTTATATGTAGCACCAGAGTCTTTGACTAAAAAAGAAAACATTGAATTTCTAAAATCTGTTACAATATCTTTTTTTGCTATAGATGAGGCCCATTGTATATCAGAATGGGGGCACGACTTTAGGCCTGAATATAGACGATTGAGAGAGATTTTTGAAGAAATATCGAATGCTCCAATTATTGCGCTAACTGCAACTGCAACGCCTAAAGTTCAACATGATATTCAAAAAAACTTGAATATGTTAGATGCTGTAATATTTAAATCATCATTTAATAGAGAAAATCTTTTTTACAGAATTCTACCCAAAAAAGATGTAGAAAAACAGATCATAAAGTTTATAAGTGGAAGAAAACAAAAAAGTGGGATTATTTATTGTCTTAGCAGAAAAAAAGTAGAAGAAGTTGCAGCTCTGTTACAGGTTAATGGTATTAATGCACTGCCATATCATGCAGGACTAGATTCAACTTCTAGAGCTAAACATCAAGATATGTTTTTGATGGAGGAGGTTAACGTCATTGTTGCAACTATTGCTTTTGGCATGGGTATTGACAAACCTGATGTTCGTTTTGTAATTCATTATGATATACCAAAATCATTAGAAAGTTATTATCAAGAAACAGGAAGAGCTGGACGTGATGGTGGAGAGGGTGATTGTATTTCTTTTTACAGATATAAAGATATAGAAAAGTTAGAAAAATTTTTACATGGTAAACCATTAGCAGAACAAGAAATTGGTCGTCAATTATTAAGTGAAATGTCCTCATTTGCTGAAACATCTGTTTGTAGGCGTAAAATGATTCTTCATTATTTTGGGGAGCATTTTGATCAGCATAAATGTAATTCTATGTGTGATAATTGTAGGGAACCAAGGGAAAGTTTTGAAGGTAAAGAATATGTTAATTACTTGTTGTCTGCTGTTGAACTATTTAAAGAAAATCAAAAAGCAAAACATTATTGTGCATTTTTGTCAGGTGTTGTCAATAGTGATATTAAGGCTTATGATTATGATAAATTACCTCTTTTTGGTATAGGTAAATCGAAAGATGAACATTTCTGGAATGCCATTTTAAGACAGTGTGTTGTATCAGGTTTACTTTCCAAAGATATTGAATCTTATGGGACTCTAAAACTGACTGATGCCGGAAGGAATTTTAAAAGAAATCCGACTTCATTTTTGTTATTTAAAGAAAGAGATTATTTGGTAACTGATGCTGATTCTTCTGATTCAACTAATTTTGTAGATCTTCCACTCGATGAAGTATTATTTAACGATTTGGTAGACTTAAGAAAAAGAATATCTAAAGAAAAAGATATACCTCCATTTGTTATTTTTCAAGAGCCTTCCCTAAAAGATATGTGTTTCCAATATCCTATTTCAATTGAAGAATTAATAAATATTCAAGGTGTTGGACGAGGTAAAGCTCAAAGGTACGGCAAGCCATTTATTGAATTGATAAGTCAATATGTTAATAATAATGAGATTGAAAGACCTCAAGATTTGGTTATGAAGTCTGTTGTAAATAAATCAGGTCTTAAAGTACAATTGATTCAGAATATAGATAGAAAGTTGCCTTTAGAAGATATTGGGCGTGCTCAAGGTAAAAATATTCAAGAGATTATCGATGAAATTCAAGCCATTGTTGCATCAGGCACTAGAGTTAACATTAATTATTATATTGATGACATTTTAGATTCTGATTCACAGGACGAAATTTACACATATTTTTCTGAAGCTGAAACTGATAATTTGGTTGATGCTCATAATGAATTTGGCGGTGATTATTCAGAAGAAGAACTGAGATTGATGTGGATAAAATTTATGAGTGAAATGGCTAATTAATTTCTAATTCCATTTTTCATTTCAAAAAGTTTTCACTTTATTCCAAGAAATGAAATTAAGATGTGGAAAAAGGTGCTAATGCCATCATCTGCATCCCTATTTTTAGTGCTTCATCATCAATATTAAACTTGGAATTATGCAAACCAAATTGTATTCCTTTATTTTTATTTTTCACCCCTAAACGAAAAAAACAAACTGGCACTTTTTGGGAATAAAAAGCAAAGTCTTCCGAGGTCATTCTTAAAGGCAATTCATGAACTTTTGATTTTCCTAAAAATTTTTCTGCAAACTTTCTCATTGATGAAGTAAGCTCATTATTATTTTCTAAATAAGGATAACCATTACTTATTTCTACTTTAGCTTTTCCTTCAAATGATGCTGCAATGTTTTCCGCTGTTTTTACAATAAGTTTTAAGCCTTCTTTTCTCCATTTTTCATTCATTGTTCTAAATGTCCCCTTTAATTTAGCGACTGAAGGAATAATGTTCGTTTCTCCTATAGCCTCAAAGTGACCAAATGATAATATGCAAGGTGTTTTTGGGTCACATTTTTTAGTGATAATTTCGTTGGTTGATTGTATAATGTTTGTTCCAATTATTATAGGATTTATACACTCATTTGGAATTGCAGCATGACCACCTTTACCATTAATAGTTATGTATATTTCATCACAAGAAGCCATATAAACACCTTCTTTAAAACCAACATTTCCGACTTCCAAGTCAGGAAAAACATGTAAAGCAAACATTTTTGATACAGTAGGATTTTTTAACACACCATCTTTTATCATATATGTTGCTCCTCCTGGATTTTTTTCTTCTCCTGGCTGAAAAATTAGTTTTATTGGTTTTGGAAGAGAATTTCTCAGTTCATATAATATTTCTGCAGCACCTAATAAAATAGAGGTATGGGCATCATGACCACAAGCATGCATAATTCCATCAAATTTTGATTTATAAGGAATATTATTCTCTTCTAATATAGGTAGGGCATCTAGATCTGCTCTTAATCCAATTACGGAATCATTTTTTGAATGATGCTCACCTTGAATCATTGCAACTACTCCAGTATTTCCAACCTCTATTTCAGGTTTTAAATTAATTGATTCAAGTTGATAAGCGACATACGCCATAGTATTGTATTCTTTATAGCTTAATTCTGGATTCGCATGAATATGTTCTCTAATTGATTTTACCTTTTCAAAGAGTTCTTCTGAACGTTTAATAATTATGTCATGAATTGATTTAATCATTAGATTTTTTGTTAAGTACTATTGATAAATCTAGGAGATTTATAAGTTATTTATATGTAGGTTAAAGATAATGATTCGTTTTAAATCATTGCAACATTAAATTACATCCTCTAGTATCAGAGTGATCGAAACGTCCCATAAGTTTAAATCCTTCAGGAACAATTCTACCTAGATCTTGTGTTGCTATGAATGAGCAACTATTGATATTAGCAAGATCAATTATATTAATCCCACCTGTTTTGCCATCTAAGACATAATTAAATGGGTCATTAATATCTCTAATCAATATTCGCATTGTTGTGCTTTCTTTAAAGATTTGATTATTAATGCTATATGATTGGGAAAGTAGTTCAGTCATACCGTATTCTGAATAGATAGACTTATTGTTAAGTCCCTTTCTCAAAATGGAATGTAAATCTTTTTTACTTATTTCTTTTCTTTTTCCTTTCATACCTCCTGTTTCAATTATTATGGCTTGTGATAAATCTAGATTTAATTTCGCTAAATCAAGAAGTGAATATGATACACCAAATATAATAACCTTCTTTCCAGCTTTTAAACCCTCATTATATGATTTAAGTATTTTTTTTATGTCTGACAGAAAATAACCAGAAAATTGATTATTTGTTTTATTAATTAAGTCATCAACCATATAGATAAGACTAGAATTTTTTTGTTCTTTGTAGTTAGGCAAAAGTGCAATTATAACTTGATCTTTAGGATTACCTATAATTTTATTATATATTAAATTGAATGTTTTTATATAAATCTTTATGTCTGATACATGATGTTGACTTTTGATTCCAGTTGTCCCGCTACTTTTGAAAGTAATATCAATACTTTTATCGTTAGTAATTATATCATGTGTTTTAAAAAAAGAAATTGGTAAAAAAGGAATTTCTTTAAGGCACTTAGGTTTAGGAAGATTTAAGAGTTTAATATATTCTTTGTAGACAGAGTTGTTTTTAGCTTGATAATTATACACCTCTAAAGCTATTCTTTTGAATTCATTTTCATTTTGAATTTTAAATATTTTTTTATCAAGATTCATTTTTGGACTGTTAGAATAATATTCCAGCTAGGATAGCGGTTGACATACTAGCTAATGTTCCACCAATAAGCGCTTTAAATCCATATTTAGCAAGAAGACTCTTTTTTTCTGGAATCAAAACACCTATCCCACCAACTTGAATACCAATGGATGCAATATTTGCGAAGCCACACAAAACATAGGTACTCATAATTATGGTCTTTTTAGAAAGTTCGTCTTGAATATTACCAAGGTGAGGATAAGCAATAAATTCATTTAATATTGTTTTTTCTCCAAGAAGTTGACCAAAATACATACAATCTTGCCATTCAACACCCATTAACCATGATATTGGTGCTAAAAGATACCCAGCAATACTTTCAAAACTTAATTTAGTATACATTCCACCAGATGCTATTATATCATTTAGAGAAGTCCAGTCGCCTATTTTTCCTAAAGTATAGTTTAAAAGAGCAATTAAACTCATAAATACTAATAACATTGCCCCAACATTGGCGGCTAATTTAAGTCCATCTATGGTTCCGTTAGTTATTGCTTCTAATGAATTTGATCCAATCTTTTCTTTTGGTACATCTAGGTTTTTATTAATTTGATTTGTTTCAGGCACTAAAATTTTAGAAAAAACAATTGCTGCGGGGGCTGACATAATTGATGCTGTTAATAGATGTTTTGCATAAAATAATTCTTTAATTTGGTCACCTTCTCCTAGAATTCCAATCACAGCTGCAAGAACTCCACCGGCAATTGTAGCCATTCCTCCGACCATTAAACACATGATTTCGGATTTTGTCATTCTTTTTAGATATGGTTTAACAAGCAAGGGTGCCTCTGTTTGGCCAATAAATATATTTGCTGCTGCTGAAATGCTTTCAGCACCTGATATTCCTAATGTTTTATTCATGGCCCAAGCTAATCGTTTTATAATCCATTGTAGAATTCCAAAATAATAGAGTAAACTTGAAATAGCAGCAAAGAAAATTATTGAAGGTAAAATCCATGTTACGAAATTCATTAGCATTGGATCTATTTGACTAGAACTCATGCTTTTAAACAAGAATTCAGCTCCATCATGAGAAAAATTAATAATTTTTGTGAATGCTTTTGATAACCAATCAAAAATTAATGAAACAAAAGGTACTTTGAGTATTATTAAAGCTAATATTATTTGAATAATTGTTCCACGTAATACTAACTTCCAATTAATGTTCTTCTTATCCTTACAAAAGACATAACCTATGAAGAATAGCATAATAATACCAAGTAGACCTCTTAATATAGATATGAAAGTGATGTTTGATTCTTTTGAACTAGCTACATCATGGTAAGCAAATCGTTTTGACTCTTTTGTTAAAACAATTTTGTTTTTAGAACGAAAAACGATTGGAAATTTAGAAACTGTATCTAAATACTCGTTTATTGAGGTTAACTCTAATATGTTTTTGTTTATCTTCCAGTTCCCTTTTTTTTGTTTTGTTAAAATAGTATCATTATTTAAGAATGTACCATTCTGCTTAAGTACGATAGTGAAATTTTTCCTAAAGTATATAGTGTCCTCAAATTTATCCTTAGCTTGAGTTGGAAGGGTAATAAGTATTAGTAAAAAAAAGATGAAATTAAGCTTTCCTTCTTTTAATTTCATCTCTAATTTTTGAAGCAAGTTCATAGTCTTCTCCATCTATAGCTTGGTTAAGTTGATTTTCTAGTTCTTTAATTGAAAATTTTTCAATACTTTGTTTTTCGTCCTCTTCTAGTGTCTCGGTTAATATTTCATTGTCTTCTATTGATTCATTATCCAATAGAACCCCAGCGCTTGATAAGATGTGTTCGTAAGTATAAATAGGGCATTCAAATCTTACACCAATTGCAATAGCATCAGAAGTTCGTGCATCCAGTTCGATACTTTTGTCATTTTGGACGCATACTAATTTAGAGTGAAATATACCGTCAGTAAGTTTGTGAATAATAATTTCAGTAACTTCTATTTTTAATTTTGAAGCAAGATCTTTGAATAAATCATGTGTTAGAGGTCTTGATGGGACCATCTTTTCTAGTTCTATTGCGATTGCTTGAGCTTCGAATCCACCAATAATGATGGGAAGCCTTCTATTACCATTTTTTTCAGATAAAACTAAAGCATAAGCTCCTGATTGTGTTTGGCTATATGATAATCCAATGATTTCAAGCTTTATTTTATCCATAATTTAATTGATTACTCACCGTATTTATCATACTGTTCATTGAATTCTTCCATATCTCTATCGAACTTTTAAATATCTTTTCTAATTTGATTAACGTGTGTTTTTGCTTTATGATCTTTCATTGCAGCTTTGTTAGCTGATGAATATGTAAGCTTTTGATCGAAAAATAAACCAAATATACTCTTAACTAAAGTGTCAAACATATTTCGATGTTTATTGTTCCAATTATATACAAACAGCTAATAAACAAACAAAGAATTAACCATCATATTTTTAAAAATACCATTTATATTTGTATATGTTTAGTTTGAAGCTTTGAATTTTTTTATAGATTCTGTTAGTTTTGGTAAAACTTCAAAAGCATCACCAATAATTCCATAGTTTGCAGCTCTAAAAAAAGGTGCTTCAGAATCAGTATTAATTACGACAATTGTTTTGGAACCATTAACACCTGCTAAATGTTGAATTGCACCAGATATCCCGGCAGCAATATATAAATTAGGTCGAATAGCAATTCCTGTTTGACCAACATGTTCATTGTGCGGCCTCCATCCAATATCTGAAACAGGTCTCGAACAGGCTGTTGCAGCTCCTAATTCTTTGGCTAAATCTTCAATTATATTCCAATTTTCTGGTCCTTTAAGTCCCCTTCCTCCAGAAATAACCAATTCTGCTTCTGGTAGTGGGATGTCACCTTCTATTTTTTTAGTATCAATTAATTTAATTCTAGTATCTCCTGCATTTCCATTAAAATTTTCAATAATACAATTAGTTTCATTTTTTTCGGGTTGAATACTATTTGGCAATACTGATATGATTCTTTTTTCAGAACAAACTTTTACATTACCAAATGCTTTACCAGAAAAAACATTTACTTTTACTTTATCCCCATTAGGGATTTCTATAGCACCAGAAATTAATCCTGCTTTTAATTTTACAGATAACCTTGGTGCTATTTTTTTAGCAAATGTATCGTGTGAAAAAACAATTGTATTTGCATTAGTTGATTCAACAGCGGAATCTATAATACGAGTTAATTGTTGAGAATCTTTTCCTGAAAAAGAACTATCAATTAATATTTTTTTTGCTCCATATTCACCTAGTCTTAAAAGACTGGATTCGTCCATATGTCCTGTTGTAATTACTATGATTTCTTCTTCTAATTTTTTTGCGTACGTAACTACTTCATAGGCATTTTTTCCAATGCCATTTTCACTATTTATGTATACTAGTACTGCCATATTAAATTACTTTAGCTTCGTTATGTAATAATTCAACTAATTCATCCATGTTCTCAGGATCAATCATTTTACAAGCTGATTTAGCTTCTGGTAAATTATAACTTTCAAATTTTGTCAATGGTTCTATGTCTATAGGAGAGACTATATTCAGAGGTTTCGTTCTAGCTGCCATGATCCCTCTCATATTTGGTATTCTTTGTTCAGCCATTCCTTTAGCGCAAGAAATGACTACAGGTGTATCGACTTCAAGAACTTGAATCCCTCCTAGATCTTCTGATTCTATTTTCAGTGTGTTACCATTAGCTTCTAATTTCGAGGCTAATGAAATAAATGGCAAATCCATATCTTCAGCAATCATACCACCGACTTGGGAACCATTATAATTAATTGTTTCTTTGCCTGTTAGTATCATATCAAAATTATTTTTCTTTGCATAGTCTGATATTTGTAGTGCAACAGAAAAAGCGTCTTTGGGCTCTGTATCGATACGAATAGCTTCGTCTGCTCCAATTGCAAGTGCTTTTCTCATAATCGCTTCATCTTGAGAACTACCAACAGTAATGATTGAAACAGAACCTCCATTTTCTTCTTTTAATTCTAGAGCACGAACTAATGCATACCATTCATCATATGGGTTAACAATATATTGGACTCCCTCCTCATTGAATTTAGAATTATTGTCAATGAAGGATATTTTCGAAGTTGTGTCAGGCGATTTACTTATACAAACAAGTATTTTCATATTCATGAATTTGAATTAAAGATTAACAGTTAACAAAGATATAAAATAATTAAAATAATAGTTTTTATTTTTCTTTTTAATCTATTATTCAATTTTTTTAAATTTGACGATTCTTTTTAAATTAAATTAATTTTATAATATGAAGACGGTACAGTTTAGAGAAGCTCTTAGAGAAGCGATGTCCGAAGAAATGCGTTTAGATGAAAGTATTTTTCTTCTTGGAGAGGAGGTTGCTGAATATAATGGTGCTTACAAGGTTTCTCAAGGCATGCTTGATGAATTTGGACCAAGAAGAATCATAGACACACCAATTGCTGAGTTAGGCTTTGCAGGAATTGCGGTAGGAGCTTCAATGAATGGTCTAAGACCTATTGTAGAGTTTATGACATGGAACTTTGCTATTTTGGCTGCTGATCAAATAATCAACAGTGCGGCTAAAATGTTACAAATGTCAGGAGGGCAATATAATTGTCCAATTGTTTTTAGAGGAGGTAATGGAACTGCTGGTCAGTTAGGAGCAACACATTCTCAAAGTTTTGAATCGTTTTATGCTCACGTTCCTGGTTTGAAGGTTGTAACTCCTTCCAATCCTTATGATGCAAAAGGTTTACTAAAATCTGCAATTCGTGATAATGATCCCGTAGTTTTTCTTGAGTCGGAAAAAATGTATGGCGATAAAGGTGATATTCCGGAGGGAGATTATCTAATACCTATTGGAGTAGCAGAAATCAAAAAAAGAGGATCAGATGTAACTGTTGTTTCATTTGGTAAGGTTATTAAAACAGCTTTTCAAGCTGCCGATCAACTATCTAAAGAAGGAATCTCAGTTGAGATTATTGATTTACGTTCAGTTAGACCAATTGATTATGGTACAGTTGTTCAGTCAATAAAGAAGACTAATAGGTGTGTTGTCGTCGAGGAATCCTGGCCGTTAGCATCAATTTCTTCTGAGATATCATATCATTTACAGAGATATGCTTTTGATTATTTAGATTCTCCTGTAGTACGAGTAACACAATCAGATACCCCTTTTGCTTTTTCTCCAAGTTTAATTGACGAGGCTTTACCAAATGTTAATCGGGTTGTTCACGCAATCAAAAGCACCCTTTACAGAGTATAGATTTATATTTATTATACTCTTTTTTAAGGTTACTCAATTAAGTTAGGTCTCAGTATCAATGTTTTTTTATAAATAGTTGATAAATAAACAACTAGGAAGAGTTGTTAAACTCATTTTTTATGAAAAAGAAAAGACTATTTCACTTTTAGATTTAATTATAAATAAAAAAGTTTGATTTTTTCTTTATGTACTGTTGGTTTCTAAAATAAAACTGCTATCTTTGCAAGCTCGAAATTTAATTTTCGATAATAAATTATTAATTAATGTAACAGTATTTTTATGCCAACTATACAACAATTAGTTCGCAAAGGGAGAAATGAGGTGGTTAAGAAGAGCAAGTCAGCTGCACTTGACTCTTGCCCACAGCGTAAAGGAGTATGTGTAAGAGTTTACACCACTACTCCTAAAAAACCAAACTCGGCCATGCGAAAGGTCGCTAGGGTTAGATTAACTAATGGTAAAGAAGTCAATGCATATATTGGCGGAGAAGGACATAATCTCCAAGAGCATTCTTTGGTTTTAGTTCGAGGTGGTAGAGTGAAAGATCTTCCTGGTGTGAGGTATCATATTGTTCGCGGTGCAGAGGATACTGCGGGGGTTGAAGGAAGAACACAGCGCCGTTCGAAGTATGGAGCAAAAAGACCAAAAAAATAATCTTTTTTTAAAACATTAGAAGATGAGAAGAAGAAAAGCAAAAAAAATAGCCATTTTACCAGATCCTTTATTTAAAGATGTTCAAGTAACAAAATTTGTCAATAATTTAATGTTAGATGGTAAGAAGAGTTTGGCTTTTAAAATCTTTTACGACGCTGTAGAAATGGTTGATTCTAAAATAGAGGATTCAACTGGTTTAGATACATGGAAGAAAGCATTAGAGAATGTTACTCCATCTGTTGAAGTTAGAAGTCGACGGGTAGGAGGCGCTACTTTTCAAATACCAACTCCTGTTCGAGAATCTAGAAAGGAATCATTAGCCATGAAGTGGTTAATAGGTTTTTCGCGCAAGCGCAATGAGAAAACCATGTCTCAGAAATTAGCCGCAGAGATTATCGCTGCATCCAAAGAAGAAGGTGCGGCTTACAAGAAGAAAGAGGATACATTAAGAATGGCTGAAGCAAACAAAGCATTTTCACACTTTAGATTTTAATGATATGGCTAGAGATCTTAAATATACACGTAACATAGGTATTGCTGCACATATTGATGCTGGCAAGACAACCACTACTGAAAGGATACTATATTATGGAGGTGTAAACCACAAAATTGGTGAAGTTCATGACGGTGGAGCTACAATGGATTGGATGGAGCAAGAGCAAGAAAGAGGTATTACTATTACTTCTGCTGCGACAACTCTTAATTGGAATTATCGTGGAAGTAAATATCATGTTAATATTATTGATACTCCTGGACACGTTGATTTTACTGTTGAAGTTAACCGTTCACTTCGTGTTTTAGATGGTTTAGTTTTTCTATTTTCAGCTGTTGACGGTGTTGAGCCGCAATCAGAAACAAACTGGAGATTAGCAAACAATTATAATGTACCACGTATAGGATTTGTTAATAAGATGGATCGTCAAGGTGCTGATTTTTTGAATGTTTGTAAGCAGGTCAAAGAAATGTTAGGTTCACATGCACTCCCTTTACAAATAAACATAGGTTCTGAAGACAACTTTAAGGGTGTTGTAGATTTGATAAACTTCAAAGGGATTGTTTGGAATGAAGAAGATCAGGGTATGACTTTCGAAGAAGTAGAAATTCCCGATGACATTCTTGAAGAAGCTACGGCTTTAAGAGAGGAATTGCTTGAAGCTGTTGCCGAATTTGATGAGTCTGAAACTTTATTAGAAAAGTTTTTTGAAGATCCTGAATCTTTAACAGAAAGAGAAATTTTAGATTGTCTACGTGAGGCAACAATTGCTGGTAAAGTTGTCCCTATGATGTGTGGGTCTGCGTTTAAGAATAAAGGTGTCCAAGCAATGTTAGATATGGTAATGGAGATACTTCCTTCACCTGTCGATATTGATGCTATTGAAGGAACAAATCCTAGAACTGAAAATTTAGAATCTCGTAAGCCTTCTTATGATGAGCCATTTTCTGCTTTAGCTTTTAAAATAGCTACTGATCCTTTTGTAGGGCGTTTATGTTTTACACGTGCTTATTCTGGTAAACTTGAGGCAGGATCATACGTATTAAATGCTCGTTCAGGAAAAAAAGAAAGAATTTCACGTATTTTTCAAATGCATGCGGATAAACAAAATCAAGTACCACAACTAGGAGCTGGAGATATTGGCGCATTTGTAGGATTTAAAGATATTAAAACAGGGGACACATTATGCGCTGAAAATGCACCAATTGTATTGGAGTCTATGGATTTTCCTGACCCTGTTATTGGTGTTGCAATTGAGCCAAAAACCCAGGCAGATACTGATAAATTAGGTGTTGGATTA
>Ga0160423_10002171_pt1 | contig 16419 bp, 13 predicted proteins | sample CRUFie14St8metaG_FD_108191 | JGI IMG/M metagenome (GOLD analysis project Ga0160423, IMG submission 108191) | Marine microbial communities from the Costa Rica Dome - CRUD Field 142mm St8 metaG | ecosystem: Environmental > Aquatic > Marine > Oceanic > Photic zone | place: Costa Rica: the Eastern... | reverse complement strand
CTGAGTTCATCCGACGCAAGCGTCACCTCGCCGTCGTGGTCGATGAATACGGCGGAACCTCGGGCATCCTGACCATGGAGGACATCGTGGAGGAGCTCATTGGGGACATCGAGGACGAGCACGACACCGAGGCGCTGGTCGAAATGGAAATCGGGGAGGGACACCACCGGTTCAGCGCGCGGCATGAGGTGGACGACATCAACGCCCGGTTCCAACTGGACCTTCCGGAGAACGAGGCCTACGAGACCCTCGGCGGACTCGTGCTGTTCCACACGGAGGAAATCCCTCCGGAAGGAACGCGTCTCCAGTTTGACCGCACCACAGTGCAGGTGACCCGCGTGGACGGGGCCCGCATTGTGCTTGTCGAAGTCCTTCAAAACGACGGCGAATCCGCATAACGAGGTCCGACCCGCAGTCCGTATCTTCGCGAACCATTGAAAAATCCTGCCACCATGGGCATGATCGAAAGCATCCGCAACCGCCAAACGCTCCTCCTCACCCTCATCGGGTTGGGCATGTTGAGCTTCCTGATTCCCTATGACGCCGTCATTGCATTGATGGGCAACACCGCCACCAGCCAGGCTGCCGGCTCGGTCAACGGGGAAGAGATTTCCTTCCTCGAGTACCGCACCAAGGTCCAGGAGCGCAATGGTCTGTTCAATTACACGGACAACCGCGCCGCCCAGAACGAAGTCTGGGCCGACATCGTCTCCGAGCGCCTCTACGGCGATGAGTTCGAAGACCTCGGACTCGCCTTGACCAAGGAGGAGTTTGACGACATCCGCTATGGTGATTTCGTGTCTCCCTGGGTCTCCCGAACGTTCTACGGAGGACAGGTCAACGAGCAGAAGAAGGACGAGTGGCGCCAGAGCTTCAGCAACATGTTCAACAACCCCGAAGGCCGCAAGAGCTACGAGGGGTATGCCGGCATCATCTCGCAGAAGCGCATGCGCGAGAAGTTCGACGGTCTGGTCAAGGCCGGTCTCGCCGCCAACACCCTCGAGGGCAAGCGCGAATTCCTCCGCGCCGAAGAGAAGGTGGATTTCCGCTATGTCCTCAAGCAGTACACGTCCACCCCGGACACCGAGGTCGAGGTCACCGACCGGGACATCCGCAACTACTATGCTGCACACAAGGACGACGCCCAATACGCCCAGCGCGCCGGCCGTGACATCGAATACGTCCGCATCCAGGCCCCGGACAGCACGGTCAAGTGCCGCCACATCCTGCTCAAGACGGACGACGTGAACGACCCCGACCAGCTCGCCGCCCTCGAAGCACGCGCTGACTCCATCAAGCTCCGGATCGAAGCCGGTGACGCCTTCGCCGACCTCGTCAACAAGCACAGCGAGGACCCCGGCTCCAAAGCCACCGGCGGCGAATACGAATTCCAGCGTGGCCGCATGGTCAAGCCCTTCGAGGATTTCTGTTTCGACAACCCCGTCGGATCCATCGGCACGGCCCAGACCACCTACGGACTCCACCTCATCGAGGTCCTCGATCAGCAGTGGCCGACCCCGGAGCAGATGAGCAGTGGGGAGCAGACGGCCAAGAACATGGCCATCAACAACAGCACCACGGAGGAATTGCGCGCTGCTGCCGATGAAGAGGGCTACGCCATTGTGGAGGCCCGCGACATCCAGTCCAGCGCCGAGGCCATCACCGGACTCCCCAACGCCGGCGCCATCGTGGCGTGGGCATATGGAGCCGAGCCTGGAGAAGTCTCCCAGCAGTTTGAGGTGGATGGCAACTACGTCATCGCCACCCTCATCCGCGTGAAGGAAGCCGGCGTGCCGCCGCTTGAGAATGTGGAGGATGAAATGCGGGCTGGGGCCATCAAGGACAAGAAGGCCGAGATGTACATGGAGCTCATGGCCGGCAGCTCGCTGGAGGACATCGCCGATAAGGCGGGTGCCCAGGTCCAGACCGCTGCAGGTGTCAGCCTGAAGACACCGAGCATCAGCGGAGCTGGAGGCGGAACCGAACCCGAGGTGGTCGGTGCAGCGTTCTCCCTGCCCCTCAACGAAGTGAGCGAACCGATCCAAGGTGCAAATGGCGTCTGGGTGATTTCCCCGACCGTCCGCAACCCGGTCGAGGCTTCCGGAACGTTTGCCACGGAAGTGAGCACCCTGAACGACCGGACCTACTTCCGGAACCTGCCGCAGACCAGCGGTGCTCCGGTTCGTCTGTCCTCGGCCATCCAGGAGAAGGCCGACGTAGAAGACCTGCGTCAGGGAAGCTGATCCCGAACCCTTCCCGGACGGGACGCCTGTCTGCCTGTGACGGTCATTCGGACCGCTCCAGGAGGCAGGCGTCTCCGTAACTGAGGAAACGGTAGCCGGCTCCGACGGCGTGGGCGTAGGCTTCGCGCCATGTCGGCCCGACCATGGCCTCCACGATGCAGAGCAGGGTGCTGTTGGGCATGTGGAAGTTGGTCAAGATGCGGCGGGCCGAGCGGACTGCATAGCCGGGCACAACCATCAGGTGGGTCACGAATTCCAAGATGCCGTCCTCCCCAATCCGATCGGCCAACCAACCGGCCGCCTCGCAGAATGTCGCGAACTGCGGCTCCACCTCCCGGTGGATCCATTGGGCGACATCCACCTCCGGGCCCGCGCCACCCGCCTTCCAGCGGCTGGCCAACCAGAAGGCGCTCTCCAGCGTCCTCAGTGAGGTGGTGCCCACGACGGTCAGATCCTCGATGCCCGCAAGGCGGCGCAGGGAGGCGCCATCCACCAGGCACCGCTCTCCGTGCATCACATGGCCGTCCACCTCACCGGACAGCGGCTTGAAGGTCCCAACCCCCACGTGCAGGGTCACCTTGCCAAACGCGATGCCCTTGGCAGTCATGTGACGGATGAGTTCCTCGGTCACGTGCAGTCCCGCCGTTGGGGCCGCGACACTGCCCGGCAGCCGGGCAAACACCGTTTGATACCGGTCCTCATCGGCCGCATCCGCCTCCCGCCGCATGTAGGGTGGCAGCGGAATGCGGCCGAGGCGATCGAGGATGTCCCCGAAGCGGTCTTCTCCCGTCCAGGTGAACCTCAGGGCCTGCCCGTCCCGGCCGTCTTCGCGCTCGACGCGGAGATTGACCCCGCTGTCCGGAATCTCGAGGTGTCCCGACTTCCACTTCTTGGCGCCTCCGACCATCGCATTCCAGACCACGGGGGAGTGGGCGACCAACGCTTTTTCCACAGGCATGTCCGTCGGCTCGAGCAACAGAAGCTCCAGCACCCCCCCGGTCGGCTTGCGGGCCATCATCCGGGCATGCAGCACCTTGGTTTCGTTGACCCACACGCCGCTTCCCGCGGGGAGCAAGGAAGCGAGGTCGCCGATGTGCCGGTCCACGACCTGGCCTTGCGCATCCATGTGGAGCAGGCGGGCATCCTCCCTGCGCGCGGGAGGGTGCTTCGCGATGCGGTCCTCCGGCAGTTCATAATCAAAGGATGGGCGCGGATCCTGCATGGGTCCGGAAAGCTACATCTCGCTCATCTTTGCTTCATGCCCCGCGATGTGCATTTCATCATCGGTGCTTCAGGTCAACTGGGCACCGAATTCGCACTGGCCCTCCACCGTTCGGGTGAACAGGTCGTGCTCGCCGACATCCAACACCCCACCCTCGACGCCCTCGGCGACCTCCCGTACGTCTGCCTCGACGTGCGGGACCAGGATGTCGTGGCAGCGGAGCTCAAACGGCACGGTGCAACCCATGTCCACCACTTGGCAGCCGCCCTCAGTGCCCGGGGGGAAAAGGAGCCCCAATGGGCCTGGGACCTCAACATGCGGGGGCTCCTCAATGTGCTGGAGGTGGCGGCAGAACGGAAGGAGATCGCCCAGGTCTTCTGGCCCAGCTCCATCGCCGTCTTCGGGCCGGACAATGGGCCGGTGGCCGAGCAGAACGGTCACAGGTTGCCAGAGACCGTATACGGCATCAGCAAGCAGGCTGGAGAGCAGTGGTGCGCCTGGTTCAAGACCCACCACGGCGTGGACACCCGCTCGGTCCGGTACCCCGGCCTCATCGGGGAGTTGTGTCCGCCGGGGGGCGGCACCACCGACTATGCCGTGGAGGTGTTCGACCACCTGCGCGGTGATGCGCCCTACCGGTGTTTCCTCCGGGAGGATGCCGTCCTGCCGATGATGCACATGGACGACGCGATCCGCGCCATGCTTCAGATTACCTCCGTCGGGGCCGACCGAATCCTCAACAAGGAGGCCTACAACATCCAGGCGATGTCCTTCGATCCGGCCACCCTGTTTGCCGAGATCCGTCTGCACATTCCCTCCTTCCGTGCCGAATTCGCACCGGACTTCAGGCAGGCCATCGCCGACGGCTGGCCCGACCGGCTCGACGACACAGCAGCCCGGGAGGATTGGGGCTGGGCGCCTTCGATCCACCTGCCGGAACTCGTGACGCGAATGGTCGCCGCCAAGGCGCCCGCACTCGCTGCCGAGACCGGCCTCTGAAGGATGCGGTGGTCCTGATGTGCAGGACGCAATGAAACCTTGCCGGACGCAGTTGCGTAATGGGGGCCACAATGCACGCTCCCATGAACAGCACGCGCATCCTTCTCGGCCTCCTCCTCCTGACAGGAAGCACCGTGGCCATCGGCGCCCCCGGCGACTCCGGTGGTGACCCCATCCATCCCGAGGGCAAGACCCATGTGGTGGTCCTCGGCAAGGATTCCGGCGTGGAAGCCTTCCCCGCGGATGCCATCTACGAAGAGGGAGACCTCGTCGACGGCGAACGCAACGGCCTGTGGACCCGGTTCCATGCCACCGGTGAGAAGCGGTCCGAAATCCACTACGCATCCAATCAGCCCTTCGGCGATTACCGCCTCTATGACGAAGCGGGTCAACTCTATGAGGAAGGCCGCTGGGAATACAGCATGAACGTAGGCGCCTTGCGCCGCTATTGGCCCAATGGTTCCATCCAACAGATCCTTGCCTTTGATGGCTACGGAGTCGGACAGGGCCAGCAGCGCTACTTCCACGACAACGGACAACTCGAGATGCTGGTCGAGCTCGTCGATGGCCAGGAATCCGGCGACCTCATCCGGCTCGACCGGGAGGGCCGGGTGGTCAGCCGCACGACCTACAGCACCGGACACATCGTCCAGCGATCCCACTGATTCACGACATCCTGCTTGATGCCGAAAGGGCCGACAAGACCGGCCCCACTTGACCAAGAAGACCGGTCCGCCATGTGTGCGGGCCGGTCTTTGCTTTCCGATATTTGCACCCAGAAGGCGCACAGCCTTTCGAAATCGCCCCGACATGGACGCCCAGAACCCCTCTGATCCTGCCATCCGTCCCTTTGCACAGGACCTCCACATCGGCAACTCCCTCAGCCGGAAGAAGGAACGCTTCACCCCGCTGAACGCGCCGTACGTCGGCATGTACGTCTGTGGTCCCACGGTCTACTCCAATGTGCACCTCGGCAACGTCCGGACCTTCCTGACGTTCGACGTCATCTTTCGCTACCTCCTCCACCTCGGATACAAGGTCCGCTACGTGCGGAACATCACGGACGTCGGTCACCTGACGGGAGACTCCGATGACGGGGAGGACAAAATCGGCAAGAAGGCCCGCCTCGAGAACCTCGAGCCGATGGAGGTGGTGCAGCGGTACACCAACGACTTCCATGATGTCATGCGGGTGTTCAACATCCTCCCGCCCTCGATCGAGCCGACGGCCACGGGCCACATCGTGGAGCAGATTGAGATGATCTCCGCCATCATCGACAACGGGTTCGCCTACGAATCCAACGGCAGCGTCTACTTCAACGTCCGGAAATTTGCCGAGTCCCACGACTACGGGGCCCTCAGCGGACGGAAGATCGACGAGCTGCAGAACCAGACCCGCACGCTCGACGGCCAGGACGAGAAGCAGGATCCCCTCGACTTCGCCCTGTGGAAGAAGGCGGACAACAGCCACCTGATGCGCTGGCCTTCCCCGTGGAGCGTCGGTTTCCCGGGGTGGCACCTGGAGTGTTCCGTGATGAGCACCAAATACCTCGGCAAATCATTTGATATCCACGGTGGTGGCATGGATCTCAAGTTCCCCCACCACGAATGCGAGATTGCCCAGAACGTCGGGGCCCACGGTTGCGAAAGCCGCGTCCAGTACTGGATCCATGGCAACATGCTGACGGTCAATGGACGCAAGATGTCCAAGTCCGAAGGCAACGGATTCACCCCTGACGAACTCATCACCGGCAACCACAAACTCCTTGAGAAGGGGTACTCGCCCATGACCGTGCGCTTCTTCATGTTGCAGGGCCATTACGCGGGCACCTTGGACTTCTCCAACCCGGCCCTCCAGGCCGCCGAGAAGGGACTCGACCGGCTCATGAGTGCCTGGAAACTGACCGAGGAACTCCAACCTGTGGCGGCTGCGGAGGGTGTGGAAGCCGCCCCCGACCTCGACGGTCTGCGGGCCCGCGCCTACGCGGCCATGAACGACGACTTCAACACGCCCATCCTCATCGCCGTCCTCTACGATGCGGTGAAGGCAATCAACTCGGTGGCCGCCGGCCGGATGGCGCTGGATGCCGCGGGCATTGATGCCCTCCGGAGCCTGTTCACGGACTTCGCGCAGGACATCCTCGGCCTCGAGCACGAAGGCGACAATTCGGGTGGGGACGACGACCGCACCGATGGCCTGATGGGCGTTCTCTGTGCCCTGCGTGCGGAGGCCAAGACCAACAAGGACTGGGCCACCGCAGACCTCATCCGGGACCGCCTGGCGGAACTTGGCGTGACGATCAAGGATGGGAAGGATGGAACGAGCTGGAGCTTTGATTGAGTGGCGTTCCCTCCGGCTCCTGATGTGGAGCATCGGCCTCCTCGCTCTGGCAGGGTGCGGCGAGAAAGAGCCTCCGCGGCGGGTGCCCCCCAAGGCGCGGCCAGCCGAGCAACCCCTCGTCCAGACCCCGGACTTCTCCGGAGACAGCGCCTATGCCTACGTGGCGAAGCAGGTCGCGTTCGGTCCCCGCGTTCCCAACACGGAAGGGCACCGCGCCTGTGCGGATTGGCTCGCAGCCACCCTCGAGGGCCACGGTGCCGATGTGACGGTGCAGACCGGTCAGGTGACCGCATTCGACGGGACCGTCCTCGACATCCGGAACATCTTCGGGGCCTTTCGTCCGGAAATACGGCGGCGTGTCCTCTTGTATGCCCACTGGGACACCCGCCCGTTTGCCGACAAGGACACCGTCCGCACGGATCAGCCCATCGACGGGGCCAATGACGGCGGATCGGGCGTGGGCGTGCTGCTCGAGTTGGCGCGCCTGCTCGGCGACAGCCTCCCCGATATCGGGGTGGACATTGCCTTCTTCGATGCTGAGGATTACGGCGAGCCCGAGTGGCTCCCCAACCGCGATGCGGACTACACCGATTGGTGCCTCGGCTCCCAGTACTGGGCGCGCAAGCCGCACACGCTTGGGTACCGCGCCAAGTATGGCATCCTGCTCGACATGGTCGGCGCCCGCGGTGCCGTTTTCCACCGCGAAGGCACCTCGATGGCCCTGGCCCCGGGCATCGTCGACAAAGTCTGGAGCACCGCACGGAAAATGGGCCACGGCGCCCTCTTCCCGAACCGCGTGACCCCACAAACGATCGACGACAACCTCTTCGTGAGCCAATTGGCCGGCATTCCCTCGGCCAACATCGTGCACTATCACCTGGACACACGGATGATGGGCTATTTCCCCCAGCACCACACCCACGGTGACAACCTCGACGCCATTGATCCGGACGTCCTCGAGGTGGTGGGTCAGGTGCTCACGCAGGTCGTCTACGCCGAGTAAACCGGAAGCGACACGGTCAACGCCCGGGCTCCCGCGGCATCGCAATCGAGGTCGAGCCGCCCTCCAAGGCGGTCGCACCGCATGCGGATCATCGACCAGTGCTCGGCCTTCGCATCGCCGGCAAACAGACTCATGGCCTGCCGCCACCATCCTTTTTCGGTGAAACCGTCCAGTTCAATGGTGAGGCCATCCCCCGAGCTCGTCAAGGCCATCCGGCAGGGCCCTTGCCCCACGCCCTCGAGCAGGACCTGCAGGAAATCCATCAGGTGACGCTGGTCTCCGCGGAAGGGGACCTCCTCCCGAACCGTCCAATCGAGTGAGCCGGTGGCCGACCGCGCTTCGCACAAGGCCACACACAGCGCGTCGAGCGCAACCGGCTCGTGCTCCATCTCCTGCGAACACAGTGCGGTCAACCGGCCGAAGTCCGCCAGCTCCCGCTGCATGTCCGCCGGCAAGGCGAGGCCTCCAGCCAGCTGGGCAATCCGGTTTCCGCTCTGCGCCAGCGCGTCGATCTGGTGCTGTTTGCCTGGAATCCACTGCTGTTGCAGGCGACGCAGACGGCTGTGGGCCTTGCCCTCTCGCCAACGCACGCGGAACAGCCAGACGGCGAGCAGCACACAGACCGCCATCGCCCCCGTGGCCGCCCACTGCCACATCTGCGCCCTCCGGGCCTCCAAGGCCGTCCGCGCGTCGCCGATGGCCGCCAGCCACGGTTCGCTTTCGAACAGCCCGGTGCGGGCGCGCTCGGCGCGGAGCATGGCCCTCGACAGGCTGTCGGCCTCGGCCAGCGCGTGATACGCGGGGCCATGCGCCCCGGTCTCAGCCAGCAGCCCGGACCGAATGCGCAGCGCCTCCACGAGCAGTGGCTCCCGTCGTTCGGCGTCCTCGATGACGCGGGCCGCCAATTCGGCATGCAGTGACGCGGCCAGCGCCTGCGTCGGCTGTTTCCGCCACCGACGGGACTGGAGGAGTGCCCACCGGGCATCCCACTCTGCCGAGACGTCTAAGCCTCCCTCACGCAAGGCCTCGGCCCAGGGCCAGTTTCCCAACGCGTCATACGTCGACAGCGCCTTGCCCTCGAGCAGGATGCGACCCCATTCCACACCGTGAACGACCCGTTCCTCGAGGGGAATGGCCTGCCATGCGGGGTTGGCCGGTATGGACGCCCAGTAGTCCGGCACGTCACCCGGATGTTCCATGGCGCGGCACACCGCAGCCCAGCCCAGAGCTTCTGCGGCCTCCATCCTGCGGTCGAGCTCGAGCAGGGTGGACGCCCTGGACAGGTGGTCCAACTCCGCTTCCGCATAGGACCCCTCCTCGAAGGCCATTTCCGCCAGCTTCGCCATGGCCTCCACAGCCAGACCCAGACGGTGGTCCGAGGTCCCCTCGGCCTCGCTCATGCGGGCCAGGATCAGCAGGAGGTCACGGGCCTCATTCCGTTTGCCCTGCTCCAGATTGGCCTCGGCGAGGGCGAGACGCCACCCCACCCGGTCATCGGACAGGTCCGGACACTGCAGGGAGTGTCGGATGGCCTCGGACAGGGCCAAGTCGGCGTGCAGGGGGTTCTTCCAATCCACATGGACCTCAGCCCGCCGGCCCGCCAGCAGTGCGGCAGAACAGGGGTCTCCCTCCTTTTCGTACTCGTGTTGGGCGGACTTCAGGAGGTCGAGCGACGCAGCGTCCTGACCAAGGGCACGCAGCGAGTCCGATGTGGCCAGCCACGCCTCCACGTTGCCCACCGCGGTCGCTGTGGCCACGGAGGACCCCAGCAGAAGCAGGCAGAGCGCAAAGCGAAGCATGGGCCACAAGCTACTCCGGCGACCCGGTCGCAGGGCGGCCAAGCCGGGAAGCAATGCGCGCTGTCCGGTGGAAAACCGGAGCGGGGGGACACAGGTCCGCCCCGGACTCAGAAAGAGGGCGTGAACTGCTCGAGGAAGCGAACGTCGTTCTCGAAGAAGGCGCGCAGGTCACCGATCTGCCATTTCAGCATGGCGATGCGCTCGATGCCCATGCCGAAAGCGAAGCCGGAATACTCCTTGGGGTCGATGCCGGAGGCCTCCAGCACCGCAGGGTCCACCATGCCGCAGCCCATGATTTCCAGCCACCCGGTGCCCTTGGTGATGCGTTTGTCCACTTCCGTTTCGAGGCCCCAGTACACGTCCATCTCTGCGCTGGGCTCCGTGAAGGGAAAATAGCTCGGGCGCAGGCGGATGCGGGTGCCGGCGCCGAAGAACTGTTCGGCGAACATCAACAGCGTCTGCTTCAGGTCGGCGAAGCTGACATCCTTGTCGATGTACAGCCCTTCAATCTGGTGGAAAATACAGTGCGCCCGGGCGCTGATCGCCTCGTTCCGGAACACGCGCCCCGGCATCACGATGCGGAGTGGCGGCTGGCGCTTTTCCATCTCGCGGACCTGCACGGAGCTGGTGTGCGTGCGGAGCAGAAGGTCGGGATTGCGCTGGATGAAGAACGTATCCTGCATGTCCCTGGCGGGGTGCTCCTCCGGGAAATTGAGGCCCGAGAAGACGTGCCAATCGTCCTCGATTTCCGGGCCGTCCGCCACGGCAAAGCCCATGCGGTCGAAGATGCTGAGGATTTCCCGCCGCACCACCTGGATCGGATGGTGGGACCCGAGCGGCACCTCTCCGCTGGGGCGGGTGTGGTCCATGCCGCTCGACGAGGCGTCCTCCTGCGCCGTCAATGCAGACTTTGCCGCATCAAAATGGGCCTGCAAGGCCTGCTTGAACGCGTTGAGCGCCTGGCCCATCTCCCGCTTCTGCGGGCCGGGCACGGCGCGGAAACGCTCGTTGAGATCCTTCAGCAATCCCTGCCGACCGAAGTGGGCAATGCGGAACGCCTCCAACGCGTCGGCGTCATCCAGGGTCTGCGCCTTGGCCTCCGCGAGAAGGCGATCGAGCTCGGCTTGGTCGAGGGTGGACATGCCGTCAGTCGAGGAGGGTCATGGTCATCTTCACGTCCTCGGTGGGACGGTTGGACCGGTCGGTCGGGACGGCGCACAGGGCGTCGAGGACATCGAGGCCCTCCACCACCTGGCCGAACACCGTGTACTGCATGTCCAGGTGAGGCGTGCCGCCGAGCTCGCCATAGGCGGCAATCTGGTCCGGCGTGTACGAGAAGGGCTGGGCCATGCTGCCGCTCTTGCTCTGGACAATGCTCTGCAACGTCTGAGGCGTGACATCGTGGCCCTGCACGATGTAGAATTGACTGCCGCTGCTGCGGCGTTGCGGATTGACCTGGTCCCCTTGACGGGCGGCAGCGAGGGCCCCCTTGACGTGAACGAAGGCCGGGTCGATTTCGGCTTCGACGGTGTACCCGGGACCGCCGGTTCCGAGACGGGCACCCGGTGCGGCATCCTTGGACTGGGGGTCACCGCCCTGGGCCATGAAGCCGCCGATGACGCGGTGGAAAAGCGTGCCGTCGTAGAACCCCTCTCCAGCGAGCTTCAGAAAGTTGTCCCGGTGCTTCGGGGTCTCGTTGTACAGCTCGACAACGATGGTGCCCATGGCGGTTTCGATGCTGACGCGGGGACGGGAATCGCCGTCCTGTGCGCTGCACGTGAGGGAAGAGGCGAAGACAAGAAGGACCGCAAGGGCGGAACAACGGAGGGCGGAAACAACCATCGGGTGGATTTTGCGTTATTTGTAAGCCTGCAAGGCAGGGTGAACTGCCCTGTGAGACGAGACTTCGAAATTATGAAATCGACGACCCCCTTCCGCGCCCTCGGCGGCCTCGCGCTGATTCTTCTGGGTTCCCTGGCCTTTACGGGCTGCAATGAAATCGAAGACACGGTCGCGGTCGTCTACGTGCAGAACAGCCTCGGCGCGCCCGTTCAAGGCGCCGAAGTCCGCCTGTTTGCAGTGGGTTCGGTCGACCAGACCTTCATCGGAGAGCTGCGGTTCGACACGACGCAGGTGACCAATGCCGCTGGCAGTGTCAGCTTCAACTTCAGCGAATACTACAAGCAGGGACAGGCCGGTTTCGCGGTTCTGGACATCGAAGCCACCAAGGGTTCCCTCAACGGAATCGGCATCATCAAAATCGAGGAGGAAATGACCAACGAACAGACGGTCATCATGGAGTGAGCCCCCGGGCGCTCCAATCGGAAAGGAATTCCCTATTTTCGCGCTCCGCTTCGGCGGACTCGGGATGTAGCTCAGTTGGTAGAGTACGCGTCTGGGGGACGTGTGGTCGCTGGTTCGAGTCCAGTCATCCCGACCTTTGAAAGGAGAGCAATCGGCTCTCCTTTCTTTTTTGCCTGACCCATGGACGTCCTCTTCGAACAACAATGGCGCACCCTTCTGAACACGCTCGAACGCCGGTTCGGGGGCGGCATGGACCTGCAGGACATCCTGTACCTGGTGGGCGTGCAGGAGCTCGGGCAGGGGTTCAGGACCTTCAAGAAACAGGAGAAGATGGACCTGATGCATGTGGCGATCTGCACGGTATTGGTCCCGCAGGGGTACTACACCTTCAAGGGCCGGGACGAGGATGGATGGCCCCATTTCGAGGAAACGATGTCCTTGCCGGCCCTAGAGCCGAAGGAGCAGGACCGGCTCATCCGGCGGGCTCTTGTCGATTACTTCGGGGAGAACCCCTCGGAGGTCATCGACCCGCGAAGCGCCTGAGGGCGGCTTCGTCCTGAATGATGACGTTCTTGCCCTCGAGCACGACCCAGCCGTCGCTCTTGAAATCGCTGAGGGCCCGGATCAGGCTCTCCTTGGCCGTGCCGACCATGCCGGCCAGGTCCTCCCGGCTCAACTGGGGCTTCTTGTCCGATTCCTTGAACCGCGCCTGGAGGTCGAGCAAGGCTTGTGCCGTGCGCTCCCGGACCGAAGCATAGGCCAGGGCGAGCAGCCGTTCCTGATTCTGCGTCACCTCACCCGCGAGCAACCGGATGAAACGCATCGCGACGTCGCGGTTCCGGTGCATGAGGTCCAGGAAATTCTTGCGGGGAATCAGGTGGACCTCGGCGTCTTCCAGCACCTCGGCAGCACTGCCGTATTCGAGGCCCTTCAGGACGTCCATGTGCCCGAAGAAATCGCCGGCCTTGCAGAGCTCGATGATGAGCTCCTTGCCGTAGCTGTCCGTCCGGAGCACTTTGACCACGCCCGACGCGACGTAGTAGACGTGGTTGGTGGAGTCACCTTCCCCGTAGAGGATCTGTCCAGCCCCATAGCGGCGGGGGCGGTCGCCCACGTCGATGCCGGGAATGCCGCTTTGCTCCTTGGCGTCGGCGATGAACTCATTGAGGCGTTGGGGAGCCCGTCCATACTCGCGCTGGAGAATGGAGCTCTTGCGGAGGCGGACCTCGATGGTGGCGAGCAGATCGGCCTCGCTGAAGGGCTTGACCAGGTAGTCGTCCGCTCCGCTCGTCATGCCCCTGCGCATTTCATCCGCACCATCCCGTGAGGTCAGGAAAATGAACGGAATCATGGCTGTCTGCGGGTCATTGGAGAGGTAATGCAGAACCCCGTAACCGTCGAGTTCCGGCATTTCCACATCGCAGATGATCATGTCCGGACGCTCCCGCTGGGCGCGCTCGACACCCATCTTGCCATGCTCGGCCTCAATGACCTCATAGCCTGCGAGCTGAAGGATGTCCGCCGTCGTGGTCCGGAGGAACTGATTGTCCTCCACGATGAGAATTTTCTTGGCCATGTCTTCAGTGCAACCGGAATTGGGCGCCGGGTTCCCGCAAGGTAATGCGCCTTGCACGGTTGCGCTTCACCTGTTTTCCACCGCGCACGGGGCCTCGCTGCGGTGGTCTAAATTCGCGCCCGACCATCACGCCCCTTCATCATGAAGATCTCCCTCGATTGGCTCTCCTCCTGGCTCCCGCTTGACGCAGCCCCACAGAAGACGCCCGCGGACCTCTGCGACATCCTGACCGCCAGCGGCCTCGAGGTCGAGGGACTGGAGGAAATGCCCGTCGTTCCCGGTGGGCTCAAGGGCATGACCGTGGGCGAAGTCCTCACCTGTGGCCAGCACCCCAATGCCGACCGGCTCAGTGTCACAACGGTCGACGTCGGCGGAGACGCCCCGCTCCACATCGTCTGCGGTGCTCCCAACGTCGCGGCCGGCCAGAAGGTTATCGTCGCCACGGTCGGCTCCACCTGCCACCCGATGGAAGGCGAGCCGTTCAAGATCAAGAAGGGCAAAATCCGCGGCGAAGTCTCCGAGGGCATGATCTGTGCCGAGGATGAGCTCGGCATCGGACAAAGTCACGACGGCATCCTCGTCCTGCCGGCCGAGACGCCGGTCGGAATGGGCGCCGCCGAAGCCCTCGGACTCGAATCGGACCACTGCATCGAAATCGGACTGACGCCGAACCGAACGGACGCCATGGGCCACCGCGGCGTCGCCCTCGACCTCCGCACGGCGTGGAGCTGGAACGGCGGCGAACAGGCTGCTGCGGAGCTGCCCGCCTTGAAGCCGATGCCCGCGGCGGAATTGACCCGCGGTGAAGGCCCCATCTCTCTGAAGGTGGAGGACGCGGCAGGTGCGCCCTGCTATCTCGGCGTGACCCTGTCGGAAGTGACGGTTGGACCGTCCCCGGAGTGGATGCAGCGCCGGCTGCGGACCATCGGAATCGAGCCCAGGAACAACGTGGTCGACATCACGAACTACGTGCTCCACGACCTCGGGCAGCCGCTCCATGCGTTCGATGCCGACCGCATCGGAGGCGACACCGTCCGGGTGCGGAAGGCGACGGAAGGAGAAGCCTTCACCGCCCTCGACGGACGGGAACTCACCCTGACGACGGCGGACCTCGTCATCGCCGACCAAGACCGCCCTATGTGCCTCGCCGGCGTCTACGGCGGACAGGAATCCGGTGTGGGCGAAGGCACCCGCCGGGTGTTCCTCGAGAGTGCTTGGTTCGAGCCCGTGACCATCCGCAAAAGCGCCAAGCGGCACACCCTGAGCACGGACGCCTCGTTCCGGTTTGAGCGGGGAGTCGACCCGAAGACCCCTTGGCCCGCCCTGCAACTCGCCGTGGACCTGCTCCACGAATACGCAGGCGCCCAGGTCGAAGGCGGCGTACAGGCCTTCGAAGGCGATGGCCTTCCGGGCCCGGCCTCCATCCGGCTGGACTGGTCCACCCTGGACACGCTCATTGGCGTGGCCCTCGACCGCGACCGCGTGAAGGGCATCCTGCGCGATCTCGACTTCACCTTCGACGGGGAGGACGAACAGGGAGTGGACCTCGGCGCCCCCGCCTACCGCCGAGATGTGACGCGGCCGGCGGACGTGGTGGAGGAAGTGCTCCGCATCCACGGGTACGACCACATCCCGCTGCCTGGCCGGATGAAGGTGAGCCTGTCGGACCGGCCCAACCCCGACCCCGAAACGCTGCGCAAGGAGCTGGCCGGCATCCTCGTCGGCCGTGGATTCCACGAGACGATGCACAATTCCCTCGTTCCGTCGACCCATTTGACCGTGGCCGAGGACCCCACCCTGACGCCCGACCGGGCCGTCACCCTGCTGAACCCGCTCAGTTCCGAGCTGGACACCATGCGCCAGTCCCTGCTCATGCAGGGCCTCGAAACGCTCGCCCGCAACCGGAACCACCAGCGCCCGGACCTCGCCCTGTTCGAATTCGGCAAGACCTATCGCCAAGGCGAGGAGGGTGGCCACGAGGAAGAGGAGCGGCTGGCCCTGTTGGTCACCGGCAAGACCCGGCCCGAGAGCTGGAACGGCGTCGGACAGGACGGACTCTCCGTCCTCAAGGGAGCGGTGGACGCCCTCCTCACCCGCTGCGGGCTGGACGGTGCAAAGCGGTCCGCGCTCGCCGGCGAGGGGCTGTTCCGCGAAGGGTTGGCCCTCTCCGCCAAGGGCGGATTCTCCGCGCGGGTTGGCCAGGTTCACCCTGCCGTCGCCCGCGCCTTTGACGTCGAAGAGCCCGTGTTCTTCGCCGATCTCCCGATGGCGGGCCTCCTCCGCGGAGTGGCCCGCACGCGCATCACGGCTGCCGACCTGCCGCGTTTCCCGTGGGTGCGGCGCGACCTCAGCCTGGTCGTCCCGAACGGAGTGACCTACGCCCAGATGGAGGCGGTGGTGCGCCAGACGGGAGGCAAGCTCCTGAAGGAGGTCAACCTCTTCGACGTCTACACCGACGAGGCGACCAACACCACCTCGTACGCCTTGTCCCTGACCCTCCAGGATGCGGACAAGACGCTCAACGATAAGGCCATCGACAAAACCGTCCACCGCGTCCGCGAGCAACTCGCTCAACAGCTCGGTGTCACCCTGCGCTGATTGGCCCGGAAAATTCCACCCCACTTCGAGGTTCCCCAGTCCATCTGGCATTGGACCTACTTCCTGATGCGTCCCCTCGGCCGATGGGCCGTCCGCTTCTGGCACCGCGTGGAGATCGACGGACTGGAACACCTCGCTGACTCGCCCGCATCGGAACGCCCGGCCCGGCTGCTCTTCTCCGGGCACCAGAACGGCCTCGCCGACCCCATTCTCGCGTGCGTTTCCCTGCCGCATCAGCTGCATTATTTCACCCGGGCAGACGTCTTCGCCCACCCCGTGGCCCGGTTCTTCGTCCTGCGCCTGAACATGATGCCGATGTTCCGCCCGATCGACCG
>Ga0160423_10002170_pt1 | contig 16424 bp, 12 predicted proteins | sample CRUFie14St8metaG_FD_108191 | JGI IMG/M metagenome (GOLD analysis project Ga0160423, IMG submission 108191) | Marine microbial communities from the Costa Rica Dome - CRUD Field 142mm St8 metaG | ecosystem: Environmental > Aquatic > Marine > Oceanic > Photic zone | place: Costa Rica: the Eastern... | reverse complement strand
TGACTGAAGGAAAATTATTCAAATGGTTGAAGGAAGAGGGTGACAGTATCGAGCCCGGCGACGCTGTGGCAGAAATAGAAACTGACAAAGCGACTATGGAAGTCGAAGCGGTAGATAGTGGTACATTGCAAAAAATTTTAGTTGCCGAAGATACAGAAGGTGTTCCCGTGAACACTCCGATTGCCCTGCTTTTGTTAGATGGGGAGGAAGATGGCACGCCAGCAGACGCTCAAAGTGTTAAAGCCCCGCTGGTTGTTGAGCGACCAAAATCTTATCCATCTGCATCTCAATCCGATGAGAGCAGTCCGCCCCAAGGTAACGAAAGAATAGACTTTTATACTCAAACAGTTAGGGAAGCCCTTCGAGATGCGATGGCTGAAGAAATGAGGGCGGACGACTCCGTTTTTGTTATGGGAGAAGAGGTGGCTGAGTACGAGGGCGCTTACAAAGTGACTCAGGGGCTATTGAATGAGTTTGGCGATAAGCGTGTGATCGACACGCCCATTACTGAGCATGGTTTTGCTGGCCTTGGTGTTGGCGCAGCGTTTGGTAATTTGAAACCTGTTATAGAGTTCATGACTTTCAACTTCGCTATGCAAGCTATGGACCAAATTATTAATTCAGCTGCTAAGACTTTGTATATGTCAGGGGGACAAATGGGCTGTCCTATCGTGTTTAGAGGCCCCAATGGCGCTGCATCACGCGTGGCCGCGCAACATTCGCAGGATTTAACCAGCTGGTTTGCGCATTGTCCGGGTCTAAAAGTTATTGCGCCTTGGTCGGCCGCCGATGCAAAGGGATTGCTTAAAGCTGCAATTAGAGATCCCAACCCAGTCGTTTTTTTGGAAAATGAAGTTTTGTATGGTCAATCTTTTGAAGTGCCGGGGGACCCTGAGATAATTGTACCAATTGGCAAGGCGAACATAGTCTCCAGTGGCACCGATGTTACGATCGTGACATTTTCAGTAATGGTAGGTAAAGCTCTTGAAGCGGCCTCCCAACTAGCAGATAGCGGGATCGATGCGGAAGTAATAGATCTTCGTACAATACGACCGTTAGATGAGGAAACAATCATCAAGTCGGTTGCTAAAACAAACCGTATTGTTGTTGTAGAAGAGGGCTGGCCAACCTGCGGAATAGGTTCTGAAATGGCCGCATTAATGATGGAAAAATCTTTCGATTGTCTTGACGCGCCGCTGATACGTGTTTGTGGTGAGGATGTCCCTATGCCTTATGCTGCTAACCTTGAAATGCTGGCGCTACCTCAGGTGGCTGATATTGTTAAGGCTGCAAAAAAGGTATGTTATCAAGGTTGAGGAGTTCATTATGTCTATTCAAATACTAATGCCTGCCTTATCGCCTACGATGACTGAGGGCAACTTAGTGGCATGGCTTAAAAAAGAAGGCGATAATGTCGTATCTGGAGAGGTTCTTGCCGAAATAGAGACAGATAAGGCTACTATGGAAGTGGAAGCCGTGGATGAGGGTGTATTGGGAAAGATACTTGTTCCTTCTGGAACTGAAGGTGTGTCAGTTAATGCTCCTATAGCAATTCTGCTAGAGGAGGGTGAGGATATCTCATCTTTAAAAGTTGACCTTGAAAGTCCTGTGTCAAATAATTCTAGAAGCTCAAAAGTGTCTCCGGAAAAGGCTGAGGTTGAGTTAGAAAAGGATGTATCGATAATAAGTGATATAACCCCTAGCGATGGCAACGCAACTAATTCAAGAAACTTTCCTGCATCCTTACCGACAAAAAAGGACGATGATCGCATAAAGGCCAGCCCACTTGCGCGGCGTATGGCAATGCACGCGGGATTGGATTTGGCTCAGATTGCAGGGAGCGGCCCCAATGGCCGAATTATTAAGGCCGATATTGACCAATTGTTATCAAACGGTCAGGATTCGAAGGCTAGCTTGAGTAAGTCGGTTATAGAGGGACCGGATACGCAGTCTAGTATAAATTATGACGCGGTCCCAAATAGTGGAATGCGTAAAGTTATTGCTAGTCGGTTGACTGAATCAAAGCAAACTGCACCTCATTTCTATATGACAGTTGATTGTAATATTGATGCTTTAAAACTAGTAAGAAAAGAATTGAATGAAAAAGTAGAAGGAACAAAAATATCTATAAATGATCTCATTATCCGAGCGGCTGCGATTGCTTTAAAAAGAGTTCCAGAAGCCAATGCATCTTGGACTGAAGACGCGACACTTTTATATAAATCGATAGATATATCAGTGGCTGTTGCAATTGATGGAGGGCTAATTACGCCTATAATTAAAAATGCGGGTGCAAAGGGTTTGCAGCAGATCTCAAGTGAAATGAAAGATCTAGCTAATCGTGCTCGAGAAGGAAAGCTGATGCCAGAAGAATACAAAGGGGGCACCTTCTCAATATCTAATCTTGGAATGTATGGTGTTAAGGAATTCTCAGCAGTTATAAATCCGCCACAGGGCGCCATATTGGCTGTTGGTGCCGGTGAAGAACGTCCAATAATAAAAGATGGCGCGGTCACGGCCGCTACATTAATGAGTTGTACTCTTTCTGTTGACCATCGAGTTGTAGATGGAGCGGTAGGCGCGCGTTTCCTTTCAACATTTAAGGGGTTAATAGAAGATCCTCTAACTATGCTTTTGTAAAATGAACTATTAAAAAGACATGCAAGCGACTAATTATGACTAATAGCAAATATGACTTAGTGGTGGTAGGCGCAGGTCCCGGTGGTTATGTTGCCGCGATTAGAGCGTCACAACTGGGCCTTAACGCTGCTATTGTAGAGCGAGAGAGCGTTGGTGGTGTTTGTTTAAATTGGGGGTGTATTCCAACTAAGGCGTTACTAAGATCTGCGGAAGTAGGTCATTTGCTCAATAATCTTGAAGCATATGGCTTCAGTGCCGATAACGTTTCTTTTGATATAAAAAAAATCGTTCAAAGATCCAGGAACGTCGCAAAACAATTGTCATCTGGCGTCTCACATTTACTAAAAAAAAATAAAGTTACGGTCATAATGGGATCAGCTTCCCTAAAAAAGAAATCCGGTGGTGAATTTAACATCGAAGTTCTTCAGGAAGATAAAACATATTTTAACTTAAAATCGACAAATGTGATTATGGCTACTGGCGCCCGAGCTAAGTCGCTTCCTAATATAGTTCCTGATCGAGAAGATATCTGGACATACAAAGAAGCTATGGTTCCAAATACTCTTCCGAAGTCTATTCTTGTAATTGGTTCGGGAGCTATTGGGATCGAATTTGCTAGTTTTTATAATGATCTTGGGGTGGATGTAACAGTTGTGGAAGTTCTCGACCGGATCTTACCAGCAGAGGATATCGATATATCGAAATTTGCATGCAAGTCATTTGTAAAGCAAGGAATAAAAATTAAAACGTCATCGATGGTTAAATCATTAAAGAAGTCAAAAGCTAAAATTAGCGTGCAAATTGAAACAGCGGCGGGTTCAGAAGAGGTTAGCGTGGAAAAGGTAATTATGGCCGTCGGTATTACTGGGAATACAGAAAACCTTGGGTTAGAGAATACTGCGGCGGAAGTTTCAAATGGACAGCTTGTTGTTGATAAGTGGGGAGCTACAAAAGAACCGGGGCTATATGCTATTGGAGATTTAGTCGGTGCTCCGTGGTTGGCACACAAGGCTAGTCATGAGGGTGTAATTTGTGCCGAACGTATCGCAGGAATAGAAAATGTGCACCCGCTGGATACCTCAAATATTCCTGGTTGTACTTATTCGCGTCCTCAAGTTGCCAGCGTTGGTTTGACGCAGAAATTGGCAGAGGATGCGGGCTATAAGGTCCGTGTTGGACACTTTCCGTTCGTTGGTAACGGTAAGGCAATCGCTCTTGGTGAAACGGATGGTTTCGTCAAAACTGTTTTTGACGCTAAAACTGGGGAATTACTAGGAGCTCATATGATTGGGGCTGAAGTTACAGAAATGATACAAGGATACACTGTTGCTAGAACCTTAGAAACAACGGAAAGCGAACTCTTGAATACAGTATTTCCACATCCTACTTTATCAGAGATGATGCATGAATCTGTTCTTGATGCATTCGATAGAGCAATACATATATAGAACTCTGTATAGTATGATTTCGGTCCACACCATGCATAAGATAAATTGTTTCAGATCTTGTGATAAAGCGCCACGAACGGAGTACTTATGGTCAATAAATTAATAGACTTAGAACTGCGTAAGCAACTTCGGCACCCTGAGAAGGTGAAAAACCCAATAAATCCAATTAAGAGAAAACCCAATTGGATTAGGGTTAAAGCCCCAAATTCAAGCGCTTATCATGAAACGCGCTCACTGATGCAGGAACTGGAACTTACAACCGTATGTGAAGAAGCAGCATGTCCAAATATCGGTGAATGTTGGTCTAAAAAACATGCTACGATGATGATATTGGGCTCAATTTGTACTAGGGCCTGCGCTTTTTGCAACGTAGCTACAGGACGCCCAAGCGCCGTCGACTTTTTTGAACCAGAGAATGTTGCGAAAGCCGTTGTGCGTTTAGGTTTAGAACACATCGTAATCACATCCGTCGATAGGGATGATTTGGCTGATGGGGGAGCAACCCATTTTGCCGCTACAATCAAAGCGATTAGATTTCTGTCTCCTGCAACTACAATTGAAATCCTAACGCCAGACTTTTTGAGAAAAGATGGCGCTTTAGAAAAGGTAGTGGAAGCTAAACCAGATGTTTTCAATCATAACTTAGAAACGGTGCCACGGTTATACCCGACTGTCCGCCCTGGTTCCCGTTATTTTCATTCACTCAAATTACTTCAAAAAGTAAAAGAACTGGACCCAACTATGTTTACTAAATCGGGATTGATGGTCGGTTTAGGAGAAAGTTTAGAGGAGGTTTACCAGGTAATGGATGACATGCGCTCTGCAGAAATTGATTTTCTCACCATCGGACAATACTTGCAACCCACTGTAAAACATCACCCGCTGGATAGGTTTGTAGAGCCCCAAGAGTTCAATGAAATAGAGAAAAGAGCGTACGGTAAGGGGTTTTTAATGGTTTCAGCCTCTCCTTTAACACGATCCTCCTATCATGCTGGAGAAGATTTCAAGGCGCTGCGTAATGCACGGAATAGATCTTTAAGTATCAAAGAGAAGTCTGGCTATGCTTTACGCGATATAGAAGTTCCTGCCGGTTAGGTTAGCGACGTTACTATATGACAGAGCATTCTGAGCAAAAGGTTGTACCTTTCACACCTGAACAATTATTCGAGATGGTGGCTGACGTACAGAGTTATCCAAAATTTCTGCCTTGGTGTGTTGGCGCCAGAATTAGGTCAATTGAAGGCGAACTAATTGTTGCGGATTTGATGATTGGTTATAAGTTATTACGGGAAAGGTTCACTTCTCGGGTAAGCCTTGATCGTCAAAATGTTATTATAAGGACCGAGTTCGCAGATGGTCCCTTTAACTTTCTTAGAAACCAATGGCAATTTAAACCGGCGCCGGAAGGCTGTCTCATCGATTTTTCGGTCGAATTTGAATTTCGATCTACGGTTCTTCAAAAATTAGTCAGTGTGTTGTTGAATGAAGTAGTCTTAAGAATGGTTGGGGCTTTTGAAAAAAGGGCTTACTTTTTATATGGTGACTCAACTCAACCGATAGTTCTTAATGAAAAAATCAAGGCTTAAAGCACTTGTTTAATGAAACGTGCAATACGTGCTCATGTTCTGATCATTTGACAAGTCACTCACCGATTTTGGTCTCTAACAAGATTTATCAACTTCTACCGTTTGATCAATCTCATCCCCTCGCCCTTAACAGAATCATGCCAGTGATAGGTTTAGCGCAGAGTCTAAATTGGCTTCATGAAAGTCAGTATAAGGAAAGTTCTGTAGCTTCGGTAGAAATGCTGGCGAGGTACCATAATATAGATTACGTTGAGACAGTATTATCAGCTGAAAACAATAGATGCATCCCGGGCACTTTAGGTAGACGTTTTAATCTAGGTAGAAACGGAAATTCCTACTTTCCGAAAATTTTTACCCGTCCAGCTACCACTGCCGGCGCAAGCATACTAGCGGGTCGGTTGCTTGCCGATAACGAGGAAGGTATCATTTTTTCCCCGGCTGGTGGTAACCACCACGCGAAAAAGAATCAAGCGTCCGGTTTCTGTATTTTTAATGACCCAGTTTTGGGTATCCTCTCTATGTTAGATAATGGATTAAAAAAAGTTCTTTATGTTGACTTAGATGCGCATCATGGAGACGGGGTACAGGAAGCTTTTCAACATGATGATAGGGTCTTTACTATCTCTATACACGAAAAAAACCGTTGGCCGTACACAGGAAAAATTTCAGAGAGAGGTCAAGGGAATACTAGAAACCTTCCTGTTCCAAAAGAGTTGAATGACAATGAAATGCGTACATTGATATCTGAGGGCGTGATCCCGCTTGGAGAAGAATTTGAACCAGATGCATTAGTTATTCAGTCAGGTGCTGACGCCTTATTAGACGATCCTCAAAGTCAATTAAGCTTGTCGAACCTAGCTTTGTGGGATGCCGTTAAGTACTTAATTAAGTTGTCGCGTCGAATTTTAGTTCTCGGCGGAGGAGGCTATAACCCATGGGCCACGGTAAGAGCTTGGACTGGCGTTTGGGGACTTCTTAATAGACAAAATCTAGATGTTGAACTCCCATTGGCGGCGATGGGTATATTGCGTAGCTTGGAATGGAAGCATTCAAAGGGTCGTAACGTGCCCTATCACTGGAGTGCTAATCTGATGGATAGCCCTAATTTCGGTTTTGTAAGACCTGAGATTAACGAGATTATACGCGAGATCAGAAGATGAAAAAGCGTCTCCTTTTTTTTTCTTTAATATATTTGATGTTTCATCAATGTTCATATGCGGCTGATTTTAATATTAGCAAAATAAGTATTTTGCGCGATGGTTTTCCAAGACATGAATTCGTGGTTGAGTTGGCGACGACGGAACAAGAAAGGTCACTCGGATTAATGTTTAGAAAGCAATTACCCCAAAATAGAGGTATGCTTTTCATATATAAAAGCGAACGTGTTGTCAGAATGTGGATGAAGAATACTTTTATACCTTTGGATATGTTATTTCTTGATAAGAATGGTTTTATCACTCATCTCGTTAAGGAGACGCGGCCCCTTTCGCTAGAAATTATTTCTTCTATGGGAAATGTTTTAGGTGTGCTGGAATTATTAGGGGGTACGTCAGAAAAGTTAGGGATCCGCATCGGTGATCGAGTAGAACACGTAGCATTTGGTTCCTAGTTTTGTTAGAAATAAAATAATTAACCCTTTGTCAACGGATGGTGTAGCACTAAGCTTTTAGATTTTATCTGAGAAAATAAAGATGAGTTATAAAGTTGTAAAACGTGTAGCTGCCGATATTGGAGGCACATTCACCGATATTGCTGCTGTGACCGAGGATGGCGAGTTGCTCACTTGGAAGTTACCCTCCACCCCTCCAAATTTTGCTGATGCTGTTTCCACGGGTATAGATGCACTATTTCGAAAACATTCGATAAAACTATCAGAAATTGACGAGGTTTTACATGGTTGCACGGTTGCTACAAATGCTATTTTGGAGCAAAAGGGCGCCAAGACAGCTTTGATAACCACTAAAGGCTTTAGAGATGTTTTGGAAATTCAGAGGGTTAGAGTTCCCAAATTATATGATCCTCTTTACGAAAAGCCATCTCCATTGGTTCCTAGAAACCTAAGATTTGAGGTCGATGAACGTCTTGACGCGAATGGTAGAGTGATTCGGAAATTGGATCTTCATCAATTAAATGAGGTTATTGAAAAACTAAAAAAAGAGGATATAGAGGCAATAGCAATTTGTTTTCTGCATTCCTTTGTAAATCCTACTCACGAAGAAATGGTTGAGACAATCATCAAAAAAGAATTCCCGGAATGTTTTGTGTCGATATCATCACAAATTCTACCGCAGAAAAGGGAATATGAGCGGACGAGCACCACAGTGATTAATTCCTATGTAGGACCGCCTGTTAGCAGATATCTCTCTGCTTTAATACAAAAGCTTAAGTCATCCAATGTGACTAATAGGCTGACGGTTATGCAGTCTAGTGGGGGTGTTTTGGATGCAGATTCTTGTCTCCAAAAACCGGCTCATATTGTTGAATGCGGGCCCGCAGCAGGGGTCGTGGGCGCTGAATATATCGCAAAAAGATCCGGCTTTGACAACGTGATCACCTTAGATATGGGAGGCACTACTGCCAAGGCATCTATAATCGAGGGAGGTACATACACTCTTGCTGACGAATATGAAGTAGGAGGTGGAATGTCCTCGTCCAGCGCATTAGTTGGCAAAGGTGGTTATGCGCTTAAATTACCTGTGATTGATATTGCGGAAGTTGGAGCTGGTGGCGGGAGTATAGCTTGGCTTGATGGAGTAGGTTCTCTTAAGATTGGACCTCAGAGTGCTGGGGCTTTACCCGGTCCAGCTTGTTATGGCCTGGGTGGCGAAAGACCTACTGTGACGGATGCTAATTTGGTATTAGGATACCTAAATCCAAAAGGTCTCGCTGCAGGAACAGTATTGATTGATAAAACAATATCAGAGTTCGCAATCAAAAAGGAAATTGCTGAACCGATGCGATTGGGTTTGTTGGAAACGGCATATGGCATCTATTCTGTTGCTAACGCCGCCATGATGAGAGCTGTCCGAGCAGTGACAACTTATAAAGGAAGAGACCCGAGAGATTTCATTTTGTTTGCATTCGGCGGTGCGGGTGGTTTGCATGCAGTAGAATTAGCAAAGTCACTCAAAATAAAAAAGGTTTTGGTGCCAAAAGCCGGCGGCGTTTTCAGTGCGCTTGGGCTTTTATATAGTAACCTTGAAGCAAGTGAGACAGCGCCTTTTCTCTCTTTATTAGCGGAGGTGCCCCTTCAAGCAGCAGAACAACTTTTTTTGCAGATGCAAAAAAAAATAACGAAAACTATTGGCGGAGATGCCGAGAAAATTACGTTCAAAAAGTTTGCTGACCTTCGATTCCAAGGCCAAGCTTATGAATTAAACATTCCTTTTCAAAATAGCTTTCTTAACGAGGAAGAGCTCACGAACCTTGCTTCGTCTTTTGAAGAAAAACATTTAACAAGATATGGACATGCGTTTTCTGGCGAATTTCCGATCGAGTTGGTCAATTTAAGATTGGTGGGAGTAAAAAGTTCCTCAATGCCAGAATTAAACCATGCAACGAAAGTTTCTAAGTGTAAAGAGTGCGGCAGGAAGGCGTATTTTGGACCAGATCTAGGTTTGGTAACGTCTAGAGTAGTTTCCCGAAATGGATTAGCGAACAACGCTATAAAAGGACCTTTGATCATAGAGGATTATGAAGGTACTTGTATTGTTCCGCCGGATTGTAAGGCGAAATTGGATAATATGGGTAATATTATAATAGAGATACCGGATAACTAGAAATATTGATTGGTGTAGTCTTTGCCTAAATTTGATCCATTTTTGAGAGAAGTTATTAAGTATGCTTTCGATGCAATAGCCGATAACATGGCGCTGACACTAATGCGTACCTCGCATTCTGGAATAGTTCGGGACTCGCTAGATTTTTCGACAGCGCTTAGTGATGCAACAGGACAGACCATTGCGCAGGGTGTGTGCACTCCCATGCACCTGGGCTGCTTCCAGGACGCTTTGAAAAACGTCATAAAAAGTTTTGAAGATAAAATATTTCAAGACGATGTATTCATTTTTAATGATCCATTTGCTGCTGCTGGCCAGCATTTGCCGGACATCTACATTACCAGTCCAGTCTTTCGAAATTCACGAATAGTGGCGTGGGCAACTGCACTTGCTCATCATTCGGATGTGGGTGGAATTGTGGCGGGAAGTAATGCGTTAGGCGCCCATGAGATATTTCAAGAAGGTCTCAGATTGCCTGTGGTAAAATTTCTAGAAAAAGGCGTTCCAAATAAAGCTCTTTGGGACGTAATCACGTTGAATGTTCGAACGCCAGAAAAAGTGCTGGGTGACCTGCAAGCTCAGATAGCGGCATGTAAAAGTTGCGAAAAGGAATTAGGTGACCTCTTTGATCGGTATGGTGTTGAGACAGTTTTGCAATATGCAGACCATTTACAGGATTATGCAGAAGAACTCACAAAGTCAGAGATCCGTAAAGTTCCAAACGGCATTTACAGTTTTACAGACCATATAGATGGGCTAGGAGAAAACCCCCAACCCGTCGTTTTAAACGTAAAAGTCATTGTAGAAGATGAGACAGTTATTGTCGATTGGGAAGGAACCTCCAAGCAAGTGCCTGGGGGTATAAATCCATCTTTCCCTTTTACCAAATCTTGCGCTTATGCAGCTTTAAGGTCAATCCTTGATGCGGATATTCCAAACTGTGAGGGTTTTTCTCGGCCAATAACGGTTAAAGCCCCCTTAGGGTCATTACTTAATCCAAAATTTCCTGCGCCTTGCGGAGCGAGGGGAATTACAGGGTATAGGATGATAGATTGCTTGTTTGGAGCCTTGTCGAGTGCGGTACCGGACAACGTTACAGCAGATACTACAGGGGGTTCTACGCTGCCAACAATTTCAGGTTATCTGAATGGTAAGGCGTACGTCTTTTGCGAAACGTTTATGGGGACGTGGGGAGGTACGAGTAAACATGATGGGCAAGAAGGTGTGCCACATATGGGGGCAAACCAATCGAACGTTTCAGTCGAAATGATAGAACAAGATTATCCAATTCGGATAAAACAGTATGGCTTAGTTCCCGATACTGGCGGCGCAGGTCAATATCGAGGTGGTCTAGCATTGATGCGAGAATACGAGTCATTGCATGATAGTGCACTATTAAATGTGAGATCTGATAAGAGAGATTTTCCACCACATGGGCTTTTCGATGGAAAGAATGGGAAACCTTCAATAAATATTTTGAACCCGGACAACAAACCGAGAGTTTTACCGGTGCTGATGACTGAAGTGGAAGTACTCAACCGAGGAGATGTTTTTAGACATATTATGGCTGGTGGTGGAGGATATGGAGATCCCCTGAAAAGAAAACCAGAGTTGGTCTTAAAAGATGTGATTGAGGAGAAAGTGACGATTGCCGGTGCAAAAAAGGATTATGGCGTTGTCATAATAAAAAATGCTGAGGAATTCATGGTAGATTCTAGTGCCACTAAAAAATTACGTACTCAACTTGCCGTTTAAAATAAATTTTATCGGTAAAATTCTTAAATCTTAAAAAAAATGCTGAAATGGAATGACAAGATGATTTTATACACTGATGCCACAACTCCATTTGGCCGTAAGTGCATAATAGCGGCTTTGGAGCGCGATATACCTCTCGAGGAACGTTTTATTAAATTATCTGAACCGGGAGATTTTCTAGATATTAATCCCTTGAATCAAATACCAGCACTTTTTATCCAAAGTGGGCAGTACTACTTCGATAGTGACGTTATATTAGAGTATCTGGATACGTTGCATGAGAGAAGCCCATTGATACCAGATTTAAATAAATTTGAGTGCAAAACGGCGATCCATCTAGCTAACGGTATTATTGAAAGTACACTGCTACGGACAATGGAGTTGCGCCGACCAGAAGGTCAGCAAAGCAAAACGTATGTTACCCATCTAGAAGCAAGAGTTATGCGGGGCATAAAAACAATGGAAAAAAAACGTGAAACAACAATAGCTGATTGCCTTAACGGTGAGGAGATAGCTACTGCGGTGGCACTGTCTTACGTGGACTTCCGGTTCTCCACAGAGTGGCGAAAAAGTGCGCCAACACTGGAAGAATGGTTTGAGAAAGTTTCTCGTCGAAAATCTATGGAACTTACTACTCCAACTAGAGAACGCTCTATCACGTTGAGTGATACGATAGGAAAATAGAGGGATGAATGAAAGTAATCTATGGTCATTAAGTGCGGTTCAGCTGGTTAATGCTTACAGAGAGAAAACGCTTTCACCTTTAGAGGTATTAGAGTCCTGTCTGGAGCGCATCAAAACTGTTAATCCCAAGGTGAATGCATTTCATCTTTTGATGGAGGAGAATGCATTATTAAGCGCAAAGAAAAGTGAAGAGCGCTGGTCAAAAAATTTACCGTTAGGATTATTGGACGGCATTCCAACAGCAATTAAGGATGGGCTATACTTGTCTAGTATACCCATCTATAGAGGTTCTTTAGCAAATAATGCAAATTCTAACATCCCAACCTCAAATGCGCCGGTCGTAGATAGAATGACTGATAGTGGTGCGATTATTCTGGGGAAAACGACAATGTGCGATTACGGTATGCTCGCATCCGGTTACAGTTCTAAGTTTGGTCCAACGAGAAACCCTTGGGACCTAAATTTTAACTCAGGCGGTTCTAGCTCCGGTTCGGCTGCTGCAGTGGCCTCTGGAATGTGCCCTGTCGTAGTGGGAACAGACATCGTTGGCTCGATTAGAAACCCAGCATCTTTTTGCGGTCTATATGGTCATAAACCAAGCTTTGGAAGAGTACCGTTTTATCCTCAGACTAGCCCTGCGGTCTGTGCTGGACCAATAGCACGTAGTGTAGAAGATGTGGCGCTTCTGCTTAACGTGATTTCAGCTCCAGATAGTAGAGACCCAACAGCATTGCCTTATCATGAAGTAGACTACATGGAGGCGATCAAGGGTAAGGTGAAAGGGCTGAAAATTGGCTTCATGCCTGATATAGGTTTCGGACCGAAACCAGATAATGAGGTGATACAACTATGTTCTGAGGCGATAAACTTATTTAAGAAGATGGGTAATCAAATTGTTGAAATTAAAGCACCCTTTTCCAAAGAGGATATAGCGAAAGGTGAAAACTTCTATAGAACGCGCACGCTAGCTGAGTTAGCTCTTTTGCCGCCTGAAGTGCAGGCAACTGGCGAAGTTATTAACGCATGGGCCCAGAAGGCAAAAGATTATAATGGTGTTGACCACTATAAGGACTACCTTGGAACCCAAGAGCTCCGGTCAAGGATGTTTGAAGCAATTAAAGATTTTGATTTGCTTATGCTGCCCACAGTACCCATACCGCCATACAAGGCCGAGAATCCTGGTTTAGATGGCGGAGATATCTTTGGCCCTTGGTGTAATACATTTGTCTTCAATTTAACACAGCAACCCAGCTCATCAGTACCATGCGGGAGAACATCTATAGGGCTTCCAGTAGGTCTTCAGATTGTTGGTCGGCCTTATGACGACGTCGGGGTGCTACGCGCCGCTAAGGTCTTTGAAAATACCGGAATGTATAAAGTTACGATACCCCTCGATTAATTCGCCCCTATTCAACTTTTTTCGGTTTTTAGTAAAAAAATTGGATGCACATTTTGTAGTTCTTTAGGCCGTAGAGCCTTTCTTGTAAAAATATTTTTCTTAAAAATATAATATAAGGCAATAAATTTCTAAATCTGTTTCCAAACCCCGAGCTTGGAGACTTTTTGTTTTGCTCAAGTTGTTTTTGAGTTTATCTAGTGATGAATAATAATGTTAAGCATGGACGACGTTATGTCAGTTAAGAATAGCTTTATAGACTGTATCGGAAATACACCACTTATTCGTCTAAACGAGGCATCGGAGAAAACGGGTTGCACTATATTAGGAAAGGCAGAGTTTCTTAATCCTGGTGGATCGGTAAAGGATAGGGCTGCATTAGGAATAATTAGGGATGCTGAGAAAAGGGGTTTTTTAAAGCCTGGCGGTACGATTGTGGAGGGGACCGCTGGAAACACCGGCATAGGTTTAACGCTTCTAGCAAAGGTTCTTGGGTACGAATCAATCATTGTAATGCCAGAAACCCAGAGTCAAGAGAAGAAAGATATGCTTCGTTTATGTGGTGCTGATTTACGACTGGTACCCGCAGTTCCATACAATAATCCAGATAACTACGTAAAATGCTCTGAGCGGTTAGCAAAAGAACTTTCAAGTTCAGACGGAAAAAGTATTATATGGGCAAATCAGTTCGATAATGTTTCAAATGCTATGGCGCACTATGAAACCACTGGCCCCGAGATTTGGGAGCAAACAAGTGGAAAGATTGATGGCTTTATTTGTGCAGTTGGTTCGGGTGGAACACTCAGCGGCATCAGCAAATACCTTAAAGAATGCAACAAAAAAATCCAGATTGGACTTGCTGACCCCGAAGGTTCATCGCTTTTCAATTATTATACTAAGGGAAAATTATTTTCCAATGGTAGCTCAATATCTGAGGGGATAGGACAAGGACGCATTACCAAAAATTTAGAGTTGGCAGTAATAGATCATTGTTTCCAGATCTCAGATAGAGATGCTCTTCCTTTAATTTTTGATCTTTTCCAAAATGAAGGGCTTTGCATGGGGGGCTCTACCGGTATAAACATAGCAGGTGCCATAGAGATGGCTAAAAGAATGGGGCCTGGGCATACAATAGTAACGATCCTTTGTGATTATGGACATCGGTATCAAAGCAAGATTTATAATCCCGAATTTTTAAGAGAAAAAGATCTGCCTGCTCCTAGTTGGCTGAGTTAAACCGAGATGCATCACAAATGTTAAATTCTAAATCAGATGTTCGTCTTAGTAGCAGCGAGGACATATGGTTATCGCTTTGTAAAGAAGCAAAGCAATGGTCAGCCGCTGAGCCAACATTAGATAGGTTATTCGAAAAAAATATACTCCGGCAAAAATCTTTTAAATCAGCACTAATTACCGTAATTTCATCAGAGCTGAGTACAAGTCATGGTGATAATATACCAATAAAAAAGGCAGCTGATGATGCTTTCAACAGTGATCCACTGCTAGAGAAAGCGGCAACCGCAGATCTTTGCGCCACGATTGAACGGGATCCCGCATGCCATAGTTACCTTAAACCATTTTTGTTCTATAAAGGATTCCAGGCTATTCAAGGGTATCGCCTAGCTAATTGGCTGTGGAGAACGGAAAGAAGGGTGCTGGCTGAATTCATACAAGGCAGGATATCAAAGGTTTTTCAGGTAGATATTCATCCGGCTGCAACAATAGGTCATGGGATAATGGTGGATCATGCAACAGGTGTGGTGATTGGTGAAACAGCAGTGCTGGGAAACGATGTTTCGCTATTACATGGGGTGACGTTAGGAGGGACCGGTAAAGAACCAGGCGATCGTCATCCAAAGATTGGTTCAGGAACTATGATTGGTGCGGGGGCGTCTATCCTCGGCAATATTACTGTTGGTAAATCGTGCAGAATTGGTGCTGGCAGTGTTGTATTGAAAGATGTGCCGGATAATACTTCCGTAGCAGGTATACCTGCTAGGGAATTAGGGGAGGCAGGGAGCGAATTGCCGGCTATCACGATGGAACAGAAATTTTGAGAAAACTAGTTCTTGAACCAAGTTGCGATATAGTGGCGAAAGTCATCTGCTCGTAATGCAACGATAACAATGTTGGCGTCCAGTGTTTTAAGCACCCTTTGGTTTTTTAGCGGGCCGTTTGCCAAAAAGTCGCCATCACGTGCATAGAGTGGCGCGTTTGTATAAATTTCGCAGAGAGCCGAATTCTAAAGAACGGGGGGGCGGACAACGGTCGTTGCAACAAATTTGTTGGATACGTCGCTACACAGAAGTTAATTGTAACAATCGATAACTACGCTATATATTTAATATAGGTCTGACGGACGATCTACGATGGAAGAAATAGCGTCTTTAATGCTGCCAAGGGCACGCGCTTCTAGTTGCCTTACACGCTCTTTACTGACACCAAATTCTTGACCTAGTGACTCAAGCGTAACCTTTTCATCGCTCAATCTTCTGCGTTTGATGATTGTATATTCCCTCGGGCTGAGTTCGGCCATAGCGCGGGCAATGATATCAGCCCTAATTTTTGCATCCGCGTTGCCACTTAAAATCACTTCAGGGTTTGGTCGCTCGTCGGCCAAGAGATCTTGTAACTCGACACCGCTTTCATCGAAGGCTATCGCATTCAGCGATTGGTCGCTTTTTTCTAATCGCCCGCTCATGTAATCAACATCACGAACTGGAACGTCCAATTGCCTGGCTATCTCCTCAGAAACGTTCTTCCTAAGGGGCAGCGAGGACTGATCTTCTAATTTCGACTTTAGTCGGCGTAAGTTGAAGAAAAGCTTACGTTGCGACGATGTGGATCCGATGCGCACCATAGACCAGTTTCTTAAGATGTATTCTTGAATAGCAGCCTTGATCCACCAAGCAGAGTAGGTCGAAAAACGAACTTCGCGCTCCGGATCGAACTTGTCGGCAGCCTGCATCAATCCTACGTTTGCTTCTTGTATTAGATCGCCGACTGGTAAACCGAACTTTTTATATTTTAGGGCAGAGCTTACTGCAAGACGAGAATAGGCGCGAATTAACCTATCCAATGCTTTCGTATCTCTGTTGTTCTTCCACGCTCGCGTTAAGTGTTGCTCGTCTTCTTT
>Ga0160423_10002169_pt1 | contig 16430 bp, 10 predicted proteins | sample CRUFie14St8metaG_FD_108191 | JGI IMG/M metagenome (GOLD analysis project Ga0160423, IMG submission 108191) | Marine microbial communities from the Costa Rica Dome - CRUD Field 142mm St8 metaG | ecosystem: Environmental > Aquatic > Marine > Oceanic > Photic zone | place: Costa Rica: the Eastern... | reverse complement strand
CAGGAGTAATTTTTCGATGGCAAAAGAGAAGTTTGAGCGTAATAAGCCTCATTGCAATATAGGCACTATTGGTCACGTTGATCATGGTAAGACGACACTGACGGCAGCTATTACGAAGGTTTTAGCTGAGGCTGGTGGAGCTGATTATACTGCTTACGACCAGATAGATAAGGCTCCCGAAGAGAAGGCTCGAGGCATAACGATATCTACGGCTCACGTTGAATATGAAACAGACGGCCGCCACTATGCCCACGTAGATTGTCCTGGCCACGCAGATTACGTCAAAAATATGATTACGGGTGCAGCGCAAATGGACGGTGCTATACTGGTTGTGTCCGCGGCCGATGGTCCTATGCCTCAGACCCGAGAGCATATCCTTCTGGCACGCCAGGTTGGTGTCCCTGCGCTCGTTGTTTTCATGAATAAGGTCGATCAGGTGGATGACGAAGAACTTCTCGAGCTTGTTGAGTTAGAAGTTAGAGAGTTGCTCTCTTCGTACGATTTCCCAGGCGATGATATTCCAATAGTGAAAGGTTCTGCGTTGGCTGCTATTGAGGATTCAGACGCGGCAACGGGGAAAGACGCCATTATGGAGCTAATGGCTGCGGTTGACGATTATATTCCTCAACCTGAGCGTCCAAAAGATCAACCATTTTTGATGCCTATTGAGGATGTGTTTTCAATTTCCGGAAGAGGGACGGTTGTTACGGGGCGTGTTGAAACAGGTGTAATTAATGTAAATGATCCAGTTGAAATTATTGGAATTCGTGAGACAGGTAAGTCAGTTTGTACCGGAGTTGAAATGTTCCGTAAGCTTCTTGATCAAGGGGAGGCAGGTGATAATGTCGGATTATTACTTCGTGGTATAAACCGGGATGATGTTGAACGCGGGCAAGTTATAGCAGCTCCCGGTTCTATTAGTCCTCATACAAAGTTTTCCTGCGAGGCATATATTTTGACTAAGGAAGAAGGAGGTCGTCACACACCATTCTTCTCTAACTATCGTCCTCAGTTCTATTTTCGTACAACTGACGTAACAGGATCTGTGGTGCTGCCTGATGGAACTGAAATGGTTATGCCTGGTGATAATATATCGATGGAGGTTAACCTAATCGCGCCCATAGCTATGGATGAGGGTCTTCGTTTTGCAATTCGAGAAGGCGGGCGTACAGTTGGCGCTGGTGTTGTCTCTAAGGTAATCGAATAAACGAGACAACATCCACCTTTAGAGACGTGGAGGAGGAGTGTAGCTCAATTGGTAGAGCACCGGTCTCCAAAACCGGGGGTTGCGGGTTCGATCCCTGTCACTCCTGCCACGACGGAAAATGAGTGCACGAAATAAAACAGGCTTGCAAATTTAAATAACACTTAAGTTGATCGGTTTGAAATGAGTAAGGTTAATCCAGCGCAGTTTGTAAGACAAGTAAGGCAAGAGGTGGCTAAAGTTTCTTGGCCAAGCCGCAAAGAGACTGGCATCGGGACTTTTATGGTCTTCATAATGGTCTTTCTTGCTGCAATCTTCTTTTTTGTGGTTGACCTAGGCTTATCGTGGGCAGTGCAGCTTATTCTTGGTTTAGGAGGCTAAAATGGCTCAGCGATGGTACGTTGTTCATGTGCACTCAGGTTTCGAGAAGAAAGTAGCTCAAAATTTGAGAGAACAGGCTAAAATCCAAGAGATGGATGACTTAGTGTCTGAAATTCTTGTGCCGACCGAGGAAGTTATAGAGATGAGGCGGGGGACTAAGGTTAGTGCGGAACGTAAGTTTTTTCCTGGATACATATTGGTCAAGATGGAGATGACAAATCAAAGCTGGCATTTAGTGCAAGACCAACCCAAGGTTGCGTCTTTTCTCGGAGCCAAGGGAAAGCCTATGCCTATATCGGAAGCCGAGGCTACTAGAATAATTAAACAGGTTGCCGAAGGTGTAGATCGTCCCAAACCAAAAGTTACCTTTGAGGTCGGAGAACAGGTTAGGGTGGCAGACGGTCCTTTCTCGTCTTTTAATGGTTTTGTTGAGGATGTTGACGAAGATAAAGCTAGACTGAAGGTAGCAGTATCTATATTTGGAAGGTCTACGCCGGTGGATCTTGAATATAGTCAAGTAGAAAAAATGTAACATTAGGAAATTTTACAATTCACGTGTGGGAGATTGGCCCGAAATCCTGGACTTTTCGTACCACGCAGATTTTTAAAGGTAAAAAGTATGGCGAAGAAAATTGAAGGATATATCAAACTAGAAATCCCAGCTGGTGGAGCTAACCCGTCCCCACCAGTGGGTCCAGCGCTAGGACAGCGTGGTCTAAATATAATGGAATTCTGTAAAGCTTTTAACGCTGCTACTCAAAATCTAGAGCAAGGTATGCCCATTCCGGTCGTTATTACGGCTTATTCAGACGCAACTTTCTCTTTTGTTACTAAAACACCTCCTGCCAGCTTTCTCATTAGGAAAGCCGCAAAATTAAATAAGGGCGCAAATAAGCCAGGGTTCGAAGTTGTAGGGTCAATAACACTAGCTCAAGCCAAGGAAATTGCTGAAGCAAAAATGCAAGACTTAAATGCTGTAGATGTTGATGGTGCAGTGATGATGGTAAAGGGATCGGCACGATCGATGGGGATAGAGGTGGTGGAGTAAAGTCATGGCAAACAAAGGAAAAAAATTACGTGATCATTATAAAAATACGGATCGCGACAAGTTGTTTAACCTCAATGAGGCTGTTAAACTAGTGCGGGAATTCGCTTCCGGTGGAAAGTCAGATCAAACGATAGAGATAGCAATGAACCTCGGAGTTGATCCGCGCCATTCTGATCAAATGGTTCGAGGCGTTGTTTCTTTACCACATGGAACGGGAAAATCCATGAAAGTTGCAGTCTTCGCAAAAGACGCTAAAGCAGAAGAGGCGAGACAGTCTGGTGCTGATTTTGTTGGGTCAGACGACCTCATGACTGAAATCCAAAACGGCAAATCAGATTTTGACAGAGTTATTGCGACTCCCGATATGATGGGTGTTGTTGGAAGGCTTGGGAAAGTCCTCGGTCCCAGAGGACTCATGCCAAACCCCAAATTAGGTACAGTCACCAATGACGTCGGTGATGCCGTAAAGGCGGTAAAAGCTGGCCAAGTTGAGTTTAGGACGGAGAAAGCAGGCATTGTACATGGCGGTATAGGTAAGGCAAGTTTCTCAGATGAACAGCTCATAGAAAACGCAACCGCATTTGTAACGGCTATACAAAAGGCTCGACCAACCGGGGCAAAGGGAACTTTCATTAAACGAGTCGCTGTAAGTTCTTCCCAAGGGCCAGGCATCCGAGTTGATACAACTGGGTTGGGGGGTGATATAGGCGCTTAGTATGAATTAAGATATTTTGGCTTCTAGTGTAAATGCACTGTGCCAAAGTATGGTCAGCACAAGTTGGCCAAATCCTGTCCAAGACTGCGAGTGCCATGTAGTAAAGTGGCTTAAAGAAACGATCGCTCGCATAGATAGGGAGTAGACGGAAAACGTATTTTAATCCGTTTGAACTTCTGGGGCAGGCGAACCGTCCTAGGCCTTTGTGGTCTGGGACACTGTGTAACGAGTTAGGGTCGCCAGTTTTGATCCGGCTCGAATTTTGGAGTTAATCAATGAACCGAAATGAAAAGGTTGAATTGGTTGCCTCGCTTCATCAGAATCTGTCTGAAACGGCCTGTGTGGTTGTTACTCAGCAGGTAGGTATGAACGTTGACGAAGTTGAACAACTTCGGAGCGCCATGCGTGAAGCAGGTACAAAATACAAGGTGACTAAAAATCGCCTTGCACGTCTCGCTCTAAAAGGCACGCAGTATGAAAACCTTGATCAAAGCTTTTCGGGTCCAACGGCAATAGCGATGTCCGACGATCCGGTAGCAACTGTGAAGGCCGCTGTTAAGTTCGCCAAGGAAAATGAGAAGTTCAGTATTGTCACTGGTTCAATTGAAGGTTCGATGCTTTCAATGGACGAACTTAAGCGACTTGCTGAATTACCGTCCTTCGACGAGCTTCGTGCCAAAATTATTGGTTTGTTAAAAACGCCAGCGATGAATTTGGTTGGTATTTTGCCTGCATCTGGAGGAAAGGTTGCGCGCGTCATTGGGGCACGCGGCCAGCAAACCTGAGCGTTTATTTTTTATTGTTGTTCTTGAAGTTTAAATTTGGAGTAAAATACTATGGCTGATCTAGAAAAATTAGCAGAAGAATTATCGAATCTAACCGTGATGGAAGCTGCCGACCTCGCCAAAATGCTTGAGGAAAAATGGGGTGTTTCTGCTGCAGCGCCAATGGCGGTTGCCATGCCAACTGCCGGTGGAGAAGCGGGTGGAGCCGGTGGTGGAGAAGAACAAACAGAGTTCTCTGTTGTTCTCTCAGCAATCGGCGACAAAAAGATTAACGTCATTAAGGAAGTTCGAGGGATAACCGGTCTTGGACTTAAAGAAGCTAAAGATTTAGTTGAGAGTGCCCCAAAACCAGTCAAAGAAGGGGTCACGAAAGAGGAAGCAGAAGAAATGAAAAAGCAGCTGGAAGAGGCCGGCGCTTCTGTTGAATTGAAATAACTAATGAAGCTATTAGTGTGGTCGTCTGGTTTTCCAGCGCGTCCACACTAATTGATCGAGTAGACATACGGGTATCAAAAAGTTTTTGTCTTTAACTTTAGTAGTCGTACATTTGATACTAAAAGGGCAACTTGAATAAGAACAAAGCAAATATCGAAATGGGGTCGCGAATATGTCCATAACGTCCATAAGTTCTCTCACGAGTAGGAAGCGGGTAAGGAAGTCCTTTGGTAGAATTACTGAAGTGGCGCCGATGCCTAACCTAATAGAGGTTCAAAAGAGTTCTTACGACCATTTCCTGCAGATGGATGTTCCTACTGATGAGCGCCAGGACGTCGGCCTGCAGGAAGTTTTCAAGACCGTTTTTCCGATTAAAGACTTTTCCGAAATTTCAATGCTGGAATTTGTCCGTTACGAATTAGAAACACCAAAGTTTGATGTGGATGAGTGTCAGCAACGCGGTTTGACATTTGCAGCTCCTCTTAAGGTGACACTGCGTTTAGTGGTTTGGGATGTAGATGAGTTAACGGGCGCTAGGTCAATAAGAGATATTAAAGAACAAGAGGTGTATATGGGTGACATGCCTCTGATGACTGAAAATGGGACGTTTGTCATCAATGGGACTGAGAGAGTAATCGTGTCACAAATGCATAGGTCTCCGGGCGTATTTTTCGACCATGACAAAGGAAAAACCCACTCGTCCGGAAAGTATTTGTTCGCAGCGAGGGTCATCCCTTATCGAGGCTCTTGGTTGGATTTTGAATTTGATGCAAAAGACATTCTTTATGTGAGAATCGATAGGCGGCGTAAATTGCCGGCTAGCACATTATTGCTTGCCCTTGTTAGCGGAGAATGCGAAGCGTATCTGAAAGAGTGCGAGGCAGGGGGAGAAGAGTTAGAACGTAACAAAGTTTATGGAATGACATCTGAAGAGATTCTAGATTATTTTTACGACAACGTCGTTTATAAACGTGAAAAAAAGGGATGGAAGACGACGTTCCAATCGGAAAGTTTTAGGGGTCGAAAATTGAATGTAGACCTTGTAGATGCCAAGAAAGGCAAGGTTGTTGCGACCGCTGGTGACAAGCTTACGCAAAGAAAAATTAAGCAATTAGTAGAAGGTGGTCTCAAGGAAATATTTGTAGCAGACGAAGAATTAATAGGACAATATTTGGCGAAGGACCTGTTTGACCCAGACACTGGCGAGGTATTTTTTCAGGCCGGCGACGAAATCACGTCAGAAGCCCTAGAACTACTAGCAGAGAACAAAGTTAAAGACATATCGGTTTTAGCAATTGATCACACCAACGTTGGCGCTTACATGCGGAACACGATGTTTTCTGATAAAAATACAAACAGAGATGAGGCGTTGGTAGATATCTACAGGGTCATGCGCCCCGGGGAGCCCCCTACTTTAGAAACCGCGGAAGCTCTATTCCATGGGTTGTTTTTCGACTCAGAACGATACGACCTGTCCTCTGTTGGGAGGGTGAAAATGAATGCGCGGCTGGGACAAGAAGTGGAAGACTCGGTTAGAGTTCTGCGAAAAAATGATATATTAGAGATTATGAAGATCCTTACAGATTTGAAAGATGGTAAGGGCGAAATAGATGACATAGATCACTTGGGGAATAGGCGTGTAAGATCCGTTGGGGAGCTTATGGAGAACCAATACCGCGTTGGTCTTTTAAGGATGGAAAGAGCAATCCGCGAACGTATGAGTTCAGTAGAAATCGATACTGTAATGCCACATGATCTCATTAATGCTAAACCTGCGGCCGCTGCCGTGAGAGAGTTTTTTGGGTCGTCGCAATTATCACAATTCATGGATCAAACAAATCCTTTATCAGAAATTACTCATAAGCGTAGGCTTTCAGCACTGGGTCCAGGAGGCTTAACCAGAGAACGAGCTGGTTTTGAAGTTAGGGACGTGCACCCAACACATTATGGACGTATATGCCCCATTGAGACGCCAGAGGGCCCAAATATTGGTCTTATTAATTCGTTAGCCACATACGCGCGCGTTAATCAATATGGGTTTATAGAAACGCCATACCGGGCAGTTGTAAAAGGGAAAGTGGAAGATGAAGTGCGCTATATATCAGCAATGGAGGAAGGCCGATATATAATAGCACAGGCTAACGCGCAGTTGGATAAGAACAACAAATTTGTCGAGGAGTTAGTTCCGGTAAGGCGCCAAGGGGACTTTGGCCTGGCCCGCCCCGAGGACATAGATCTAATAGACGTGTCACCTAAGCAACTCGTATCAGTAGCGGCAGCCCTCATTCCTTTTTTAGAAAATGACGACGCAAATAGAGCACTTATGGGGTCGAATATGCAAAGGCAGGCTGTCCCCCTAATAAAGGCAGAGGCACCATATGTTGGGACTGGTATGGAGGCCACCGTGGCACGAGACTCGGGGGTCGTCATTATAGCTAAAAGGTCGGGCGTTGTAGATCAGGTGGATGCACAGCGAATTGTTATCCGAGCGACAGACCAAATTGAAAGTATGGAATCAAACGTTGATATATATAGTTTGTTAAAATATCAGCGGTCGAATCAAAATACGTGTATTAATCAACGCCCGTTAGTTGCGGTTGGCGATGTTGTTAATGCTGGTGATATAATCGCGGATGGTCCGTCAACCGATTTGGGGGAGTTGGCTCTTGGCAGAAACGTTCTAGTCGCTTTCATGCCTTGGAATGGTTATAATTTTGAGGACTCGATTTTAATTTCCGAAAGAATAGTGCGGGATGATGTTTTTACATCTATCCATATAGAAGAATATGAAATTATGGCCCGTGATACGAAGCTAGGCCAGGAAGAAATTACCCGAGATATTCCTAATGTAGGTGAGGAAACACTGAAAAATCTGGATGAAGCCGGGATAGTGTACATTGGTGCCGAGGTTAATCCAGGCGATATTTTAGTTGGGAAAGTGACACCTAAAGGGGAATCTCCAATGACCCCTGAGGAAAAATTACTCCGAGCTATTTTTGGTGAGAAGGCTTCTGATGTTAGAGATACTTCTCTCAAAGTGCCGCCCGGAGGCGCGGGAACTGTTGTGGAAGTGAGAGTTTTTTCAAGGCGAGGTGTTGATAAGGACGAGCGGTCTCAGGCTATAGAACGGACTGAGATCGAAAGGTTGGCGAAAGATCGTGACGATGAACAAACCATTCTAGAAAGTGGGTTTTATGATCGGTTGAAAGAACAACTTCTCGGTCAAAAAGTGGCGGCAGGCCCAAAGGAAATGAAAAGTGGTTCTATTATCACTGAGGAGCTGCTGCAGGAATATACGCCTGGTCAGTGGAGGCAGATTGTTATCCACGACAGTGGTAAAATGGACTACATAGAGGGCTCTGGACAGGAGTTCGATCGAGCAATTGAGCAGTTGCAAGACCGGTTTGATAATAAGGTTGAAAAGCTCCAGCGTGGTGATGAACTGCCACCCGGCGTTATGAAAATGGTAAAGGTTTTTGTCGCGGTGAAGCGTAAACTTCAACCCGGCGACAAAATGGCGGGCAGGCATGGGAATAAGGGAGTTATCTCCAAAATTGCGCCTATCGAAGATATGCCTTATCTAGAAGACGGTACCCCTGTAGATATTGTTTTAAACCCTCTTGGTGTCCCGTCTAGGATGAATGTCGGCCAAATTTTGGAAACACACTTAGGTTGGGCTTCTCATGGTTTGGGAAAACAAATCGCCTCGATGGTTGACGAGATATCTAAAACGTCTTCATCACTAGAGCTAAGGGAATCTTTGAACAATATCTATGGTAAGGATCAATACGATACTCAAATTGCTCCCTTAGACGACAATCAAGTTGTTGAACTCGCTGGGAATCTTAAAAGCGGGGTACCCATGGGTACTCCTGTATTTGATGGCGCTAGAGAAGAAGACGTTGTTGCAATGCTAGGAAAAGCCGGTCTTGATTCTGCAGGGCAGGTAACCCTAGTTGACGGTAGGACCGGTGAGGTCTTTGAACGAAAGGTGACAGTGGGATATATTTATATGCTCAAGTTGCATCATCTTGTCGATGATAAAATTCATGCAAGATCAATTGGTCCTTACAGTTTGGTCACGCAGCAACCTCTCGGAGGTAAAGCGCAATTCGGAGGACAGCGTTTCGGAGAAATGGAGGTTTGGGCACTGGAAGCTTATGGTGCTGCTTACACACTTCAAGAGATGTTGACGGTAAAATCTGACGACGTTTCAGGTAGAACGAAAGTCTACGAGGCAGTTGTTAGAGGCGATGATAATTTTGAGGCAGGAATACCTGAATCATTCAACGTCTTGATTAAAGAATTGCGTTCTCTAGGTCTCAATGTAGATCTGGATCAACGGCAGTTATGATTGAGTTAGGATATCTTGTTTTAAACATTGAGCCGCTATAAAATTGCTGGAAAGCACAACACTTTTCGGGCTTTACGATGATGGGTTCAGCGCTCAAATATGAGGAGTTTCTTTTATGAATGAATTAACGAACTTTTTTGGACAACCAAGTGGAACCGATAGCTTCGATCAGATCAAAATATCTATTGCTAGCCCAGACCGTATTCACTCTTGGTCGTTTGGAGAAATAAAGAAACCTGAAACTATAAACTATCGAACGTTTAAGCCGGAACGTGACGGCTTGTTTTGCGCTCGTATTTTCGGCCCCATCAAAGACTATGAGTGTTTATGCGGAAAATATAAACGAATGAAATTCAGGGGTATAATTTGCGAGAAGTGTGGTGTCGAGGTCACACTTAGCAAGGTCCGACGAGAACGGATGGGTCACATAGAACTCGCTTCGCCAGTTGCACATATTTGGTTCCTTAAGTCATTACCAAGCCGTATTGGCTTACTACTGGATATGACTCTGAAAGAATTAGAAAGGATCCTATATTTTGAAAGTTTTGTCGTTTTAGATGAAGGGTTTACTTCATTAAATCGTAGGCAATTGTTGTCAGAGGACGAATACTTCGATGCTATGGATGAGTTTGGCGAAGATACGTTTAAGGCATCTATTGGAGCAGAAGCACTCAAGGAAATGCTCGGTGAACTTGATTTAGAGCAAGAGGTGATAGAAATAAGAGAGGGACTCCGCACTACGGGTTCGGAGATGAAAAGAAAGAAATACGTCAAAAGATTAAAGTTAATCGAAGCCTTTATGGAGTCTGGTTGTCGGCCAGAGTGGATGATATTGGACGTCGTGCCTGTCATCCCGCCAGAATTACGTCCCCTTGTTCCGTTGGACGGAGGTCGGTTTGCAACATCTGACTTAAACGATTTGTACAGACGCGTAATCAATAGAAATAATAGGCTGAAGCGACTCATTGAATTGAGAGCTCCTGATATAATCGTCAGGAACGAAAAACGGATGCTCCAAGAGTCCGTTGACGCATTATTCGATAATGGGCGACGCGGACGAGTAATCACCGGTGCAAATAAACGCCCCTTGAAGTCTCTTTCTGATATGCTCAAGGGTAAGCAGGGGAGGTTCAGGCAAAATTTACTCGGTAAGCGAGTAGACTACTCTGGACGATCCGTAATTGTTGTGGGGCCGGAGTTGAAACTCCACCAATGTGGGTTGCCTAAAAAAATGGCCTTAGAGCTTTTTAAGCCATTTATCTACTCAAAGTTAGAATTGTATGGTCTAGCAACCACCATAAAAGCAGCCAAGCGTATGGTAGAAAAAGAACGCCCTGAAGTTTGGGATATTTTAGAAGAGGTAATCCGCGAACACCCGGTCCTGCTTAACCGCGCTCCTACGCTGCATCGGCTAGGCATACAGGCTTTCGAGCCTGTACTTATCGAAGGAAAAGCCATCCAGCTACACCCCCTGGTCTGTACAGCTTTCAACGCGGACTTCGACGGTGATCAGATGGCCGTTCATGTGCCACTATCTCTGGAAGCCCAGCTTGAAGCGCGCGTTCTTATGATGTCGACTAATAACATTCTAAGTCCGGCGAATGGTAAGCCAATCATCGTACCTTCTCAGGATATAATTTTGGGTTTGTATCACCTTACTATGGAAAGAGACGGTATGTTGGGGGAGGGTCTAATTTTTGCTGACTTAGCAGAAGTGGAACACGCCCTGCATAGTGGCTCTGTTCATCTCCACGCGAAAGTAAAGTCAAGAATCGATACATTTGACGATGAAGGGAACAAAGTTAAAACGATAGTTGAGTCGACCCCGGGTAGATTACGCTTGGCACAATATTTACCAGACAGTGCTAAAATTACATTTTCAACGATAAATAAGTTAATGACTAAAAAGGAAATATCAAATGTAATTGACAACGTATATCGACATTGTGGGCAAAAAGACACAGTCATATTCGCGGATAGATTAATGGCGCTGGGATTTAGCCAAGCGTGTACGTCAGGTATTTCGTTTGGAAAAGATGACTTGATTATACCGGAGACTAAAACCGGCCTCGTGGAAACAGCCACTGATGAGGTAAAAGAATTCGAACAACAATATCTAGATGGATTGATCACGCAGGGCGAAAAATATAATAAGGTAGTGGATGTTTGGTCACGCTGTACGGATCAGGTCGCCGAAGAAATGATGGGGCGGATAATGAGCCCCGAAGATGGCAAAGATGTGAATTCTGTTTGGATGATGGCACACTCGGGTGCGCGCGGGTCTCCGGCTCAAATAAAACAGCTCGCTGGGATGCGCGGGCTTATGGCCAAGCCGTCGGGAGAGATAATAGAAACCCCTATCATCTCCAATTTTAAAGAGGGTTTAACGGTGCTTGAGTACTTTAACTCAACCCACGGCGCGCGAAAAGGTTTGGCAGATACCGCTTTAAAAACGGCTAACTCTGGATACCTCACTCGCCGTTTGGTCGATGTGGCCCAAGATTGTATCATTACAGAAGAGGATTGTGGAACACAAAGGGGCCTAAAAGTAAAAGCGGTCATCGAGGATGGAGAGATAGTAGAACCGCTATCAGATAGAATACTCGGGCGTAGTGCTGTATTCGATATCAAAGATCCGATTACCGGCGATATTATAACAGCGGCCGGCCAGATTATTGACGAGGAAGCTGTGGAGGATATCGAGGCAGCAGATAAAGTGAGTAACGCGGGCTTAGAGGAGATTTCGGTAAGGTCAGTCTTGACCTGTGATACAAAAATAGGTGTTTGTGCAGCCTGTTATGGTCGTGATCTAGCTAGGGGTACCTCGGTAAACGTTGGTGAGGCTGTTGGGGTTATAGCGGCTCAATCAATAGGAGAGCCCGGAACTCAGCTTACCATGCGGACATTCCATATTGGAGGTGCCGCACAAAGAGGTGCTGAGCAATCAAGTATAGAAGCTGCTTTTACAGCAAAAGTTAATCTGACTAACAGAAATGTTGTGAAAAATTCATCAGGTGTTTTAATAGTAATGAGCCGTAATATGGAGGCCACCCTCTTAGACGAAGAGGGGCGGGAGAGAGCGAAGCATCGAATTCCTTATGGCTCACGACTACTCGCAGATGATGGAACTGAGGTCCATCAAGGGCAAACAATTGCTGAATGGGATCCATACACGATTCCTATAATCACGGAGAAGAAGGGAACGGCCAACTACGTTGACTTGGTTGATGGCGTCTCTATGCGAGAAGTGATGGACGAGGGCACAGGTATTGCTTCCCGAGTGGTTTTTGATTGGAAACAACAGCCAAAAGGCTCGGAACTAAGGCCACGAATTACACTTCGTGATGATAAGGGCGAGGTCATTGAATTAGAAAATGGTCTTGAGGCTCGCTACTTTATGTCAGTTGATGCCATTTTGTCGGTGGAGAATGGTGCCGAAGTTCAAGCCGGTGACGTTTTAGCCAGAATACCGCGGGAATCGACAAAGACTAGGGATATAACCGGTGGTTTACCCCGGGTTGCTGAACTATTTGAAGCACGAAAACCAAAAGATTATGCTATTATTAGTGAATCGGAAGGGCGCGTCGAGTTTGGTCGAGATTATAAGACAAAACGTAGAGTAAATGTCGTTCCTTCGGATGCTGATGCCGATACGGTCGAGTACTTGATCCCAAAAGGTAAACATCTTGCCGTTCAAGAGGGTGATTATGTCCAGGTCGGTGACTTGTTAATGGATGGTAATCCAGTTCCTCACGATATCTTAAATATTTTAGGGGTTGAAGCTTTAGCTAATTACTTAATCAATGAAGTTCAGGATGTTTATCGTCTTCAAGGGGTAAAAATTAATGACAAACACATTGAAGTGATTGTTCGTCAAATGCTTCAAAAAGTTGAAATTGAAGATGGAGGCGAAACAACATTATTGGTTGGTGAAACAGTGGATAAAGAAGAGTTCGAGCTTGCTAACGAGAAGGCGGAGGCTCAGGGTCTTTCGGTGGCACGCGCCAAACCCGTTCTTCAGGGCATAACAAAGGCGTCTCTTCAGACCAAGTCATTTATATCAGCTGCATCCTTCCAAGAAACAACTCGGGTGCTCACCGAAGCAGCAGTCTCGGGTAAAGTTGATAACTTAGACGGGTTAAAAGAGAATGTTATTGTTGGCCGCCTTGTGCCTGCAGGAACTGGTAGTGTTATGAATCGTTTTAAGCGAATTGCCAGCGATCGTGACAAAGAGCTGGCATTAGAGGAAGAGGCTCGCGCGGCGTTAGTAGAAGAAAATGCAGATGAAGCAATTAGCGCAGCGGAGTAGCTAGAGCCAAAAATTGCATATATCGTAAAACGAAACAACAGGGTGTTGTAAACTAATATTGTGACGACGCTATAGAAAAGGCCATTTTCCTTTATTTTGGGGAAGGTTTTTAATAAAAAATGCCAAAGTTTGCATTCTTCACTTGACCAAAAGGGTACGGATACATAGTATCCGGCATCTTTTAGGGTCTTTGTAGTATCTCACTGCCGGAAATAAGTTTGTCCGCCAGGGATAAACCAGCGGCCCAAAAATACTTTATGGTTTTCGCAGGGGTTCAAATTGTAACCGCTTAAACGAAACAAACGTGTAAAAAAAGTTAAAGCTAGAACACGTAAGTTTCGTTTGTTTTTTTGAGTAATAAGGTGAGGGAATTATCAGCTAGCATTGAATGTTGAGTATAGACAAATACATACATCCTCGCCAAAGAGTTAATAGCATTTGAAACAAAGCATACTGAATTAGGATTTTAATATGTCGAGACGTCACCGTGCTGAAAAACGCATCGTCCTTCCGGATGCAAAATATAAGGACCTTACTGTAAGTAAGTTTATGAGCTGCCTTATGTACGATGGAAAAAGATCTATTGCTGAAACTATAGTGTACGGTGCTTTCAATAAAATAGAGGAACGAACGGGCCAACAACCCATATCCGTCTTTCATGAAGCACTAGATAACATCAAGCCGATGGTTGAAGTTAGGTCTCGCAGGGTTGGGGGCGCCACGTACCAAGTTCCGGTCGAGGTGCGCAATGACAGAGCACAAGCGTTAGCAATTAGGTGGACAATAGATGCTGCAAGAAAACGCTCAGAGAACACTATGGTAGACCGCTTGTCGGGCGAACTGCTTGATGCAGTAAATAACAGAGGTACAGCTGTTAAGAAACGAGAAGATACGCACAAGATGGCCGAGGCTAATAAAGCTTTCTCCCATTATCGATGGTAACGTAAGGAATAATTGAAATGAGCAGGACCTACTCCCTCGATCGCTACCGAAATATAGGCATAATGGCCCATATCGACGCAGGCAAAACAACCACAACTGAGCGAGTTCTGTATTATACTGGACGATCATATAAGATAGGTGAAGTGCACGACGGTAACGCTACCATGGATTGGATGGAGCAAGAACAAGAGCGGGGTATTACTATAACTTCTGCCGCCACAACGTGTCATTGGAATGATCACCAAATTAATATAATCGATACGCCAGGACACGTTGATTTCACTATTGAGGTGGAAAGAGCGCTCAGGGTTCTCGACGGTGCAGTAGCTGTATTTGACTCAGTCGCAGGTGTAGAACCTCAGTCCGAAACAGTGTGGCGGCAAGCGGACAAATATAATGTCCCAAGAGTATGTTTTGTGAATAAAATGGACAGAATTGGCGCGGACTTCTACCGATGTGTATCAATGATAGTTGATAGATTGGGAGCTGTCCCGTTAGTTACCCAGTTGCCCATCGGGAGTGAAGCTGATTTTGTGGGAGTTGTGGACCTCATATCAATGAAGGCGACTAGGTGGTTGGACGAGAGTCTGGGCGCTAAATTTGAGGTGGTAGATATCCCTGAAAATTTGCTGGATAAAGCCACCGAATATCGTTCTAATCTTGTAGAGTTAGCGGTAGAGCAAAACGAAGAGGCATTGGAAGCCTATTTAGAAGGAGAAGAACCCAATCCTGAAACGCTTAAGAGGTGCATAAGACAAGGCACAATTGGTGGTGCGTTCGTTCCAGTTCTTTGCGGATCTGCGTTCAAGAACAAGGGTGTGCAGCCTCTGCTGGACTCGGTGGTAGATTATTTGCCGTCGCCTTTAGATGTAGAAAGTGTAAATGGCGTATTGCCCAACACTGAAGAAGAAGCAGTTAGAAAAAGCGATGACTCGGAACCGTTTTCGGGTTTAGCGTTTAAGATAATGAATGACCCTTTCGTTGGTTCTCTAACATTTTTGCGTATTTACTCTGGGGTCTTGCAGTCCGGTAGTACAGTAACGAATACTGTGAAAGACAAAAAAGAACGTATCGGTCGAATGCTTCTTATGCACGCCAATAGTCGCGAGGATATTAAAGAGGCACGGGCTGGGGATATTGTGGCCCTAGCGGGGCTGAAAGACACAACAACCGGGGACACCTTGTGTGATCCGCAAGCACCAGTAATTTTGGAGCGAATGGAGTTCCCTGACCCTGTAATTGAAGTAGCTGTGGAGCCAAAAACTAAAACGGACCAAGAAAAGATGGGCACTGCGCTGGCGCGCCTAGCAGCAGAAGACCCTTCTTTTCGGGTCACATCGGATTATGAAAGTGGGCAGACCGTCATAAAAGGAATGGGAGAACTCCATCTGGAAATTCTTGTGGACAGAATGAGAAGAGAATTTAAGGTTGACGCAAACGTTGGCGCTCCTCAGGTTGCTTACAGAGAAACGATCACCCAAACAGCAGAAATTGATTATACTCATAAGAAACAAACGGGTGGCTCGGGTCAGTTCGCACGAATAAAGCTGATATTTGAACCACTGCCTGCCGGTTCAGGATTTGAGTTTGAAAATAAAGTGGTTGGCGGTTCTGTTCCTAAGGAATACATCCCAGGTGTCGAAAAAGGTCTCGATACTTCGAAAGAATCAGGTGTTGTCGCTGGTTTTCCCCTAATAGATTTTAAAGTAACCCTTGTTGATGGAGCAAGCCACGACGTTGATTCGAGCGTGATGGCTTTTGAGATTGCCTCTCGCGCCGCATTCAGAGAAGGTGTTCCAAAAGCTAGCCCGAGACTTTTAGAGCCAATTATGCGGGTGGAGGTGGTGACCCCGGAGGAGTATATGGGAGATATTATCGGTGATTTGAATAGTCGCCGCGGTAATGTTTCTGGAATGGATCAGCGCGGCAACGCTAGGGTAATCTCTGCGATGGTCCCACTTGCAAACATGTTCGGTTATGTAAATACGCTTCGCTCGATGAGCCAAGGTAGAGCCCAATATACCATGCATTTTGATCATTACGAGCAAGTTCCGCAGGCTGTTGCTGAAGAAGTGACCGCCAAACTTGCATAACGTTCAAGGGAAACAGTAAGAGTTTTAAAAACATTTTCGATCAGGAGTAATTTTTCGATGGCAAAAGAGAAGTTTGAGCGTAATAAGCCTCATTGCAATATAGGCACTATTGGTCACGTTGATCATGGTAAGACGACACTGACGGCAGCTATTACGAAGGTTTT
>Ga0160423_10002168_pt1 | contig 16452 bp, 29 predicted proteins | sample CRUFie14St8metaG_FD_108191 | JGI IMG/M metagenome (GOLD analysis project Ga0160423, IMG submission 108191) | Marine microbial communities from the Costa Rica Dome - CRUD Field 142mm St8 metaG | ecosystem: Environmental > Aquatic > Marine > Oceanic > Photic zone | place: Costa Rica: the Eastern... | reverse complement strand
TTAAATAATGATGTAGGTCTTATTTTATTCTTCCTTGCTAATGCTGTTAATCTTTTCTTTACTGATGCTGATAAGGTTGCCATTAATCAATGCTTAATATTTGTATTGGTTCGGTTTTAAAACTTAATTCCCTATGCTCTTTGCTTCTTCCCTCTGTTCTATCTGCTAACTCTTTGGCTGCCTGTACATTACCATCCATAGCTTGTTTTATTTGGCCTATAATTACTGCATGACGAAATGATTTATCTGCTTCAATATTTAATCTTTTTATGCTTCCATCTGTCATTTTCATCTTTATATTAATCTCATTAGAATTAAGTAAGTCATTGGCTACATCCGCCCATGCTTCACCTTTCTTTGGTCTGCCTTTTGGATTACCAGATTGACCGGGTTTCCATCCTTTGCCTGTAACTCCACCTATGTTGTTTTTCTGTTGTTTATCAACTTTACTCATAATTTTTGAGCGACGAGATAGGTACCGCCCCCTCTCCTCCATTATGGAATAATGGTATGCATCTAATTACACCATCGTCGCAATTTTTTTACCTTTATACATTGACGCTCCCATTTCTTTTATCTTTGAAAAAGGAATTATTGGAACTGTCAAGTCTTCTTTTTTTTTCTTATCAATAAAATAAACATATCTTAATTGATAACCTTCTAACGGTTTGTAACCAGCTTCTTTAAATATTTTCATACTTGAAGCACCTTTAAATTTTTTACTTTGATGCGATGTCATAGAAGGAACTACAACTTTTTTAGCATTAAAACCTAATCTTAAAGAAATATCTGTGGCAACTTTACCATTTGGTGCTTCCCATATAGTTGTATTTTTTTTAATATTTGTTAAGAAAAATCCAGATGCTCTGTAAATTGTTCCGTCACCACATTGACAGCAATCAGAAAAAGAAAGAATCCATTTAACATGAGGAGCGTATTTTTTTATTAATTTAATAGAAATTGCAATGCATCTACTTTCAGAATTTTTAGGTAAAAAATCATCAAAAGCCATTCTATTTAGTTCTAACATTTCATTCCAGCCAGTATTTTTTACTAAACCAATAGTTCTTCTTTTGTCTAAAGGTGAGCCATAAGACATTACGCCATGTAAAATTTTATTATAAAATGCACCAAAGTGAAGTTTACTATTAGGAACTACTTTTCCAGAATAATGATATTTTTTTACAAAATTATTTGCAATTTTAGAAGGAATTACTTTTAATTTAATATCTTTAACTTTCATAATTATTACAAATCCACCAAAGTGCATTCCCATTACTGTTTTCATTATTAGTTTCACTAAAATCTTTTTTCTTTGCTTTTTTAATAGCTGCATTCACTACTTCATACTGATCATCAGATAAAGTGAAAGTGATTTGTCTAAAAGGTTCTTTTTCCCCATCTGGTAAAGAAAATTCTTCTTCATATTCGTCATCAAATAATTGTAAATCATTATTATTAAATCCCCAATCCATAAGCTCACCTACATCAAAATAGTTTGCTAATGAATCATAATCCCACTCACCTACATTCTTATTAAGTCTTATGTTTAATTCTTTTTCTTGGTCTATATTTAGATCAACTTCAACACATGGAATCTTATCTATTCCTAATTCCTTTGCGATCCTTAACCTTTGATGGCCACCGACCAGAATGTTTTTTCTTTCTTTGTTTTTATTTACAATAAGAGGATCAACTAAGCCAAATCTTTTAATCGAATCTTTTAATTGAGAATGTTGATCTTTCGTAAGTTGGCGAGGGTTATACTCGGCCATAATTAATTCATTTGGTTTGTAGTATTCTACTGTCATATTTTTTTGTTAGTTGCCCGGACAACTGCGATTTATTCCTGTCTATCGCCCTCATAAATATCATCTTTTTCAGCGAGTGAGGTTAAATCGTACCTCTACTAATACATAACAATACAAACAAAAATATGAAAAAACGCTTTGTATGTATTTGTTTTTATTACATTTGTTATTCTACAAAATTTTTATAATTCAAAATCTAAATCAATTAATTTATCTATAGCTCTATCATGATAATTCTGAACAGCTTGGTAAGAGATTCCATAATTATCCGCAACTTGCTGTAAGTCTCTTATCCCTAAGTAATATATTGCATCAAAGATTTCATTTTCTCTTTTACTGAAAAGAGTTACTGATCTCCTTCCAACAATAAATGCAATCATCTCTTTCTTTTTTATTTCTCTTTCTTCTCTTTGCCTTTCATACTCATCCTTGTTCTTTCCGCACATTGGACAGGGTTCGGTATGTGGTTGCATATTTTTTCCTTATGGTTTTAAGTATCTATTAATTAAAAACATTACATAATGAACCACCATTAAAAACAGTAATCCATTTAATAAATATTCTGATATATCTAAAATCATCATTTTTCTACCTCATCAAATATTTCTAAAAGTATATTTTTTATTTCTTGTAAATGCTTGTGAAGATACCATCTTTGTAGATAATGATATGCAATGATTGATATTATTACTATTGTTACAATAAATACATCAAAAGCATTTTCTTGTAAAGATTCTAACCAAAATTTCATGATTCACTCCTTGCTGGTTCAATAGCATTAATTGTTCTAAATGATAATGGACATTTTTTCTTATACCATGTATTTAACTTACCTTGTTTTTTTAAATCATTTACTCGGCCACTAACTGCATTTATTTCATAATTAGTTAGTTTGCATATTTCTCTTAATGACATACCAACACCATTTTTAAAATAGTATTTCTGTACAACTTTAAAAATATGTTTTTTTTGTGTAGTTGCGATTCCCTCTTGATGTATTTCTTTATATGCTTGTTTACTTGTTTTGGTTACTAATTTCATGATTTACGCTCCCTTTTATTTTTTATTCTTAATAATTCTGCTGCTAGATATACACAACAATCTAACATCTCCTCAACAGATTCTTTTATCCAATCCCTACCATCATCTGGATCTAGTTGATCCGCATATTCTCTTTTCCCTTTTTCCAATCTCTTTTCTATTTCTTTTATTATTTGTTTGTTCATATTGCTCCCTTAATTAAAATCTTTGCCCTACCTACTTCTAACGCCAATCACAAGTATTTACTTACATTAATCATTCTTTAATATCACCAACATATCTTATCTTGTTTGCCTATGTGTTCAGCTCACAAGTTTAATTAGGGTTTAATTGAAATGATTAAATTGATAGGGCAATTTATGGCACACTCCTATAATTACTTTGTTTAGTGTTTGAATTTTTCTTATGTCTTATACTTGGATTTCCACAAGCCATGCACCGATAAACTTGAAACTTGTTTGCTGTTGTATAATAAAATGAATCATATTCTTCTTCTATATGATCTGAACCACAACAAGGACAAACATCTTCATCCATCATAACTCCTAGATTTGGATGATTCTTTATATATGGTCTTAACTTAAGATATACATCTTCTAATCCCCGGACATCTTGCTTGTTATATTTTATCATGTGATCTAAAGCCTCTTTATCCCCAACTACACATCTTTTCCATAATTCAAAGCCTCCTAGCTCCCCGGTATTAATCTTCTCATTTAAATCAAAATGCTTTGTTAAGTAATCCTGTTTATAAGATACAAATGCAAAGTTTCTTCTAGCAACCTTCAAAGTATCAACTGTTTTATAAGGCGTAGGAGGTTTTAGATCGTTATCAATAAATCTTGCTGTTAGTTTCCTGTCATCGAATCGGTCTATATTATGACCTATACAAATATCAGCCTTATCTAAAAGCTGCCATATTTCCTTAATAATTCGCTTATCTGATCGTTCTTTTGCTTCTTTGGGAGTTACCACTGCTGAAAGTATTTTATCATCATATAACCATTTTGCCGACCAACTGAGAACAAACCAATTCTTTATTATGTTAGTGTGAGGGATATATTGTTTATATAATCCCCAAACAAATACTTCCATCGGTGCAGTTTCTATATCGTATAATAAAATTTTTGGGAGGTCTTTGGTATTTCTTACTTCTTCTTCTAGGGAGATATTGAATTGTTTTCCGCAACTCATACAGATGTATCTTTTAGATACTTTTGTTCCATCTTTTCGGCTGTAATGATAGCCTTTTTTATTTAAATGACCACTTCCGCACTTTGGACATTCCATTAATTACTCCTTACATTTTGGGCAAATTTCTTTTTCTTTTCCATATACAGGAAAATCTTCATAATAATTATAGAAAAGTTTTTTTCTTGCTCGGTTATATGGATTTCGTGATGTGAATCTATCAAATTCCCAACACTTATTGCAACTTTCACAATGTTTTATTCTTTCATCTGCTAACTTAGAATCAAAATTAAATTTTTGTTTATGGTCTTTTACTTGGTTTTTGAATAACCAATCAAAGCTATTGCTCATAATTAAATATCGCTCCCATTATTTTTTTATCTTGTTTTTTTGTATCATTAATTATTGGTTTTTCTGCTAACATATCAACACCGCAACACTCGGAACTTCCTTTTATTTGGTATTCATTAGGGAGTAATTTATTTCCGCATTTCATACACCAAGCCTTGTATAATCCAGATGGTGTTTTCTGGAACTTTGGTTTAATAAATTCTTTGGCTGGTTGTATATGTTCAATCTCATCCTCCCAACATTCTTGATTCAACCAAGTGGTAGGATGTTTAATATATGCCTTATCCTTACCAACCCATAACTTTTTCTGTTTCTTCAAAGCATCCATGATAGTATTATGATCTACTTTCTTCAATGCTCTATTGTATGCAGTAATCGCTTTAGGTTTGCTTACCTTCTTATCGTACAAGTTCCAAAATTCATTAAATTGATCTATATATATATTATTAATATTATTAGTATTATTGTTTAGTGTCCGATTGCTGTCCGATTGTTGTTCATTTTGTTGTTCGGTTTGCTGATATTGACACCAGTTAACTATTGATATTATTCGACATGAAGAAAAAGTTTGTTGTTCAATTTGTTGTTCTTTTTTTAAAAGTTTTAAAAGCCTTTCAACTTTACTTTCACTTATGTTTAAATCTTTTGCAATCTTTTTTCTTCCGGTTACTAATTGACCGGGATTCAATGAAATTCTTTCTGATCCAATTAAAGTATCATATTTTTTATGAGCTGCATTCAATAGTAAATACATCCAGAGAGCAAAGTGATCTGATGACTTCATCACTAAGGGATTATCTAAAATTTTTCTATGCAGTTTAATATATCCGCTGTTCATAATAATGATATTTGCTTTTCATCTTGTTTCTTTAATATACCCATAGCAGTATCTAAAATAACCTTACCAGCTTGATATTCAACTAAGTTTCTTCCGATTTTTGTTTTACTCTGTTTTCCCTTATACTTAGAAATATCAATTTTATGAAACTTACAAAGCTGATCAAATTCATTCTTCTCTTGAGATATTTTAAAATGCCTATTACTTAAAACTACAGGTAAAATAAAATTAGTCCAATATAAATGCCTACCTCTTTTTTGAGCTTCTATTAATGGTTGATAATAAGGAATAACATTTTCAACGACATACTTTCCATCAAAAAAATTATCTAAAAAAATAATCTCTTGATATAATGTCATATCAGGATAAATAGGTTTAACTTGTTCGCCTTTACTACTCCAGAATCTTGCTCTGCTATGACTTGGACATGGAGGCGATGACCAGATAAAATCAAACTCTTTGTAATGGTCTAGTAAATATTGATGAGCATCTGCTACTATTACTTTATCATTTGGAAATCTTTCTTGGTACATCCTTGCAAGTTCCTCATCCAATTCAACAGCAGTAATATTATGCTCATCTCCCCATTTATAGCGATTACCACCTAAACAAGCATATAGATTTAAAATTTTCATTCGTTAAAATCTTTTATTTTTGTTTCCAACTCATCCTTTAAAAGATTATAATCTAATTTATTTTTATTTATGGTGTTAGCTTGTTTTTTTAATCTGTTGAGCCTTTCTTCACCTAATGCTTTTTTCGCCCATTCTTGAGCATCTATCGGATGTTTATGCCACCAATAAAGATGACATCCTAAGCATAAAGCCTTTACATTATCGGTATCAAATTGCATTTTTCTAAATTTTCCTTTTGGATAGATGTGCGAGGCATGAAGATTTTTAGTCTTACCACACCTCAAGCACATCTTATCCCTTAGGAGAACATACTCACGAACTAATTTGTTTAGTTTAGTTTTTTGAGCTTTAGTCACTAAAAAGGCAACTCTTCTTCATCTTGTCCAAGCATAACAAACGCAACCCATTCATTTATCTCTTTTATTGTTTCTGTACTAAGCTGCTTTCCTTGCCTATATGCTTCAAGAGCAAAGCCATGCCTTACCTTACCTTCAGCAGAATCATCTTGAGCTGGTTTTTTCTTAGCTATAGCAGCCAGAGGAGTAACATTATAAACACTTTTGCCATCTCCAAAGGCTTTATGATCTACCCTAACAACGTCACCTTTTTCAAAATGCTGTAACAAATCATGAGCTTTCTCACTTGCAAAGTAGCTTTTTTTCTCTCCCATGACCTCAACACCATAAAGATAATAAGGGCCATTCGGGCCTTCTCCGATCTTTGGCTGATCAAACTGCAAAGTAATATCTGCTGATCCGCCTACCGGGATTTCTAGTTTAGGATTCAAATTACACTCCTCTTGTTATTAGTTGATAAAAAATTATTGATAAACAGGCTGTTATCATATATGGAGCTATATCTTCTAGCCAATCTAGAAAAGTAAACATCCATAGTTCTAATTTATCCATTATACACTCCTTTATTATAATCATGAATAAAATCTTTTGTAATCAGTTCCCCGGTTTCTAAATCCTCAACATGAACAATTTGAGGGAGGCGATGTCGAGCTTTGCGGAGTTCGGTGGTAATGTCCTGTGCTAATTCGTCTAAGGTTTCACCAGCAGCACAAACATATCTCATCGCTGTTTCTCCCTCATATTGTATTTCTGCATGATACCTCATATCATGAGGTACATAAGGTTTATTAGTCGCAGATTCCGGGTTCATTATCTTCTCTGATGGCAATCTGTTTTTTAACATCTGATAATTCCTTTAATATTTCAAGTGATCTTTCTTTCTTTTGTTCATCTGCACATATTTTACTAAAGACCTCAATCATCTCCAAGATCAACTTATGTTCCCTTTTACTTACTGTGTATTGTATCATTTACCAATCCTTAAATTATTTAAATTTTCCATAGTTTCATCAAATCCAAGAGCATCCCTAGCCATCTTTTCATCTAATTCATTTGCCCAGTCATCCATGCAAGGCTCACAAACAGTAACTCTTTTAGATTCGCAAAACTTGCAGACCTTGTTTCCTTTTGCATCTCTTTTAATTAGCTTATCAATATTACTATCAACATACCTAATTAAATCCTCTAGATTATCCGATAAAGCCTTTATTTCTCCGATTATAGAGGTTTTATCCATGTTATCAAGGTTGCCTTCAGTTAAAGAATAAAAAGAATATAATCTGTTCTTTATTATTTTAAGAGCTATTAACTCTGATGATTCCCAAGGTAGCCTTTTAACGGCTACCAAGGTTCTTATTTCTGATGATTGCATTATTCCTCCTCCTCTAAAAAAATTTCTGAAAATTGATCCCAACTTCTATATCCTGTTCTAGAATATAAAATACTATTCATGCTATCAATAGTATAACCATTTATTGATATTACAAGAGCAAGTTCATCTTCTGTACATATTTCATAATTAAGAAGGTTTTGATGAAGATTGTCTCTTTCTATTTCAAAATCAGAAATATTTAGATTTTTCATTACTTAGCTCCTTCAACTTTGTACTTTTTTTTAGCACCTTTATCTTTAGAGTTCATAAACTCTCTACCAAAAAGCAAATCAAATATTTGATCTTGTTCTTGTTTATTGAAGGTATCCAAAGATATTTTCTTATTCATTATATCTATAGCTACTTTTTCAGTGATTTTCATTTAATTCTCATCCTTTTGTGATACAGAGGGAGCTAATTGAGGATGAGACAATTTCGCTAAGACTAGCTGATGCTCCCTCTTTTGTATCAAATTGTTTGTTATTTAATTGTCTCATCGCAATCAATATAATACAAAAAAAGGAAAGTACAAAAGAAAAAAGCCTCTAAACTAAAAAAAATCTAGAGGCTTCGATAGACAGGATAAAATTTACCAGCTTTCTTCTATTTCAAACCCAATATTATAAAATTGATGGGCTACTTGTTGAGCTTCAAAAGATGGATTGGCTAGTCTAAACATACCATAATCTCCGGTGGTTGTGCTTGTGGAGTCTATGGAAAATAAAAAAGGTAGATGCTGACCTAATATTCTATTATAAAATGATGAATGTAAACTATCTGAATCATACCAATCTGCTATATTTGTTGAATCATCACTATGAGCAAACCAATTTTCTCCATATAAAGAAGTATCTGCAAATAAATCAAAATTAAGCGAATGCCTAACTCTTCCATATCTTCTATTGAAACCATATGTTTGTTGATTTGATGCTGTTGATAAATTCCAAGGGATCGTATGATTCCAAGTAGGTTCTCCAAAAAAAGTTGAATTAGCATAGGAGTTTCCACCAACAGATCTATTAATATTAGTACCATCATAATTAACAGAAGTTGTTAAATCAAGATTTGGAGCTTTAAAGTCTACATATTTACCAAATAATAAACTTCCAATTATAACATCTTCCTCAAAGTTAGCTCCAGCTCCCCCGGTATCTTTAAAAGTAATTCTCATATACCTATTATCTGTTGCTTGAGTCCAAGTGATTAGAGTCCATCCGTTTTTTTCTGCTTCAATAAATTGAGTGTTTCCCGATCTCGTTGATTGATTTGCATTAATTAATTTGGTATGATTTGAAGAAATAGAGACATCCGTAGCAGATCCCATAGAAGAATCATCATCTAACTGAACTTTGAACATACATTCAGCATCATTAAAATTATGATTTAATATTGCTAAAAAATTTGATTCTGAAAGATTGTCGCTTGTAACACCGAAATCAAACTGAATATAAAACGCTTTATTTGTATTTGCTATTTGTGCAAAATTTGCTGGTTTCATGTCAAACATACTTGCTTCGCTTCCAGCATCAAAAGTAACTGCTGTGCTGTTATCATCTTGAATAGTTGTGATATTATCTAAATCTCTCCATCCATTAGCTAGATTATAAGATATAATATCAACGTATGCTCTTGGTGTTTTAAATCTGTTATAACTCATGATATTTGTCTCGCTGTTACTGATATTTTTCCGATTGTTCGCCCTGTTTTGGTAATCATAAACTTTAAATCACTCCATCCATTAGACACTCCAAAAGGGATTGAAGGGTACATATTTGCATTGTCAAAATTAATAACCGATCCAACCTCTAAATCATAATACTTAGGATGAACTATTGTAAAACCTATTATTAATTTTGGTGTACCTAGCAGATTATGATAATAATTTATAAAAGAATCATTTGGATTGGTTTGTTCCTGTACATCATTTTGCTCAACCAGATAATCAAGATTAAAAGTTTTTATATTTTCTAATGATCCAATATTATACTTAGTGCGATCAGAAGATACTTCAAAGGTTTCTTGGCTTCTATATTCATCTGTCGCTGGATGTTTTTGATAATTAACAATAAACTTTGTTATTAAATCTGAAACCGATGTATGTGAAAGAGATACATCTGATATATCATTTTTGCTAAGTGTTGTTATTTCCCCGGAGGAATAACTATCTTTTATATGAATGTATTGAGGTTGAGTCGAATCGCCTTGCTTTAATCTATAAATAAAGCATCCTTCAAATTGTAATTTTTCTAATATCTTTTTAAATGATTGTTCTTTTGTAAAATAAAGCCTAGCTCCCCAATCACTCCGATCTGTTTCTAATGCAGAAAAGCCATCTATATTAGTTGCTGGGTTTGTGGCTACATCAAGACCAGAGAATCTGTTTAATAAAGCTAAATGAATATTATTGATTGAAGTAATTGCATTACCAGATAATCCTGTAATTGAATGAGTATCTCCATCACTTGCAACATATAATGTTTTTGGAGGTGTTTTAAAAGCTCTTGAAGCTGTTACACTTACATCATACACCTTAAAAGTACCAGCTAAAGGAACTGATCCATCTCCTACAAATAACAAAGCCAATACAATTCTTTTTGTACTAGATGGAAAAGGTATTTTCACAGTATTAACTGAAACATTTGCTTGTAATTGTGCAGAAATAAAATTAGCATTTTCATTACCGACTACAATTTGAAAATATGAACCACCTCCAGCAGCAACAACATCTAATTGATATTTAATATTTAGAATATTAAAATTTGTTGTGGTAAAAACATCATCATTTTCCTCATGTGAAATTGCAGTAGTATTAAATGCTCCTCTTGTTACTGTTAAGGTGTTACTGCTTATATTTGTAACAAGCATTATTTCTTCTTTTAGCTTTATTACAGAGCCAACAAATAAACTACTAGCATCATCTATCGGAACGCTAGTTGTTGAAGAATTAATATCTGAAGTTAATTCGCTATCTCCTCCAGATGATGTTAATACTTTTTTAAAATTTTGATCTTCTTCTGGAGTATCTATATTTAAATAATATGATGCTTGTTTAGCTTGAAATGTATTAAAAGAAGCTGTAAAACTTGCAAATGTTGAATCATCTCCATCATATACATTTGTTAAATTAGAAACTGTTACCTCTCCATCAACTGTAATATCTGTTGTTGAATTTGGTGAAACCTTAAAAATATGTTGTGCTGTTGATTCTACTTTTGCATGGTTAGCGTTATCTGTTGATACTGTTGATCCTTGTGCATCTGTTGTTGGAATAAATACATCAAACTGCTCATTATATACTGCTAACTCTGAATCTGATCCACTTTTTGAAGTTGGGTAAATAGAGAAACCATCGGATAATTTATTATACTCAACCGGTCTATAAGCGTATGATGTTAGGCTAGAAACATATTGAGGTGATGCTACTGTTGAAGCAGAGTTTTTTGTATAATCTCCATAAGCAACAGGAACTAGCATTTTTCTATCTGTTGTTTTTACATTTGGCAAGGTTATCAAATCCCAAGGTCTATGAGAGTTCATTTTTATACTTATTCTGTTGCCATTTGTATTAATAGAAATAACTCTAAATGATCCAATTTTAACCGGTGTATCTTCATTTATTTTAGAGTGAATAGTACATTCTCTATTGATATATTCATTTGTTCCTCCAAATAGTTCTTTACTTACAGGATCGCCATTATAATCAAAGTCTGGTATCGTAATAGATATACCACTTGTTGAGGCTGTACTATTAGTTAGAGATATAGTTTCTGAAATAGTTGGTCTGTTTAATATTACACCTCTATAATAATTAGAGCTATCTAAAACATCTGCAAATGATAAAAATAAAAAACCACTATTGTTATTGGCTAACTTAAAAAGCCAATTTTCCTTTATGTTTCCTAATTCTATTGATGAACCAAAAGCCATTATACTTGCAGAGTTGCCCGATCTTCATTTAATGCTGTTTGTATAGCTGGAATAATGCTTTCAACTACTGTTTCATCAACCAATGGAGCAGATATATTAACAGTAATTCCTCCACCACCTTGAGGGCCATTAATGTTAGGGCCTTGCAATGGTGTTACTTGTACTCTTTCAGCACCAGATTCTCCGGTTACAAACATAGTTGGAGAGGTTACTATGCCATCAAATCCCGTTTCAGCAAATTTTATGTTTCTTACTCCAGCTTTTGCAGCTTCTAAAGCAAGAAGAGCAGCTATTGATCCAGCAGCACCAACACCGGGAACAAATGCAAAAGCAAGAGCATCACTCATAGCTTTTGATGCTAAAATTACTCCTTGCATACTAGACATAACTTGCAAAATAAAACCTTTAAAAGCCTCACCAGCTCCTAAATCTGGATCAAATGCAGTCTGCAAAGCACCAGCTAAGTTTTGAGATAAGTTAATTTGATCTCTCATATCTTTTTTAATAATCTTAAAGTTTTCAACCTTTTTAAAATCCATATCGAGATCAGATCTTCTTATTTGATTTGTTATTTCTATTGTACCACCTAACTCTTCAATCTTTTCTTTTTGAGCTTGTTGAGCTTCAACTATTTTAGTATATGTTTCTATTAAAATTTTATTTTTTTCTGTTAATAAACTTGTTTGATCTGTTACTAATGATAATGATCCCTCTGTTCCAATTAATTGCTCATTTAATTCTAAAAGTTCCTCACTAGATAATCCTTTAATAGATTCTTTAAATTTTTCAATTTCTGTTGTTTTTTCATCTATAAGAACACCATCAACTTCTTTTCCAAAGTCTTGAAATCTTTCTATAACACTTCCAACACCTTCAGCAAGTGTTTTAATTGCATTTGCTGTTGAAATAACTACCGGAGATAATAAAGAACCTATTGCTTCACCAGCATCACCAACAGCGTTTGACATTTGAGTTAATGAACCAGCTAATGTTTCTGATTGTTTTGCTGCTTGTCCTTCAAATAAATCACCTAAAACTTCAACAGCTTTTCCAGCCTTCATTTCTTCTTGTGTTAAGTCTCTTAATTGTGGTACAAGTTCACCAAGTTCACCAGCTAATCCAGAGAATGTTTTAGATGTATTTCTAACAGCAGATTCTAATGAGATACCAGTAGCTGCTGATAAATCTAATGCGACCGGAATGATCGTCTTTATTTGATCTTCTGTAAATTTTAAAGATGCTAAAAAAGCCTGTTGCTCGATGATTGCTTCATCCCCGGCTGTTGTCATTTGTTGCAATGATGAGGCTTGATTTAATAATGCTGTTGATGTTCTTCCTAATGCAACTTCTAGAGCTTTCTCTGCTTGTTCTTGCCTTGCAGATGCCTCTATAACAGAAGAAAATGCACCAATTAAACCTTTTGCTCCAAAGTAAGCTGCTGATGCGACACCGGCTGCCTTACCTACCTTATTAATCGCTCCTGTTAATCCAGAGAGTTCATCCTTAGACTTCTTAGCTCCTTTGGTTTGTATATCAATATTAACTTTTTGAGTGGCCATCTTTTTCCTGTCTATGTTTTAAGGCTATTGCCATTTCATTTTTTATTATATTAAACATTACTAATTTATGAGCATCTGTATTATCTAAGGTGCTACCCAAAGGAATATGATAATCTGTAATGTAATGATATTCATTTATTAACTGCACATCCTTAGAAGTGATAACATAATCAGCATTGGCAAATAAGGGAATAAGATAAAATAATTGTTGCCCAAGACTAAATTTATCCGATTCCTCAATAAGCAATATTTCTTTCCAAATGTCATCTATTGTTGAAAATTCCCTTTTTTGTTTAGTTGTTGGGGATTGAGCGATATAAGGGAGCGTAAACTGTCGGTGTGGTTTCCTACCAAAAACCCAATGCCACACCGCATAACTCAATCCCCATTTTCTTTTTTTGATTCTACCGAAAGATCAAGATAATCTAATAATATCTTAGTCAATAGATTTATCTGGACACTATAATCATACTTTTTTAAATCATCCTCTGCATTTAAAAAGGCTATCTCTGACACATGACTTAATAAAGTATTGAATTGTCTTTGAGATATTTCCCCGGTTTTTTCATGTACCGGTTTTAATACATCTTGATAATGTCCTAATAACTCTAGTTTTTGACCATATTTAATATCTTTTACCATGATCTCTATGTCATCTAATACTACTTTCATTTACGCCCCCTGTTCCCTTAACAGCTTACGCCAAGAAACTTATTTGAACCATTACCCAATGCTTTGACTTCTAAATCCAACATCATTGAAGCACCTTCATTAAAAGATACATTTGTCAAAATTGATCTAGGCATATCAAAGCCAAAATTAGCATCAACTAAAGATGCTTGATGAGCCATTAGAGTTTGTCCTGTAGATGCTCCAGCAGCTTGTGTCGTATTGAATCTTTCAAACATATCTATAAAGTTATTATCATATAATACAGAAAAAGATGCTGTTGCACTTATTTCTCCGCTTCTGGTTGCTTGTTCATATCCATCTGAAGTAATACCAGAAAAACTTATAGGATTGTCTATTGTTAATGAGAAAGAGGAGACAACTGCATTTGCTACACCAGCAATAATTCTATCATCGGCATCAAAGCTAGACATGAAATAGTTATTCTTAGTAATAATAGTGTCAACATCTATGCTATTAGCAGATAATTCACCAGAGGCTGCCTTAGTTCCAGATTGAAAAGTAGCAGAAAATTTAACTCTACCGCCTTCAGTTCCAGCATCTCCAGATAAAACTAATTGAGTTAAAAAACAATCTTTAAAACTTAAATCAGCATTACTTGCTGCTGACTTCATAACTATTGATAAAATTTGATTACCGGTTTGATTTGTAGTTCCTACACCAAAAGAGCTAGTCGTAACATTACTTGCTATATCATAAGGTGCTGATGTGTCTAATGTTAAATGAGATAATAATAAATCAAGTCCTTCAGTTGTTGCTGTACCACTTACAGATATTTCTTTTACTGAAGCAACATTATCTTGAAAGAAATTAGAATCAAGCAAAAGCCTCGATCCACTTCTTACGTCTAAAGTTTGATTTATTCCTAATGTTGGCGATCCAATACTATCAACATCCAATGCTACATAAGCATTATCGGGAGAACCAGAAGCGTTTGGATTTATCGTTCCATAATCATCTTGTTCTGCCACTAAAAATTGGAATAGTTTTGGATCATAAGCTGTTCCAGAGATAGCCATGTCTTAATCCTTTACCTTTATTTGTTTAACTAATTTCTTAGCAAGAGGATGAATTTTATCTACTTCTACCTCTTTGCCTTCATTGATTTTCTTAATCAATTCTTCATCGTATCCAGATCGTAAAAAACACCAACCCTTACCAAGTGGTATTTCACAACCTTTTTTAATTTTAATCTTCATGCTTCTAACCTTTGAACTGTTAAAGTAATGTTTGCTCTTGCCTTTGATTGATCCTCATCCCTTTCATATTCTATTGATTCACATACACCATTGAAATACTCATCCTCTGTTGATGATTGACCACCAGAAAAAATGATCTTCACTCTTTCAGCTATGTTTGAAAGTTGTTTAAAGACATTTTCAGAATATTGTCCTCCTGTTGTAATCTCATAAACTAGAAGCATTGTATATTGCCTAAGTACAGTTGATGCAAACCTTTCTGTTATATTATCACTTACAGGAGATAAAAAGAAACTAGAGTTCCCTCTGTTCTCTGAAAAAGACATAGGCACACCGGTTATTTCCTTAGTAATAACAGAAGCCACCTTATCTATCGCTTTGTGAATCTGGTTTGTATAATCTATCATATACGTTCAGCTCTTACCATTTTAACAGGAGTTGCTTGAGCTTCTATTATTCCAGAACATTCTACCTCCCAAGAATCTCCGGTTGTTAAAACACCATAAGAAAATCTTACTTCTAATCCTCTACCGATTGAATCATAACCTCCAGATATAACTTGATTGGTTACAAGATCAGCAGTTTGCAATCCAGCAGATGAATGTCCTTTAGTTGAAAAAGTTATTGAAGTGTTATCTGTTCCCCTCGTAAGTGTTCCCCCAGAATCTATTTTGACCTCAATTAAATCATATTCAACTGAACATCTCCCTCTAATATCTACAATGTCGGCTGTGCTTGATCCATTTACTGATTTTTTTCTTACGATGCCTTTGTTTAATGCTAGATCATTATGTTGATAAAGTGAGATTGATCCATTCCTTATTTTATCAATGATTCCTGTTTCTTCTGCGTTCATCACTTGCCCGGCTAATTCATCCCTTAATTCTGTATCATATACACCAACGATAAGACTTGCTGCTTGATATGCTGTGGCCATTACAATAACCTCCGGGAAGTCATGGCCTGTTTTACTTGCAATGCCTACGCCTCTTCTTGGATAGATAGGCTGTTGAGTCATTGATCGAATCATATCAGAAGCTCTAGGGATAATTGTATTTGTTATTAATGTATCTGTATCTTGTCCGATCTCCCAGATTGATCCATTTAATTGGCTTACATTTGTTCCTGTTTCAAAGTATTGAATAAGATTATCTGTATATCTCCACTCTCCACCGCTAGAAGGTTCTGATCCAGCCTCCACTCCTAAATCTTGACCATCTTTATATAATACAGCATCGGATGAAATATATCCGGGAGAATAAAGATTGTATAAATTAGATGTAGATGAGGCCACCCAATTCGGGGAAAGCAAGGATCTCTGATTGTATTTTGATGCCTCCGGTAATACAAATAAAACATCATTAAGATCACATAGGTTTGATTCGTAACTGCTCATGCTTGAAAATCTCCAAAGTTTACATCCAGAACCTCAAACTCTGCATTCTGGAGTCTATTAATTATTTCTGCTATCTTATGAATGGT
>Ga0160423_10002166_pt1 | contig 16468 bp, 27 predicted proteins | sample CRUFie14St8metaG_FD_108191 | JGI IMG/M metagenome (GOLD analysis project Ga0160423, IMG submission 108191) | Marine microbial communities from the Costa Rica Dome - CRUD Field 142mm St8 metaG | ecosystem: Environmental > Aquatic > Marine > Oceanic > Photic zone | place: Costa Rica: the Eastern... | reverse complement strand
ATACCGTTAATCTTGAATATTTCGTTCAATTGTTTTACATAACCAAATACTCTACGCCTTTCCATTCTGTCATCCATGTAGATACCCAGGCGTATAGTATTAATGCCTGGGCGATATACTAGATCAAAGTTAGGATAGTTAGATTCCAGACCGTGACATGATTCGTAGTTGACTACATTGCATTCAATGTAATCAGGTTCAACATATTCCATAATGATTCCATAATATGGTCGGAGACGAGGGACTTGAACCCCCGACCCCCTGCTCCCAAAGCAGGTGCTCTACCAAGCTGAGCTAGTCTCCGGTGATAACGCTAATCATGAATGAACTTTCGAGGATCATCAAATCTTTCGCACTTGTGAGATGGTTCTGCGTGTTGGTGATAAATGTCGCAGTTACGTTTTTGACCACTGAGAGGACTTAAAAAGCTCCAGTCGATACTTGCATATGCTACGATAAGAAAAGGAAGATATCCGACAATGAGTAAGTCTTTCATTCGATCGCGAGTCATAACTTCTCCTTAAGGCTTGCCCCAATCCAAGCCATCTTCGATAGCATCCTGAGCACATTGAACATATTCTCGATCTTCTTCCGACAATATTGGCCAGAAAGGAGATATTCTAAGTGTAAGGTCATAAGCCTTACGTGGATGTTCTAGGTGCTCGTTGTTTTCCATCATGGCTTGTAACATGTCGAGGCGGTGGTTAATCTTCTCTCGCAAGTCCATACTTTTCCTTCTTATGTAGACTAAGTTTATCTTTGTAACTCATTATAAGAGCGCTAACAGCTAATACTAGAATACCGATGCTTTCAAAAAGGATGTTAAGTGGCTCATCTCCTTTAGTTTGAAGAAGGATCATTCTAGTTAAGGCAGTCATTGCAATAATAAGAGGCAGGGTAACAGGTATGCGATGACTGCTATAGAAGGCACCTACCATTCCAAGTATCTCAGCGTAGATAAAAAGCATAAAAAGATCTGCAAGAGCCATCTTGCCTTGAGTATCAAACATATGAACTATATCAAAGCCTGCAGCCCACACGGTTCCCATAACGATAAAAAGTAACAATCCTTTCTCGACATGCTCAATAACCGTGCTAATATGTTTCAAGTAGTCGAACATTAGTTACGCCTCATCTTTGCATTGTCTATGGCTGTCTGCTTATCAAATACTGGTTGGAGACACGACTTGTGTAATGTACTAATTCCAAGAAGCTTCTGCTCTCCAGTATAAACATTAGTATTAGCTTTAGCTGTATTACAAGATCCATCATCAACAGACTTGTAGACTACATCAGCATCGCGTCTAAAGGTAGTCGGAGCAACATATACTTTTGCAGTCTTACGGTTGACCCTATACTTCTTGTACACCTCACCCTTAGGTTTGGTTTTCTTACGCTTACGACCAGTATAGTCATACTTGCAACCAGTAGAAATAATAGTCATAACAAAACTCCGCTCAATCAGACGGATATTATCTTAAATTATGGCTGTGGAGTCAACGGTCGTATTTTTCGCGATACTTCGCGCGTTGATCTATAAATTGGTCGATATATTCGTCTCTATGACCTTTGTAGATAAGAGGATGATCATTATCAACAGACATTAAGATAACTGTTTGTGTGATAGGTTGTTTGGTCAACTCTTCAAACATCACACAGTAAGCTGATGCTTGCATAAAGTAGTTGGTAATCTGATTTTTGCGCTTTCGACGTTTAGACGTTTTGAAGTCAATAACAGACAACTTACCATCCCACTCACCAATACAATCAACTCTACCTCCAACTTTGAGATAGTGTGAGTACAATGGTACTTCTTGCATAACTATATTGTCTAGATGTTTATCCAGTAATCCTTTGAGAGTGTTAAAGGTCTCAATATTAGCTGGCATGTGACCTTCTAGGTAATCCAGCTCATTGTTAATGTAGTCTTCACATAACTTGTGTACAGCTGTTCCTCTTGCAGAGGCCTGAGCTGATATGCGATTAGCTACATCCTTACCGACCTTTGCTCTCCAAGCAGCAATACCTTCTGCTGAAAGGTCTTTGAGTACAGTAGTGACGGACGGATAAAGTTCTCCATCAGGAGTTTCGTATAGTCGCTGTCCGTCAACTACTTTAGTTTTAAGTTCAGTTATATCTGGTAGAGGCAGATGTGTGAAGTTGCTCACTTAAATATCCATCCTTAGCAATGATGTAATTACGAACCAATCCAGATCTAACAATGTCATCATAACTAAACTCAACTTTCTTAAAATCATCTACATGATTAAGAATTGTCATAAACTGTTCCAGTCCACACTGGTCCCATGGCTTGTCTAAATCTGTTTGACTTGTGTCACCACAGAACACTATCTGACTCTCTAAACCAACTCGAGTAATTATACTATCGAGCTCATGGAAAGTCAAGTTTTGAGCTTCGTCAACTATGATAATACAATTGTCCAACGTTGTACCTCTAAGATAAGAGGTACTCATAAACTCTATTTGATTTTTTGTTTTAAGGATTTCGTAAGCATCACCTCTACCAAACAGCTCTACACACATAGCTTGATAAGGTGTTTCATATGCCTTCATTTTTTCCTTTTCACTACCAGGAAGAAAACCCATCTCTCTAGTAGGTACTACGGACCTAACAACTACTATTCTATCCTGATAATGGTTAGGATCAAATAACTTCTTCAAAGCAAGATACAATGTGATAAACGTTTTACCAGTGCCAGCGAGTCCATGAAGAACCATGTGGTGCTCTTGATCAAAATAATCATAGGCTAGCTGTTGGTTTGGTGTCTTTGCCGATATTCTCCTTAAATTAAGTTGAAACTTTTTGATCGGTTCTTTTTTTCTTTTTATCCTTTTAGGCTTTTCGAATAAGTCTTCGTAAAAATCGTACTCTTGATAAGCTAAACCGAGATCGGACATTGTAACTCCTAGTTATTGTTGTAGTTGGCGTGTTTTCCTCCACTTCGATACAGCGTTTTCAGTCTTTGCTTCCTTCGCTGTTTTTTTAACATAACGATTAGCTAAGTCACTGGAAGGATGAGCTTCAGCTATCCGCTGGAGGTTCTCGTTCCATCCATCATCATTCTTTATTCTTGAGTCCAAACCCACCCCCGCAACAATGTTAATTGCGTCAAGAATATTTTTTATGTGGGGATGTTCTTCGAGGAACTCAACCTTCTCACTATAAGACATAATCTCTTCGAAGGTTTCGTTTGTAGTGGTATCTCGGAAAGTATATGTTGGCATTATCCTACAGCTGCCTCCTCGTGATGAAGAGACGCTTCAAAGGTATCATAGAATACACCAAACACATTTCCTGCATTTAAATTATGGTACTCATCTTTATTTGCAAACCTTGGCACAACAAACTTAAACTTTATGTGACGATACTTCGCAGCCAAGTATTGCATGTACTTAACTCTATTTAGGTTATCGATATAGCGAGAACGCGTTTCAACGCCATAAGCATTAGTACCATCGTAAAGATTTCCAAGAGAAAGTTTAGGTGATTTCAACATAAAGTCAAAGCCCAGACAATACAAGACATTATGATTAGTCTTGATGGCCTCAAGCATTGCATTAACTCCAGCATTGGATCTAAATCTTGTGTGTGGATTGTATTCCGGATCTTCAAACTGTTCCTCCAAAGGAGGAATAATGATACGATTTTCAGGAAACTTACTGGACTTTATCTCTTCTATGATAGGTCTGTCTATAGCGACCAAGAAGTCAGGTACATCATGTTTTGGAAAATCTCGGTATAAGGCATTACAACCAAAGATGGTTCCAAGTCCTTTTAGTTTGGTGAGATCAAAATTGTTTCTGCTTGGTCCGTTACCAATAATATATGCAATCTTACTCATAATATTAACTTACTCGATTGTACCAAACCGGAAGAGTGTACCTTTGGCCTTCTATTACTCTAGATACACCGTGCCGATATTGTACACCATGAAAAAAGATGGTTCTACCTACTTTAGGCTTTATTTCCAAAAGGTCTTCGAATACAGTATCACCACCGTCATAATTATCGTTAAGATAAGTTACAGATGATACTACAGTTTTTTCGTCGGCCAAGTCATAGTGCATACCCATAAACGAATCTTTAGGCCATCTAACTACTTCAGCCCAGCCAACTTGTATATGCTCGTCAAAATATCTTTGGCATTTAACAAACAAATCTTGAACAATGTAAGATAAGGGAGAGGAAGGAATAATGTCGCATACTTCATTATCCATATACTTCCTCTCGGGATAATGATAATGAATACATTCATTACACTGTTCGGTGGACAACAAGTCGTCTATAACAACTACTTTACCCACTTCTCTTCAATTCCAGGAAATGCTTTTCTCACAACACTCTCAGTAATATCCTTAAGCTCTTTAGGTAGCTTTTTGTTCTTCACATTCAAGAGGAGCTTTGCATCATTATGATCAACTGCCTCTAAAAGTTGAATGAACATCTGTTCCCTCTTCAAAGGACGAAGCTGCTCTCCTTCAGGAAGGTTTAGACAATATTTTAGTTTACGAACATCGGCTTTCAACACATTCTGTGCATCTATTCCTTCGTCAACTGGAGTGTAGGGAGGGTCAGTTTCTGGGAGAAGAAACCAAATATTGGGGTTATAGACTAAATCTAAAATCACTTTAATTGGAAAATCATTATGATACTTGGCAAGCGCTTCAGATCTTGCTTTGTTACCATCCAACTTTGCAATTTTCAACAACGTCTCATAAATTGATTCATTCATTTTCTAACTCTTTGTTCATTTTCTTAAAATATGAAGGAGCTCTTCTTTCAACAAAGCTACTAAGAGGATGCTCAATTCCTTTATTGATACACAACGATGCTTTCATTGTTTCCATAGCATACATGAACGTGATAATAAACTCGTCGTTATCTACATCAAAACCTTGTTGATGTAAACCTTCTATAAGACCGTGGCCGACTTGTTCAACATAATCATCAACAAACGCTTTCATAACCTCTGATTCGTAGAATCCATCAACTTCTTGCTCTACTGGTTCAGTACGTCCCGGAAACTTTATTATCTTACCCATTATATATTTATGCTTTACTTTGCAGTATGGAAGCAATCAACCCTTCCCACTGTACGGTTCGACTGTTCCAGTTGTAGAATGCATCTGCGTATGTCTTTTGGAAATCTAATCTAGACTGTAGTTCTGGAGATCCTATCTTCTCAATAGCTGAAGCAAGCACTTGTACAAAAATATTAGCATGTACACTGGGATCTTCATTCATTCCGTATGTAATTGCAAAGCCTGCTGTGGTTTCTGGAAGCGCTGCATAGTCCGGACAAACAACTGCACACCCAGCGGACATGGCTTCCATAACCGCAATACAAGATGTCTCTGGCCAGATAGATGGATATGCAAAGATGTGAGCTTTCTTAAGGGCCTCTCTTACAACTTCATTTGGCTGAAAGCCATGATAGTTAATTTTTGGATGATCACGGCATGCTTGGAATAAATGTTCATAGTCAGCATCACGTTGACCCCAACCATAGATTTCAAAACTAGAGTAAACATCTAATGTAATATTATCGTAATGATTACATAGTTCAACAAATACTGGTACCAATAGGTCTAGACCTCGGTGTGGAGTAGTATGGTAGATCAAATTGATCTCACCGTCACTAGGTTTAACATGACTCTCGATCGGGTCAATACAATTTTTTAAGATAACTGAATTGCTAGGTTGAATTCCATAAGCAAGTTCGTATTGAGTCTTTTGAAAGTTTGACACAAACACCAATTTATCAAATCGTTCTCGTTTCTCTGGGTCTGCTAGATGATTAGATTCGGGATCATTAAACATATCATGAAGCCATAGTATAGTTGGCCTTTCCTCATCCACATCTCTAACTCGACTGCAGATAATTTGAACCTTATCCCTAATTTCTGGATCCAACCTTTCATAAAGACCATACTTCATCATTTCAGTACCGCCCATAGCATCTTTTGATAGCTCGTCAGTAGTTACTCCTGAGAAAGCAAATTCATCATTCAGAATTTCTTCACTGTTATCTTTAAACTTCAATGTCGTACTCATATCTCACCTATGTCCATCTTGGTCCTTCAAACCAAGCTACTAATGATTGTCTAGTTCCAGACGTAATAGGATTCACTCTATGAATGTAAAATGATGGAAAAAATATTACATCACCCTTACTTCCAAATTGTTCGTTTGTAGGTGAATCTACGTCTCTAAACTCAAACCTGCCTCCTACATATTCGTTAGGATGGCTTAACAAAACTATACAAGACAGCTTACGCATAAAACCATTGTTAGACAACAGCTCATCCGCATGCCAATTGTAAAAACCTTTTTCACTTCCATGATATGTAGTGTGTTGAATGTCCTGACAGTTGTGTAAGTTGAATCCAAATGACTCACTATTGGCTTGCCTCATTCCAGCGTTAAGAATGTCATATAGCCAACGCGTATCTTCTTTTTGGTGTATCCACTTAACTTCACTGATACGAATCTCAGGCCTGACATTTTGACTGTTACCATCTTCTGGTGCTCTTCCTACACCAGCAGGTTGAGAATCAAGGGTTGACACATAGTTATTAAGCCGAGCACAGTGCTCTTCATTAAACACGTTCTTAAAATAGTGCCACTTAGGTCCTGTATCAAGTACGTACACTAATTGGTTTCCAGATATGTTTTGAGTTCAGTGAAACCACCAATCAGAACTCCATCGTTTAGAATTTGTGGAACAGACTTTGCTCCTGGCACTAACTTCTTAAGTTGCTCAACAGTTATATCCAAGTCAAGCATAAGCTCATTATACTCGACACCTTTGCTCTCTAGCAAAGTTTTAGATTGATCACACCACTTACAGTTAGGTCTACTATAGATAGTTATCATTGCTTATACCCCACAGTTTCTCGAACAATATCATCACCAACAAGTTCTGCATAATATAACTCAAATGCTACGCAATCCTCTAAAACTTCAAACTGATGATACACTCCTGGAGGTACAATACAATACTCCCCAGCTTCTAATATAGTTTCATCAACAAGATCATAACGGTTCTGCCATTCACGTATCAACAGTCTACCAGCTTCAACATAAAAACCATTGGTTTTGCTTTGATGTGCATGTTTACTACAAACTCCACCCTTACTAGCTTCAATACGATGAAATTCAAGCACGCCTGGTACTAAAGCAATCAATTCTGTTTGTCCCCAAACTTTACCCTGCTTCATACTTATTCCTTATCTTTTATATTCAATTCAATATTAAACGATATTGAAATTCTTTCTTCATTGCTTTCATTTATTCCAACCTTATGATTTAAGAAGGAAGGAAATATTACAACACTTCCTTCACTAGGTACCAACTCAAAATGAGATTGTATACCTATATTCCATAACCTATTGCACAGTGTAAGATGTTCTATAGGACTCTTAAACATAATAGCGCCGCTATCTTTAGGCACTTTAAAATAATAAACTCCTGATAAAGCATTGTGTCCTTGCCAGCCATGGTGATGGTGATCAAATTGAAAACTACCAGGTTGTCCAATGTTGAACCAAGAGTTTTGCAATTTGCCATCGTACTCAATAATTTTATCATGTTGAGTGATCATTGCCGTTATCATCTCTTTGCTAAGCTCAGTTAAAACGTTAACAAGCTCACTCATGCAGTATTTTTCAATTACACTAAATGTTTCATGAAAGGTAGTGTCTATCTCATTATTCCAGACATCGTTATTAGCTATTTTTCTCTCTTCAACAAGAGCCCTTTCGATTTGCTGGATTATCAAATCATTTCTTTCTTTAGGAATAACTTCATACAAAATAGGTATAGAAAAAAAACCATCTATCATTCTACACGCCTTAATGTCTTACTGGTACCTTTTGCAGGAGTTTTAAAAGAAGGTGTGTAAAAAAAGTTTGCTATGTAGTGTCTTGAGTTAGACAAATCGTCGCCCATAAAAATCAAGGGGTCTACTTGATGATAAATGTAAGATGGAAATATGATCATTGTATTGTTGTTACATTCGAATGAATAGTTATCGTCAACAAAGTTTAACGATCCACCTTTGAATTGTTTGGGCTCCTTGTTAAAATAAGATATAGCTGTAAAGTTGTAAGCTCCATCATGATGATATTTGTAATAATCACCATTGCGATATCTTCCAAACTTGGTTAAGAAGTTGCAATACCTTATTGGTTGAGTAATCCTGTTTATGTCCTCAAAGCTCTTACACAATTTTTGTTTAAACATTATGTTATAAATTGTTAAAATATTTGAGTACTTGGTATTTGTATACACCTCATCAAGAAACAAACAGTCGTGTTTAGCAAGTACGTTATCGTTTAAATCTCTTGCACTGCTGATACTTGCATCACTCAGCTTATCTAACTGACATAGAAAGTTTATCTCATTCCATATCAACTCCAAAGCCCCTTCATTAAAAAGATTATTTACTGTTAGATGTGGAAATGGATCAGTAAAAGTTTCTATTACCATAACTCTTCTAACACATCTTCATATATCATTTGAGGAGTGATCGCGGCCATTGCTTTTTTACAATGATCACATTGCACTTGGCGGCCGCAAGGTTTATCGCCAACAAAATAATACATTTGATCGCATCCAGTATATCCAGTTTGATCCGGATGAATTACTCCACCATAAATTACATAGGCAGGCTTTTTGATGGCTGCAGCAAAATGATGAACTCCTCCTTCACTTGTAATTATTACTTTGCTCAAGGACATTATCGCAAATGCAACTCTTACGTTATCTTCTAATATATTAGTTGCATTGTCCAGTAATTTTTGATTATACTCTACGTGACCGGACACATCGTCTACAGCTCTACCTGGTTTAATTCTAACAACCTTTACTTCACGACTAAGTAAATTTGTAAGCTGTTGCCATCTCTTAAAACCCCAGTCCTTATTTGTAGACAAAGTAGTATTCTTAGTATCTGGATTAACTATTACAAAGTCTTCTGTAACTCCATTATGCTCTAAGATTTGTTTAGCTGCTTCAAGTTCATCCTCACTTATAATGTAAGGGGCTGGTTTTGGAGTATAGTTTTTGTAAATTATCTTTCCAGGACCCCAACCCTGTATGTACCAACGGTTTCCTCCTGGCTTCCTAGGTACTTCCATCTTCTTTTTAGGTCCACTATAATCAGGAGCAACAACCCAATCATGTCCGTGCCACATAACGCTGTACTCGCGACCATCATGTATCACAACATCTGGATGCGCTTTGTGGACCTCTGCAGCTTCTCCAAGCCACATTAAGTCATCACCTAGTCCCATCTATTCTTTTCCATACGTTATCATTTGTAAGAGAGAAACTTCCAACATATTCAAACTGTTTCCAATCTTCAATCAAACTAAGCAGATAATCTTCACCAGTGTAATACAAGTGATAAGTAAATCCTACCTTAGGAACAAAGTTGTATCGAGCACCATACACCATTTCACTATCTTTGGCTAGCGATACTAACCGTTGATATTCTTCGTTAAGTTTCTGAAGGGATGCTTCAAAGTAATTAGCAGCTTCTCTACTTCTATCGTTACGAAAAGTAACTGTGTCAGGTAGAGTTATTACTGGCGATTGAGGAGTAGTGCCATAAGGAAGCAGAGCTGTATTTCCGATAGTAGTCATACATCATACATTACTTTAGGAGCTTTGTAGTTACCCCATTCAATATCCTTTTCAAAAACTTCACTAATGAAATCTACAGTTACTTCTGTATGATAGTGATCATAGGAATCAATTGACTTGTTACTTGTATGTTTAATCGGAAGTGTACCTTCCATAAGAGGAGTGTTAGATACTTCTTTTAGCCATGTAGTGTTTAACTTGCTTTGACAAATTAATTGAGGATTCTCGCAACCATCAAACCAATCTAGCTGAGGTCTTTTAGTAATGTGTTTGTCAGCACGATGTCTAGTATTGCATAGCCAATACTCAAATCCACGAGCCAGCACTCTATTGTCTTCAGGAGTATTGTATTTTGGTTTTCTTAGTCTGTGAAGATACATTGACACCATTCTTTGAAATGGATTACGAATCACACCAAACACAGTAAAGTCATCAAAGTCTATGTGTTGGAATTGATTATGCAAGGTTGCCATAGTAATAGTATAGTAGTAATGGTTATCGTCCCATCCAGTTCTTGGCTTACCCATCTTATCTCTGAGGTCTTGTACCTTCTGTATATCTTTAACTCGCTTGAGGTAGTCAAGCATAGCTACACCACCATTCTTGGGTACATGGATAAAAATAAACTTTTTGTTAAGGCTAAAATGACTCATTAGTTTGCTACAAATAGAAAGTCACCATCATGTAGATGGTGTAATTTATGGACAGCGTTAACTGCTTCAGCTATATTGCAGTTAACCATTTTGAATTGCTCGCAGTCAAAGTATTTGATCTGGTAGTTCCTACTATCAAAGAAGTCAAAAATTTCTTCACAATCAAAACCTACTTTATCACACCACGGTTGATACACCTCAACCATCATAGTTGGTCTCCACTTATCAATAGTTTGTTTAGCACCTTCTAAGACATCTAACTCAAAACCTTCAACATCTATTTTAATGAAGCCAACGTTTTCATATTCTTCATCATCTAGGCTAACAGACTCTACATCTATTGGTGTACTTTCAACTAATGGAATTCTGCTTGTCATTGAAAGCCGATGAACATCAACATGGAGAGTGATAGTTGAAGATTGTTCACTTACAGCTTTGTTGATAAGAGTTACTTTTTTCTCAAGACCTCTTAAGTTCTCTGACAGAACTTTGAATAACTCTGGAACAGGCTCGTATGTAACCACATTATTGTAGTTAGCATGAAAGTAGGTTTGGTATCCACTGTTACCTCCAACATCTATGGTCAGAGTGTTGGGTTTAATATAGTCAGGTAGTACTCTAAGGATGGAGCTAGTAAGCAGCTTATCATATAATCCAGATCTCCACTTACGTCTTTCTAAAACTTTTTCAGATAACATATTCACCTCATAATGATCTGAAGGTTTGCTCTTTCGCCTTCATCACACAAACCACCTCTGTGAATAGTTTGTGCTGGGTCAAATAAAATACAGTCTGCTTCTTTGCTGGTATACTTATGTTCGTTATCTAGAAGCAGTTTTGACATGTCGCTACCATCTTTATAGTATCGACCCATAATTACATTTTTAGTCATAATGTCAGGAAATATAGACATTACCTTTCTATGAGCGGGCGAGCTAAGATAATTACCAACACTATTACCACAAGCAATAATTCTTTCAAATTCTGGATGGTACCATCTATTAGACTTTGGGATAGTAGTGAATGGACCATTATACAGTGTTACTTCGTTTAAGTAAACAATTGCTTTCATAACATTGAATTTAGGATCCATGTGGAAAGAAATAGTTTTAGGACTACCAGGAACATCACTTAAAGTTTGATAGTGGTGAGTATCGTTTGGTCGAGCAACATGAAGAGCAACAGTATCAAGTTGGAAGTTTGCTTTGCTACGATTGTATTTGGAGACTGTATCGAAAACACCATGAAGTTTAAACAACTTGTTTAAAAGAGAATGTGCAAGATGATTGCTGTCTAAAATTTTTAGTCTATCATAGGCATCGTGTTTTGAGGGTGACGTTTTTCTATCTGGCTGCTTGCGGAGCTTGTCAATATCTTTTCTACAGGCAGCGACTAGCTTAGACTTTTCGTCACAGTCCAATTTGAAACCAGCGCATCCATCAGCATCAAACTGTTTGTATAGTTCACTATCAGGTAGATCAAGACGGTCAACCTGTTTGTTACAAGACTCAAAATATATTGATGCTGTTTTCTTTATCCTGTTTCCTTGAGCCTTGAGTATTTCTAGCTCTTTAGTATTTAATTGTACTCTTGATAGAATTTGATTAACAAATTTGTCGTAGGCAGTGTTAAACTCGTTTGATCTATAAGAATAGAAAGCATTCTCTAACGGCATTATATTAATGTCATTAGGGAACAACGATTCAGTTAGTCCAAGGTCACTTAGTTGGGGAAGAATTAAACCGTGATTACGGTTTAGATCAGAAAGTATCATTTTTGAAAACCATTCCTCTCATCTGTACAAATCTCTTCAATGCACTTCTCTTTTTGAGATTCATAGTAGACGAGGCTCTTAGCTTTTTAGTATTGTCTGGGTTAAATGTAAAACCATATTGTTTAAATTTATCAACCCAGTAGTCTTCTTCTTGTAAGTTTACGTGATGGTGACCAGGAGTACCTGGCGGAGCGTAAGTTATGACTACTGTCTTGCAAGATTGAAATGCGGGCATGTAGTTGTCCATGAACTTTTCGTATACGTGTTCAACAAACTCTACAGACCAACCAATATCGTAAACACCGGTTAGCGCATTATGGTTCATGTCAATGGCACCAACTTCAAAGTCATGCATCACTATCTTTTCATTTTTTACTGAAGGGTCTCCATCTATCCCTACTGAGTATAGACCTTTATTAGAAGCTAGCTCAACCATACCTCCTGGACCACAACCAATATCTAAGAATGACACTGGTTGATAGGTATCGATCAACCAATCAAGTGCGCCTTCATCGATGTTAGTACGGTTGAGGTGACCACCTAAGTGATCATTTGTTTTAGATGTCTCCATGGTAATCCATTCTCTATTTCATTAATGTGCCATTGACAATAAGATAGATTATACAACCATTGATCGCGAGGAGGGCACACGGGGTTGTCAATATTATCTACAGTGTGAGGTGCTACGTTGTAAGCAAAGCTACCGGGGTTAGTTGCTATGGTTGGCGTTCCGTTGAGAAGTGAGTCTACAGCAAAACCACTTGTGTAAGTTACTGTACATCTAGCTGACTTTAAGGTAGGAATCAAATTTTCTTTAGTACCCATCTGGAACTCAACATTAGGTAACTTTCTTGCTACCTCCAATGGCTCAACGTCCCACGATCTTTCAAGTTGAGGCAATCTAACTATTATTGGCCTGTCAGTTTGAGTTCTTATAGCCAAACAGGTACGCATACACCACTTTTCAATACTTGCGCCTCTTAGTGATGCATCCTGAGGAAGTTGAAGGGCAACTACAATATTATCTTTTTTCGTATAATCATAACAAGGAAGTTTGATGTTAAAATGTTTTCTAATTAGATTCCATCTATCACCAGGTTTAGCATCACCACAATAGAACTGACCAGTGTCGGCTAGGAAGCCTCCTATGCCAATACGGTACCAGTCATCACCCATTACATCCTTGACTGGACCTCTGCCTATTAATGGAGTCTCTAATACAATAAACTTTTTTGCTTTACTTACAATATTACGTTTAACGTTATGATGGGTCATGTCACGATCTTTCCATGACCCAAAGATCACAGCAACATCACAATCATAATATTCTTCATCATATGAAAGGAAAGCATCGTCGCCACTGTCAATTACACCAGTAGCAAACTTCATCAAGGTTTGTTCGAATCTTGGATGATTGGCAGACTTACCGTATACTGTGACTTTCATTAGAGGCACTCACACTCAGGTTATATTAACGACCTATGATGTTATATTGAAAGTTGTTAGGTTCTAGCTCTTCTCGTATTCGTTTAGCATCATATCCATGATTGTACGCTATTGAAGAATAAGTTTTAAATGCCTTAACAACATCTTCTCTTGGGTGTTGCAGAGGTTCACCAGTATACCAACCAGGACGCCAAGGTTGAGTTGCCATGTTAGTAAAGTGTAGTTGGTAAATTTCACTGAGTTGATAGTTTTCACCATCAAGTACATTCCACTTTGGATCTAGATCATGTACCAGATCAGAGTTTCCAGAAAACTTACGAATGAACCTATGATGAGTTTCTGCAATACTTTTCATTCGCTTTAGAGGGATAGCGTGTTGTTCAAAAGCTGCACAATCAAATACCATAACGCAAAACTCATGACCTCCAAATCGAATACCACGTCTAGCTGCAATTGGTTTACCTTGCATGTCAATATCGATTAAATCTGACATGTCTCGATAATTGATCATATCACAATCGGTATAGATGGCTCTTCCTTCGAAGTTACAATACTCTGGTATCGCCCATCTAAAACCTGAGAATGGTGTAGACCACAAAGGGGTGTTCCAACCACCCCAAAAACTATCCACGTCATCTGTTTGTCGCATCCAAACTATGTCTAAATCGCGACTACAATTTTGATTTAAACTATAATCATACACAGCTTCAATTGGAGCATCTTCTCCATTAGAAGAAGAGCCAATAAATATCCTGATATCATCACTCATAATATATCCTAATGTACTGTTGGGCTTGCAAACTCGTCTATGGTAAAGGGTTCAATTAAGTCATGGTTTTCGAAAATATAAGACATTAGATCTGTGTATGATGTGTCATCCATTGCAGTACGATAAAGTCGTAGCGCAATACCTATCATAGTACCAGCTACTGCAACACCACTATGATTTTGACTGCACTTATCCATTGCCATTCTATAGAACTCTTTATACATCTCAACTGTTTCTTCTGTGAGCTCGTTAGAAGTGTCTTGCATATTAGTCTCCAAACTTATAACCGAAGTGGTTAATTTCGTTGCGGAATCCATTGCCTACTATATCTATGAGGCGGTCATTATAGAGGGACGTGTAATGTTTTTTACGGAACCCAGACTTCTTGTTAGTACCGGTTACCATCTCATGGGTAAGTTCCATTCCAAGCTGGGTAAACAATCTTACCATTTCATTAGCGAGATCACTATACTGTAAAACCTCATCAACCATTATCTCATCTTGATGTGCATACAAATTCCAATCTTGAGGAGCTGCAAACCATTTGCCAAGACAGTTGTCAACAAAATATTCAAAATTGTTTTTGTCGTCGTCGCTAACTTTCAAATTGGGTTCTCTTTCAGTTTTCCAATAAAATTCACTTACAACTTTGTCCCACGGATTCCTTTCAACAGTAAACTTAGTATACTCATTCCAAACATCACAACCTACCAAGTCCTTAACCATTTCCCAAGGTCTATGGCCATCAGGCTGATTTGGTAGTTTGGGGCCTATATTTACCCTTGGAGTATCGTCGATCTTGGATCCAGTGCATATATCTTGTGAGTGATCAAAAAAATTGTTAACAATTATACTCTCAATACTAGACCCTGCAGTCTTTTTGGTTTTAATGTATATGAATTTATGACTATGTGATATCAACATGTTTAATATGATTCCAAGCAGTTCCATTTAGTATCTCATCATACGTCCACTGACAGTATGAGAGATCATTTAACCATTGTTGCCTATCAGGCATTTTATGTACTTTATCAATTTCTGAAAGATCATGCACAGCTACTGGTGTTGCCATTGAACCCGGTGACATTGGATAGACAGGTACCCCATAACATGCTGCCTCGGTTAATGCATTGGATGTCCAACCAACAACAGCATGAGCATTATCTAAATCCTTTTGAAGATACTTGCCACCATTAAGACCTTCAGAACCTTGGTTGCTGGACCAATGTACCTCGGGAAATAACTCTACAACTTCTGGCACCATATGAGCTTCGAAGAAGTTAGAGTACATTCCATGCTTTGGATGGGGACGGATTACAATTGGAAGATCCGTAGCTTCTCTGATACGACTGATACAATTATGTAACCATTTGTAATAGGATCCATATTGTTGTATCATTCTAACAAGGCTTGTATCAATAACGTGCTGGAGTACAACTAAGATATACTCACCTTTTTTTTCACGCCATGGTTTGATTTCTATATCATGTTCTTTTTGAATACGGTGCCATCTATCTGGTCCATTATCCATAGGACCAAAATTACCTTCATTCCATAAGAAACTGTTCCAAGAAAATCTAAAGTATTTCTCATAGAAGTTGTCGTTTACATTCTGTCGGAATACAGCAGACTCAAAAACTATAGAAGGCTTGCCACTACTATGGATATAGTTGTAAAAGGGTTCTCGGAAAGGCTCTTTGATATGATAAGGATGCTGAATGTTTATTTGAACATATGCATCAGCATCAACGTGATTTTCCTTTTGATCAAAAGGAACTTCAGTAAAAGGTTCACATTTTGGGATCGGATGCTTATACATCTTCTTCCAGTCACTAAAGAAAACAATCTTTTTCATATCAACACATATCAAGTATTTTATTCTTACCCAAATGCTTACTGTGGATCTTGCATCCTATGAACTCATTATAGTAATCATCCCTCAAAAGTACATCAAAGTCAAACTGAAATTTGGCCTCGTAGTAAGTGCATTCACCTTTAGTGTTACACAATTTAAGAATGTCTCTACGAAAAGAATTACTACCTTGTTGTTCCACTAACAGCTTAACCTCTTCACTAGATCCATAATAATCCTGCCAATCAGACTCTTTGACAACGGTACGTTTTCTTTTCTTTCCTTTTAGAGGGGGCAGTTTCTT
>Ga0160423_10002165_pt1 | contig 16477 bp, 24 predicted proteins | sample CRUFie14St8metaG_FD_108191 | JGI IMG/M metagenome (GOLD analysis project Ga0160423, IMG submission 108191) | Marine microbial communities from the Costa Rica Dome - CRUD Field 142mm St8 metaG | ecosystem: Environmental > Aquatic > Marine > Oceanic > Photic zone | place: Costa Rica: the Eastern... | reverse complement strand
CATTTATTTTTATTTTCGATAATGACGTAATATATTTTGCATAAAAAATATATCTTCTTTTATCATTAGGAGTTAAGTCATTGTTTAGAAGCTGAAGGTAACTTACTTTACTTATTTTTTTTTGAGCGATATGAATATCAAATAATATTCCGAGTGACTTCTTGATTTGGATTTCTAAGTTTTTTTTGGAACTTTCTAATGAAAAAACTGTTTTCTCTAACTCAGTTACTCTGGCTGAAAGTTTGTTTAAGTTATTGTTTAATTTTTCAATATTTTTAGAAAACTTATTAAATTTTTTCTGAACCTTTCTCTTACCTTCAATCTTTGAGCTTATCTCTTTTTTTAGGTTCTTAATTTCTTTATTAACATTTTCTAATTCATTAGATACGTCAGCAAAAGATAAATTGCTAGAAATTAAAAAAAAAAATAAAAAAAAAAATTAAAGATCATCAAATTTAAAATATTTTTTTAAAGGTAATGTGGAATTATTGTAATTATATATAAGAGGTTGTCCGGTGGATATTTCAACCTTGACTATATTATTGTCTGAAATATCTTCAATATATTTAACAATAGACCTTATTGTGTTTCCGTGAGCAACTATTAAGATATTTTTATCAGGAAATTTATTTTCAATGTCACTTTTCCAAAAACTTATAACTCTGTCAAAAGTATTTTTTAAAGATTCAGAAGCTGGCCAATCATGGTTATTACCAATTGAGAAGTTGGCTTTATTTTTTTCTTCAGCTACTTCGAGGTTTGAGAGTTTAGGTGGAGGAATATCATAACTTCGACGCCATTTTTTTACCATTTCATTTCCATAGATTTTAGAGGTTTCAGCTTTATTTTTCCCTTGTAGTGACCCATAGTGTCTTTCGTTTAACTGCCATTTTTTTATTGGAACAAGGGAAGAATTAAGACCCTGCAATATTATGTTTGCAGTATTTATTGCTCTTAAGAGACTAGAACAAAATACATGATCAATTTCCAGAAATTTATTTTTTATTATTTCTGCTGCATTTGCAGCTTCTTCTCGACCTTTGGGAGAAATATCAACATCAACCCAGCCAGTAAATTTATTTTCAGCGTTCCAAACACTTTGACCATGTCTTATTAAGATTAGATTATTCATACAGTCAAATTATAGTAAAATACATTCAACAATAAAACTTTTTTTATGGAATTCTTTTCAAACAACATTTTTCTCTTTTTGATCCTTATTGTTAGCGGATTAATTTATTCTAGGATGACATTTGGTGGAATGTCTTCTGACGTCGAGTTAATTAATTCAAATGGAGCAGTTAATCTCATCAATACTTCTCCTACTATAATATTAGATTTTAGAAGTTCATCTGAATTTGATAGGGCGAGAATTGCCTCATCGATTAACATTAAAAAAGAAGATATTAATTCTAGTAGTCAAACTTTAAAAAAAATTAAAAAAAACAAAAAAATACTATTGATTTCTAATTCACATTTTGAGCTATATTCCATCATTAAAAAGTTTAAAGATTTAAATTATCAGAATATCCATGTCTTACAAGGCGGAATAAATTCATGGATAAATTCAGACCTACCTGTTGACAACAGTTCATCATGAAAAAAGTAAAAATTTATTTTTCTGAATATTGTCCATACTGTAAATCTGTCGAGGCTTTAATGAACAAAAAAAATATTAGTTTTGAAAAAATAGATGTCGACTTAGACACAAGTTTGCGAGAAGAAATGGTTAAAATATCTGGTAGAACATCTGTGCCACAGGTTTTTGTAAATGATCTTCATTTGGGCGGATGTGATGATGTTTATGATCTTGAAAATAAAGGCAAATTGGATAGTTTAATTTTTAAAAATTGAGGTTTGGGCATGAGTGAAAATAAAAGTTTTACAATCAAAAAAACATATGTGAAAGATTTATCGGTTGAAGTTCCAAGTGGACCAGAAGCCTTTTTATCAAAAACACCACCAAAGATCGACTTTAAAGTCGATAGAAACAATTTAAAAATTAATCAAGATGATTATGTTGTTTCCTTAACCAGTGAGGTAAATGCTAAAAACGACGAGATAACTTTTTTTGTTATTGAAGCAACTTTCTCCGGGATCTTTGAGATAAAAAATTATGATGAAAATGAAGTCAAACAAATTCTCGACATATCATGCCCAAATATTTTGTTTCCTTATCTTAGAACTATATTATGTGATGCATCTGTAAATGCTGGATTTCTGCCAGTCTTGATCCAGCCAATCAGTTTCGCTCCAATTAAAAATTAATTATTGATTTGGATACTCCAAATTTATCTTTTATTGGTGGAGGAGCATGGGGCGCATCTCTAGCATTAGCATATACCGAGAAATTTAACACCATACTATACAAAAGAAATTTTTCAGACAATAGTGCAACAGGAAATCAATTTTTTAATTGCATTGAAAATGAAAAAATAAACTTGCCAAAAATTACTGATGACTTATCTTATGCAATCAGATCGTCTGAAATAATTTTTATTACCGTACCTTCACTATATTGTGTTGATGTAATTAAAAAAATTATTTTAACTGGTGAAAAAAATAAAAAAATAATAATCACATGTAAGGGTTTTTCTGATACGGGCAAGATTCTTTATTCTCAATTAGATAAAGAATTTAGTTCAAATCAATACTTTGTTTTTTCAGGGCCTACATTTTCGGTGGAGTTAGGCAAAAAGCTTCCCTCTGCTATTGTACTTGCCTCAAAGATTAAAAAAGATGATCTTGAAGATCTCTCAATTAAGCTTTCCCTATCCTATCTTAGAGTCTATTCCAGTTCTGACCCAATTGGTGTTTCACTTGGTGGAATCCTAAAAAATATATTTGCAATTGCAGCCGGCATTTCAGATGGACTCGGATTCGGATTGAATGCAAGATCAGCATTGATTACAAGAGGACTTAATGAGATGTTTCAAATTAGTCCTCATTTTGGCATTAAAAAAAATACTATTTATGGCCTATCATTTTTAGGTGATTTGCTATTGACCAGTTCATCAAATTTATCCAGAAATTATAAACTTGGTTATAACTTGGCCAAAATTGAGGAGCCAAAATCTTTTTTAAATAAATTCAACTTAACCGCTGAAGGCATACGATCAGCAAAACTGGTTTATGACATAGCTGAAAAAAATAACTTGGATTTACCAATTATTTCTTCAGTTTACAAAGTAATTTATGAAAACTATGCGCCTAGAGAGATCACTAAACTAATATTTTCACGTGAGCATAAATTTGAATCCTGAATTACATGATATTAAAAGGTTTTCTCAAGAATTATTATTTGAGCAAATTCTTTTAAAAAAAAACAATAAAAGATCTGCGGTGTTTCAAACTCAATATTTTAGATTTTCTATGATTCATAATTTTAATTTCTTTTTCAAAAAATTAATTTTTCTTAGTAACGCCGAGTTATCAAAAAAACCTTTTTTTGATTTTTTGGTAGTTGATTTGAATAACTTGATTTTTAAAGAAAGTTCAATTGATTTTTTTTTTTTGAATTTGACTGGGATAACTTTTAATTTATATGAAAATATTTTACGAAATATTGAATATTCGCTTAATTCAAACGGCATTGTTACATTTTTGTATAGTAATGATATGCACACTCATGGTACTAAAGATGAGTGTTTAAGTTTTGAGCAGTGGTCAGAAGATTTTTTTTCTAATAAACTCAAAAAGCTAGGATTTGACAATCAAGTCATTGAATTGGAAAGTTTGGGTAACTATCAATTTGTTATTTGCCATTGTTGGAATTCCTTTAAGGAAAGAGATTATAAACCTATTGTTTTCAAGTAAATTATGAATTTTCTACAATACTCGAGTGATAAAAAAAAATTAACTATAAAACCTAATTCCTTGACGGCAACTTCACGTAATTTCTTTTTCCTTCTACTTGTTTTTTTAGTTATTTCTATCGCCATTTCATTTTCAATAATTGGAGCTTGGTTGATTATCCCTTTTTCAATTATCGAATTGTCTTTTATTATATTTGCTTTCAAATGGCTAAAATCACATTCAACTGACTTTGAAGAGTTTATTATTAACAATGATGTAATTTCAGTGAGGCAAAAAGTTGGCAAAGTCGTTAATAACACTAATTTTAATCTTCATTGGGTAAAGCTTTTGACAGTTAAAAAATCTCACAAAAATAGGGTTTATTTTTCTGAAAGTGGTAAAATGCACCATGTGGCGTTATTTATCCCAGAATATATGTCTAACTCCTTTGTAAAAGAGTTAAACTTCTGGATAGGTTTTAACAAAAGTAATTTTATTGGGCATTAATTATTATGAAAAAAATTATTCTTACATTTATTTTATTATTTCTAGGCTTTGGGGCTAGTGCTGAGTGGGCAGTTAACCTTCAGCAGCCTATTACAGAAGTTGGTGAATCAATATATAACCTTCATTTGGTAATTACATTTATTTGCGTAATTATATTTATTGGTGTTTTTGGGTTTATGTTCTATTCCATTTACTACCACAGGAAAAGTAGGGGTCACAAAGCCTCTCAGTTTCACGAAAATACCACCGTTGAGGTTATCTGGACCATCATCCCTTTTGTGATATTAATTGCTATGGCTTGGCCTGCAACCAAAACCTTGCTCATTATGAGAGACACTTCTGCGCCAGATATGACCATAAAAGCTACTGGTTATCAATGGAAGTGGGGGTATGAGTATCTCGATCACGATGTCCAATTTTATAGTACACTCACTACACCAAAAAACCAGATTACAAACGTTGAAGAAAAAAATACGAATTATCTTTTAGAGGTTGATAACCACGTAGTTGTTCCAGTGGGTAAAAAAGTTCGCGTCCTTACTACTGCTAATGATGTTTTACATGCTTGGTATGTACCAGCTCTTGCTGTCAAACAAGACGCTATTCCTGGGTTTATTAGAGATACATGGTTTAAAGCTGAAAAGACTGGAATTTACAGAGGCCAATGTGCTGAATTATGTGGTAAAGAGCATGCATACATGCCAATAGTTGTTGAAGTTGTGACTGAAGATCAATTTAATCAATGGATTTTAGATAATCAGACTACAAAGACGACCAAGTTGAATATTAATTAATAATAATTGTAATTTTAAAATTTTGTTTTTAAGGAGTTTATAAATGGAAGCTACACACGATCACGGTCATCATGAATCAGGATCCGGGTTCATGAAGTATGTAACTACTACAAACCATAAAGATATTGGTTCAATGTATTTATGGTTTAGTTTTGTTATGTTTCTTGTTGGGGGGGTAATGGCCCTAACAATCAGAGCCGAACTTTTTCAACCTGGACTTCAATTAGTTAATCCTGAATTCTTTAATCAAATGACAACTTTGCATGGATTAATTATGGTTTTTGGAGCTATAATGCCCGCCTTTGTTGGATTTGCCAACTGGCAGATTCCCATGATGATCGGTGCACCTGACATGGCATTTCCAAGAATGAATAATTGGAGTTTTTGGTTGTTGCCTCCGGCCGCTATTTTATTAGTGATGTCTCTTCTCGTTCCTGGTGGAAGTGCTGGATCAGGATGGACACTTTATCCTCCATTGACCATCCAACAAGGAATGGGTATGGATTTAGTTATTTTTGCTATTCATATCTTAGGGATGTCATCAATTATGGGCTCCATTAACATTGTCACAACCATTTTAAATATGAGAGCCCCTGGTATGACTTTGATGAAAATGCCTTTATTCGTTTGGACCTGGTTAATAACAGCTTATTTGCTTATTGCAGTGATGCCTGTTCTTGCTGGTGCTGTAACAATGACACTGACAGATAGACATTTTGATACACACTTTTTTAATCCTGCTGGTGGTGGAGATCCTGTTTTATTCCAGCACATTTTTTGGTTCTTTGGCCATCCTGAAGTTTACATTATTGCTATTCCTGCCTTTGGTGTAATTTCTCAGGTTATTCCTGCTTTTTCAAGAAAACCATTATTTGGTTATGCATCAATGGTATATGCAACTGCGTCAATTGCCATTCTGTCTTTTTTAGTTTGGGCACACCACATGTACACAACTGGCATGCCAGTTGAGGCCCAACTCTATTACATGTTTGCCACAATGCTAATTGCTGTTCCCACTGGTGTTAAAGTTTTTAATTGGGTTGCAACAATGTGGAAAGGTTCGTTAACATTCGAAACACCAATGTTATTTGCTTTAGGGTTTTTATTTTTATTTACTCTAGGTGGTTTTACTGGATTAGTTTTATCCTTAACTCCTGTCGATGTTCAACTACATGATACATATTATGTTGTAGCACATTTTCATTATGTAATGGTTGCTGGTGCTCTGTATGCTGCTTTTGCTGGTGTATACTTTTGGTTGCCGAAATGGATTGGAAAAATGTATGATGAGAAGCTCGGTAAGCTTCATTTTTGGTTATCGATCATTTTCTTTAACATTGCTTTTTTCCCACAACACTTCCTGGGTTTAGCCGGTATGCCAAGAAGAATTCCTGATTATTCTGTTCAGTTTGCTGATTTTAATCTTGTATCATCAATAGGTGCGTTTGGTTTTGGACTATCGCAAATTTTGTTTCTTTATATTTTGTTAAAAGCAATTCGCTACGGTGAGAAGGCTGAAGATAAACAGTGGGACGGTGCTGATTCTCTTGAATGGACTCATCTACCTTCGCCTGCTCCTTATCATAGTTTTGAAGAGCCTCCACAGGTTAAGTAAAAATAGTGTCTGATAAGAAGATAGAAGAAAATATCAAAAAGAAAAACATACTTACAGGAATAGTTTTGGCATCTGTTTCAGTAAGTATTTTGATCGCTTATTTTTTAAAAGTTTACTATGGATAAGAAACATAATCTTACTGTCCTTAAAAAATTAGCATTTTTTAGCTTGATTATGTTCGGGTTCGGTTATTTATTGGTGCCTTTATACTACAAAATTTGTGAAGTTACTGGCATTAATAATTTTCTTGAACCTGATATTGTTTCAGAAAATACTCAAATCAATTTTAATAGAGATTTAACCCTTCAACTTGATGCTAATTCCAGAGCTAACATGGAATGGGCACTAGTTCCGGTAACAAAAACCATTGATTTTCATCCAGGAGAATTAATAAGTTTTGAATATAATTTAGTTAATTTATCTAACAAAAAGATAGTTGCTCAAGCGGTACCTTCTTATTTGCCCAAAGAATTTGGAGCTTATGTCAAGAAATTAGATTGCTTTTGTTTTAATCAACAAATATTTGAACCAAATGAAACTAAAGTACTTCCTGTTACTATGCTCGTATCAAATGATTTGCCAAAAGACATAAATTTTTTAACATTGTCTTATACTATGTTTGAAATTGAAGGATTAGCAAGTAAAGAAATCAACGAATATAATTAAATAATGCTAAAATATATTTTTACAGTATTACAAGGTTTTATAGGAATAAAAAAAAATGAACAAATTAAGGTCAACTATTTAATTTTAATTTTTACTGGTTTTTCTTTTGCATTTTTATTTGTAACTTTGCTAGTTTTTTTTGTTAACTTAATTGTTCATTTGAATTTTACGGAGGATATATGAGCACTAATAACGTTGGATATTTTTGTCCACCGCCCTCACAATGGCCAATCATTGGTTCTATCGGCGTATTTTTTCTTGCGCTTGGTGCTGTTTTAATGATGAATGACTACTCTTCGTCAACCATTATTTTATCTATTGGTAGTTTAATAATAATCTATATGTGTTTCGGTTGGTTTGGAGCAGTAATTAACGAAAGTGAATCTGGAAAATATAATAAACAGGTCGATATATCCTACAGATGGGCTATGAGTTGGTTTATTTTTTCTGAAGTTATGTTTTTTGCTGGCTTTTTTGGTGCATTATTTTACATGAGAGTCCTTTCTGTTCCATGGTTGGCAGATTCTGATACAGCAAGTTTACTTTGGCCTGCATTCCAAGAGTCTTGGCCAGTATCTGGCCCTGGCATTGAAGAGCAATTTACGCCAATGGGTGCTTGGGGTATACCTGCTTTAAATACAGCCCTTCTTTTGACTTCTGGCGTTACATTAACATGGGCTCATTGGGCACTTAAAAAAAATAATAGATCTCAATTAATCTTAGGAATGGCTCTTACTATTTTGCTAGGAATAGTCTTTCTTTTTTTCCAAGGATATGAGTATGTACATGCTTATAACGATCTTAATCTAACAATGACTCAAGGTGCATATGGAGCCACTTTTTACATGTTAACTGGTTTTCATGGTTTTCATGTAACACTTGGAACATTGATGTTAATAGTTATACTTTTTAGATGCATTAAGGGACACTTTACAGCAGATAAACATTTTGGTTTTGAAGGTGTTGCTTGGTATTGGCACTTCGTGGACGTAGTGTGGTTACTTTTATTCGTTTTAGTTTATTGGATATAGGCTATTCAATCAATCCGAGTTTAAAGCCTAATAATAAAGATAAAAATAAAAGTATTGAAAAGAAAACTCTTAAGGTTAATGACTTTACCATTTTTTCTGAGCTGCTTTTGTCTTTGACTAAAAAAAACAGGCCGGAGAATAAAGTACTAAAAATTAAAACCAGTAGTGTAATAATTAAAGCTATTTTGATCATAAATAATCAACTTGAACCGATTAATTAAATATACCATTCTATCATTACCCCCAATTATTTTCATGGTTGCTTTTTTTTGGCAATTAACAAAAGGACTAGATGTTAAAAAAAAAAATGAGATTACTACAAAAATAATAACTAATCAAAATCTTTTATCTGAAAAAAATATAGAAAATCTAAAAGTAGAACTCGTTGGCAGAATTAATAGTGAATATTATTTTTTCTTAGATAATCGATTAAATAACAATTCAGTGCTAGGATATGAACTAGTATCTTTATTTGAACTATCAGGAACTAATGATCAAGTATTAATTAACATTGGTTGGACAAAAAAAGATTGGAATACAATTCCAAACTTTGAATATAAAAATAAAGAAGAAATTACAATAACTGGAATAGCAAAAAAACCAAGCAATATTAGTTATTTAAAGCTTGGTGATGAAAAATTTAGAAATTATGCTATTGTCCAGAATATAGATTTTAATCAGATATCTAAACAATTTAACGTTAATTTAAATGATATAATGATTACCATAGATGAACAGGTAATTGAAGGTTATTTGCCTAATATTAATCTTAAAAAAAATAAACATTACACAAATTTTTCGTATGCAGGCCAGTGGTTTTTGTTTTTTGTGGTTTATATATTTTTGCTTACTAGAATTTACAGAAATGAAAAAAATAAATAAAGAGTTTTGGTTAATTTTAATAATCTGTCTTCTCCCTTTTATTCTTTCTTATTCCCTATTTTACTTTTGGAAACCTGTAAAATTTACCAATAATGGAGAATTGATTGATCCAATTATAAAATTAAAGGACCAATCACTGACAATTAATAATGAATTTAGTGAACTTGTAAAAGATAATTATGGAAACTGGTTAGTGATTACATTTCTAACTAACAGTTCATGTGATGAGAAATGTGAGAAAAAAATATACTGGATCAAACAAATACATACAGCCCAAGGCAAAGAAATGTCACGCCTAAAAAGAATATTGATTAAAAATGAATTAATTGAATTACCTGAAAACGTTATTAGAGATGACACCAATATTTTAAATGTGACCTCAAATCAATTAAATGAGTTAATAACTGTTTTTAATGATCCTGAAAATTTTTACTTTATTGTCGATCATTTCGGAAACCTAATGATGAAAATTAATACCAATGTTGAACCAAAATATATAAAAAAAGATATATCAAAATTACTTAAATCGAATAAAGGTATTAAATTTAAAAATTAATATGTGGCAATTTTCCCTTAATTTTCTAGATTTACTCAAATGGCTTGGGCCTTTATTAATCATTTTGTTTGTCGCCGTATTTTTTAGAAAAGAAAAAGTTACTCTTCTAATTACGTTGATTTTAACCTATTTCTTAATAGTATTTGGATCCTACGTTCGTCTAACAGATTCTGGATTAGGTTGTCCTGATTGGCCAGGTTGTTATGCTAAATTATCACCTTTCGGTGCAGAATCTGAAATTGAGTATGAAGAAAATTTAAATCCTTTAGGGTATGTAACAAAGGAAAAGGCCTGGATAGAAATGTTACACAGGTATTTAGCTACAATTGTTGGTGTTTTAATCGTCTCCTTATTTATTTTTCAAATCATTAATTTTTTTAAGACAAAAAATCACAAAATATATCGTTACGGTCTTTTACTTTTTCTAGTTATTATTCAGGGTTTATTTGGAAAATGGACAGTTACAATGGAATTAAAACCCATAATTGTTACATCACATCTTTTATTTGGGTTCACTGTATTTGCTTATATGTCATGGATATATCAATCCAATTCCAACCTTGAGTTCATTAAGGTTAAACCACAAGTTAAATTGATTGGTTTCGTCAGTTTATTTTTTCTATTTATTCAAATATATTTGGGTGCTTGGGTTAGTACGAATTATGCTTCCCTCGCATGCACTTCATTTCCATATTGTAATTTTAATTTGAGTTACTTTTTTGATTTTTTTGCACCATCAAGAGAGTTAAGCGATAATTCTGTTAGTTATGAAACAAAGTCAGATGGTTTAGTTATGATAAATATGGTGCATAGAATTTTTGCTGTCATAGTCGTTTTAATAATATCCTACTATCTTTATTTGATTTATAAAATCAATTCTCTTAAACCATATTTTTTCTTAATCCTATTCTCACTAGTAGTTCAGGTCATCCTAGGTATATTTAACGTTATATATTTATTACCAATTTACAACGCAGTGTTGCATAATGGTTTCGCACTTTTGCTTTTAACGTTTTTAGTGCTTTCTTTAGTTCGCATCCAAAAGATTCAATAAAATGTTGTATTTATTTAAAGAATTAAATAGTCTAGTTTTATTAACCAAACCAAGAGTAATCTTTCTAATTGTTTTTACTGCAATTATTGGCATGCTATTATCTTCGCCAAACATTCCTTCTTTTTCACTTTTAATTTACTCTTTCATTGGTATTTGGATGATTTCATCCTCTGCTGCAGTATTCAATTGTATTATTGAGAGAGATTTTGATTCGAAGATGAAAAGAACCAAGAATAGGCCGTTAGTTAAAAATGAAGTTAAATTATTAAATGCCTTAATTTTTGGAGTATTTATATGTTTATTTGGAATGATAATTCTCTATTTTTATGTCAATACATTAACCCTATTATTAACATTTTTTACTTTTGTTGGTTATACCATTTTATATACAGTTATACTAAAACATCTGACTCCACAAAATATAGTTATTGGAGGAGCCTCTGGAGCTATGCCACCTGTATTAGGTTGGACTGCAATACAAAACGGTATTACCTTTGAACCATTAGTACTTTTTTTGATTATTTTTATATGGACCCCGCCACATTTTTGGGCTCTAGCTTTATATAGAAAAGATGATTATGAGAAAACTGGAATTCCCATGTTACCAGTTACTCATGGTAGTGATTTTACGAAATTACATTTATTTCTATACACGTTACTATTGTTCATAGTATCTTTATTACCTTTCCTTACGGGTATGAATAGCTACTTCTATCTATCATTAGCTATAATTCTTGGCTTGACCTTCATATATAAAGCGTATGACTTAATGAAGTATTATAATGACATCAAATCACGTTCTTTATTTAAATATTCTATTTATTATCTATCAATTTTGTTTTTGGCGTTATTGATAGATCACTATATTTTTTAATCAATGAAGCTCTTTTTTCCATTTATATTTTTGTTTTTAGTTTCATGTGAATCAGGTAAAAGTAATTACAATTCAACTGATGTCACTGGTATTGGTTATGGAAATTTTGAATTCCTAGATAAGAATTTTGTTGATGTTTCTAATATAAGTGATAACCCCGATATTTATTTAGTGAGTTTTGGCTTTACTTATTGTCCAGATTTTTGTCCTAACAATTTGATTAAATTTAGCAAAATTATTAATAATTTGACTCAAAGTAAAATAAATATAAAACTTATTTTTGTTTCAATTGATCCAGAACGCGATACTGTCAGTAACGTTAAGTCATATGTGGAAAATATAAATGATTCTTTTATTGGTACAGTTGTCAACATAGATGATTTAGATCGAATGAAAAAACATTTTAAAATTTTTGTACTAAAAAATGGGGATACGAAGTTTTACACAATTGATCATTCTACAAGAACTTATCTCTATGACAGGAATAAAATACTAAGATTACTTATACCTGGCAACTTAGAAAAAAATAAAATTGAACAAGATTTAAAAACTATTGCTTATACTTTTTAAGCTTTGAGCTCAAAAACTTGAGAGCTTTAGATTCGATTTGTCGAACTCTTTCAAGAGAAATACCAAGTTTTAAAGATAAATCTAAAAGAGTCATCGACCTATCTGAGAGATACCTGTTATGAATGATGTACTTCGTGCGATCATCAAATTTAGTATCGATAATACCAAACAATTCTGCTTTCAATTTTTGACTATGATCCAATTCCTCAACTTTTAACGAAGGGTCATATGTATTGTCTGAAATATCAATTTGTTTTTCATCAGAATCATCAAATTGTGAAGACAAAGAGGAATCATTATTTGATAGTCTCATTTCCATATTAATTACATCACTTTTTTTGACATTTAATTTATCAGATAAAATGGTAACTTCTTTATCTGAAAAAGGATTATTATCTGTGCCTTTAAATGAACGTAAATTGAAAAATAACTTACGTTGAGCTTTAGTGGTAGCAATTTTAACAATTTTCCAATTCTTGAGAACGAATTCTTGGATTTCTGACTTAATCCAATACAGGGCGAAAGTAACCAATCTAGCCCCTTTTTCAGTATCAAATTTTTTAACAGCCTTCATTAGTCCTAAATTACCTTCTTGGATTAAATCGACAAGAGGAAGTCCATATCCAGCATATTTACGCGCAACAGATACGACAACCCTTAAATGTGCCAGAGTGAGGGTTTTAGCTGCATCTAAGTTATCATTTTCTTTAAAATCAACAAAAAGTTGCTTTTCTTCATCTTCTGATAATATAGGTAATGAGTTAACGGATGATATGTACTTATCAATGTTCTCAGAACAAAGGGGTTCTATATATAAAGAGGGCATACTAATATTCATAAATCTATTTTAGCACTCTACTTGCTAGAGTGCTAGTATTTTTTTATTCAATTTTAATGATAAAGTAGAACCGATAATAAAAGAGAAAATGATAATTGAAAGGTAAAAATAGATATTTGACGTATCAAATATGTCTATTTCAGAAAGAAAGAGATTAAAATATTCAACCCTATTTAATAAATATTTTTTTAGGATTAAAACGGTGCTGTTAATAAATGTGATAGATAAAATGAATGCGACAAACAATTCAAGCATCAAAATAAGTACAATAAACTTTTGCGAATAAAAATTTGTTGCACCTAAAATAGATAATACTTTAATTTCGTTGATTCTGGTTTGAACTATTTCATTTGAAAATCCATAAGAATTAAAACAAAAAACAACAAATGAGAAAAAAAGTACCATGTAGTAAAAAAATGTGAGAGATAAAGATACAAACTTTGAATCCTTTAGATAATCCTCATCTGCATCAATCGCAACAATAAAATTGTTTCCTAAGAATAGTTTTTTAATAACAGTGATATCGTTATGTTTAATATTTTTAATTACTATTGGTGTTGGAAGGGACTCAATTAAATTATCAATTTCTAATTCTGATTGTTCGGTAAATCCTTTAGCATAAACTTTTTTATCTAATATATGAACATCGTTAAAGTTTTTACCAGATAACAGCTCAATAACTGATCTAATTTCCTTTTCATCAGAGCTTTTTGTATAAATTGTAATTTCTGGTGACCAATTATTAATAGAATAAAAATTTATAAGGTTTGAAATTAAAAGAAGCGTGAAATAAAAGATGCAATTTGTAAAAAAAATATTAATTACTCTGTGCGATGAAACCTTAATTTTCATTTTTTATTGAATTTTTATTAAAAATCTTGAAATAAATAACATTTTTATTAGAAGGATCATACTTTTCATGACTAGTGGTTAAAAGTGTCAAACCCTTTCTTTGAAGGGATTGCAAAATTTGAATTATTTTAATGCTTTCTTCTGTGTCAATATTTGAGAAAGGTTCATCTGCTACTAGCAGAAAAGGATTATTAATTATAGCTCGTATTATATGAATTTTTTGGTTTTCTCCCTGAGATAATTGTTTTGGAAACCTATTAACCATACTTGTCATATTAAATAATTTAAGAAAATAATTAATTTTTTTGGTTATATTTTTTTTTTTTAAATTAGATATTTTGAGCGGTAATGATAGATTTTCATAAATAGTATAATCCTGAAGTAACGGAAACTCCTCTAGTATTAGGCCGATACCTCTTCTAAAGATTGATAAATATGGGTGTGATAATTTGCTTAAATTTTGATCTCCTATCATGATTTCGCCTTTGTTAGGTTTAATCAAACCAGATATTATTTTCAATAGGGTAGTTTTACCTATACCTGTTTCCCCGATAAACACATTAAAAGATCCCTTTTTAATATTGAGATTTATATTTTCTAAAATATAATGGTTTTGCTGATATGAAATGGATAAATTTTTAACTGTTATCATAAACTACAATTCTAATGGACAATTAAAAAACTATGGGGAAAATAAAAATAATTTCAGGTAACATGCGTGGAAAAATAATTACATTTGATAGTTCAAAAAAACTGAGACCTACATTAGGAAGAATAAAAGAAACTTTATTTAATTGGTTGGGAAATGATCTTAGAGACTTAAAAGCACTGGATTTATTTGGTGGTTCGGGATCATTAGGTTTTGAAGCAAATTCACGAGGAGCAATAGTAACAATAGTTGAAAAAGACAAAGAGGTTTTTAGAAAAATTAAAAGAAATATTGAAAAGCACAAAATGCAGAAAATAGAAGTGCATAATAATGATGCCATTAACTTTATAAGACTATCCAAAGAGACTTACGATATAATTTTTTTAGACCCTCCATTTGAAGATTATAAGATGATCGAAACTGTATTGTTAGAAATAAAAAAAAATAATAAAAATAGTTTTATATACATTGAGCATGATCACAATATTAACCTTAATGAATGTTGGAATGTTTACAAATCCGCTAAATCTAATAGAATAATGTATAAGCTTATTAATTTACTTTAAAATGATAATTTATCCAGGAACATTTGATCCTATTACAAACGGACATAAAGATATTATTAAGAGATCTCTCAAAATGTTTGATTATGTAACAATTGCTGTGGCTGAAAGTGAACAAAAAAAAACTTTTTTTCCTTTAGATATCAGACTAAAGCTAGTAAAAGAAATATTTAAAAATGAGAAGAGGATTACTGTAATACCATTTTCAGGGCTTCTAAAAGATTTACTAATTGAAAAAAAAATATTTAATGTCCTTAGAGGGATCCGTTCTGTTACAGATTACGAATATGAACTTCAAATGGCAAATATGAATAAAAAATTACACAACAATGTAGAAACTATTTTTATGATTCCGCAAGAAAATTACTCATGTATTTCCTCTTCAATTGTTCGAGAAATCATTAGCTTAAAAGGTGATATAAGTAAATTTGTACCAAATGAAGTTATAGAATATTTAGAGAAAAAATGACACTTAAAATAACAGATGAATGCATAAATTGTGATGTTTGTGAACCTTTATGCCCTAATAATGCAATTTTTGAAGGAAAACTCCATTATGAGATCAAAAAAGAAAAATGCACAGAATGTAAGGGGCATTATGATAAGCCACAGTGTATAAAATTTTGTCCAGTAGATTGCATAGTTATTGATTAATAATAAATTTGACAGCTATTACAAAAAAAAGTCGATCTTTGAGCAATTATTTCTTTACTGATCCTCCCAGTACAACTTTTGCATTTTTTATTTTCTCGGGAGTAAACCTTAAAATTAATTTGAAAGTGACCAGTTTCACTTGTAACTCCATAGTAATTTGAGATTGAACTACCACCAAGTTTAATAGCTTTATTTAAAACCCTTTTGATAGAATATAACAATTTACTGATTGATTTTGAGGTTAGATTACAAGAAATACTATAAGGATTTATACGAGCAGCATATAAGATTTCTGACGCGTAAATATTACCAATTCCACCAATAAATTTTTGGTTCATTAGTAATTCTTTAATTTTAGTCTTTTTGTTAAGTATTTTTGTTAATGCTTTTGAATTTAATCTTGAACTTAATGCATCTATGCCAAAATTATCAATATATTTCGATTTGTAGGATTCAATAGTACCATCTAAAATAAAACCAAATCTTCTGGGATCATTGTATATTAGTGAGAGATTATTTGAGAGTAAAAATTCTATATGATCATGTTTTTTTTTTTTTGTATTTAGCTTTTGAAGTT
>Ga0160423_10002164_pt1 | contig 16480 bp, 10 predicted proteins | sample CRUFie14St8metaG_FD_108191 | JGI IMG/M metagenome (GOLD analysis project Ga0160423, IMG submission 108191) | Marine microbial communities from the Costa Rica Dome - CRUD Field 142mm St8 metaG | ecosystem: Environmental > Aquatic > Marine > Oceanic > Photic zone | place: Costa Rica: the Eastern... | reverse complement strand
ATCGTATCAACTGTTAGTGTTCCATTTACATTGACATTATTAAACGCTACATTATCTGTTGTATTTAAATTCTGATTAAATGATGATCCGCCACCACCACCGCCAGTTTGATCGGCTACCCAATCATAATCACTTCCGTTCCAACTTAGTACTTGACCTGCTGTAGCAGTACTAGTATTTAAATGTGTGTCTACATCGCTGTTAGCATAACTTCCTCCTCCACCACCTGTAGCGTCAGCGGCAGGTGCCCATTCAGATCCTGACCATTTTAATACTTCACCTGACGCCGGTGAAGTTGATGAAACATCATCTAGCGATGCAAGGTTTGTTTTAAGTTGTGAATGATCTGCTAATTTAACCCAATTTCCTGCATGGGCGTAGTAGGCTGCTCCTTCAGCATGTACATGGGCAAACATTCCGTGATAAGTAGAAGCGCTAGGCAGGTCAGCAAGGTTGGTGTAATTATTTGAATAAGTGATTTTATTAGAACCGAAATTTGTTGTGCCATTTGCAGTTAATCCATTGAGTGAAGGTGGAGAGTATGTAAATACTCCTGTAGAATTATTGTAGGCTATTCCACCGTTTCCACTTGCTGAACCTTCAGTCCCAACACTTAGATCCGTGAGAGCTATCCCACTACCACCTCCGCTTTGTCTCGCTTGAACGTATGCAGAATCTACAGTGTTTTGAATTAAGAGAATAGTGGCGGAAGAATCGATTCCTATAGAATCATTTAACGTAGGTTTATTAACGAGATTATTATAGTTTAAATAGTAGGATCCTGCTTGTCCGTTAAGTGTGTCCGCATCTACACTTGTTAAGTTGTTGATAAAACTATTACTCACCGTTTGAGTTATAATTGAACTAACGTTTGCAGAGTCAAGCAAGCCAGAGACTTCTAGATTGACTGATATAGAACTATCTAGTATGGACAAGTTATTACTATCAGGCAGACCAAAGACTCTCGCTGAGTCAATAAAACCGATTACTGTCCTAGGTACATCTGAGTCGATTGGTGGAAATACTTGAGCTTTTGCTTGAAACGTTGCGTCAAACGTATCTCTAAAGGAACTTATTCTTCCTTGCTCAAGATCAGTTAAACTTTCTGCGTCAACAGTCTTAATACGTATACCAACGTTATTTGAGCTGTCAACTGCTAGAGTCAAGTTATAATTATTTGAAGTGTTGTAACCTGTAAAGTACGTACCGTCAGCGAACCAACCTCTCACATGCCCAGGTAGGACCGCGAGTTGATCTAGTTCTACAGTTAAATCTATAGAAGTTGTTCCAGAATCTACTAGATTAGTACTAGCAGTCTCGTTTATTCTGTTTTCAGTAGATGTACCTGTAATTCTGTACTTTAATACGTCTGCCATTATTCATCATCTTTAGGCTCAGGTTCTTTTTTAGGTTCTGCTGGTGGTTTTTCGGCAGGTTCGTTCTCAGCTTTTTTTACCTCCTGATCATTTTCATCATCAACTTCTTGATCAAGATCTTTAATATCTTCTTCTTTTAACTTTAATATATTTTTCATTACCCAATCTTTAGTAAAGTATTCACCTACGTACTGACTTACCATATCAAGAGTTTGAATTCTTTCTTTAAACAATTCACTTTCTTTTAATTCACTAAAGTAGTTGTCTCTCGCATACTCAACAGTAATTGTCTCTTTCCACTGATCCCAGTCAGCTTCAGTAATAATCTTTTTAAGAATAAGTTGCTTCTTAAGAATATCCAAAAACAACATAGAGAATCTATTGCGTAGTCTATCAATAAACTTTTGAAACTTAACTTCATCTCTGGATATTTCTGTAGTTCTACCAAGAGAAAACTGCGCTTCTTGTTCTAGTCTATTGATTGGAACATTAAGAGCTCTGTATACTCTCTTTTGAAAGTATATAATATCATCTATCTGTCCTAGGTTCTCACCTCCAGGAAGAGCAGAAACTTCTGTTCCTCTTCCACCTTCTCTTCTAGGTAGCCAAAAATCTTCTAACATACTCATATGTTTTCTATCATCTTTAAGCTCACCAGTATTTGCATCATAAACAAGCTTGTTCTTGAACTTGGTCATAATGTTTTTCATATACTCTTCGGCTTTACCTTTTGGAAGGTTACCAACATCAATATAGAATATTCTTCTCTCCGGAGCTCGAGCAAGTCTGTATATGACTAGTGAGTCTTCCATCATTCTTAGTTGGTTAATAGGCTTAATAGCTTTATGTAAGTGTGAGACTACTTTTCTTCTTTGCTCATCAAGAAGACCAGATGTTACATAGTTAATAGAGTCAACATGAAACTTAACAGCATTGTTAGTTCCACTTACTCCTGGCTTTTCTTGATATATGTAGTACTCTTTGATTTCTTTTATAATATCTGCTTTAGTTACAGGATCTTTTTCCTTCTTGATTTCCTTCACTTTTCTCATCTTAAGAGAATCAATAAATCTGATCTCTTGAATTCCACCTTTTTCATTACCTTCAGGAACTACAAGATGATGGTATATTCTACCGTCAGTGTACCATCTCTTAAATATATCATGTCCTAGCTCATTAAAACTGAGCATAGAAATAATATTTTTGAATTCTTCTTGGATTTGTTTTTTGATATTATCTGCAGCATCAATATCATCTACTGCGATAGATACAATATCTGCTTCATCATCGATGACGATTGATTCGTTTACAATGTCTTCGATAGCTGCATCTACTTCCGGGTGAGTTGCAACTCCTCTGTACTTCATTATTAATGAATAGTTATCTTTGGCATTATTTCCGTCTATATCAACGTATTGTCCATAATAACTTGCGGATGAAGTAACGTAGCCTGCACCGTCCTCACTTTGAGGAGGAACAACAGACTTTAACTTTTTAGCTTTATCAGCTCCGGCACGTTTGATTTCGAAACCAAAGAGCTTTATTGAATTTTCTTCAGCCATGACTATCCTTCACTTGATTCTGAGGGGCGCAATTGCCCCTCAGCTATTATTTATTAAGATCTATCGAGGTCCGTTAGTGACCGGAATGTTACCTGAGATGTCAGGATTCCGTTCTATAACTGGAGCTCCAAGACCTCCATCTTCACCCAAAGTTCCCTTTGAACTGATCCAGTAATCTACTTGCCATTCGCATGTAAATTCTTCGATCACATCGTTAGCGTCATACGCTAGTTCGATTGGTGATAGTACTGATGGGAATGTACCTTTGAAGTCATATCTATAAAGCTGTTTGCTTGATTTGTCGAGTTGCTCAACAATCATGTCAGCTTTATAATCTTCAGGAGAAGCAGACTGTGCAGTGTTTGACACGTGTCTGTTAATCCTGTCCATCCACTGTTCGATACCAGCTCTAATATTAAAGTCAGTGTCGTTGTAGATAGTGGTGATCCAAGGTTCAAACGTTCTGTCTCCAGCAATTTGAACTTGTCGACCTCTGAAAGGCACCGGGATGGATGCCATTGTTGATCCTGGGAGAGATGCAGCTCTTACCATGAAAGAAATTCTTTCACCTTCAAGCGCGCCAAATCCTAGGATAGTTCCTAAGTTAGCAGGTGGATTAAGCGTAACCTTAAATAGATTAGGTCTTGCACCGCCACCCGATAGTTTTGATTTAAAATCGTCTACACCTAATACGGCCATTTTTGTTTCTCCCTATTAAACAGTGCCAACAATTTCACTAAATTCAACACCCGATCTAACTCCAACAAAGTTAAGAGTTACGAAATTGATCGAACGTGCTGGCTTAATGAATATGTTTGCAACAAATTGATTAGTGTCAACAATCTCTGGACCGTTATTAGTTTCATCACATACGATTTGAAAGTCTGTGATTCCTCGCCTTCCTTTGATATTTCGAAGAACTGGCTCGACAATGCCGACAAACTCTGCTCTTGTGAACTGATCGTTGAATTCAAAGATAGTTTGTCTAGCTGCTCTCGAGATTGCTCTTTCGATAACTAGGAACAAGCGTCTAACGTTAATCCTGTCAAAAGCTGACGGACGTGTTTCGTGTGTCTTGTCACCAAAGAGAATAATACCTTCACCTGGTAGATTGGTGATCGGATTAACTCCTGCTTGATAGAGTTGATCTCTATCAGCCTTTAGAGGTTCATATGCAAGAGCTGTAACTCCTAGCAACTTACCTCTTCTTGTACCTGCTGGTGAGAAGAACGGTGCGGCTGTTCTATCTGTCGCGGCCATAAGACCTGCGGTAGATGATGCTGCAGGAATCATGATGAACTTATCGTTGTATTTATCAAATACCTTTAGATATTGGTTATCTACAACTAGATAAGAACTCTTTACAAAGTCTGCAACCGTACTTAGTGTGGCTGAAACTTCAGATCCTACATTGTTAACAACAGCTGCTACATCAGGGGACGTAACTGCGACACAATCTTTTCTCAAAGAAGATGCCGTTGCGGTAAGGTCATTCACAACAGTTACTTGATCTGCTTTGCTTGCCATTCCTGGCGCAATTAAGAAATCAACTTCCTGTGTGTTAACATCTTCGAACTTGTCAAATCCTGCTAGGACGTCTGCAGTTCCAAGTGCTGCGCCGTCGTCACCATCTGCAAATTGTAGATGGACTGCGGCGTTTGTTCGACCTGTAGCGTAATTTACTCCTGGTGCTGTTGCAGAACCGGATGCTGTTGATCCGCCTGCGACTGCAGCGTCACCAACCCAAACCCATTTAGAGTTTCTGTTGATAACTTCCTTGAAGTAATTAGTTGAGCCGTCGGTGTTTTTAGCATTTGAAGCTCTAGATACAAATCCGTAAGTTTCTAGAACTCTACCCTTAGTACCTGTAATGTCTCCATCTTCGTCTACAACAACAACGTGCATTTCGTCGTTTGTTGCGTTGTCGTTACTAGCAGTAGTACTAGTAGATGGTGCTACATTAAAGTTACCAGCGTAAGCCCATGATGCAAAAGAACCTGCACCAGCGGAATCGCCTTCAGCCCATGTGTGGACTGCTACGCCGTTTCCGATAGAACCTGGATACTTAGCAACAAATGCGGTGTTATCTGTGTTAAGTTGAGCATCTTGCGCATCGAAGTCAACTTGGTTTCCTATTGTATAGGCTAATGATGATGAGTCTCCCGTATGCGCATTGTTAGCTCCGTTATGTGCTCTAACAACTCTTAGAGAGTTAGAGTATCGTAAGAAGTAACTTGCGTTATGGAAGTCTACAGAATGATCGTCATCTGGTGACGAAAAGGTATCAACGAGTCCTGCCTCGTTGGTAATGAGTCTGACCTCAGAAGTTGGGCCCCAACGGAACCTCCCCACATATGCACCAGTCGATGACTGGACATTAGGAACGGTACCCGTAAGGTCGATTTCCCTCACTATGACGGCCGGAGACTCAGATGGTGCGAATAAAGCCATGTCTCTGTTTCCTTTTCCAACTAGAAATTATAAGTTTATGTTTTTCATAATACGGTTATGTTCAATTAGTAGTATTTATAATAATACAAGTTTTTAGAAATTTTCATTAGTGTGTTCAATGGCCCACCCATCTTCACTTACTGGTTTTACATCATCTAATCCATCGTCAGTCCAACCCCAAGGAAGTATATCTTCCTCAATCTCTCTCATTTGATTTTCAAACATCATCTTTTTGATATTGATGTCAGTATACTCTGCAAAGTAACCTGTTCCTATAAAATAACCAAATAGTACTAGATTCATAACTAAATCATCATGGTTTCCTTCTGAAGCTTCAAAAGATTGTCCTCTCGCTACAAATGTTGATATCTCAAGTATAGTGTTTTCATCTTGAATATTAATTTTCTTTTCTTCTATAAGATCTTTAAAAGATGAACAACCTATTCTTTTTACTTTCTTTGTCATGTTAATTCCTAAACCACTCGATTTTACAGTAGATTCTAGAAACATATTCTCATACTCTAACTCATGATATAAACCATTACACACGACTTGACCTGCATCATTTGATTCTATAACAACCATCGATTGGTTGTAGAGATTTGCGTACTTATATATAATATTAGGGAAGAGTAATGGCGAGATAGTGTTGTTGCGATAGACTGCGACCTGTGTAAACGGATCTGTAGATATATCGATTAAATTAAAGGTAGAGTAGTCCTGTCCTCTTCCCTTCGCAACATCAACGGTCATAATATATTGATGTCTTTTTTCAGGTTGCTCATAAATATAAGCGCCATCTGTTGTAATTTCAAGAGGTGGTTTGGCTCGAAGAGATAATAACGTTTCAGCATGCACAAGTGTATCACCAGTTCCAAAAAACGTATTACCAAATTCTTGGTCAAACTGAAGTTGAGAAGTATTGGCTACTGTTTGTTCTTTCCACTTTTCATCTCTCCCAGGAACGTCCCACCAATCCACTCTAAATGGTTGATACTCATTTACTCCTTGAGTAGCTCCTTCCCACAACTTATGAAATACGTTTCCGATACCATTAGCGGTAGACGTAATTATAACTTTAGTTTCTTTACCAGATGAAATAACAGGATAAGTAGATGTATAAAACTCACCAGCCCTTTCCACAAATGCAAACTCATCTAAATAAAGAAGAGAAACTGACATACCACGTATTGAAGAACCGGACGTGGCGGCAGCAACTATCCGAGAATTATTCGAAAACTCGATTGAACCTTTGTTTAAAGCTTTACAGCCGGGTTGCAGAAAGAAAGGAAGATTCTCAAGCATAAGAGTTACTCGACCTAACATTTCACGAGCTGTTGCTCCTTTATTGGCCATAATGGCTACTATTCTTTCTGGATGAAACAACACAAACCAAAGAAGATACGCGACAGAAGATATTGATTTTCCTGATTGTCGACACGCTAGTACAATGTTAAATCGATGCGAATTAAATGAATCAAACATTTTTTCTTGATAAGGATATAGTTCAAAAGGAACCAAACCTTCATCTAAGGATATGATCTTACAATATGTTTTTGCGAAATATGATGGGTCCTTCATGCATTTCGAGTACTCTTGTACTTCTTGGTTAGTCCATTGCTGAACTACACCGTCTTTCTTTACATTAGGATTTCCAAGATAAGAGTCATTTAGTTTCATCATCTGTTGGTTTTCTATCCGTTATATCAATAACATTATCTTCTTTTTCTACGTTTTGAAGCATTCTTTGAAGATCAGTAGTAGAACCTACGAATAAGTTATTATTTGTAGTACTTCCTTCTATCTGCTTTGTTTCCTGCTTATAATAATCTTTCTTCTTTTTATTAAGATCCATAAGCTTATCATTTACGTCTGAAACATTTTTAATCATTCCAGACACAACTTCAAAGGCGCGAGGATGTTCTAAGTTTCTCGCAACTTCTATCATATCATCTAAAGCATTCTGTCCTTTTTCGATTAAATCGTAATAGGTTCTTTTTGAATACTCATAATCATTTTCAACATTTTGTTCTTTTTCATTACTCATTTTATGTTCCAAAGGTAAAAGCAACGTTGCTGTTAAAAGGTTGTCTAGCAAATCTATTAGGAGAACCGTGCAGCGCAAGCTCATTGTCATAGTCGGTGGCCGGTACTCCAGTTGAAGCGTCGTGTAATCTTCCAAGCTGGCAGTTATCGATTAAGAATTGTCGACACTCTTCTTGAGTCGATTGTGGTCTTATCTCCAGCAAAACCGCCAATAAACCAGCGATTTGAGGAGAGGCCATTGATGTTCCACTTAGTTGCTGACATTTATAGTTATTGTCGAGTGGATATGGCTGAGCATATAAATTTTTATTAAAAGATGGAGTAGACGACAAGGAACTCATAATAGTGCTCCCCGGAGCATATATATCGACTCTAGGTCCTTTATTAGAAAAAAACGATGGTCTTTCTGCCCCACCTGTGTATGCCCTACCAATAGATCCTACGTTTATAACATTACTTTGTGCACAAGGACTTGCTCCTCTGTGATAATACACTTGTGAACCCAATGAAATATAGTAGTTATCATGGTCTAGCCCTCCGGGTACATCTTGTCTATGATATGAATTTCCTGCAGATCCAACTATTATAATTCCTGCGTCTAGACAGTCTTGTACATCTGAATCAACACTTGCTACTCTTACAGGATGCATGAATATACCAGCGCTGTTGTTAGATTTATTCATGAGACCATACTGTACTAGAGATCCATTGGCTACGTCTGTATGTGTTCCGGTCCAACTTTGCCCTCTCCAAACTCCACTTACACAGTTTTCATACGTACTAAAGTAACTCCAACTCATATTAAGAATAGTAGGTCTAATAGGTATCTGATCGTTTTGTTGATTAGCAGCTTTCTTAGCGTTGTGCCAATGTCTTATCATAGTAAAACTTGCAGAAACACCAAAAGTATTTCCCGGATCATCAAGTATTTTCATACTATAGATGTTAGCCTCTTTGGCCCATCCGTATAACTTTCCTGCGGCAGTCCCAGCTACGTGAGTTCCGTGTCCTTCTAAGTCTCTATGAAAGTAGGTTGGCTGTGTATAGTACGCTTGTTGACCACTTATTGTAGGCCAATCAACAGTCTGATATCGAGTTGTTCCTATATTTCCTGTATTTTGTAATGGTTTATCATTCCATTCAGGGTGATCAGGTTGTACTCCAGAATCTTGTATAACAACATCTACATTCTTTCCAGTGAGAGTAAAAGGAGGAGAGTAGTTAACAATGCCGGCTTGTCCTCCCCACATGTCAATCGGATTTAACATTGCAGGAAACGCCCAGTTTCCTCCAGATCTTGTACCATCTTTGTGGAATTCTTGATTCAACATAAACGCATCAGTTTGAGGTATAATTCCATTTTCGGCTTTAGATCCATACCTGACGTCAACAACTCTTTCGTCTTCTTTTAACGCGTTTGCCTGTTCTCTAGTCATGATATAATCAAAATTGCTTATTGAAGAAGGTTTTTCGTCATGTAGTTCATAACCACTAGACTGCATATCTTCCATAAACTTAGATGTATCAACACCTTTGTGTAGTGTTACAACACACCGGTTTTGATCTTCAGTACTCATTAACCAATCCTTTTAACTGTCAGTGTAGTGTATCCTGGAAAACCACTAGTAACATCTGCATCATCAAAGTAGTTTTCTGTATTGGATCCACCAAACTGTCTGAAGCTAACACTTACTCCATCATTTGCTGCTAACTGAACATAGCCTTTCATGAAGACTGTATGATACTCATAATTTTGTCCAACAGCACTATTATACAGGTTAGAAGTAACAATTCTAGCACCTTGAATTTGAGATGATGATCCACCTGATATTTTTTCTGCTTTTACCTGCAAACTTGTAATTGCAGATGCATATGCATACAAAACACCTTGAAATTCTATTTCATAATATCCTGCTAGATCTGTAGCAATACTAGTAGGGTTAAGAGTCCAGTTGAGGTTTGGCGAGTTCGCTCTCACAAATGATAGTCCCATATCAGTCTCAGTAGTTGTTGTGTATTGCTGCGCCGGTATCCTAGCAATAATAAAATCACTTGATCCTTTATTCTGTGCAGCTGTGTCAACGTAAGATTTATTAGTAGCGTCAAGAGTTCCTACAGGAGTTCCGAGGTTTATAATCTTATTGTTTAGTGCATTAATATCACCAGCAGCGTCTAGTTGAATATCACTTGCACTTTTCAGCTTTCCGAAACCTATACCAGTATTGCTTATTGAATCTGTAGATATTCCATCGGTGACAGTAATACCACCAGAAAAGGTAACTGCGTCTGTTGTGGTTGCACCTCTTGCAGTGACATCTGCAAGTGTATCTGTGGAAGGACCACCGCCGCCTGATACAGTTGTGAATGTAAAGTTACCAGAACCGTCAGTTGTAAGAACTTGACCATTAGTACCTGAAGGCATAGTTAAATCACTTAATGTACTTGGTATAGTTGGTGAACCAGTTAGAGATGAATACTGACCATCAAATAACGAAGGCTTACCAGTTAGAGATGAATACTGACCATCAAATAACGAAGGCTTATTAGTTAAGCTATCATAGTTTCCACCGAATGCATCAGTAATTCCGTATCCGGCAATTGTTGTAGGTGTGTTAATTAGAAATGAAAAGTTTCTGTTTTGATTAATATGAACATGATTTGAGTCGACAGTAAGATTAATAAGAGCAATTACTGCATTTGAATCAACTTTTCCTTCTGCTCTTGCATTAATATACGCTGAGTCTACAAGACTAGTTACTTCTGCATTTCCATAAGTTGTTTGTCTAGCTTGTACATAAGCAGCATCTACAAGACTAGTTACTTCTGCATTGCCATAAATTGTTTCTCTTAATTGTACATAATTAGCGTCTACCGTACTATTAATAATTGATATTGTTGTAGCAGAGTCGAGTGCAGTTCCAGTTCGAAGTGCAACATATGCAGAATCTACTAACGTCTCAACATCGCTATTTCCATAAGTTGTTTGTCTAGCTTGTACATAAGCAGCATCTATAATTCCAGTTACTTTTGAAGAGTCCAACGCATTGTTAACCACAACTTGATTTCCTGATACGTCAGTAACACTGAGGCCTCCACTATCTTTTAGTTTTAAGTTTCCAAGGTGTAAAGTACTTCCAGAAAGATATAGATCTCTAAATTTTCTTACACTTGAACCTAAGTCTCTTTGATTATCAACATCTGGAACGATCGCAACATCAACTGCGCCTAATATATTCTTTACTTTTAGATCTGTATAGTATTCGTTTTGAGTTCCTTGAACTAAATCATCTGTGTTGTATCCCGCCAAGTTTCTTGTACTAGCGGCGATAGAGTTACCCATATACGCGTGATTGAAGCATTGATAGTGTAGTACTTCTGGAGTATCATCACCGACTTGAATTTGTGTATATGATCCGGGTTGACCAGCAACTCCATTCTGAGTTACACCTGTTGTGTACTCTCCAGTTGATTTATCTGATTTAAAATAGAAGTGGATTGGGTGGTTTTGGTTTGAGTTGTCAGAAGTGTCGAACTGATACGTTCTTCCAGGAGTAAGAGTAATAAACGGTGCAAACACACCATCGATCTTATAACCGGAAGCAGATCCTAATCCTTCATACCTGTGAGTAGTATCTTTAGCGGCAACCGTAACAGTAAACACTTTTGGTGTGTCAGAGTGTGGAGATGATATATTACTCACTCCTCTTATATTATCAACGTTTAGAGTAGTTAGGTTACCTATGCTTCTATCTGCTCTCGCTTCAATATAGTTTGAGTCGATAATACTTGTAATAAAAGCTGAGTCTTTTGTAGATTGAACTGACTGAACATATGCTGCATCAATGAAACCTTTAACATGCGCGGAGTCAACGGCAAGTTTTGCGGTAGCTGAGATAGAAGCGGAGTCAATTTGTGCTATTTGTAGGATGTCTGCAGAGTCATTTCGATTACCGTGACTGTCTACTAAAAACGTCAGTCTCGTATCTAGATATGTAAGGTTGCCGTCCATTTCTGCGAATGACAGCGCACTATCTTTACTACTTCTTAATATCAATGGCATTTTTGACTCCTATTTTACCGTTGTGTTTCTTACGTACAATCTATTTACATATCCATCTTGAACATATTCCCCTTCTTCTTTATCAAAGGCTCTAGTTAAACCAAAAGCTGGATCTTCTAATGTAGTTGTAAATCCAAAATCGTCCTCTGGTGATGCTGTTAGAGGATTCGGTACAACTGTTGTTCTGGTTGCAGTTAATCTCGAAGCACCAGCCGAATCTCCTTCAAATTCTGTATCTACTATAGCTCTATTTATAAGTGAATTCACTCTTACATCTGCATAGAAATTTATGTTCATAGTAAAGTCAAGAGTGTATATAATAGTTCTTCTTTGTTCTAAAGGACCTTCAAAATCATCTGTAAAACTTACACCTTGAAGTGTTATTGGTACATCTTCCTTTATAGTAGGATACTCCTCAAAAGGTTTTATTGTAAGAGTATACTGAGGTGTGAAGTAAGGAAGAATTTGTTCTACAATCTGAAGTGCATCATCTTGATTCCTAGCATAAGCATTTAATTGAAAGCCAATAATATACGGTGCTGGTGAATGCAACTGTCCTCTTTTTCCTTCAGGCTCACCCTTCTTAGGAACATTAAACCTCTGCATCTTTGGAAGTTTTCTATTCTGATCGTATTGAATTGAAGTAATTTCAAAAGAAAGCCTAGGAAGCTTAATAGCTATTCTTGATCCATCTTGTAAGTCTGGATCTGCCTGAATTCTTGCAAGGTACTTATCTTTTGGTGCATAAGATAGAGGAACTCTAACTTGATTTAATACACTTCCACTTGCTGTTTTTCTAAGAACATATATGTTATTAAACATAGTTCCAAACATAGCAACTGTTTTTCTAATTTTTTGATGATAAAAGTAACTAAACATTACGTATCCTCCGGATCGCCAAATGGATTTCTCTCAGTGAAATCTAAGAAGTTAAAGTCAAATAGACTGTTTCCATCTGCAGCGTCAAATACGCTGTTTTGCGCGTTAATCTCTAGTTCATTTGTACTCTCTGCGATTGCAAGGATTTTTCTTCTTGGATCTGAATCAGCAAAGACTTGTCCTTGAACACCAAACGGCGTTTCATCTCTGTTATTAATGAGCCACGTTGTATAGTGAGAATCTGCAAGACCAATTGAATCGTCTCTTGTAAGTTGAAATAGTGCATAGTCTCCACTATCGGCGCCAATGTGTATGAGCTCTACAATTCCAGTTTGTTTATTATAAGATAGAACTTCACCTCTCATGGTGACTCCATCGATTCTTCTTTGTTCTACTACTTCACCTCTGAAGAAGTCAGGAATATTGCTGTCCTTTCCAGCTTCGAGTCTTAGTGACAACCTGTAAGCAGACTTTTCAATATCATCGATACTAGAAATACCGGTGTCGAAATCCTCTTCTGAGTATTCGAACAACTCACATCTCATCTTATATGTTGGGAACTGGCTTAGTTGATAAAATGGTTCTTCATGTTCAACATGCATAACCTGAAACATTGATTTAGAAAGAGGAAGATATATTAAGTCACCTTCCTTAGGTCTTTCTATCTCAAGTCTTGTTAAGACCTGAGACATCATGTGACTCCAACGTCTCTTTGAAACTACAAAGGTTGCAGCATCTCGTATCTCAACTCCAAAGCGTGTGTAAAGATCTCCTTCTCCATCGAATCCTTCGATGTTTTCAATGTACATTTCTATCTTATAAGCGTTACCAAAACTAGAAGGAACATCTTCGCCGAACAGCTTGTTTTCATTGACTATGGTCCTTGGAAGATAATAAACATCTTGACCATATATTTTTAGAGACTCTATAACAATATCTTCATAGAGTTGCTGCTCTGATCTTACTTTTTGGCTGAAGTACTGATTAATAGCCATGAATTATCCCATAAAAAAGTCTGGCGGCATTTCATGTTCGAGTCTCATATCTTCTTTTAATTGAGCTAGTTCTTGAACTGCATCGTCATATATCTGACGACCATTTATTGTGACTCCACCAGGAAGTTGCATTCCTTCAAATTTTATTAGATTAGAACCCCATTGTTGTTTTATTAGTGCTGTAGCGTATGCTTTTACAAACTTATTGTCATACACACTTGTGTGAGTTTCCGGATCTATAATGCTATACGTTTCGGCTATAATAAAATCGTCTTTTTTAATATCACCGTCATTTAGATCTCCAAAAATATGAAGTCGATTTTGATGTCTTGAAAACTGAACTTGAGGAAGTCCATTTAGTTTTTCGTCTATGATTGATAGGTACTGTTGTATCTGTTCGTAATACATTAAATCACCAGCAAAATTTTGTAAGTCTGCTATATCATTAAGCATCATCTGATACTTAATATTGAACATATTACTTGTGTTGTTGTACGATTGAGACATAGGAAACAGTTTAGTAACAACCATAACGTTTTTGTCGAGAGGAATGTAGTTGTTATCTAAATCTGTTTGTGTGACTTGGTGTTTGAGATATCCTTTGAGAGTTGCATCACTATGAAACTCTTGAAACATTTCCAGTGTTTCATTGATTCTATCATCTATCTGATCTTCATCAACATTTATCTCAATTACTGGAGCACCAAGCTTTCGTAAACAGTATTCTGATAGCGTATCTTTACTTGTAACTGCTGGCATTTTATATATCCTGTTAAATAGCTTTGGTACTATTTATATAAAAAATGTCTAGAACTTACGTTGAAAGAGCTTTTGATGGGGGTGTAAAGTTTCTATCGTACAATTTTTCTTGAACAATTCTTAAGTTTGAGATATATCCATTCATATACGCACCGGTAGTATCATCACCAATTCTTAAACTGGTAGAAGAAATGTTACCAGTATATGTGTATTGACCAACGTATGCTCCATCCATAAAGAGTGTTACTTTATTCGCTGAATCATCATGAACCCAAGCTAGATGATACCATGTATTTTTCTTAGGTGGTCCATGTGTTGTAATATAGTTTGATGAAAAACTTGATCCTGATTGATACATCGCAAATTTAGCTGAAGAATGTCTATAGTAAAAAGCTGGAGAATACGCACCAAACGCCAAGTGTATCTGATTTGCACTGGTCAAATTATCATGCCACACCCAATATTCTATAGTCCAATCAGTGGTACCAAGAGCAGCAGCTGTTGTGGCTGATAAGTAATCTCCTGTTCCGTCAAACTTAACAGAGTGCATCAGGCCAGAAACACCTGCCGGATGAAAACTTGAAACTGCAGCATTACCATTAGCAGTTACTGTTACTGCATTAGAACTACCATCAACTATTGTACTTGCGTGACAACCTAAGAATAAAGTATTACTTGCACTTGACACTGTAACTGCTGTGCCATCTGTTTCCATACCAGAGTTAGTCTGTGTAAGAGTCACAGGCCTTGAATCATACGGATATCTAACTTTATCATGAGAAACTCTCACATCATGAATATGACCTACCCAATTAATCAAACTTGAGAATGAATCACCACCAATAAAATATCCTTCATCGCTAAAATCATTACCTATAACTGCATCACCAGAGTAGTTTCCATTGACGTAAAGTGATGCAAGACAGTCTGATCCGGAATATTTTCTTTTTGTGAGTACGATGTGAGACCATGTAGTAGCACTAATATTATGTGACGATTCAATTATAAACTGACCGTTAATGAAGAAGTAAACTTGGCCATTAGCTTTTGTACCAATATGAAAATTTGATACTGATTCTGCACTACTTCTAGTACCAAAAATATAACGGTAGTCTGCAAGTGATGCGGGATACACCCATGCTTCTACAGTAAAATCAAACTCGTTAAACACAGGAGTCGACTGAGAAGTCATTCCATCTGTATGCGCATAACCAGTCCCATCAAAGTACATAGTGTTCTCACCATAGTGAGTCACTGCACTTGAGGCTGCTGTATTTCCTGTTAAAGTCAAAAATTTACTTTGACTCTTATCGATAATTTTCGCATTATTAAAATTTAATAATAGTTTAGTGTTTCCTGCAGGAATTGGATCGGTGATATTTGTTGTTGATGGATAAGTACCGCCAACCGTTGTAAGAGGTGCTATTGGTGGTGTAAATTCACCGGTATACACCGCTGTTCCAACAACTATTCTTAAGTCAGAATATGCTGAATTGGTTGGATATTCACTGTAATGCGTACCTTTTCCTATTTCTATTTCACCGTTAGTATTTCCAGTATAATCGGTTGTGTTACTAGTTGAACCATAGTTTTTTCCGTTACTATACCAAGTTAACGTACCACTTTCCCTCACAAGCGCAATATGGCGCCATTCACCAGCTCTCATGATTCCAGTACCTGATGACTGTAATATGGATGAAGAATTAGAATACCAAGTAAAATCATCACTGGAACTATTTTTGTATATTCTCCAACCACCGGTTTCATGATATTTCTGACTTAATATTGCTTGCCAACCACTCGCATCCGGGTTGTTCTTGTGGATCCAAAATTCTATAGTAAAATCACCTGAGCCTAGTACAACCTGATTAGTTGCTGCATCTGTAGTTATAACTTCATCATCAGATCCAGGAAAGTTGATCGCACCTCCATTAGCAGTTTTATACGCGTCATAATCAAGAGGTGTAAAAGGAAGACATGCTACGTTACCGCTTCTTGTTCCAGTACCATTAGGTCCAGTGAATCTTTTATCTATACTTCCGTCTTGAAATCCGTGAAAGATGTTAGCTGTTGGATGCGGCTTAGATAGTGCTGCTGGTACAGGAATGGAGTCATTACTAGTATCATACAGCGCTAATTTAGTTATCTTTACATCGTGTATATAACCATACAAGTAATTTCCTATGGTGCCAAAGTTAGAACTGTCAGCTTCTGCACCAAAAGCGAAAGCGTTATTAGCAAAACTTATTCTAGATAATCCAGTTACTTTATAAACTTTCTTTCCGTCTATATAGACAGTTATTGCCTCGTTGTTAGCTCCAGTTGGATCATGATCATGAACGCAAACTATAT
>Ga0160423_10002163_pt1 | contig 16481 bp, 15 predicted proteins | sample CRUFie14St8metaG_FD_108191 | JGI IMG/M metagenome (GOLD analysis project Ga0160423, IMG submission 108191) | Marine microbial communities from the Costa Rica Dome - CRUD Field 142mm St8 metaG | ecosystem: Environmental > Aquatic > Marine > Oceanic > Photic zone | place: Costa Rica: the Eastern... | reverse complement strand
CTTTTGATTAGACTAAGTAAGATTCATGAATATATTATTTATTTGATTTCAGTTATTGTCACCATCTCTGGTTTTGTATGGTTATATTTTGATTTTTTTGTAAGAGTTGAAACTGAATATAGTTTACAAGTGCACCCGATGCAAAATATATTTCTTACTATGCATGGAACATCATCTCTGATTTTTTTAATATTGCTTGGCAGTGTGTTGCCAATTCATGTTTTGAAAGCTTGGAAAATAAAAAATAATCGCTTAAGTGGAGGTTTTTTTTTACTACTTTTCACAATTTTAATTTTCACTGGAATTGGCCTTTTTTATTCTGCTGTTGAAGACAATCGTCGAATATTGTCAATCATGCACTGGATAATTGGAATTTTATTTCCGATTTTTTTTGTAATTCATATTTATTTTGGAAAATTTAAAAGGTAATTACAAGGTTGTGTAGGTAATACCATTGCATTTTGTAACTCGTATAATTATACTAAATGATAATAGTTATCATTTAAAATTTAAACTAATTAATGGGTGATTATCATGTTAAAAAACTCTCTTTTTATTGTTTTATTTGTATTCTCAAATTTAGCTTCTAGTAATGAAGATGAATTTAAAAAAATTGTTGATTCCTATACAAAAATTGCTTACGCAACTTATCAGGATTCTCTTCTTGCCGCAAAATCTTTAAGGAATGCTATTGATTATTTTCTAAGTAACCCCACGACTGAAAACCTCTCACTAGCTAAATCAGCATGGCTTGCTTCAAGAATTCCATACCAGCAAAGTGAAGTTTTCAGATTTGGAAATACAATAGTCGATAACTGGGAAGGTAAAGTAAATGCCTGGCCACTTGATGAGGGTCTGATTGATTATGTTCAAAAAACTGGAGAAATTAATCAATCTGAAAATCCATTATATGCTTCGAATGTTATCGCTAATAATTCCATTTTTATAAATGGCAATCGTGTCGATGCTTCTGATATTAATGCCAAATTTTTAGCTGAAGTTTTACATGAGGCTGAAGGTATAGAAGCTAATGTTGCTACTGGTTACCATGCTATTGAATTTCTTTTGTGGGGTCAAGATCTCAACGGCAATAATTCTGGTAATGGCATCCGCCCTGCCTCAGACTATGATATAAAAAATTGTACTCATTCTAATTGCGATAGAAGATCGCAGTATTTAAAAGCAGCAGTTGATTTGTTAGTACAAGATTTAGAAGAAATGGTTTCTTATTGGACAGACTCTGGTGAGGCAACACTAATGCTCAAAAATAATTACTCACTTGCAATGTCGTCTATTTTAATGGGAATGGGATCACTAAGCTATGGTGAGTTAGCTGGAGAAAGAATGCAATTAGGATTATATTTGAATGATCCTGAAGAAGAGCATGATTGTTTTTCAGATAATACTCATAATTCTCATTACTATAATCAAGTTGGTATTTCAAACATATATTATGCTAATTATAAAAGAATTAATGGTAGTGAAATTAATGGATATTCCTTGTCTGATTTCATCCAAAACACAAATCCTAAATTTTCTAAAGTTATGGACTCTAAAATTCAAAATGCAACTATAGCACTTTCAAACGTTCGCGTTCGAGCGGAAAACATTGAGTCTTATGATCAAATGATTGCTAATGATAATATTGATGGAAATAAAACAATTCAGGTTGCAATTAACGCTTTGGTTGACGAGTCAAAAGGTTTTGAAGAGTTAGTGAAAATTATCGGTTTGAAAGACATAAAATTTGAAGGCTCAGATAGTCTAGATAGCCCTGAAGATGTATTTAAGTAGATACCATTTTTTTGTTCTATTACTTATAACTTCTACAAATGCTCATTATGAACATCTAGGTAGAGATGATCTTACTAAAGAAGACGAATTAAGAGTCAAGCAAGTAACACAAATAAAGTATGATTTAGAAAAATATGAATCACTTTCAGGTGGCGCTGCAACTTCAAATGCTATTCCAAGTATTAATTCTTATTCTTTTGCATCTGCTAATTTAGATTTTGAGGGAAAGCAAAAATTTCAGATTGGAAACGGTTTATTTACAAAACTTTGGGTTTCTTCCCCTTCATCAACTAAAGCATCTGATGGTCTAGGACCTCTATTTAATGCGAGATCCTGTCAACGATGCCACTTAAAAGATGGTAGGGGACACCCACCAATTAATAACAATGATTTGAAAGTGTCAATGCTTATGCAATTATCGGTACATGAAAAATCGACAAATGCCACTGATTATGTTGTACCAAAACCAGATCCGGTATATGGATTTCAACTTCAAGATAATGCGGTTGCTGGTATAAGATCTGAAGGAACATTTACAATTGATTATACAGAGAAGAGTATTGAATTAAATGGAGGTGAATTAGTTTTTCTTAGAACACCACAGTATAATTTTAAAAATTTGCGTTATGGCGATTTACATAAAGACACTAAATTTTCTCCAAGAGTTGCTCAACAAATGATTGGAATGGGTTTACTTGAAGCAATCCATGAAAATGATATTATCGCCTTATCTGACCCAATGGATTTAAATAATGACGGAGTTTCTGGCAGAATTAGTTGGATTTACGATGAAAGTCTAGCACAAAAAAAATTAGGGCGTTTTGGTTGGAAGGCTACTAATGCAACAGTTATCGAACAAAGTGCTTCAGCTTTTTTTCACGATATGGGTTTATCATCTAAAATAAAAAGTGATCCTTTTGGAGATTGTACTGATAATCAAACAAAATGTATTAACGCTTTGCATGGAAATGACACTGATTATGAAGTACCTAATAATTTTTTAGATTTCGTTACGTTTTACGCCAAAAATCTTGCCGTACCAAAGCGACGTGATGTTTCTTCAAAAAAAGTTCTAGCTGGAAAAAGAATTTTTTTTGATGCTGGATGTGGAAGTTGTCATACTCCAAAATTTGTTACGAGTAGAAATGCAAAAAATAAAGCTCATCAATTTCAATTGATTTGGCCTTATACCGATCTTTTGCTTCATGATATGGGGCCAGAATTATCCGATAATAGACCTTTTGGAAGTGCCAGTGGTAGTGAATGGAGGACTCCTCCTTTATGGGGTATTGGTTTGACAGAGCTTGTGAGTGGCCACACATCATTTCTCCATGATGGTAGAGCACGAAATTTAAAAGAGGCTATTTTATGGCATGGTGGTGAAGGAGCTCGATCAAGAGACTATTTTAAAAAATTACCACAGGACTCAAGGGAAAATTTAATTGAATTTCTAAATTCTCTATAATGCAAATGAGAATGATTTTTATTTACTTGACGTTTTCATCTTATCGTACTAAAATATGTGAATACTAATGATAATGATTATTATTAAAATTATCATTTATAATTTTTAATTTAAATTTGGAGAAAAAATGTACAGTAGATTATTTGCCTTAGTTGCAGGAATTTTATTCTCAATAACAGGTTATACTCAAACAATTGAAGAGAGATTAGACGCTCTTGAAGAGGCCATCTCAGATGATTCAGAAATGGATTATAGTTTAGGTAGTCAAACATCAATAGGAGGTTACGGTGAGCTTCACTACAATGGAGGTAATACCACTAAAGATGATCAAATTGACATTCATAGATTTGTGATTTTTCTTGGCCATGATTATTCGGATACAGTAAAGTTCTTCTCCGAGTTTGAAATTGAACACTCTATTGCAGGTGAAGGTCAGCCTGGTGAAGTTGAAATGGAACAAATGTATGTTGATGTTGATTATGGAACTTTTAACGCTAAATATGGAGTATTTTTAATCCCTATTGGTATCTTAAATGAAACACATGAACCAGATACTTTTTATGGGGTTGAAAGAAATGGAGTTGAAAAAAATATAATTCCATCAACATGGTGGGAAGGCGGAATAATGCTTTCTAGAGAAGTTGGTGAGGGATTAAATATTGATGCTGGTATTCACTCTGGAATGCAGATACCAGATTCAGGTAAAGTTAGAAGCGGTCGACAAAAGGTTGGATCTGCAGTTAATAATGATTGGGCTGGTACAATTAGACTTAAAAAAACAACGCCTGGCTTAGAATATGCATTTACTTATCATAAGCAGACCGATGCTGCTCAATCACAAGATGATTTTAATGGACTTGCTGCAACATTAATGTCAGGGCACATGGATTACAATAAAGGTCCATTGAGTATACAAGCTTTATATGCAGAGTGGGACCTAAGACATCCTGACTTTGATGCTAACGGTAAAGATAAACAAAATGGTTACTATTTAACTTTTGGCTACAAAGTTAAAGAAAATGTTGGTATTTTTGTAAGATCTGAAATGTATGATACAACAGCTGGTGATACCGAAGACTCAGCAGTTAACACTGAAACTTTTGGAGTTAATTACTATATTCACCCACGTGTTGTTTTAAAGCTAGATTTCCAAAACGTAAATTATGACGATACAAGCAAAGAAGACCAAAGTGTCTTTAATTTAGGCTTTGGATTCAGTTATTAATTATAATGATATTAGTAAAACTACGAGTAAAGATTAAATGACTATCCTTCCAAGAATTTTGTTTACTTTACTCGTTTTTTTGCTATCTTTTAATTTAAAAGCAGAAACATATCTTGAACCTGAAGTTTTCATTAAAAATGAATTTAACGGAGATTTACCTAAATCATCAAAAATCTGGATTAGAGGTGAAGTTAAAGAAGGTTTTAAAAAAATAATGAATAGAAAAGGTCGAAAGATAATTAAGTACTGGACTGACGGTGAAAAAACAGTTTGGATACTTGAGGAAATTGGTAAAGCAAGACCCATTACTACTGGATATGTAGTAAAAAATAAGCAAATTACAAAGGTCCGAGTTTTAGTTTTTCGTGAAACCCATGGATATGAAGTTAGACATCCGACATACACTTCTCAGTTTGAAGGAGCGACATTAGAATCAATGACAGAATTAGATAGAGATATTGATGGAATTGCTGGAGCTACACTATCTCACTGGGCTTTAGAAAAAATGGCTAAGTTAGCTTTGTATCTTGATTCGAAAGTTATGAATTAAAATAATCAATAATTTGATGGCGTCAGACATTAAAAAATCCCTCTCCAAGCGAAGGTTCCTTCAAATTTTCGGTGTTTCTTTTTCCGGATTACATTCCCTACTTGCCTTTTCTGAAAACAAATTTATAAAAATAAAAAGGAATGGACGTTTACTTGGAACCGATGCGCATATTACACTTTTTTGTGATAGTAAAGAAAAGGGCGAATTAATACTCGATAAATGCTTTGATGAAGTAAAAAAACTTGAATTAATATTTAGTCTTTATAAAGATAAATCAGTTATTTCACAACTAAATAAATATGGAGAAATTCATGATTACCCCATACAATTTAGAGAACTTATAGAAATTGCTTTGAAGTTTAGTAAAATTTCCAATGGAGCGTTTGATATAACGGTTCAACCATTATGGAAATTGTATGAGAATCATTATTCAAATAAAAATAATGCAAATACAGTAATTAAAGATTCCAAGATCAAGCATGTCCTAAAAAAAGTCAACTATAAAAAAGTTTTAATTGAAGATAAAAAAATATTTTTTAAAGATGAAGATATGTCTATTACTTTAAATGGCATTGCTCAAGGTTATATTACTGATAAAGTGACTGAAATATTAGCTAATTTTGGAATATCTAATACTCTAGTTAATATGGGTGAATATAGAGCACTTGGTTCTAAAAATAGTGGTGAAGATTGGAAGATTGGGATTAGAAACCCTGATCAAACTTGGAAAATCAGTCAAATTCTACCAATGCAAAATATGTCTGTTGCAACTTCAGGTGGATATGGACATTTTTTTGATAGAAATATTAAAGCTCATCATATTTTTAATCCAAAATCGGGAAAAAATGATAACTTTCACAAAAGTGTTACAGTTAAAGCTAGAACAGCAACAATTGCAGATGGTCTGTCAACGACACTCTTTGCTACAAATAAAAAATTTCACAAGCAAATAATCAATAATTTCAAAAACATAAAAGTAATCTATATATAAAATTTAACCTATATAGCTATAACTATTAAATAGCAACCCGATAAACCACTAGCTACAAACAATTATTTTTATGTTAGATTGTCTTTCCAAAAATTTGTTTGCTCGAAAATACTTGCTATTAATATTTTTTTGTATTTTGATCCCTTTTTCATTTTCCCAAGATGAAAGCACTTTTATAAATGATTACTCCTATTTGTTAAAAAACTACACTCTTATTCAAGTTAAAGAAAATGTCCGTTCAAGATTGGTTAATTACACTAAATGGGGAACCGATCCAAAACATGAAACCATAATTAATTACATAAAAAATAAAAAAATAATTGATTTATCAAAAAAAGAAAATCTTGCCTTCTGGATCAACACATATAACCTTTTGACAATAGATTTAATAATTAATACCGGTGAATCTCAATCCATCAAAAACCAAGGCTCGCTTTTCAAAAATGTTTGGAAAAAACACAAGTGGCCGATTAATAAAAAATTTATTACTCTTCATGAAATAGAACACGAAATTTTGAGGAATTTTGGGGACCCAAGAATTCATTTTGCAATTAATTGTGCTTCTCTGTCCTGTCCTGATTTGCATAATGAACCTTTTGATGCTGAAAAAATTGACAGGCAATTAGATGATGTGACGTATAATTTTTTGAAAAACAATTCTAAGGGCCTAATCTTAAAAGATGGGGAATATTTTTTTTCAAAGATTTTTAAATGGTTTTCTATTGATTTTGACGGAAAAAAAAATACAAAACAATTTATTGCTACCTATGTACCTGAAGTAAAAAAAAGTAAATTTTCTGGTTATATTGAATACAATTGGAATTTAAATAACATTGTAAATTGATTTATAAATTTTAATTCTTACAGACCTTATCGATTTTAAAAGCTAAGATGTTTATTTATATTAATATTCATAGATGACAAATATAGAAATATTTTCTGATGTTGTTTGCCCATGGTGTTACATAGGAAAACGTAATTTAGAAAATGCATTACAAATTTTAAATGAAAAAGACGAGCAATTTGAAAGCACACTAAATTGGCGCTCTTTTCAATTAAATCCTCAACTCAAGGAAGATGGTATATTGCGTCAAGACTACATAACTAATAAATTTGGTGAGGGTGCAAATTCAGAAATCATTTATGAGCGAGTCCGCTTAGCTGGTGAAGCTGTTGGTTTAAAGATGAATTTTGATAAGATCATCATGCAACCAAATTCTTCAAAAATGCACTCTTTGATTTATGCCGCAAAAGAAACCAATAGGGATATTGAGTTAATTGAAAACTTCTTTAAAGCGTTTTTTATCGATGGAATGAATTTAACTGATTTTGAAATTGTGTCAAAAGTAGCTTCAGACAGTGGTTTAGATAGTGAGACTATTAATGGTGTTTTTCATGACAACTTATTTGAAAAATTTGTGCAAGAGGATATTATAATGAGCAAAAAGTACAATATCACTGGAGTCCCATTTTATGTAATTGATGATTCAATTGGAATTTCTGGTGCTCAACCTCCTGAGGTAATCGTTGATGCTATTAATCAATCAAACAAGAATAATTAACTTGCTATTTACTTTGAATTTGCCTTTATCTTAATAACTATGCTTTCTACTCCTGATTTAATTGACGAATTTCCTGAATGTAGAACCCTTACTGATTTTATTCATTTTGGAGGAGAGAATAGTTTTTTTGGTCCAATTTTAACTGTTGAATGCTTTGAAGATAATTCGCTGATTAAGCAAGAATTATCCAAACCTGGTAACGGAGCAGTGCTTATAGTAAGTGGAACAAAATCAAATAAGTGTGCCCTTTTAGGAGATAACATTGCACTCATGGCACAAAAAAATGGATGGAAAGGCATAATAATTGACGGATATGTCAGAGACGTTGAAATCCTAAGCGGAATTAAAATTGGAGTCATGGCTCTTGGCGCATGCCCGAGAAAAAGTAAAAAAGAAAATAAGGGCGTCACAGGTAATCCAATAAAAATAAATGATGTTTTAATCAGTCAAAATGAATGGGTATATGCAGATCAGAATGGAATTATCATTTCAAAGACTGAGTTAAAAATTTAAATTTATAGCGTAAATGCTATAAACGTAACATCATCCCTTCTTTTTTCATTTCCTTGCCAATTCAAGAAATCATTTTTCAATTTTTCACCAATTTCTTTGGCATCTGCTTTTGAATTGGTATTTAAAATATTTTCAATTCTTTTATAGCCATAAGATTTTCGCTCTTTTTCACCAATTTGATCTGTAAGTCCATCAGTGACAACCACAAAAGTATCACCCTCATGGTAGTCGATAACAGTTTCAATAGGTTCCTCATCAAGTGGTTCTTTGTAACCCAGACTTATTCTGTTTGCAGAATATTTTGTTGTTTTATTTTTACTTAATTTAAATAAATCTAATTTTGCACCGGTAAAATAAAGTTTCTTTTTCTGGGGTTCTATTTTAATAATAGCCGCATCACAGCCATCATTACTTTGGGCATCAGGATTATCTTGATTAAGACCAACCCTTGTTAAATAATCAAGAGACTTTATTGCCTCAAGAGTGGATGTTTTATTATCTGTGGAATAAATTTGTTCTAAAGATGATGAAACAAGTAGGGCTAACATGGCTCCTGGTACTCCATGGCCAGTACAATCGGCAATAGCTAAAGCGAATTCTCCTTTGACCCTAGTAGTTGAAACCCACCATAAGTCGCCACCAATTTTATCTCGAGGTTCCCAGAAAGAGTAAAAGGATTTAAATCTACCTTCAACTCGATGGTCTCTTGGAAGTTGTCCATTTTGAATAATTTGGGCATAGTTGATTGATTCAGTGACTATTTGATGTTCTTTGTTGAGTTCTTCATGTTTTTTACTGAGCTCTTGAGTTCTTTCAGCAACGGTAGCTTCTAAAATTTTGTTTTGATTTTCAGCTAATTCATTTTGTTTTTTAAGGTTTATTGCAAGCTCATCTTGTAAATACCTGGTTCGAGCAACTACAGCTAATGCCATAATTATTGCTTCAAATACAACAGCAAAGGACAGCGAACTGTTTCTATCTTTAATAAAATAGTATAAGCCCTCGTCAGGGAGAAGAGATAAAGGATTTTCATAGCCCAAAATACCACTAAAAAACATAGTTCGAAATATTAAGTAAGGTGTTAAAGCAATGAGAAAAAATTTAGCTGCTTGCATGCCAGCGCGCAGTCTTTTGATGGCCGTCCAATAAGTAAGAACTAAAATAGTAAACGTAAGCAGCGCTAAAGGTAAAAAGTAAACTGTTGATGGAATAGGCGGTTCTTCAACAAACGTTGACATTAAAAAATGCAAAAAGTAGGTACAAATATAAATGTTTGAGAAGATATAAATTTTCGGAAAATACTTTTTATGTTCTAAAAATGTTCTAGAAAAAATTACATAAAAAATGGCTTGGCCGTAAGCAAAAAAGTATGTCAAAAACTCTGAGGCTGACATAAAGGTGAAGAATAAAGTTTCTTCATCATTGTACGATTGAAAAAACTCAGAAAATCTTGAGCCACCATGAACATAAAAAATAAAGATACTAAAAAATCCAAACAGTATCCATATTCCATATGTTAATTCAGTTGCCTGCCTATTTTTAAATACTGAGTACCATCCAAAAATGACTAAAGAAAACAACGCACCCAATAAAATACCTTGAACATAAAGACTCAAACGTCCATGTTCTTGGTAAAAATCAGAATCTTCAATAAATAAATTAAAGTTTGGGCTATGAAATCTTGAATCAGTTTTAAAAAATATAAATAGCTCTAGAGTAGAGTTAGCTTTTAAATCAATTTTTGCAAATTGTGATTGCAATTGTTCCCTGGAATTTTCATAGGGGTTTTGAAATGAAATGGTGTTTTTAGAAAAAAACCTATTACTTCCTAACTCGGTTAAATTACCAAGATTATCTAAAGCATATAGTTTTAAATCTCTATAAAAGTAAGGATTAGGAAAAGTAATGTTAATAGACCTGTCTTTACTAATTTGTGAAATTAATTTTGTTTTTAACCAGTAATTATTTGCAGACTTTAATTCTCCTTTTGTTAAATTTCTAAATTTAACATTTTCTGATGCAACAACTTGATTAATTTCATTTGCATCTAGACTTTCTTTTAATACTTGAAAATTTTCACTGCCTAGTCTCATTAAGATTGGCGAGTCATCATTTACAATAATCTCTTGGTCAGCAAAAGAGAAACCTGAGATCAAAATTGAAAGAAAGAAAAATTTTATTAAAGTATTCATAATTTACCGATTCTATTTAATGCATCTTGCAGGTTTTTAATCAATTCACTTTTTTCAATTAAATCTAGGTTATCTAAATTGATCTCTAATGATTCTTCTTTATTATTTTTAATTCTTATTGTATTAGTATTTTGATGTGCCAAATTTTTTCGACTAACTATTTGATAGGTTTTTATTTCTCTCTCAATTCCTTTCATTCGAAAAGGGGGTTTTTCTTCCACTTCTACAAAGTCTTTAACATGCACAAATGTTTCAAAACTAATTAAAATTTTGCCAACTTCTGCATTACTTTCGAGTCGTTGAGTTAAATTAACTTCACCGCCAATGATTGTATAACTTAGTCTTTGATCACTACCAAAATTACCAACATTACAATAGCCAGTATTGATACCCATTCTTACTTCAAACGGGTTTCCAAAACCTTCATTTTTCCATTTTTTTTGTAAAAATGATATTTTTTCTTGCATTTCTAAAGCCATCTCGACACAAGATCTGGCATCCTCTTTGACACCTTCTGATTCTGGATCACCAAAAAAAACCATCATTGCATCACCAATATACTTATCAATTGTTGCTCCATGTTTCAGTGCAATAGCAGTCATTTCTGAAAAGTATTCATTTAAATAATGCGTGAGTGTTTCAGGTTGAAGACTCTCTGCTGTAGAAGTGAAATTTTTAATATCACTAAAAAAAACTGTTAGTTGCTTTCTAGTTGTTGCGACATTGGTGTCATAATTTCCCTCAAAAATAGCATTGTGTATCTGAGGGGGAATGTATTTAGCGAGCTGAGAGGAAAGTTTTTCTAAAACTTCTCTTCTTTCATCAAGCTCTTTGGTTTGCTTTTTTAAATTAGAATTTAACTTAAATAATTTTCGCTCTTGCCTATCAGCATGTTTTGTAAGATCCTCATTTTCTCTTACCACTCTTTCTAAAGCGGTTACCAAGTCATTTAAAAAATTATTATGCTCAGTGTCAATGGATGAAATAATATCTTCTGCTTTGGAGAGAATATCTTTTTCACGATCATATAAATCGAATGAACTCACACAATTACACTTTCTTTATCTCAATATTAAGATCTGGAAATCTGTCAATGAAGTCTTCGCCTAATTCTTCAATTATGTCATCATCGTCCTGACATTCCCAAGTAAGATTTATGGATTTACCATCTTTTTTAGCTTTATCAAGACCTTCAAAAATTCTATAGAAAGCCTTTACGCTAGAACTATTCATATAAATTAAAGAAACTGTGACATCTAGAGAATCTAAATCTGAACTTGATAAAGACTCACATACTTGAATTAGTTCTCCATAAAAACTAGACACATCTTCTGGGTAGGACTCACCAGATATGAAGAGGGTTTTTTCACTTGTAGAAAATTTTATTTCTGGAGTTCTTTCTGTAGCTGATAATTGTAAATCTTGCATTTGTATTCCTTAAATTTAAACTATTGCGCTAATATAAAAGTCAACTTCATTATCGTTAACTTCAACAAATTCGTAAGATATTGGAGTTGATGATCGTCTTGCAATTTCAAGCAAGCCTAATCCAGCACCGGGCCCTTCATGATCATTTGATTTTGTCATACCTTCTCTGTAAAGTTTTTTGATTTCATCTTTATCAGCATTTTTAATCAAATCTAGTGAATTACGAAGTTTTTCAATTTTATTTTTATTTACCCTATTACTACATACAACGTTGATCTGGTTATTATCATTTGAAATTGTAATCATTCCGTAGTTATTTGAGCCTTGATTATCAGAATGCCAAATAACATTTTGCATTGTTTCCATAAAAACAGTAAAAACGGTTCGTGATACTTTCGCGTTATCTAAAGATTTTAATCTTTCTTTGAGAATTACCCCAAGTGAAACCATTAATTCATCGGTAATTTCACCGTTATAGGCCATTATCGTGCCTGATTGTTGCATTTCTTTTCTAACAGAAATGACTTTTGATATATCCATTTAAAGCTCCTAGAAAAAACACTATCATATTTTTTGTCAAACGGTCAAAAATTAATATATCTTTGATATTCAACATTTAAAAGTGTAATCTTAATTTAGCACAATAAATAAGTTTATTAATGGAAAAAGTTAAAATTGAAGTTCTATCGCATTCCGGCAAATGGCACTTTGTTTGTGTTGTGTCTTTTAATACTTCCCTTATAAATCGGAAAATGAAGGAGTTACTTTCCGCTGATCATAAAGGTGAAAAAATCCTTAAAGTCAGAGCACTTGATACAGCAGGAAATCAGATTGCTGAACTTTCATAAAACCTAAGTTTTTTAAACTTTGTAGATTTCTAATTAAAAATATAATTATAAATACTAAGGATAGGCTAATTTTTTAGAAATGTTTCATTTAACCAAATAGATAGAGCAATGAGACTATTACACAAAAAACAATAAAATAAAAAATAAGTTTTCTATTAATAATGATTAAACTTATCATTTTTAGGAAATCAAAAAAAAGACTATTTTTAATTTGATGTTCAAAGTTATCATGTTCAATAATTGTTACCTTGTCTTTTTTTCTAGACTTATTTCTAAGGTAATTCATTAACACAATATATTGCGTTGGGATCAAAAAAACGAGAATAAAAAAAAAGACAAATAATAATAAAATGCCTAAAATAATCATGATGGGAATGATTAATAAAAACGTAAAAAAACCTGAAAAAATAGACAGCATAAATTCAATTAATTTGAAATAAAAAAAGGATTATAAGTAAATTAAAGTGTTAATTTTCAACTTTATTAATGATAAATTAAATCAGTACAATTATCTAATAAACATCAATTATTTTAAAAATGAGCAAATATGATTATAACCTAATTGTTATTGGTGCAGGTTCAGCAGGTTTGGTCTCAAGTTATATTGCTGCTGCTGTCAAATCAAAAGTAGCTTTGATTGAAAAGCATAAAATGGGCGGAGACTGCTTAAATTATGGCTGCGTTCCAAGTAAAGCGATCATTCAATCAGCCAAGATTCTCTCATACGCTAAACATTCTACTGACTTTGGAATTAAAAAAATGAGCTATGATTTTGAGTTTTCTGATGTGATGAATCGAGTACATAGAATAATTAAATCGATTGAGCCGCATGATTCAGTTGAGCGCTATACAAAACTTGGTGTTGATTGTTTTCAAGGTGAGGCCAGAATTCTATCTCCCCACAAAGTTCAAATAAATAACAAAGCTATTACTTGTCGATCTATAATAATTGCCACTGGTGCTAGTCCACTTGTGCCAAAAATTCCAGGCCTTGATGAAATCGATTATCTTACCAGTGAAAACATTTGGAACTTAAAAAAATTACCAAAAAATTTTTTGATTATTGGTGGAGGACCAATTGGGGTGGAAATGGCTCAAGCATTTTCCAGACTAGGCTCAAATGTCACCATTGTTGAAATGGCCCCTAAAGTTTTACAGAAAGAAGATGATGACGTAATCGATTTTGTTAATGAAAATTTCAAAAAAGAAAATATTAATATCTTAACAAATCACAAAGCAGTTGAAGTAAAGGGTAAAAATCTTATTTGTGAAGTCAATAATGAAAAAGTAATTCTTGAATTTGATGAAATTTTTATCGCACTTGGTCGAAAAGCTAATATCAATGGATTTGGTATAGATAAACTAAACATAAAAACAAGAGGTAATGGAACTATTGAAGCCAATCAATTTTTACAAACGAATTATCCTAATATTTATGTTTGTGGTGATGTAACAGGCCCTTATCAGTTCACTCATAGCGCTGCACATCAAGCATGGTATGCATCTGTTAATGCTCTTTTTTCACCAATTAAAAAATTTAAAGTTGATTATTCTATCATTCCTTGGGCAACTTTTACTGATCCAGAGATTGCTAGAGTAGGTTTAAATGAACAGGATGCAAAAAAACAAAACATTAGTTATGAAGTCACTAAATATGACATCAGTGATTTAGATCGAGCAATTACTGATTCTAAAAATAAGGGATTTATTAAGGTTTTAACTGTTCCTGGAAAAGACAAAATTTTAGGTGTAACAATTGTGGCAGAGCATGCAGGTGACACTATTGCAGAATATGTACTAGCAATGAAAAACAATATTGGACTAAATAAAATACTCGGGACTATTCATATCTATCCCACACTAGCAGAAGCAAATAAATTTGTTGCAGGTGAATGGAAAAAGAAAAATGCACCAAAAATGATTTTAAAATTCCTGAAATTTTTTCATAATTTAATGCGATAAAACTTTAAAATATATATATTTGTAGTAATATAAAAATACAGTCAGCTTTTTTTTAAATAAGTTCTTTGGGGGAGTAAAAATGGCGCAAAGCGGGACAGAAGAGAGGAAAACTTCAACCATTCTTGCAATGGATGTTGCAAGATATTCTCAACTTATGGGTATAGATGAGGAGGGTACTCTAAAGCAACTCAAAGCTTGCCGTGAAATCATAGAAACAAAAGTATCTGAGGCTAAAGGAAGAATATTTAATACTGCTGGTGATGCATTTATGGTTGAATTTTCCAATACTTTAAGTGCTGTGAATGCAGCTATTGCCATACAAAAACAAATTTCAGAACATAACCAAAAGATTGCTGATGCATCAAAGAGACTTTATTTTCGCATGGGCATTAATTTAGGTGATGTCATGATTGATGGGGATAACTTACTTGGTGATGGAGTAAATGTTGCTGCCAGGTTAGAGGGTATAGCACCACCAGGAGGCATATGTATTTCTGAGATTGTACACACTACAGTTCAAGGTAAATTAGAGTGTGGATTTATTGATAAGGGAGAACAAAATTTAAAAAATATTACCTATTCAGTAAAGGCTTATTATTTAGATATCAAGACAGGGGAAGTAGACCCAAAAAAATTCAAAGCTCCAACTGCGAAAAGTAAAACAGGGATGTATATTGGTGGATTAGTTGTGGCTTCAATTGCAGCAATTCTGTTTATTGTAAATCCATTCAAAGAAAAAGTACTCGACATTAATAATATATTGGTAATCCCTTTTGAAAATCTTGGGGATAAAAGTCGTGACAACTTTGTTATTGGTATATCCAATAACATTGTCAACGGATTAAATAGAATTTCCAAGAATTTAAATGTAATTGGGTATGGGAAAGATCCCGAAAATTTGAAAGACTTAGCTATTGAATCAAATAGTAAATATTTGATTACTGGTAATGTTCAGGAGGACCGAGATCAAATCCGTTTAGTTATTAATCTTATTGATGGAAAAAATTTATCAACAATCTGGAATAAAACCTATGATAAAAATACTCAAGAGGAGAGTATTTTTACAATTCAAGACTCAGTTGTTGAAGATGTTATTAGAGAATTAGTAGGTGATGGAAATGTTTTAGCTCAAGATATTGCTAAAAATATTGTGTCTAGAGGTACTACTATTCAATCCGCTGCAGAGTGTGTAAATTGGGTAAAAGTTGTTGGCGCTAAAACAATGACAAGAGAATCAAATCAAAAAGCAAGAGAGTGCTTAAAAGTTGCAATAGAAAGTGATCCAAACTATGCTGAAGCTTTTACATTGTATGCTGGCGAATTAGCCTGGTGTTATTCTCTTTTTCAAGTCTGCAAATTTGAGGTTTTAACAGAGGCATTTAGTGTAATAAATAAGTCATTAAGTTTAGATAATACTGATCCGGTTGCGCATAGAATTAAGGCAGACATTCATTTTTTCCAAAAAGACTGGGATCGTATGTATGCTGCATCTGAAAAAGCACTTGAACTCGGTCCTAACAGATCTCCAATTTTAGGTTCACTATCACATTATTATATTTGGGGTGGAACGTGTACTAGAGATGAAATAATTGATACTAATGCCAAAAATGGTACTTATTACAACGGGAGTTGTCGATGGCAAAAAGGAGTCGAGTTAGGTCTTAAAGCATATGAGTTAGATACTGTTAATATTTTTCCTAATGAAAACTTTCCTTTGGCTATTCACTATATAATTGCTAAAAAATATAATAAGACGCTTGAAGTTATGGACGCTCATCCAGCTCCTGGTTTTGTCTGGCATGATATTTATGTTGGTACTGCTCTTGATGGACTTGGTGATGAGACAAAAGCCAGAGAATATTTTGAGAGAACAAAGTCAGTGCTTGGTACTGATAATATAAATGTTTGGTATAACCAATTTCAATTTTGGAACATTCATGAAACATACTGG
>Ga0160423_10002162_pt1 | contig 16484 bp, 20 predicted proteins | sample CRUFie14St8metaG_FD_108191 | JGI IMG/M metagenome (GOLD analysis project Ga0160423, IMG submission 108191) | Marine microbial communities from the Costa Rica Dome - CRUD Field 142mm St8 metaG | ecosystem: Environmental > Aquatic > Marine > Oceanic > Photic zone | place: Costa Rica: the Eastern... | reverse complement strand
GAAAATTACAAGCGAAATATTTCTGGCAACATGTGTTGGAGCTTGATGATACAGAAGATGAAATGAAAAAAGATATAGAGACCAAACTGTTTGATGGCCCCAAAAAAATATAGTTAATGAAACTTGAAAAAATCATCTCAAATGCAAAAATAAATTTATCTTTATCAGTATTAAAAAAATTAAACTCAAAATTCCATAAGATTGAAAGTCTTATCTGTTTTGTAGATCTGTATGATGAAATTTATTTAAATAAAATCAAAAATAAAAGACACAAAATAATTTTTTACGGAAAATTTGCTAGGGGTATTAGCAAAAAAAATACTATTTCTACTTTGATGCAAATATTAGATAAAAAAAAGCTATTAAATGAAGACAAATATTCAATTAAAATAAAAAAAAATATACCACATAAATCAGGACTTGGTGGTGGCTCTATAAATGCTGCAAAAATTTTAAAGTACTTTATTAAAAAATATAAATTAAAACTTAATCATAAAGAAATATTAAAAATAACCTCAAAAATTGGATCTGATACTATTATTGGAGTGCATAAAACTCCGATTATTCAACTATCAGACGGTGAAGTAAAAAAAACTAAATTTAAAAAAAAACTTCATTTAGTTTTAGTAAAACCAAATTTTGGATGTTCGACCAAGGAAATATATTCAAAAGTTAGAAATTTTTCTAAGACTAGTCATAAATTAATTAAAAGTAGAAACTTGTCACATACTTTTTTATCAAAATTATCAAACGACCTGGAAATACCTGCTTTCAAAAAAAATTCAAAATTAAATAAGATAAAATCCTTTATGAAGGATTTAAATAATATTTTATTTGCAAGAATGACAGGTTCTGGATCTACAATGATAGCTTATTTTAATTCAAAAAAAGATGCAGAAAATGCTCATAAAATATTGAAAAAAAAATATAAAAACTATTGGTGTATTTTATCTAAAACTATATAAAGCTTTTTTTTTGTGTTATACGAAATTAATTTTGGGGTGTAGCCAAGTGGTAAGGCAGCGGTTTTTGGTACCGCCATTCCTAGGTTCGAATCCTAGCACCCCAGCCAAATATGAATGATATATTTACAAAATTTTTTAAAATAAAAAAAAAATTAAATCATAAAGAAGTTTTATTTAATAATATAAAAAGTAACTCTGGAGTTTCAAAAATATTTGACTCTATTTCTAACTTTAATGAATGGAGTGAAGTTAGATATGTTGGTGGATGTGTAAGAAAAATATTAAATAATGAAGTCTATGATGATATAGATTTAGCAACAAATTTAAATCCTGAACAAATTAAAGAGTGTTTAGTTTCAAATAATATTGAATTTTTTGAAACTGGAATAAGGCATGGAACTATAACTGCAAGAATAGAAAATCGAAACTTTGAAATTACTTCTTTAAGGAAAGATATCAAAACTGACGGAAGACATGCAGAAGTTATATTTACTAAAGACTGGACTGAGGATGCATTAAGGAGAGATTTTACAATAAACTCAATTTATGCAGATATAGATGGAAATTTATTTGATCCAAACGATGGAGCAAATGATATTCAAAATGGAATAGTAAGATTTATAGGTAATCCTGAAAAAAGGATAAAGGAGGATTATTTAAGAATATTAAGATATTTAAGATTTTTCAGTATTTATAGCACCATTGCACACAATGAAAATGTAAAAAAAGCAATCAAGCAAAATATTAGTGGTGTAGTCAGTTTATCAAAAGAGAGGCTTTTAGACGAATTCAAGAAGATTTTTAAATCAGGTGCTTTGTTTAAATTGAGTAAAGATAGTTTTTCAAACGAAATAATTACTTTAATATTTCCTCAATTAGTCAATTTAAATATGTTAAATAAATTCGATAAAAATAAACAAAATTTATTAATCAAAAAAAGCTTTGATTTTCTTCTTGCACTATTAGTAATTGATGGAACTGATAATTCAGATTTTTTTCTATATAAGTTTAATAACTCAAATGATACAAAAAATCTAATTAAATTTTTAAAATTGAATTTAATTAATTCCAAAGAAAAAGATTTTTTATCAAAAAAAAATCTTGATAAAATTTTTTATTTTAACCAAAAATCATATGTTATAGATTTAATTGACTTTGAAATATTCACTTCAAATAAAAATAAAAAAAAATTAATTGATTTAAAGAATTACTTCGAAAAAAAGCAAAAACCAGTCTTCCCAATTAAAGCAAAAAATATTATGCAGAGATTTAATTTAAAGGAGGGTAGAGAATTAGGTCAAAAACTTAAGCATTTAGAAAACATTTGGGTAAATAACTCTTTTAGTATTTCAGAAAAAGATATTGAAAAAACTTTCTTAGGCTAGATGTATCTCACATCGATAATTTCAAAGTTTTTAACTCCAGCAGGAGTAGTAACTTCAACCAGATCCCCTTTATTTTTCCCAATTAAACCTTTTCCAATTGGAGACATAAAATAAAGTAATTTTTCTTTTAAATCAGCCTCATCTTTGCCAACAATTTTGTAACTTATTTTTTCGTCAGTATCTAAGTTTTGTAGATCAACTGTAGAACCAAATATAACTTTACCATCATTAGAAATTTTAGTCACATCTATTACATTTGCTCGCGCAATAATATCTTCAACTTCTTGTATCCTTCCCTCATTGTGTGATTGCTGTTCTTTCGCAGCATGATATTCAGCATTTTCTTTCAAATCACCGTGAGATCTAGCTTCTGCTATTGCCGCAACTATCTCAGGTCTTTTTTTTTCTTTTAAAAAAATTAACTCTTGTTTAAGCTTTTCTAGACCATTTATTGTAATAGGTTCTTTTTCCATTAATTTATTTCCATTTAGCCATAGGAGGAAGAGACATTAAAATACCTTCAACACTTCCTCCAGTTTGTAATCCAAATTTCGTACCTCTATCATATAGTAAATTAAACTCAACATATCTGCCTCTCTTTATATATTGAATTTCTTTTTCCTTTGTTGTCCACTTTTTTTTTGATTTTTTTAATATTATTTCTCTAAAAACATTTTTAAAACACAAGCCAACTTCTCTTACAAAAGCAAAATCTTTTTCCCAATTATCTTTTTTGTAATCAAAAAATATACCACCAATTCCCCTAGGCTCTTTTCTATGTGGTAGGTAAAAATATTCATCACACCATTTTTTATATTTTTTATGGTAATTCTTATTATATTTATCACACGACTTTTTAAGCTCAGAGTGAAACCATTTCTCTAATTTCTTATCTTTAATACATGGGGTGACATCCATACCTCCACCAAACCATCCGTGAGAAGTATAAATATACCTGGTATTAAAATGCATCGCAGGTATGTGAGGATTTTTCATGTGCATCACTACTGATATTCCAGAAGCCCAAAAACTTGGATTTTTATCTGTTCCAGGTATTCTATTTCGAAATTCTTTTGAAAATTTTCCATAAACTTCTGAGAAGTTTACACCAACTTTTTCAAAGATTTTTCCATTTTCAAAAATTCTAAATTGACCACCACCTTCTTTTGATTTTTTACCTCTCTCCCAATTTGTTATTTTAAATAGGTTTTTTTTACCTTCCAACTCTTCAATATCTTGACATAAAACTTCTTGAATTGTTTTGAACCAATTTCTGGCTAATTTTTTTTTTATTTCATTATCCATTTTGTTTGTCTTAAATTTTCTGCAAGGGTTATAGCAACTGAGACTGCTAAATTTAAAGATCTTTTTTCTTTAATCATTGGTATCTTTATCTTATCTTTAATTTTCTTGTGCACTATGTTTGGGACACCAGCGCTTTCTCTTCCAAAAAGCAAGGTATCATCTTTTTTAAATTTAAAAGAGGTTAAATTTTTTTTTGCTTTAGTGGTCATTAAAATAATTCTTTTATTTTTTTTCTTTTTAAAAAATTCTTCAGAACTTTTATAAAAAGTGATCATCTTCTCATCAAGATAGTCCATTACTACTCTTTTAAACCTCTTGTCGTTAAACAGAAAGCCACATGGCTCAATAATTTCAAGTTCAGCTCCAAGACAGGAACAAGTTCTAATAATTGCTGCAGTATTTTGAGGTATATCTGGCTCATACAGAGCTATTTTTGGTCTAGAAACAAGCTGTTTATGTGTCATTGTTACCATAGAAAAATATCTTTTTTATTATAAGAAATCATATATTACCGGATAATTAAATTAATAAAGATGTCAGATCAAAACGATAAAAAAAAGACAGAAAGAAGAGATTTCCTTTTTACAGCAACAGCAGCAGCAGGCGCAGTAGGTGTTGGAGCTGCAATTTGGCCAGTAGTTGATCAAATGAACCCTGATGCATCTGTTAAAGCGTTGGCTAGTACAGAAGTTGACATAAGCTCAGTTCAACCGGGTCAATCACTAACAGTATTATGGAGAGGAAAACCTGTTTTTATCAAAAGAAGAACAGAAGATGAAATTCTAAAAGCTAGAGAAGTAAGTTTAAATGATCTTAAACATCCAGAAAAAGATGAAGACAGAGTTCAAAAACCCGAATGGTTGGTTATGTTAGGTGTATGTACACATTTAGGATGTGTGCCTCTGACAGATAAAGGAGATTTTAATGGATGGTTCTGTCCTTGTCATGGTTCTCATTATGATACATCTGGAAGAATAAGAAAAGGACCTGCACCAACAAATATGGAAGTGCCTAAATACGAATTTGTTAACGCTAACACTATTAAGATAGGTTAAAGATTAAATATATTATGAGCGATCACGAATACACACCTAGTTCAAAATTTGGTAAATGGTTTAATGATAGGTTGCCATTATTATCTCTAGTAAATCATTTAACAGATTATCCAACTCCAAAAAATCTAAATTATTGGTGGACATTTGGCGGAATTTTGACTTTTTGTTTAATTACTCAAATCGTAACTGGTTTAGTATTAGCAATGCATTACATCGCACACGTTGATCATGCATTCAGTAGTGTTGAACACATTATGAGAGATGTGAACTATGGATGGTTGCTAAGATATGTTCATGCTAATGGAGCATCTATGTTTTTCTTAGCTGTATACATACATATATTCAGAGCTTTGTTTTATGGATCTTATAAAGCTCCGAGAGAAATAATTTGGATTATAGGGATAATTATTTACCTTTTAATGATGGCAGCCGCTTTCATGGGATATGTTTTACCATGGGGACAAATGAGTTTTTGGGGGGCAACTGTAATTACAAATTTATTTAGCGCTATCCCATTAGTTGGAGAAAGTATAACAACATGGTTATGGGGAGGGTATTCTGTAGACAATCCTACTCTAACGAGATTTTTTACGCTTCATTACTTAATACCATTTTTGATTGCAGGTTTGGTGATATTGCATATTTGGGCATTGCATGTTCCTGGTAATAATAATCCTGTTGGAATAGATATAAAAAAACCATCAAAAGATACTGTACCATTTCATCCATATATAGTCATTAAGGATGCTTTCGCTCTTTTAATGTTTTTAATTCTTTTTGCGATGTTTGTATTTTACTCGCCTAATGTACTAGGTCACGCTGATAATTATATTGAGGCCAATCCACTTGTTACACCAGCCCACATAGTTCCCGAGTGGTATCTTTTGCCATTTTATGCAATTTTAAGATCTGTTCCTGACAAGCTGATGGGAGTTATTGCAATGCTTTCAGCGATTTTAATTTTAGCAGCATTACCATGGTTGGATACATCTAAAGTTAGATCGGCGGTATTTAGACCTCTTTATAAACAATTTTATTGGATCCTTGTGGCAGACGTATTGGTACTTGGTTACGTTGGAGCAATGCCTGCAGAAGGTTTATATTTATTAATTGCGAGAGTAGGAACTATTTATTACTTTGCCCATTTCTTAATTATACTTCCTGTATTAGGCTTAAAAGAGAAAACATTGCCACTACCTCTAAATATAACCGAGCCCGTTTTAGGAGGTTCTCCTAATTTAGCTGCCGCCAAAGTAAAAGAAGAGAAAATAAATTAAGTGAAAAATATTATTAAAATATTTCTAATAACTTTTTTATTTTTAATTCCCCAAGGATTTGCCGCTGAAAACTCTGCGAAATTATTAAAAACAGATTGGACATTCAAAGGATTGTTTGGAAAGTTTGATAGAGCTTCATTACAAAGAGGGTATCAAGTCTACACAGAGGTATGTGCCTCCTGTCATTCAATGAAGTATCTAACATACAGAAACTTAGCAGAAAAAGGTGGGCCAGAGTTTTCTGAAGCTCAAGCCAAGGCTATTGCTGCAAATTTTGAGGTTACTGATGGTCCCGACAGTACTGGAGAAATGTTTACAAGACCAGCAAAACTCTCAGATAAATTTGTAATGCCATATGCAAATGATGAAGAAGCAAAATCAGCAAATGGTGGCGCTTATCCACCTGATATGTCAGTTCTAGTTAAAGCCAGGAAGGGAGGTGCAGATTATGTCTATTCTTTGTTACTTGGATATGAAGATCCACCATCAGATGTAAAATTAGATGATGGAGTTTATTACAATAAATTTATGTACGGAAATAAAATTAAAATGCCAGCACCATTATCAGATGATTTAATTGAATATTCAGATGGAACTAATGCAACACAAGAGCAAATGGCTAAAGATGTTGTGAATTTTTTAATGTGGTCAGCAGAACCTCATTTAGAAACAAGACATAAAACTGGATTTAGAGTCATATCTTACTTAATTATTCTAACTGTGTTGGTTTATTTCAGTATGAAAAAAATCTGGTCACGTGTTGAATCGAAAGTTTAATATATCTCCATCTTTTACAATATAATCTTTTCCCTCTAATCTCATCTTTCCATTTTCTTTCGATTTGACCCAGCCATCATTTTTAATAAAATCATCATAAGAAACGGTCTCTGCTCTTATAAATCCTTTTTCAAAATCAGTATGTATCTCACCAGCAGCTTTTGGAGCTGTACAATTTTTTGTCACGGTCCATGCTCTTGATTCTTCTGGACCAGAAGTAAAAAAGGTTTCTAAAGATAGTAAATCATATCCTTTTTTAATTAAGTTATTAAGTCCAGTTTCTTTTATATTTAGCATTTCCATAAAATTTTTTTTATCCATTGCATCGCCTAAGTCATTTATTTGATTTTCTATATCTGCAGAAATGACCAAAGTTTTATCTTCTCCAAATTTTTCTATAAATTGATTTGTATATTTATTTCCTTCTGAAATGCTTTCTTCATCAACATTGCATACATATAATTTTGGTTTTGATGATAATAAAGCGCAAATTGATACATCTTTTTTTTCATATTGCTCGTTAAGAATACTTAAATCTTGATCATTGTTGATTAAAGACATTGCTTTTTCTAGTATTTGAATTTGTACTTCTTCAACATTTTTTCTATTTTTTTTGTCTAATCTTTTTTGAATTGACTCTAAATCTGCTAATTTCATTTCAGTTTCTATGATTTCAAGGTCTCTTATTGGGTTAACATCAGGATTTACGTTTTGAATATCATCAGAATCGAAACATCTAATCATATGTATTATTGCATCAACTTCTCTAATGTGTGATAAAAATTTATTTCCTAAACCTTCTCCCTTTGAAGCACCTTTTACTAAACCCGCAATATCTACAAAAGATATTGTAGTGTGTATTTTTTTTTTTGAATTAGATACAGATACTAATTTATCCAACCTATTATCGGGAACTGGAACTATTCCTATATTTGGATCAATAGTACAGAAAGGGAAGTTAGCCGCTTGTGCTTTGCTTGAATTTGTTAGAGCATTAAATAGTGTTGATTTACCTACATTAGGCAATCCCACTATACCACACTTAAAGCCCATTTAATTAATTATTATTTACTGTACTAGAAAATAAATCTAATTTTTTATCAATAAGAATAGATAAAGAGTCAATTATATTTGATGTAATCTTTTCCAAATGTTCTTGTTCATCATCTGTAAAATCATTTAAGACAAAATCAGAAACTGGAATCTTATTATCAGGTTTGCCTATTCCAATTCTCACTCTTGAGTAATCTTTTCCTATAAATTTATCAATTGATGCTATTCCGTTATGTCCCGCACTAGAACCACCAAATTTTGCTTTTATTTTTCCGAACTCTACATCTAAGTCATCATGAAAAACTATCACATCTTCTGCATCCATTTTAAAATATTCTAATAATTCTCTGATGCAAATTCCCGAATTATTCATAAATGTAAGAGGCTTAATTGCATAAACTTTTTTCTCTCCAATATTTCCTGTTGTTAACAAACCCTTAAACTTAGGTTTTTGTTTTGAAAGGCCAAATTTTTGATTTATTGCATCTACAACTTTAAAACCAATATTGTGTCTATTATTATTTGAATTTGGAGTGGGGTTACCTAGACCAACTAGTAACAGCATAAAATATTAATTTGAGGTAAATTTCACAATTTAGATTATTTTTTTTCAGCTGGTTTAACTTCTTCTTTTGCTTTTCCATCACCTTCAGCTGGCTTTTCACCCTCTGTTGCAGCTTCGCCACCTTCTCCTGCGGCAGCTTCTTCTGTTGCTTCGGCTGGTTTTTCTGGTTCCTTAACTACAGTCGGTGCAGCAACAGTTGCGATTACAAAATCTCTACCTTGAATAGTTGGGGTTACATTTTCAGGTAATTTTATAAAAGAAATTTTTATACTAGCACCAATTTCTAAACCTTCTAGATCTACAACTAATTCTGTAGGAATGTTTTCTGTTGGGCATTTAAGTTCAACTTTTCTTCTTACAATATTTAATACTCCTCCTCGTTTTAAACCAGGAGAAAGTTCATGATTAATGAATCTTACTGGTATTTCTAAAATAATTTTTGCACCTTTTACAATTCGTAAGAAGTCAACATGAATTGGTTCGTCTGTTACCGTATCAAATGTAATATCTCTTGGTAAAACTTTTTGTTCATTGCCATCTATGCTCATCGAAATAACATTTGATAAAAAATTTTCTTTATGAATTAGATTAGTAACTTCTTTTTTAGATAATGAAATTTTCTCGTTTGGATTTTCACCACCATAAACTATACCAGGAACTTGACCTTTTTCTCTTAGAAGATTAATTTGGCCTTTAGTCTCGGTCGTTCTTATTGATGCTTGAATTGTACTCATAAAAATTAGGCGTTTTAACTTATGAAAGGTATATTTACAAGTAAATTATTTGAATAAATCTGATACAGATGTTGAATTAGATATTCTTTTAATGGCTTCGCCCACGAGATGTGAAATAGTTAATACTTCAATATTTCTAACATTTTTTACTTTTTCAGAATTATTAATAGTGTCTGTAATAACTAGGTTTTTAATATTAGACTTTTTTATCTTGTTAACTGCTTCACCACTAAGAACACCATGAGTTACATAAACATGCACATCTTTTGCTCCTCTTTTTTTTAGAGCAGCAGCGGCATTAACTATTGTTCCACCTGAATCAATTATGTCATCAACTAAAATACAAGTTTTTCCTTTTACATTTCCAATTACATTCATTACTTCAGACCTGCCTGGAGCTGGCCTTCTTTTATCTACAATAGCAAGTTCTACATTAAGCATTTTGCCTAGTGCTCGCGCTCTAGCTGTACCACCTACGTCTGGCGCTACACATATTAAATTTTTCTTGGTTAGTTTTTTTTTAATATGTCTTGCAAATATCGGGGTTGCGAAGAGGTTATCAACTGGAATATCAAAAAATCCTTGAATTTGACCTGAGTGAAGGTCAATAGTTACAACTCTATCTGCGCCAGCTTTTGCAATTAAATTTGATACTAGTTTTGCTGAAATAGATGTTCGAGGTACTACCTTTCTATCTTGTCTTGCATATCCAAAATAAGGAATTACAGCAGTAATATTTTTTGCTGAGGATCTTTTTAATGCATCTATGCATAACAGCAACTCCATCAAGTTGTCATTAGCTGGAGATGATACTGATTGAATTATAAATATACTGTTACCTCTTATATTTTCATTAATTTCTATGTATATTTCTCCATCTGAAAATTTTTTAATACTTGAGTTGACCAATCTATTTTTTAAATATTTTGATATTTTTTGACTAAGGTTTTTATTACTATTACCTGTGAGAAGTTTCATTTTATTGAATTTTGCTATTTAATCATAATTAGAGATATATTTCTACCATAATCATTAAATTTATTTTTCAATGACCTTCTTGCACTAAAGAATTTATTTTTTTTTGGAAAGGTATCTTTATTTATAATTTCAATATTTCTGACATTGTATTTAGTTAACTGTGATTTTATGTATGAGGTTAAACTAAAAAATATCTTACTTTTAGAAAACCTAAAGTGTTTTTTGTTTTTTGCTGATTGTTTAATAAATTTATTTAAAAAATCTTTTTTCACCTCATAATTTCCAATTGAGATACATGGACCAATAACAGCAATCAAATCTCCCATTTTAGAACCTTTGTTTTTAAATTTTCTAAGTGTATTTTTTATTATATTTTTATATGCACCTTTCCAACCCGCATGCAAAGCAGCAATAAAATTATTTGTTGGATCAAATATGAGTATAGGCGCACAGTCAGCTGTCAAAATTCCTAAAGCTAAATTTGGTTTGTTTGTAATCAAACCGTCCCCAGTTTTCTTAATTTTCAAGTTTTTATTAATAAAAAAAACTTTATTACTATGAATTTGTTTTAACAAAATTAAATTATCTCTAGATGTTTCGATTCTTTTTGCAGCTTTTTTTAAATTTAAAAAAACGTTTTTTTTATTATCTTTTGATCCAATTCCACAATTTAAACTTTTATAAAGACCTTTTGAATAACCACCTTCTGAGTTAAAAAAACCATGAGATATATTCTTAAATTTATTTAAAAATTTTGATTTTATCATTTAAATCCCATACTAAATTTATTTTTTTTTCTTGTTACAAACATTACTTTAAATAATTTACCCATTTCTCGATTATCGATTAGCCTTTGTATTCTGTAGTACAAGTCTGTTTTTTTACTAAAACTCAGATTCTTGCTTAAAATTTCAGCTCTTTCGAGTATACCCATATTAATTAAAAACTCTCTTTGTGTGGTGATTTTGACTTCATCTAATTTTTTTTTAAATTTTCTTTTATAAAATTGAAAATTTAAAAGATGTGTAATGTCTGATTTATAAATGTTTTTAAGTATATCTGTTTTTTTATGCCTTTTTACACTCTGAATTGTATTTGACATGTTACTATCAAGATTTCCATAATCAATTATTAATATTCCTCCATTATTTTTTTTTATTATTTTTGAGATTTCATCTATTTTTTCTAGTGACTCTAGTGAAACTTCTATAAATTTTTGGTTCTTGCTAATTTTTTGCCCAATAAGATTTTCTATCTGAAAAACTCTTATTTTCTCATCAGTAAATTTATAAATTTTATTATTTTTTTTAACATATTGCTCGAACCAGATTTTATTTATCTTTTTAAATTGTTTTACAGGAAGAGCGTCAAAAAATTCATTAGCAATTATAATTGAAGGAAAATTTTTAACTTTCTTAAGATTATCTATCCATTTTATTTTAAATGGTCGATTTTTTTCTTTTTGTTTTTCAATTAATTTTGGGCTCTTTTCTAAGATATAAAAATCACAAGATTTTTTAAATTTAGCAAAATTTTTAATTGTATTATTGATTTGGAACATCAATTCTCCCGTACCCGCTCCAAGTTCTATTATATTTATATTCTCTGGTTTCCCTAACTTTTCCCAAAATCCTACTAGCCAAATCGCAATCATTTCTGAAAACAAAACTGATATTTCAGGTGCAGTTATAAAATCAGCATTAACGCCTATAGGATTATTTTTCATATAATAACCTTTATTTTTATCGTAAAGCGAATGTTGAATAAATTCGTCTAGTGGAACTTTATTTTTTATCATGAGCTAAACGGAACAAATATAGACCAACAAAAAAAGTTAATACGCTAATTATTTGCCCCATTGTTAAATTAAATATTATAAATCCTAATTGAGTATCTGGTTCACGCGTAAATTCAATAACAAATCTAAAAGTTGAATAAAGAATTAAAAAAACTGATGAGATTAAACCAGTTTGAGTAAAAAGTTTTTTATAAAGATAATTTAAAATTAAAAATAATATTAAACCTTCAAATAATGCCTCGTATAATTGAGAAGGATGTCTGTTAATATCATCTATTTTAATAAACTTTACTGACCAAAATAAATCAGTTTGCCTACCAAAAAGCTCTGAATTAATAAAATTTGAAATTCTTCCTAAAAAAATTCCTATTGGCGATACAACTGCTACTAAGTCTAGCAAATAAAATGAGCTTACTTTTTTTATTTTTGAAAAAAATGTTGTAACAATTATAATTCCCAATAAGGCCCCGTGGAAAGACATGCCACCATTCCAAATCATTAACACTTCAAAAGGATTATTAATATAATAGCTAAAGTTATATAAAATTACATATCCTAATCTGCCACCAATAATTATTCCAACAATAAGATAGCTTATATAGTCACTAAATATTTCTTTAAGTCCACTTTCTTTGATTAAAACTTTATTACAGTATATCCATCCAAATATAATCCCAAAAATATATGCCAAGGAGTACCATCTGACTTCAAAAGAAAATACTTGAAAAGCAATTGGATCAAAATTATTTATAAACATTTATAAACGTTATTAAAAAAAATATAATTTTTACTATTTAATTATTATGTCAAAATCAAGATTTGTGTTTGATAAATTTGCAAAGATACTCGAACAAGGACTGGTAAGCTACAAGGATTTAAGTGATGAGGTAGTAAATATATTAAAATCAAAAAGAGATGAAATTATATTTAGAATGAAACTTGCTAGCAAGGAGGAAGTAGAAATTTTAAATAAAAGAATATCCTCCATTGAAAAAAAATTAGAACAGTCAAAAAAATTACAAAAAAATAGAAAACTTAAAAAGGCAAAGAAATAGAAACCTCTAAACCACTATACTTTGACTTTGAAAATTTTATATCTCCACCATGAGATCTTACAATATCAGATGCTATAGATAAACCTAGACCAACACTAGATTTAGTTTCAGATCTACTTTTATCAATTTTGTAAAATGGTTTAAGTATATTTTCATATTCATTTTCTGGAATACCGGGCCCATCATCAGATATTGATATCATAATATTATCTTGATTTTTCGCAATTTTAACTTCTATTTTTTTTCCATACTTTAATGAGTTTTCAATTAAATTATTTATACAACGGCTAATTAAATTTTTCCTTCCATTATAATAAATTTCATTTTTGAAATTTTGAATAATATTTGGATTTTCGTATTTTTTGATCAAGTTTTTTACAACTTCTGATAAATCAAACATTTCAGTTTTTTCTTTTGCACCAGTACTTGCGAACTGAAGATATTCATTTAGCATTTTTTCCATCTCATCAACATCAGATGATAGCTTTTCAGATAATGTCTTATCTTTTATCATTGCAAGTTGAAGTTTTATTCTTGTTAGTGGAGTTCTTAGATCATGACTAATGCCAGAAAGCATTTCTGATCTCTGATTTAAATGTCTTATTATTCTTTTTCTCATTTTATCAAACTCTAGACCAGCTTTTCTTATTTCAAGTGCTCCGGACGGTCTAAATTCCCTCAAATCTTCTCCCTTTCCAAATTTTTCTGATGCTTCAGCAAGTCTAATTATTGGGCGTGTTTGATTTTTTAAAAATATAATTGCAATTGTGATCATCAAAATAGCTGGCAGAGTAATCCAAAGCCCGAAAAGTCTGGCCGAACTAGTTGTTAATCTTTCTCTTGGAATATAAAACTGAAAGTAACCTTTTCCGTACTTTATTCTTAGATCTATTACCTCTCTAAAGTTTGTTGTGTTGAACCAATAAGTTAGATTTTTACTTTTTAGTTCTCTCCTTAAAGATCTATCTACTGGACTAAACCATCTTTCAGGTACATTTTCTGGAATTATTTTTTCTTGTTCATACTTTATATTAAATCCCAGATGATCTTTAAATAAAACTATTATGAAATCTTTATTTGTTTCATCGTTATCATAAGCATCTACAAACGTTTTAACCTCAGATACAAGAGCCCTTGTCATACCTGCATTCGTTTTAATCCATAAACTATCAAAGAAAACCACAGAAATTGTAACTTGTAATACTATGATTGGAACAGCAACAATTAATAGACCTCTATAAAATAATCTTTTTGGGAGAATATTTTTAATAAAATTATTCAATCCATAAAACATATCCCTCTCCTCTTATTGTTTGAAGATATTTTGGACTTTTTGGATTTTCCTCAATTTTTTTCCTTAATCTCGTAATAATTACATCAATGGACCTTTCTTTATCAAGATCAATTAAATTTCCTATCTCTTCCCTTTTAAATATTTTCCCTGGAGAATTAATCATCTTTTCTAAAATAATTTTTTCAGTGTTATTAATTTTTAAACTTTGATTATCTCTGTAAATAAATAGTTTATTTAGATCTATTTTAATGCTTCCAAATTCAATAACTCTTTTTTGATCTTCTTTCTTAGTTTTATTTAAAATATTATCTATTCTTAAAACTAGTTCTTTTGGTTCAAAGGGTTTTGGCAAATAATCATCAGCTCCAACTTCAAGACCTTCTACTCTTTCAGAAGCTTCACCTTTTGCAGTTAATAGAATTATTGGTGTATCGATTTTTTTTTTATTTTCAGTTGTAAATTCTAAGCCACTTTTTCCTGGCATCATTATATCTAAAACTATTAAATCAAATTTAATTATTTTAACTTTTTCTAATGCATCTTCAGCACTTTTTGCAGAAGATACTAGAAAATTGTTTTGATCAAGATATTGTTTTACTAAGTTTCTTATTCCATCATCATCATCTACTACTAAAATATGTGCTTTAAAATTTCTCATTAATAATTTTTTTTAAAACATTATCAAAACTGACGACCTCATTTGACTCGGAATTTAAAAAAGCCTTATAAAGTCTTTTTTTTTGTATACTGAAAATCTCATCAAACAGTCTTAAACCTTCATCGGTTAGATAAACATGTTTAATCCTAGTGTCATTTTCATCTTTTTTATAATTTATTGCTTTTAGCTTAATTAAATCTTTCAGAACTCTATTCAAACTTTGCTTAGTAACTTTCAGTTTTTTTAATAGCTCAGAAATTGTAATGCCCTCATAAAGCGATATAAGGTGTATTACCTTATTATGAGCAACGCCAATAGAGTATTTCTCTAAGACATTTTTGGCATCTGATACTGTTTCTCTATAACCCATGAATATTTTTTCAATATATTGTTTGAGCTCATGATCTTTTAAATATAAAAGTTTTTTCATATTGGTAAGTTATATTGACATATTATATATACAAATATATTTTTTATAAAAATTTTTTTTAATGATACCCTACGATAAACGATCTGGAAAAATCTGGTACAATAACGAACTAGTTGATTGGCAAGATGTTAAAGTTCATGTTTTAAGTCATGGACTCCATTATGCTAGTTGTGTTTTTGAGGGTGAACGTGTTTATGATGGCCAAATATTTAAATTGGAGGAGCATACAGAAAGGTTCTTTTATTCGGCAAAGAGAATGGGATTTCAAATTCCATATTCGAAAGAAGAAATTAATAAAGCTAGCAATCAAATTGTATCAACCCAAAATGTTAGAAATGGTTATGTGAGGCCTGTTGCATGGAGAGGTAGTGAAATGATGGCAATATCAGCCCAACAAACTAAAATTCATGTAGCAATAGCAACTTGGGAGTGGGGGTCTTACTTCGATCCAAACTTAAAAGTAAAAGGAATAAAATTAAATATTTCAAACTGGAGAAGACCAGCTCCTAATACAATTCCTTGGGATACTAAAGCTGCTGGTCTTTACATGATCTGTACTCTATCAAAACACGAAGCCGAAGCTCAAGGTTTTACAGACTCTTTAATGCTAGATCATGAGGGAAATATTGCAGAAGCCACTGGAGCGAATATCTTTTTTAAAGATGAAAAAGGTGATTTGCATACACCGATACCAGATTCTTTTTTAGATGGCATAACGAGAAGAACTGTTATTGAAATTGCAAAGTCAAAAAATATTAAAGTTAATGAAAGAAAGATAAAACCTGAAGATATGTCAAAGTTTATAGGATGTTTTTTAACTGGGACTGCTGCAGAAATAACGCCAGTCTCTCAAATTGCAGAATTTAATTTTAAAGTTTGTGATACTATACTTGATCTTTCAGATAGTTATCAACAGCTTGTGAGAAAAAAGAAAGCTGCTTAATCTTTGTTGTCTTCGGAAATTGCATGATCAATTCCCTTTCTTAAATAATCATAACCCGTGTAAAGAGTAAGAAATGCTGATAGCCACAGAAGTACAATTCCAATAGTTTGTGCATTGTAATCTTGAAAATTGAAAATTTTATTTCCAGTATCTCCCAATAAAAGCAAAGAGATAGAAAACATTTGTAAAAAAGTTTTAAGTTTAGCCAAGTT
>Ga0160423_10002160_pt1 | contig 16488 bp, 16 predicted proteins | sample CRUFie14St8metaG_FD_108191 | JGI IMG/M metagenome (GOLD analysis project Ga0160423, IMG submission 108191) | Marine microbial communities from the Costa Rica Dome - CRUD Field 142mm St8 metaG | ecosystem: Environmental > Aquatic > Marine > Oceanic > Photic zone | place: Costa Rica: the Eastern... | reverse complement strand
CAGCTGCATCTTCTGGATATATTGCGTTACTTGGTGATCCGACTCATAAAAATATATTAATTGATGCTGGTATAAAAAAAGCATCAAATGTAATTATTTGTCTAGGTTCAGACGAATCTAATGCGTTATCAATTTTAAACACAAGAAATTTAAATGGGAATGCAAAAATTATTGCATGTGTAAATAATAGTGAAAATTTCAAATTAATGCGACAAGCAGGTGCAAATGTTACTGTTCAACCTTCCCAAGCTGGAGGTTATCTATTAGCTGACGCTGTATTTTCAAGCTATATTAATGACTATGTTTTGGATTTATTAAATAATGAAGGTTTAATATCATTTGCTGAGAGATATGCGAATGGTGATGATGCTGGTCAAGATATGCGAAACTTCAAAAACGGTATAGTTTTAAGAATTTACCGAAACGGAGAGCCTGTTGGTTTTTGGGAAGACTCTAAATCAATTATTCAAGAGGGTGATTTGCTATTGTATGTTGAGCCTAATGAGAAAAATTAGAATTTTAAATCCTTCTAACTAGTGATAAAATAGAAAATTTCAATTAAGCTTACTTATTATGGATAATGAAATTTTTGATGTAATTACTAAAGAACTAGACAGACAAACATACAACATTGAACTTATAGCCTCAGAAAACTACGTAAGTGATAGCGTTTTAAGCGCACAGGGATCTATTTTAACTAATAAATACGCAGAGGGTTATCCAGATAAAAGATATTATGGTGGCTGTGAATTTGTAGATATAATTGAAAAAATTGCAATCGAAAGATTAAAAACTCTGTACTCTGTAGATTTTGCTAATGTTCAGCCACATTCTGGTAGTCAGGCAAATACTGCTGTTTATTCTGCATTCATGAATCCAGGCGATGCAATTTTAGGTTTAAGTCTTGATAAAGGTGGTCATCTAACACATGGATCACCTGTTAATTTTAGTGGAAAAATTTATAAGTCGTTTTTCTATGGATTGGATGAAAATGAACTTATAAATTATGATGAAATTGATTCACTTGCTTCTATGCATAAGCCAAAAATCATTGTTGCTGGTGCTTCAGCATATTCACGAGCAATTGATTGGAAAAAAATAAGTGAAACCTGCAAAAAAAACAATTGCCTCTTCGTTGCTGATATTGCGCATTATACTGGTTTAATAGCCGCAGGACTGTATCCTAGTCCAGTAAATTATGCTGACATTATTACTGGAACAACACATAAAACTCTTAGAGGCCCTAGAGGTGGTTTTATTCTTACGAATAATCAAGAATTTGCAAAAAAAATTAATTCATCTGTCTTTCCTGGTAATCAAGGTGGACCTCTTATGCATGTTATTGCAGCTAAGGCTGTTGCCTTTGGTGAAGCTTTAAAACCATCATTCAAAATTTATCAAAATAATGTTTTGCAAAATGCCAAAATTTTCTCTGATGTTCTAAACACCTCACCATTAAGAATTGTGTCAGGCGGAACGGATTCACATTTAATTTTAGTCGATTTAAAAGATTCTCCATATAATGGAAAAGAGGCTGAGAAAATGTTGGAAAAAGCAAGTATCACTGTTAATAAAAATACAATTCCTAATGATCCTGAAAGTCCATTTGTTACAAGTGGTATAAGAATTGGTACTGCAGCAATTACTACAAGAGGTTTTTCTAAAGATGATATTCAAAGAATAGCCGAGCTTATTAAAGATATTCTTATTTCTAAAAATAGTAATGACAATCAATATTTGTCAGATATTTCAAAAAAAATTAAAGAAATATCTTCAAAGTATCCACTTTTTGATAATTCAAATAGTATAAAAAGTGAAAAAGTAGTCGCCTAATATAAAATGAAATGTCCTTTTTGTTCTTATTCTGAAACTCAGGTTATGGACTCAAGAGTATCTGAAAATGGCGATTCAGTTAAAAGAAGACGTAAATGTGTCAGTTGTGAAAAAAGATTTAGCACATTTGAAACTGTTGAAATAAAAATGCCTTCAGTAATAAAAATATCCGGGGCCAGAGAGGAATTTTCATTAGAAAAAATTCAAAATGGTTTTTCCAAAGCACTATACAGAAGACCTGTCAATTCGTCTGATATCGATTTATCGATATCAAACATACATAATTCTATTTATAATTTAGGTAAAAGAGAAGTTGACTCAAACTATATAGGTCAGCTTGTTATGAATGAATTAATAAAATTAGACAAAGTTGCTTATATTAGGTTTGCATCTGTTTATAAAGATTTCAAAGATATTGATGATTTTGGTACTGAAATTAACAATTTAAAAAGTCAGGATTGAGAAAATTGTTCAATAAAGATGAAAAAAAATATATGCGTATAGTCCTGAATTTAGCAAAAAAAGGTTTGTATTCATCGATGCCAAATCCAAGAGTTGGTTGTGTAATTGTTAAAAACAAACAAATATTATCCGAAGGTTGGCATGTAAAACCTGGAGATGATCATGCTGAAATTGTAGCACTAAAGAAATGTAAAAAAAAAATCAAAGGAGCTACAATGTTTGTAAATTTAGAACCCTGTAACACACATGGATTAACACCAGATTGTGAAAGTGCAGTAATTAATTCAGGAATAAGTAAAATTATATACTCCACTCAAGACCCTAATAACAAACAAAAAAATGTCGATAAATATAAATCTAATAGTATTGAGGTTGTCCGGGGCCTCTTAAAGAATGAGTCTGTATATTTAAATAAAGGTTTTTTTTCTAGAATTAACAGAAAAAGACCCTGGCTTACGTGTAAAGTTGCTGCCGGATTAGATGGTAAAACTGCTCTTGAAAATTTGCAAAGCAAATGGATAACATCTGAAAAATCAAGATATGATGTGCAATCTCTCAGAGCCCAGTCATGTGCAATTCTAACTGGAATAGGAACTATTTCTGCAGACGACCCTATGTTAAACGTCAGGAATATTAAAGTATCAAGACAGCCTTTTATATTCGTACTTGATAGTAAACTAAGAATAAAACTTGATGCGAAAATACTTTCAAATCCTAATCTTTTTCTCATTACTGCACAAAAAAAAGATTCCCCTAAATATAAAAAACTTAAAAAACTAGGTATTAATCTCAGAAGCATTCCTAATAGTTCCAATAAAGTCCATCTTCACAAGTTGATGAAATTATTTAACAAGATGAAATTTAATGAAGTTTTGGTTGAATCTGGCATGAATTTGAACTCTGCCCTATATACTGAGGGATTAATTGATGAATTTGTCATTTACTATGCTCCAAAAATTTTGGGTGATGCTGGTCGCGGTATGCTTTATGTTCAAGATGCATTAAAAATGAGTGATATTCCATCTAACAAAATAATCTCTTATAAAAAGATTGGTCCTGATTTGAAATTAAACTTTTTAACCTCTTATCACTAATGTTCTCTGGAATTATAGAAGATTTAGGAAAAGTAAAAAAAATTTCACCTAATGGTGACATGACATCTATAATTATCCAAAGTAATTTGTTTCTTAGCGATCACAAAAACGGTGATTCCATTTCAGTTGATGGAGTTTGTTTGACTATTACTAATTTACAAGACGATTTAGCATATTTCGATTTATCACCCGAAACTAATAGTATTTGTGAATTGTTGAGAGTTGATAAATTTGTCAATTTAGAAAGAGCTATTAAGTACAATGACATGATTAACGGACATCTCGTCAGCGGTCACGTTGATTCAGTTGTTTCACTTGAAAAAATTGAATTAATTTCCGATAACTACATTCTAAATTTGAAATTAAAGAATGAATCCTTGAAAAAATACATCGCAACTAAGGGTTCTGTAGCTTTAAATGGTGTTAGTTTAACTGTAAATAATGTAAACAATGACTGTTTTTCAGTAAATATTGTTCCATATACATATCAAAAAACAAATTTTCACCAATTGAAAGTTGGTATGCAATTAAATATTGAAGTAGATATAATGGCTAGATATATCGAAAAGATCATTTCTACCAAGAATTAATTAGCTCACATGACTAAAATACTCTCAAAAATAGAAGATATTATCGAAGATTTTCGTAATGGACGTATGGTGATAATTGTTGATGATGAAGATCGCGAAAATGAAGGAGACCTAATATTTGCTAGCGAATTTGTAAGCGCGGATTACATAAATTTTATGGCTAAAAATGGCAGGGGTTTGATATGTCTTACACTAACAAAAAAAAGGTGTATCGATTTAGGTTTAAGTTTGATGACCGATAATAATAGTTCGTCCATGGGCACAAATTTTACTACCTCTATAGAAGCAGCCAATGGAGTTACAACTGGCATTTCTGCTAGTGACAGATGCGAAACTATTAAAGCAGCCACTCAAGTGAATGCTAATCCTAAACATATTGTTCAACCTGGACACATTTTCCCTTTAATGGCTAATGATGGAGGAGTTTTAGTAAGAGCGGGTCATACTGAGGCAGGTTGCGATCTCGCTAGATTAGCCGGTTTAAGGCCATATTCGGTAATCTGTGAAATCTTAAAAGATAACGGCGAAATGGCTAGACTACCAGATTTAATTAAATTTGCCGAATTACATAAAATTAAAATTGGAACTATTGCTGATTTAATAAATTATCGTAATAAGAATGAAACCTTGATTAAGGAGGAATTTACCCAAAAAATTCAGACGCTATATGGGGAATTTAAAATGATCATTTTTAGTGATCATGTTTCTAATCAAAAACACTTGGCATTGGTAAAAGGTCAGATAAATGCGAAAGATGAAACCCTAGTTAGAGTCCACGAACCAACAAGTTTACTTGATTTTTTGAGTATTAAAAATTTAGCACATTCCTGGTCGATAACTAAAAGTCTAAAAAAAATATCTGAAAATAAAAATCCTGGTGTGATTGTTATGTTAAATGCTAATAATTCTCTTAATGATTTAATTATTGATAATGTAAAATCTAAAAAATCGGATAATAAAATTTTACCACTTCGATCTTATGGCATCGGAGCACAAATTTTAAAATATTTAAATGTGAAAAAAATGATACTATTGGCAAATCCTAGACCTGCTCCCAGTTTAATTGGATTTGGACTTGAGATAAATGGTTATTTACATGAAAAGGATTATGACTAAGCTAGTTCTTGATTCAACAAAGCTAAAAACTTCTTCAAAAAAAATTTGTATTATTGGAAGCGAGTTTAATAGCCATATTGTTCAAAAAATTATTGACTCCTCCTCTAAAAAATTATTCGAGTTAGGAATAAAAAAAAAAGATTTAAAAATATTTATTGTGCCTGGTGCGCTTGAAATACCCTGGCTATTAAACCAGTTAATTAAGAAAAAAAAATTTTGTGGCTATATCTGTATTGGATGCATAATCAAGGGTGACACTTATCACTTTGAAGTTGTAAGTAATTGTTCTGCTTTTCAAATTTCTTCCATTACTGCAAATAATTCATTTCCAGTGATTAATTCTGTTTTAACTTGTTATACTCTGGCTCAGGCTAAGAAAAGAGCTCTTACTCAGGGAGAATTTTCTGCTACTGCTTTAATTAAGCTTTTAAACTTAGAGTTCTGATTGTGGGTTTAAGGAGAGTAACAAGAATACAAATTTTGAAGATTTTGTATTCTAATGAAATAAATCCAAATGATGAAAATAAATGGACCGAGTTATTAGAAAAAAAAAATATTGACAGAGATTTTGCCGTTAAAATTATAGAAAATTGCGACAAAAATAAAGAAATAATATTAGAAAAAATTAATTCGATTTCAAGTATTGATGAAAATAAATTATCTCTTGTTGAAAAATCAATTCTTATTATTGCACTCACTGAAATTCTCTTTTTTGATAATATCCCATTGAAAGTCACTATAAATGAAGCAATTGAATTAGCTAAAATTTATGGCTCTAATGAAAGTTATAAATTCATCAATGGTGTACTTGATAAATTAAAAAATTCGACTGTTATATCATAAAGCTTTGTCTGAATTTAAATTAATTAACATACTTAATTCAAAAAAAATTACTAAAGAAATATTAGTTCCTATAGGTGATGATGCTTCAATTTTAAAGTTTGGTAACAAAAATATGGTTGTAACAATGGACTCTCTTAATGTAAATACACATTTCTCTGATCTGGAAAGTCCAGAAGTAATAGGGTACAAATCATTGGCTGTAAACATCTCTGACCTTGCAGCAATGGGTGCTTTGCCAAAGTATGCATTACTTTCATTAACCATTAATAAAAAAGATAGATTAAATTGGATAAAAAAATTCAATATAGGATTTAAAAAATTATCAAAAAAATACAATATTCAATTAATTGGTGGTGATATGAATAAGGGCCCGATTTCAATATCAATCACTTTATTTGGTGAAACTGATAATAAGTTCTTGCAAAGGGAAAATGCCGACGTTGGTGATGATATATGGGTTTCAGGATTTATTGGAGAATCATTTTTGGGATTTATGAAAAAAAATAATGCTAACTTTAAAATTGGAAATAATTGTTTGAATGAATTTATAAAAAAACATGATTATCCTGTTCCAAGAGTTGAATTGGGATTAAAAATAAAACAATTTTCTTCGACTTGTATTGATGTTTCAGATGGACTATTGCTTGACTTACAAAGAATCTTAAAACAATCTACTGTAGGTGCAGATATTTTTCTCGACAAAATTCCTATCCCTAAAAAAGTAAAAAAAGATTGCAACAAAAATATAAGTTTATTTTTTAATCTAATTACCGGTGGTGAAGACTATGAACTCTTATTCACATCAAATAAAAAATACAGAAATAGAATTATGCATCTAAGTCAGAAATTAAAAATTAAATTAACACCAATAGGAGAAGTAAAAAAACATAAAAGCCTAAGAATATTTGATAAAGATTTAAAAAAACTTAATTTACCAAATAAACTTGGATATGACCATTTCTGAAAAAACTAAAAAAGATTTTTTGACAAAAATCTCTATTTTTTTTGCATCAGGTTTTTATGTGGGATATATAAAATATGCGCCTGGAACATTCGGGACATTAGTAACTTTTATATTTTATTTTTTTGTAAAAGACTTAGAAACTTTAGAGTTTTTATTTTTTTTTCTTATATTGTGTTTACTTTCTTTATTTTTTATTAAAAAGGCTTCTCAATCTTTTAAAGAAATTGACTCTGCCAAGATTGTTTTAGATGAAATTTTAGCTTTTCTACCTTTAATTTTTATTTTTGATGACAGTATTTTTTCATTTTTTTTGTTATTTATTTTATTTAGGTTCTTTGATATTGTGAAACCCTATCCAATTCAGATTATTGATTCAAAAATGAAAAACTCAGTTGGCGTCATTTTGGATGATTTTGTTGCATCGGCCTATACTTTAATTTTAATTCTAATTATTAAGTTTTTTTATGGATAATGGTTTTAATAAGACAGTACAATTATTAAAAAAAAATGAATTAATTTTATCTGTTGCAGAATCTTGTACAGGTGGACTAATTGCAAAATATTTTACTGATTTTCCTGGAAGTTCAATCTTTTTTGACTCGGGATTTGTCACTTATTCCAATGATTCAAAAATTAATCTATTGCAAGTCTCTGAAAAGACATTAAAAGAAAATGGTGCAGTATCAGGAGAAGTTGTAAGAGAAATGTTAAATGGTTTGTTAAAAAATAGTAAAATTGATGTAGGAATTGCAATTTCTGGTGTGGCAGGTCCAGGTGGCGGTACAGATAGTAAACCAGTTGGTACTGTTTATATTGGATGGGTTTTAAAAAAATTTGATTGTTACATAGAAAAATTTCATTTTGTTGGTGACAGAAAATTAGTTAGAAAAAAAGCATCAAATAAAGCAATCATAGGATTATTAGAATATTTAAACAAAATACAAATTATTAAGAAATGACATTATTTTTTTGGGAGTATCAGTATGGATAATGATAAAAAGAAGGCCTTACAGTCTGCCTTGTCGCAAATTGAAAAACAATTTGGTAAAGGCGCAATTATGCGAATGGGAGAAAATGAAGTTGCGAAAGACTTACAAGTGGTTTCCACGGGTAGTTTGGGATTGGACTTGGCTTTGGGTATCGGGGGGCTTCCTAAAGGAAGAGTGGTTGAAATCTATGGCCCTGAATCTTCTGGTAAAACAACTTTAACTTTATCTGTAATTGCAGAAATGCAAAAAATAAATGGGAGTGCAGCATTTATTGATGCAGAGCACGCCTTAGATCCTCAGTATGCAAAAAAATTGGGCGTTAATATTGAGGATTTGTTAATTTCTCAACCTGACAATGGCGAGCAAGCTCTTGAAATAGCTGACATGCTTGTTAGGTCTGGTTCTGTAGATGTGGTTGTTATAGATTCAGTTGCAGCTTTAACTCCACGTGCGGAAATTGAGGGAGATATGGGTGAGCCGCAAATGGGTTTACAAGCTAGGCTTATGTCTCAAGCGTTGCGGAAGCTAACTGCTAATATCAAAAGATCGAATACTTTAGTTATTTTCATTAACCAAATAAGAATGAAGATTGGTGTTATGTTTGGTAATCCTGAAACAACTACTGGAGGTAATGCACTTAAGTTTTATTCATCTGTTAGGATTGATATTCGTAGAATTGGTGCCATCAAGAAAGCTGATGAAATAATAGGAAATGAAACTAGAATTAAGGTGGTTAAAAATAAGGTTGCGCCTCCTTTCAGACAAGCTGTATTTGACATCCTTTATGGAGAAGGTATTTCAAGAGAGGGAGAAATTATTGAAATTGGAGTTAAGTTAAAAATAATGGAAAAAGCTGGATCTTGGTATAGTTATAATGGTGAAAAAATTGGACAAGGTAGAGATAATGTAAGACAGTTTTTAAAAGATAATCCAGAAACTTCAAACGAGATTGAAAATAAAATCAAAGAAGAATTAAACGTTCTACCAATTGATTTTGAGATTGATCAAGAAGAGAAAGAATAAATTAATTTTATCGAAATTTTACTATGCTTACTAAACATATTAGGGAAGAGTTTTTAAAGTTTTTCGAAGCTAATGATCACAAAAGAATAAAATCAAGTGATCTAGTTCCTCATAATGATAAGAGTTTATTATTCACTAACTCCGGAATGGTTCAGTTTAAAGATTACTTTACTGGGCAAATTAAACCTGATTTTTCAAAAGCTACAACATCTCAAAAATGCATTAGGGCAGGTGGTAAACATAATGATCTCGAGAATGTTGGATATACCGCAAGGCATCATACATTTTTTGAAATGCTCGGTAACTTTAGTTTTGGCGATTACTTTAAAGAGCAAGCTATATTATATGCTTGGGAGTTTGTTACAAAGACTCTTCAAATACCAAAAGATAAATTATGGGTCTCTGTATATTATCAAGATCAGGAATCTTTTAAAATTTGGAATGAAATTATCGGATTTGATAAAAATAAAATATCGTTGATTAAGGATAAAGATCCCAATATCAAATACCAAAGTGATAATTTCTGGCAAATGGGGGATTCTGGACCTTGTGGACCATGTACCGAAATTTTTTATGATCATGGCGACAAAGTTTTTGGAAGTCCGCCAGGCACCAAAGATGAAGATGGTGACAGATTTATAGAAATTTGGAATCTTGTTTTTATGCAATTTAACAAAATTTCTGATGGTAAGATGATTGATTTGCCAAAACCATCCGTCGATACTGGAATGGGATTAGAGAGAATTTCTGCTGTTTTGCAAGGAGTGCACTCTAATTATGAAACAGATGAGTTTTTAAAATTAATTGGAGTTATAGCTGACGATTTTAAAATAAAAAACTTGCAAAGCAATTCTTTAAAAGTAATAGCTGATCATATTAGAGCCAGTGCTTTTCTGGTAAGTGAAGGATTAAATCCATCAAATGAGGGTAGAGGATATGTTTTAAGAAGAATAATAAGAAGAGCATTAAGACATGGATATAAATTAGGAAAAAAGGAACCATTTTTTTATTCATTAGTTGATACATTATCAACTTCAATGGGGAATGCCTATCCTGAATTAGAAATTAATAAAAATAGAATTTGTACTGTCATTAAAAATGAAGAGTTGAAATTTGCCGAAACACTTGCCACTGGAATGCATATTTTAGAAAACGCACTTAATCGTGAGGATAAAGTTTTAGATGGTGGAACAGTTTTTAAATTATATGATACTTATGGATTTCCTGTCGATATGACAGCAGATGTTGCAAGAGAAAGAGGTGTTAATGTTGACTTCTCTGGATTTGAAACAGCAATGTCTGAACAAAAAGATAGAGCCAGGTCATCATCTAAATTTAATAATGAGACACAGATAGCAGTTGAAGATCTAAATACAGATTTTCTTGGATACAATTTAAGTAAAGTATCATCAAAAATTACAAGTATTTTTGTGGATAATAATAGAGTTGACCAACTCCTACCTAACCAAAAAGCATCCATCGTTCTCAATAAAACAGTCTTTTATGGTGAATCTGGTGGCCAAGTTGGTGATATAGGTTACATTTGGAAGAGTGGAGAGAGTCTTTATAAATTTAATGTAATTGATACTAAGAGAGTTAATGATAAAGTGTTTGTTCATATTGGCACACTTGAAAATGGTGTTTTAAGTGTTGGTGATATGGTTGAAGCAGAAATTAATGTTAGTTTTCGAGAAGCTGTAAAAAGAAATCACTCTGCAACGCACATATTACATGCAACTTTAAAAAAAATATTAGGAGATCATGCCAGTCAAAGAGGATCGTTAGTTGACAATCAAAAAACACGATTCGACTTCTCCCATAATAATCCTCTTACTAAAAATGAAATCAAGACTATTGAAGATAATGTTAATTCCGTAATTATTCAAAATTCAAAGGTGACTGAGAATTTCACAAGTCTAGAAAATGCAAAACAATCTGGTGTGACTGCAATTTTTGGTGAAAAGTATGGTGATCAAGTAAGGGTTATAAAGATTGGAGAAAAATCATCAGAATTGTGTGGCGGAACCCATGTTAATAGTAGTGGAGACATTGGATTATTTAAAATTATTAATGAAACTGGTGTTGCATCTGGGATTAGAAGAATAGAGGCAGTAACCGGATTTAATGCTTTAAAGCAAGATAAACAAAACGAAGAGCTTCTAGATTATGTTTCTGCAGCATTGAAAACTAGCAGAGATGACATTCCAAAAAAAATTGATTTGCTTCTTGAACAACTTAAAATTACTCAAAAAGATAATGAAAAAATGAAGTTATCTATTGCGAATAATCAGATAGGAAATATGATTAACAAGTCATATAAAGTGGGTGATTTCATTATTATTTCTGAAATAATTAAGGGTACAGAAATAAAAGTTGTCAGAAATTTATTAGACGAAATTCGTAATAAAGAGATTTACTCCTTGTGTCTTCTCTTCTGCGAAATAGACAAAAAAAATGTATTGTTTGTTTCATGTGCATCCAAACTAATTCAAAAGAATATTTTTGCAAATGATTTGGCAAAGAAAATAATTAATTTTGCCGGTGGAAAAGGTGGTGGAAAAAAAGAGTCAGCACAAATCGGCGGCATTGATTTTTCTAAAATAAATGATATCGGGCTATTTGTGGAGAAATTAATTCGGATTTAAAAGTAAAGTTTTTCTTTATCTATGTAATTCTCTAGTAATTTCTTAAATTCTGCCTTAATAAAGTCCAATTTTTCCCTACTTTTTGCTTCAAATCTTAATACTAAACAAGGAGTGGTATTCGAAGCTCTAACTAGTCCAAAACCAAATTCAAAGTCAATTCTTATTCCGTCAATGAAATTTATATTTTCATATTCATTATTTTTTTTAGAAATTTCATCAACCATCTGGTTAATAATTAAATGATTTTCACCTTCGATAGTATCAATATTTATTTCAGGAGTGGTAAAAGATGTAGGGAGACCATTTAAAATTTCACTTGGTGTTTCATCATAATCAGAAAGAATTTCTAAGAGCCTACACCCAGCATAGATTCCATCATCAAAGCCAAACCACTTATCATTAAAAAATATGTGTCCGCTCATTTCTCCACCCAACGGTATGTCTAATTCTTTCATCTTTTTTTTAATTAGTGAATGACCGGTTTTATACATTATTGGCACACCATTTTTTTTCTTAATGGCGTCATTTAAATTTTTTGAACACTTAACATCAAAAATAATTTGAGAATTGGGTTTTGTATTTAATACATTTTCAGAAAATAGAATCATTTGTCTATCAGGATAAATAATGTTACCTTCTTTTGTAACAACTCCTAATCTATCTGCATCACCATCAAATGCAAAGCCAATGTCAAATTCTTCATGATTTTTTAAAGAGTTAATTAAATCTTTTAAATTCTCAGGTTTTGATGGGTCAGGATGATGATTAGGAAATGTACCATCAACTTCGCAATAAAGGCATTTAACTTTACAACCAAGAGATTCATAGACTTTAGAGGCATATTTTCCTGCCACTCCGTTTCCACAGTCAATTAGTACATTTAATTTCTTTTTTAAATTAATAGTTTCAGTGATCACTTTAAGGTATTCTTCAAACGGGTTTTTAAGTATTTCAATTGCAGAAGAACCAACTTGGTTTAATTTGTCTTTGTTAGATGCAAATTCATATATTTCCAATATTTCATCGCCTGCTAGAGCTAGTCCTCTTACCATAACCTTAAAACCATTATATTCTGGTGGGTTATGACTGCCAGTTATCATTACAGCATTTCCATTAGAATATTTTATTCCACCAAAATAAGTCAACGGAGTTGTAACCATATTTATATTAATAACATTAATTCCATTTTTAATGAGGGACTTTGAAAGTCTAGAGTATATTTCTGGACCTGAATTTCTTCCATCGTAACCAACTGAAATATTGTCTTGATTATGTTTTTTTAAAACTTTGGATAAACCATAACCAATTAACTCAACATCATCCAAAGTTAAAGATTTGTTGAAAATTCCACGGATGTCATATGCTTTAAAAATTTCTTTATTCATTTATAAAACTTTCAAAAAATAAATCTAATTTTCTCATAAACCAATCATGATTTGAGAAAAAAAACCCACTAAGGAAAGAGGAATGTCCGCCAAATTTAGAAACATATAAATTGACATTATTGCTAACTTTATATTGTCCTTCAGAAAAATAAGAGTATTTAGAAATACATATTGGGTCATTTTGACTGATAAGTATATAAGTTTTATATTTAATATCATTTAGCTTTTCTGAACAATTTGCTTTTTCCCAATAGTCATATGCATTATGAAAGCCATGAAATGGAGCAGTATAAAGATCATCAAATTTTTTTATACTATTTATATCTGTAATGTTTATATGGTCAAAGTATCCTGGAAACTTAATTTTTTTCTTTAATAGTTTTCTTTTAAGTTTTTTTAAGAAATAATTCCCATAAATGAATTTTGTTATGAAATGGGAACTTAATTTAGACCCAGCAGAGACAAAGTCTAAAACCGGAGAAGATAGAAATACTTTTTTTATTTGTTTTAAATGACATTCACCTAAAACATTGAGAATATTTGAGGCGCCCAATGAAGTTCCAAATATAAAAATATTTTCATTAGAACAACAAAATTTACTGAGTATAAATAAAATATCAGATTTAATAATTCCATTATAGGTTTTTAGTGACCAGTTTTCATGATCACCACATGAGCGAAATTTTGGAATATATATATTCCATTTTTTTTTTGAGAAATGTCTAATGATACTTTTACAATAAAAACTTTTACTTGATCCTTCTAGGCCATGAAAAATAATAATGGAATTTTTTTTTTGAGGATCATTGATAACAAAGTCTATGTCAATAAAATCATAGTCGGGAGTAAACACTCTTTGAGTCTTCATCTTGAGATTTAAATTTTTCAAAAAAAAAATTGAAGCTATAGTCTCAATATGCTTATTGAACATCCAAAAAGGTTTTTTTAATGGTTTATCTTTAAGCATGAAATTTTATCAAGCTGACTTAAAACATCATCTACTGAAATTGATTTAATACAATTATAGTGACCATAATCGCATATACTTTTAAAACATGGGCTACAATTTATTTTCTTTTTTAGGATAATTGAATTATCAGCTAGAGGTGGGTTTGCTGAAGGTGAGGTTGAACCAAAAATAGAAATCGTTTGAATGTTTAAGGCACTTGCAATATGCATAAGACCGGTATCATTTGTAATTATAAAGTTACTGTTTGCAATAAGAGTAATTACTTGGCTTATTGAAGTCTTGCCAACATGATTTTCAATTTTTTTTTCTGTCTCCAAATTCTTCATTATTTTATTAGTGTTAAATATATCTTTTTCAGATCCAAGAATTTGGACTTTATCAACATATTTAATTAACTTTTTGATCAAACTATTGAAATTTTTAGCTGGCCAACGTTTAGCTTGACCATAGTCCCCTCCAGGACATATAGAAACTATTACTGAATTTTTTGTTATGTCTCTTTGATGAAATTTATTAAATTTAAGCTTAGGCTTATCATTAAAATTACTAATGGATTCCTTTACTAGGTTTAAATAACTTAAGATATGGCTCGATGCTTTATTTGCCTTTTTTTTGGGATTAGTTAACAAAAACTTTCTAATTTCATTATCGTATCCTATTCTTAATGGAATCTTTGCAATGAAAGGAATGATTGCGCTTTTAAGTGAATTAGTTAATAAAATGCAGGTTGTATAATTATTTTCTAATTGCTTCCCATATAGAATTCTTTTTTTTAATTCTAATTTTCCAGATTTAAAATTGTGGGTCAATATAGAATCCACAGAATGCATATGGTCAAAGATTTCCAACAAAAAATTTGGACATAATATTGTTATATGACTATCATATATTTTTTTTAAATAACTAAATAAAGGTTCCGCCATAATTGAGTCACCAATCCAATTAGGTGAAATTATTAGAACTTTTTTGAGATTATTTTTGGTAAGTTTTTCCACAATACGGACATTTGACAGAACTATTTTTGCCAAAGTTTAGATATATCTTTGGATGGGAGTCCCAAGAGCTATCATTAATGTAGGGACAGCTGATAGTTTCTATTTTTTTGTCCACTTTTATAACTTGATTTTGATTTTTTTCTAGTTCCATATTATAGATAAGTAAGCCAATTCTTATAATTATCATTATCAGAAAAAATATCAAAAAAAGCATTTTGTATTTTTTTTGTAATAGGTCCCGGAATACCTTTGCCAATTATACGTTCATCTAATTCTTTAATTGGGGTAACTTCAGCAGCGGTTCCAGTAAAAAAGGCTTCATCACACAAGTAAATGTCATCTCTTGTCACCTTTTGACTATGAATTGAATAGCCAAGATCATTAGCCAATTTAATGATAGTCTCCCTGGTTATTCCAATTAAAGCGGATGTTAATTCTGGTTCATAAATTTTATTGTTTTTAATAATGAATAAATTTTCTCCTGCTCCTTCAGCCACAAAACCGTCAGTGTCAAGTAAAAGAGCCTCATCATACCCCATAGAGGAAGCTTCTTGAGTAGCTAAAATTGAATTTATATAAGCTCCAGATACTTTTGCTCTACACATGGTAACGTTGACATGATGCCTTTGAAAACTTGAAGTTTTAACTCTTATGCCATTTTCTAGAGCTTCAGGACCTAAATATGCACCCCAAGGCCACGCCGCAACTACAACATTAACGGTACATCCAACAGGTGAAAGCCCCATTTTTTCCGACCCATAAAATACAAGAGGCCTGATATAGCATGAATCTAATTTATTTCTCCTCACAACCTCTTTACATGCATTCAAAATTTCATCAAATTTATATGGGATTTTCATTTGATAAATTTTTGCGGAGTTAAATAATCGCTCAATATGATCCTCTAGTTTAAAGATTGCTGTTCCTTTTGGGGTTTTATAAGCCCTTATTCCTTCAAAAACTGATAATCCATAATGAAGAGAGTGTGTAAGTACATGGAAATTTGCTTTTTCCCAATCCACAAAGCTACCATTTATCCATATAGACCCGTCACGTTTTGCCATAGACATAATTATTAAAAACCTCTTATAAAATAATTTTGATTAGTATAATTAAAATTCAATTAAAATGAAATGTATATTATTTACTTTATGTAATAGCTCTACAAGAAAATACTGAATTTTTTACAATTAAGTTTCCATTAATGCTATTTAAAAAAAACATTTATAATTTTTTTTCAATTATTTTATTTCTAGTGGCACTTGTAATAATATATCTTCCATTTTATTTTAAGTTTCAATTATTACCTCAATATGAAAACTTTTCAAAAGGGTTTGAATTTGAAGTAAATCCTAACCATAAAGTGTTAGTAAAGTTTGATTCAATAAATGCGCATACAAGTGGAATAAGCTTTATTTTTGAATTAAATAAAGTAACAATTCGAGATAATTATGACAATTACTTCTTGGCTGAAAATATTAATTTTCAAATTAATCCTTTAAGTTTATTACTTGATAGAAAAAAAACACCCAATAACCTTCAAATATATAACGCAGTTTTGTTTTTTAAAAACAAGTTT
>Ga0160423_10002159_pt1 | contig 16490 bp, 18 predicted proteins | sample CRUFie14St8metaG_FD_108191 | JGI IMG/M metagenome (GOLD analysis project Ga0160423, IMG submission 108191) | Marine microbial communities from the Costa Rica Dome - CRUD Field 142mm St8 metaG | ecosystem: Environmental > Aquatic > Marine > Oceanic > Photic zone | place: Costa Rica: the Eastern... | reverse complement strand
GTCGATGATTGCTGCGCGCTCGGTGAGCGGCGAGACCGCGCTCTACCCGCTGGCAGAGAACCGTCACCGCGAAGGGATTCTGCTCACCTCGGAAGTGCCGGCAGACAATATCAGCGAGGAAACTCAGGCGCAGGCCAACCACATTGCGCGGACACTCCTCGAGCAGTGGTCCTACGTAGGCGTGCTCTCTATTGAGCTCTTTGATGAAGGCGGCACGCTGCGCGTCAACGAACTCGCACCCCGGGTTCACAACAGTGGCCATTGGTCGCAAGACGCGGGCGTCACCTCCCAGTTCAGTAACCACATTCGTGCGATTACTGACACGCGCCCGGGCAACACCCAGCCTGCGCGCTACTCGGGCATGTTGAATTTATTGGGTCGAGAGCCCGATGCGGCGTTACTTCAGGCAGAGGATGTGAATCTGCATTGGTATACCAAATCAGTCCGCAGCAGGCGAAAAGTCGGGCATATCAATGTGCAGGCAAAGGATCGCGCTCGACTGCAACAGCGCCTCGCTGAGCTGGAAGCCGCACTGTACCCCCAAGGGGAGCCGCTGTAGCGCGCTCACCCCTCGCGTTTTTTGTTGCGCGCTTTCTTTTCCGACTTCTTGATGTGACTCATCATGCGCCGGCGGCGTTGCACTTGTCGCTGGGTCAGTTTGTTGCGCTTACCCGCATAGGGGTTATCGCCAGAGCGCAGCTCGATGCGAATCGGCGTGCCGTGCAGCGCCAGCTCCCGGCGAAAGATCTTTTCAAGATAACGCTGATAACTTGCGGGCAGGGCGTCCGTCTGGGTGCCATGCACCACCACAACGGGGGGATTCTGGCCGCCGGCGTGGGCGTAGCGCAGTTTGACCCGTCGCCCATTCACCATGGGGGGCGGATGGCTGGCCACCGCATCCTCGAGGATGCGGGTGAGGCGCGGTGTGCTGAGGGATCGGGTTGCCGCGTCATGGGCCGCATGAATCGAACCATACAGCTTCCCGACGCCAGAGCCGTGCAGCGCGGAGATAAAATGAATGTCCGCGTAGTCAATGAACTGCAGTCGGCGACGCAGCTCCGAGCGAATCCAATCCCGCTCATCGGACTCAATGCCGTCCCATTTGTTCAGGGTAATCACCAGCGCTCTTCCGGCGTCGATACATTGGCCCAGCAAATGCAGATCCTGCTCCACCAGGCCTTCGCGGGCATCCATAGTGAGAATCACCACCTGGGCATCGGCGATGGCCTTCAAGGTTTTAACAATAGAGAACTTTTCCACGGCCTCGCGGACGTTCTTCCGCTTGCGCACCCCTGCGGTGTCAATCAACGTGTAGTGCCGTCCCCGGCGCTCGTAGTCGATATAGACGCTGTCCCGGGTGGTACCCGGCTGGTCGTAGACCACAACCCGCTCTTCACCAAGCAGTCGATTGACCAGTGTCGACTTGCCCACGTTGGGGCGGCCGACAATTGCGACCCGGATGGCGCCTTCAATGGTTGGCGGTACTTCCTCGTCAGCTTCTTCCCACCAGGGTGTCAGGACGGAGGCAATGAGCTTGCGTACACCGCGATTATGAGAGGCCGCAATATTATGCAGGTGATCCACTCCCAGCTGATAAAAATCACTGGCGGCGATGTCCTCACCCACGCCATCGATTTTATTCACCACCAAATGAAAGGGCTTGCCCTCGGTACGCAGATGCGTCACCAGTGCCTCATCGCCCGGATGTAGCCCGGCGCGACCATCCACCAACAACAAGACCACATCCGCCTCAGAGATGGCGGCCATCGATTGGCTCGCCATTGCCGCATCGATGCCCTCTTCCTCACCCGAAATACCACCCGTGTCGATGACAATAAAGGCCGTATCGTCGAGTCGACCCTGACCGTACTGCCGATCACGGGTCAGACCCGACAAATCGGCGACCAGAGCGTCCCGACTGCGGGTCAGCTGATTAAAGAGTGTGGATTTGCCGACGTTGGGACGGCCCACCAAGGCGAGCACGGGCAGCATGACGTCAGTTTCGCGCTTCGACGTCGTAGGCTTTTAAGGCACCGTCGTTGGTGTAGACAAACAGTCGGTTGCCCCGCGCGATCATGTCGGCTCGCGCGCCCTTTGAATCGACTTTAGCACGGCCAACGATTTCTCCATCGACCTGCGACAGAAGGTGCAGGTATCCCTCGAAATCAACCGTTGCCACGTAGCTGTTGACGGGCGTCGGTCGCGACAACTCGCGGAAACCCAGATCGATATTCTGCCAGCGCACGCCCTGCCCATTGCGGAGGAACGCACTGATCGTGCCATCGTCGTCGGCAACGTAGACGTTGCCGAAGCCCACACCGACACCCGATACCGACGACACGTTGCGTTGCCAGAGCCGCCGGCCGGAACGGGTATCGATCGCTGCCAAGCGGCCTTGATAACTCGCCACATACAGCTCGTTGCCTTGCAACGCCATGGATCCATCGATATCCACAATGCGCTCGATTTCAGATCGGCCCTGAGGAATAGCCACCCGGGACTCCCAAGCCACGTTGCCCGAGCGCAGATTGACGGCGACCACCTTGCCATCGGCAAAGCCGGCGATCGCGTTGTCGCCGAGAATCATCGGGGTGCCAGTACCCCGCAGGGTCAGCACGGGGACATCGCTGGTATAGGTCCAACGGGTCTCACCGGTCTCGTAATCGAAACCCATCAGCTTGCCGTCATAGGTCTGGGCCACCACATAGCGGCCGTCACCCTGTGGCGCCGACAGTACCTCACCCGACACCACAGCTCGCCAGATTTCCTCGCCGCTATCGGCTGACAGGCGCATGACCAGGCCTTCAGAGGCACCGACAAAAATGGAATCCCGGTGGTGCCCGACACCGCCCGACAATGCCAAATCGAGATTACTTTTCCAGCGTACCCGACCCGTCTCGGCATCGACCGAGGCAAGTTTGCCCTCAGAGGAGGCGACATAAATGCTGTCGTTCACGAGGATGGGATTGATTTTGTAGAGGCCCTCACCCTGGCCATCGCCGACCCCGCGGGACCAGCGGCTCTTGAGTTTGACCTGCTCGTCGATTTTTTGCAGTTCAACAGGTTCACGCGGATCGAAATCTTCGTCGCTGAACCATCCCGTAATCGTGCTACAGCCTGCACTGAGCGCAACGCTCATCACCAGCACCGTGCGCATAAGCGGCTTCATTAGCTGGCATCCTCGGCCAGGTCGACCTCGGTTGCCGCGGGCAGGCGGGTCTCTAGCGTGCGCACCTTGTTATCGAGTATAACGCTGTACTGACCCAGCTCAGTGGCCAGATCGCGGCCCTGGCGATATGCCGTCAATGCCTCATCCGTGCGGCCCGCCGCCAGGTGGATATCGCCCTCTGCCTGCGCATACGCAACCGGATAGGCGACGCTCCCCTGAGAGAGTATCGCCAGCGCCTCGGTTTCCTGACCCTCGGCTGCGATGACGCGCGCCAAACGGAGCTGAATGAGTTGCCCGATATCAGAGCGGGTGTCGCCGACGGCGAGTGCCCATCGCAAGGCGGACTCCGCGGCGGCCAAATCACCGGCTTCAACAGCCACGCGCGCTTCCAGCATGGCGCCGAATCGCGCATAGGTGGACCCACTATGGCTCTCTTTTAATTCCGCGGCCAAGGCTACCAGTTGCTCGGGGTCATCCCCCTCAAGCTGGATGGCGAGCATGCTGGCATAGAGATCCGAGGCAGCCTCGGCTTTGGTGACAGTGAACCCCTTATACTGCTGCCAGCCCACGGTTCCCAGCACGGCCACCACCACCGCGGCGACGATGCCTTTGCCGTTCTCGTCCCACCAACGTTTGAGGGCCTCGAGATCCGCCTCATCCTGCATATGATCTGCCACGCGTGCCTCCTTTTATCAGGCGCTTTGTGATGCCGCGAGATAGCTGGCCAGAAATGACTCTAGCTCGGCATCCGCAATGGTCTGTTGCTCGGCTTCAGCCCGCAAGGGCTTGAGCGTCACCTGGTTGTTGGCCACTTCGGCGTCACCATAAACCAGCGCCCAGGCAGCACCGCTTTTATCGGCACGCTTGAACTGGCTCTTGAAGCTGCCACCACCGAGGTGCTGCATCACATCAAGATCGGGGAACTGCCAACGTAAGGCATCCAGCCTCGGCAGACTGTGTCGGTAGGCAGTGTCGTCTGCCGTGACCACGTACAGGTCCGCCGGGGCCGAGACTGTAATATCCAACGCCTGCATGAGCAAGATCAGTCGTTCCAGACCCACGGCGAAGCCGGCTGCAGGCGTCTCTTTACCACCGAAGGTGGACACCAGCGTGTCGTAACGCCCCCCGCCGCACACCGTGCTCTGCGCCCCGAGATGCTGAGTAGTCCACTCAAATACCGTTTTATTGTAGTAATCGAGGCCGCGCACCAGCCTCGGATTCACCACATAGGCAATGCCGAGCGCGTCGAGCTGGCTGAGCAATTTGGCAAATTCAGCCTGGGTCTCAGCATCTAGGTAGTCCGAAAGCACCGGCGCCGAGTCGAGTACCGCCTGTGTGTCTGGACTCTTGCTGTCGAGAATGCGAAGCGGGTTGGTCTCCAACCGGTGCTGGCTGTCTTCGTCTAGGCTATCTCGATGATCACTGAGATAGCCTACCAGCGCCTCCCGGTAGCGCGCGCGGTCCGCTGCGGAACCAATGCTATTGATCTCAAGCCTCAGGGCGTCGTCCACGCCGAGTCGCCGCCAAAGCTGCCGGCTCAGCGCGATCAACTCGGCGTCCTGGTCGGGTGTTGCCACGCCAAAGGCTTCGACACCCAGCTGATGAAATTGGCGCTGGCGACCTTTTTGGGGCCGTTCGTAGCGAAACATCGGCCCCATGTACCACAGGCGCTGAGGTGTCACAGCAAGGTTGTGCTGCACCACCGCCCTCACACACCCCGCCGTCCCCTCCGGGCGCAACGTCATACTGTCGTCATTGCGATCCGCGAAGCTGTACATCTCTTTTTCGACAATATCGGTGACTTCACCGATGGAGCGGGCAAACAGATCCGTCGGCTCGATAATGGGTAAGCGGATCTCGGCATAGCCATAGCTCGACAGCACCTCGAGGGCGGCCGTCTCCATTGACTGCCACAGCGGGGTGTCCTCGGGCAGGATATCGACCATCCCGCGTATCGCTCGGAAAGTTGTCATGATGCGAAGGTCAGTGTGTGCTGGAGATGATGTTGGCTTCCCGCTCCGAGCGCGCTACTTCAAGGGCCTCTGCACGGTCGCGAATCACCGATTCCAGATGATCGACAAAGTCCTGGTTGCTAACTTTGTGGTCGGGCTCTCCCGAGATATAGATCAGATTGTTGGGTGTGGCGCCCGTCAAGCCCACATCCGCCTCCCGCGCTTCGCCCGGCCCGTTCACGATGCAACCAATCACCGCCACATCCATAGGCGTGCGGACATCTTCAAGCCGGTTTTCCAATTCATTCATGGTACTGATGACATCAAAGTTCTGGCGCGAGCAGCTGGGGCAGGCAATGAAGTTAATGCCATTGGTGCGCAGTTTCAGGCTCTTTAAGATTTCAAAGCCCACCTTGATCTCTTCTACGGGGTCCGCGGCCAATGAGATACGGATGGTATCGCCAATGCCCTCCATCAACAGCATGCCGATCCCCACCGCAGACTTTACGGTGCCACCGCGCGTGCCGCCCGCCTCGGTAATTCCCAAGTGAAGCGGCTGTTCAATTTGCTCGGCCAGCTTGCGATAGGCCTCGACCGCCATGAAGACCTCCGAGGCCTTGACGCTCACCTTGAAGTCCTGAAAATCATGGCTATCCAGTATCTCTACATTGCGCAGCGCGGACTCCACCAGCGCATCGGCATTCGGCTCGGGATACTTGCGCAGCAGCTCTTTACCCAGCGAACCCGCGTTCACGCCGATACGAATCGGGATACCGCGGTCCTGGCACGCGGCGATGACTTCTTTCACCTTGGCCTCACGGCCGATATTGCCGGGATTGATCCGCAGACAGTCGACGCCATACTCGGCGACCTTGAGCGCAATTTTGTGATCGAAGTGAATGTCAGCCACCACGGGGACACCGGCTCTTGGGCGAATCTCCTTGAAGGCCTCGGCAGCCTCCATGCTGGGCACGGAAACCCTCACTAAATCGGCACCGGCCGCAGCGATGGCATGGATCTGTGCGACCGTTGCCTCGACATCGCAGGTCTCGGTGTTGGTCATGCTTTGAACGGCGATGGGCGAATCGCCGCCAATCGGCACGTTCCCCACCTGAATCTGTCTACTTACGCGGCGCTTAATCGGCGAAGGCTGGTTCATGGCCATTGTCCTCCCGCATCCGGCTCTCAGACCGGATACTCGTTATCGACTCTGACGCTCCATCCAGGCCCTGTACTCGGCAGAATCCGGATACAGATTGCGCAACGCCAACTCATAACTACCCAGTGCATCCTGGTCGCCTGTTTGATCGGCGATTTCAAGACCGAGTAGCAGCCCCCGCGGCGATTGCTGTGGAGAGACCGTCCTCTAGCTACCATGATACCTCGCTGCTTCGTCAGTATCACCCGCTTCTAGACGCAGAAAACCCATCTCCAGAAGCGCCACCGGATTGCGCCGATCCATGGACAGAGCCCGGGTAAACGCCGCCTCGGCGCCCGAATGGTCTTCCAGCTGAAGCCGACACAGTCCCAAATTCACAAATGCCAGGGGGGAACGCTGTAGAGCGTGTCTTCCGTCACGCGATTAAACTCCCGTTCCGCCTCGGTATAACGCCCTTTGGAATAAAGAAAGGCTGCAAAGTTATTGCGTGCTCTGGACAGGCTCGGCTCCGCTTTTAGCGCGGCGCGGAATTGATTCTCAGCCATCTCGAATTCGCCGGTGCTTTGATACACCAGCTTAAAGGCCTCAAAAACCTCGGCATTATTGGGATCCACTTCCTGCGCCAATTCGAGGTTGCGCTTGGCGTTTTCCCAATCACCGACACCGATATACTGCCGGGCGAGCGCCACACGCTTGTCCAGCGCGGCTTCGGGGTCAGATGACATCTGTGTCACGCCGCTATACTCGGTGACACACCCCACCATCAGGCCTATTACCGCCGCGAGCAGCCCGCAGCGGATCAGGATGCGCCCATGCCCCTGGTTTGATCGATCACCGCGCCGTCTCTTGATCTGTGACAAGTCGCACGCGTTCATCAGCCTGATTCCAACAGGCTATGATCGTTGCGTGCAGCGCGGTGACGCTCAGCGCGTCGGGTTCGGTCCACGACCTCACCCACCAACTGGCCGCAGGCCGCGTCAATATCATCGCCGCGAGTGGTTCGCACTGTCACCACAAAACCGGCATCGGTCAGTACCTGCCAAAATCGACTGACCGCATTGCCGCTCGGGCGCTCGTAGCCCGAATTGGGGAAATCATTAAAAGGGATCAAGTTGATCTTGCAGGGATAATCCTTCAGCAAAGCAGCGAGCTCTTGCGCTTGCTCTACGCTGTCATTGACGCCTGCAAGCAAGGTGTACTCGATAGTCACCACCCGCTTTTTGTCCGGTTGCGCGTCCAGATAGGCCTTGGCGGAAGCCAGCAACCGGGCGATCGGATATTTGCGATTAATGGGCACAATCTGGTCACGCAGCGCATCATTCGGCGCGTGAAGCGACACGGCCAGACTCACGTCTGCCCACTCGGCGAGCCGATCCAGATTCGGCACCACGCCCGATGTCGACAGGGTCACCTTGCGCTTGGAGAGCCCGTAGGCCAAGTCGTCACACATGAGACTCATGGCGGACACAACGTTATCGAAATTGAGCAACGGCTCCCCCATGCCCATCATGACCACATTGGTAACAACCCGACCTTTGCCGGATTGCCAGGCATCGTAGGAATTTATGGCCAACCATACCTGGCCGATGATCTCAGCCGCCGTCAAATCGCGCTGGAAGCCCTGCTTCCCGGTGGAACAAAAGGTGCAGTCCAGGCTGCAGCCCACCTGAGAGGACACGCACAAGGTGGCGCGGTCACCCTCAGGTATTAGCACGGCTTCGACGAGACTGCCACCCTCGACCGCAATGGCCCACTTTCGGGTGCCATCCTGGGAGTCATGCTGCTCGGCAATGACCGGTGGCGTAATCTCGGCTATCTCATCCAGACGGGTCCGGAGTGACTGACTGAGGTCTGTCATCTCCTCAAAATCGCGGACACCACGGTGGTGGATCCACTTCATCACCTGCTGGGCACGGAATCGCTTCTCGCCTAGGTCGGTGAAAAAGGTTTCGAGCTGCTGGCGGGTCAACCCCAGAAGGTTGACCCGATCGGTGACCGGTGAAGTGGCAATAACTTGGTCTGCTGCGGTCATGGCATCAGAGCCGGCCATGCCTTAGCGTGGGCAGATCTCGCTTGAGGCAAAAAAGTAGGCAATTTCGCGCTCAGCAGACGCGGGGGAATCCGAACCGTGGACCGCGTTGGCATCAATGGATTGGGCAAAATCGGCGCGAATGGTGCCGGCGTCGGCTTCCTGCGGATTGGTCGCTCCCATCAGCTCACGATTGCGCGCGATGGCACCCTCACCCTCAAGTACCTGAACAACCACGGGGCCTGAGGTCATGAACTTGACGAGGTCAGGGTAAAAGGGACGCTCCTTGTGCTCGGCGTAGAAGCCACCGGCGAGATTATCCGAAAGATGCAGCATTTTGGCCGCGACAACGGTCAGCCCCGCCTCTTCAAAACGGCTAATAATCTGGCCAACCACGTTTTTACCCACCGCATCGGGCTTGATAATCGATAAGGTGCGTTCCACCGCCATGTTGCTCTCCGATTTCTACTGATAAAGTCGAGGTACTCGCCTCGCGGGCGCGGAGTATAAGGGGTTTTACCCCGGAGTGTCATGGCAACAATGCCGCCTAGATCGCACCGTATTCAGTGCCGCTCCGAGGCGTGATTGATGGTATACCACGGGATTTCGACTACCAGGTTAATGTCACCCACCTGCGCCTGACAGGACAGTCGGGACTCGGGCTCCAGACCCCAGGCTTTGTCGAGGTAGTCCTCCTCGAGCTCATCAGCCTCTTCCAATGAATCAAAGCCCTCACGGACAATGACGTGGCAGGTCGTGCAGGCGCAGGACATCTCGCAGGCGTGCTCGATTTCAATGTTATTGCGCAGCAATGCCTCACATACGCTCTCGCCCTGCTCTGCCTCTACCACCGCCCCCTCGGGGCAGATCTCGTGATGGGGTAGTACAACGATTTCTGTCACGGTGCGGATTCCTCTGCGACATCGGACTCAAGCTCCGAGAGTGAGACGCCCTGAAGCGCTTTTTGAATGCTGCGATCCATGCGGCGCGCGGCAAAGATCTCGCTCGCCTTGCCGAGGACCTCGGTGGCATCACGAATGTCGTCAGGCTGGTTCGTCGCCATCACGGTCTCAAGATGTTTCATGTCGGACTGCAAAGCAACGGTCTCATCAGCAGATAGAAGATCGCCATCGGCCATAATCGCCGCCTGGAGCCCGTCAAGCAGCGCCTCGGCCTCTACACGCGCTTCACCGAGCTTGCGCGCCAGCATGTCTTCGCTGGCATGCTCATATCCCGCTTTTAGCATATCGGTAATCTGCGCTTCATCCAGACCAAACGCCGGCTTCACCACGATCTCACTCCGCGCACCCGTCTGCTGCTCCACCGCCGAGACCGCGAGAATGCCATCCGCGTCGACTTGGAACATCACCTCGATGCGGGCGGCACCCGCGACCATTGGCGGAATGCCGGTCAATTCAAAACGGGCCAAGGAACGACAGTCCTCCACGCGCTCCCGCTCGCCCTGCACCACGTGCACCACCAACCCAGTTTGGCCATCGCGGGCGGTGGTAAATTCCTGTGCCCGGGCAACGGGGATCGTGCTGTTTCGGTCGACAATGCGCTCGACTAACCCGCCGTAAGTCTCGAGCCCGAGCGACAACGGGATGACGTCGAGCAACAGCGCTTCATCGCCCTGACGATTACCGACCAGAACATCGGCCTGCCGTGCGGCGCCCATCGCCACCACCTGATCCGGATCAAGATTGCACAGAGGCTCCAGACCAAAACAGTCAGAGACGGCCCGGTGCACGGCCGGCGTGCGGGTCGAGCCCCCTACCAGCACCACGCGGTCGACAGCCTCAACGTCGGCATCTCTGAGGGTCTGGCGGCAGGCGTCGAGGGTGCGGTCGATGTAGGGCGATAACAGCGCTTCCAGCGTCGATCGCGATACCGTGATCTCGCCTATCGCTGCATCTAGTCGACTCACATCAAGGTCCACCGATGCGCTGCTACTCAAGCGCTCTTTGGCCTCCCGCGCCAACGATAGAGCAACCCGCCGCTGCACCGCTGTGGGGTCATGGATCGACAGCTCATCGACTAAATGAGCGGCCAGCGCGCGATCGAAATCATCACCGCCCAGCGCACTATCGCCCCCTGTGGCAAGCACCTCGAACAAGCCCGCGCGCATGCGCAACAAGGAGATATCAAAAGTACCGCCGCCGAGGTCATAGACCGCCAATACCGACGACTCTTCAGCCTGCTCGTCGAGACCATAGGCGACGGCCGCTGCGGTGGGCTCATTCAGCAAGCGCAATACCTTGATGCCTGCCAACTCTGCGGCTTGGCGGGTAGCCTGACGCTGCGCGTCATCAAAGTAAGCCGGTACCGTGATCACGGCGCCGCTGATGGGACCGTTCAGCTGCTGCCCGGCTCTGTCCTTGAGCGCAGTGAGGATCGCTGCCGAAACCTCAACCGGAGTTTTGGCACCGGCATCCGTAGCAAAGGCCAGTCCCTCACCCGCGGCCAGCTGGACGTAGGGATCATCCTCGAACTCCGCTCGCGAGCGACCCAACATTCTTTTGGCAGACGCAACCGTGTTCGCAGGTTCAGCGCTGGCATAGCGCTCAGCGTCAGCACCGACCGCGGTTTGCGACCCGCCGTAATACACCACCGAGGGCAGTGATGCCTGCCCGGTGTCATCTGTCAGCACCTTGAGGTCGGTCCCGTCGAAGTGCGCGATCAGGCTATTAGTCGTCCCAAGGTCGATGCCAACCCCGATCTGGCGTTCAGTTGTGGCATCAGGTGCGGCACCGGGTTCCGCAATCTGTAACAGCACCATGGTCAGCTCACCCGCAACTTCGGTTCGCTGAGCAGCTTGGAGAGGTAGCACATCTCCTGCCAGTGGCGCGCTGCGTCCAGATGCGCGCCCGCAGACAAGGTGCTGGCAAATTGATTGCGGCTTGCCGCGTAGTGGCTCTCGATTTCTTCGGTTAGCGATTGGCGGTCGGCGGCGTCGGAGGGCTCCAGCTCTTCCAGTTGCTCTCGCAAGCTGATCTGCGTCATCAAAAAAGTGGATTCCACGCCTGCGCGTTCGGCCGCGACCAGATCAACCCCTGCTTGCTGCAGCAAGTATTCGGCACGGGAGACTTCATCGGAAAGAATGCGGTAGCCGCTGTTGATGTCAGCGCAAAACTGCGCTGCCACCCGCTGCTCAACCTGCGGTTTACCCGCGTAGCGGTCGGGATGAAATTGGGTCAGCAAGGCATGGTATGCCCGCTCAAGCGCGGTCTCGTCCAGCGCAAAACTAGGCTCCAATTGAAACAATAAGAAATAGTCGCGCGCCGTCGCGCCCGCGGTGGCGTTCACGCTCAGACCGTGAAGCTCTCGCCGCAGCCGCACTCTCCGGCAACATTGGGATTACGGAACTCCAGGCCCTCGTTCAGACCTTCACGCGCAAAATCCACGATCGTGCCGTCTAGGTACACCAGACTCTTGGGATCGACAAAGACTTTGACGCCGTCGGATTCAAAGAAGGCGTCCTCTGGTTCCACCTGATCAACAAACTCCAGAACATAAGCGAGACCCGAGCACCCTGAGGTTTTCACCCCGATACGAATGCCCTCTCCCTTGCCGCGGCTGGCAAGTTGGCGGCTCACGTGCTCCGCTGCTTCACTGGTCAGGCTGATCGCCATCTCAGTCGTCCTGCTTGTCGCGGTAGTTCTGCACAGCGGCTTTGATCGCGTCCTCTGCCAGCACCGAGCAGTGAATTTTCACCGGCGGCAACGACAGTTCTTGAGCAATCTCGGTGTTCTTGATAGATGCCGCCTCATCCAGATTCTTGCCTTTGACCCACTCGGTCAGTAGTGAGCTCGAGGCGATGGCCGACCCGCAGCCATAGGTCTTGAACTTGGCGTCCTCGATGACCCCGTCGTCGTTCACCTGAATCTGCAGGCGCATCACATCGCCGCAAGCCGGCGCACCGACCATGCCCGTGCCGACGTTGTCGTCGCCCTCGTCGAGCTTGCCGACGTTGCGTGGGTTCTCGTAGTGATCAATGACTTTATCGCTATATGCCATGGCTTTCTCCCAAAGGCCTTGGAGACCGCGCTAGTGCGCCGCCCATTCAATTGTGTTGAGGTCTACCCCGTCCTGGTACATGTCCCATAGTGGAGACAGCTCGCGCAGTTTTTCTACCGCATGCCGAACAGACTGCGCCGCGTGATCCACTTCCGCCTCCGTCGTAAACCGTCCAAAGCTGAATCTCAATGAACTGTGCGCCAACTCGTCATTCAGCCCCAACGCCCGCAATACATAGGAGGGCTCGAGGCTGGCCGAGGTGCACGCCGAACCGCTTGAGATCGCCAGATCTCGCAGTGACATGATCAGCGACTCTCCCTCGACAAACGCAAAGCTGACGTTGAGCGCACCGGGTAATCGCTGATCGCGATCTCCGTTGATATGGACCTCGGGAATATCATTGATCGCATCCCAGAAACGGTGGCGAAGTGCCGACAAACGCTCAGCCTCATCTGCCATTTCAGCCTTAGCGATGCGCGCCGCCTCGCCAAAGCCCACCAGCTGATGGGTCGCCAGCGTACCGGATCGCATGCCGCGCTCATGACCACCACCATGCATCTGTGCCTCGAGACGCACCCGCGGCTTGCGGCGCACATAGAGCGCACCGACACCCTTGGGGCCGTACATCTTATGTGCCGACATCGATAACAGATCGACCTTCATGGTCTCCATGTCGAGGGGCACCTTGCCCGCGCCCTGTGCGGCATCGACGTGCAACAGCGCGCCCGCAGCGCGGCAAATCTCGCCAATACCCGCGACATCATTGACTACGCCAATCTCGTTATTGGCATGCATCACGCTGACCAGAATCGTGTCTTCTCGCAGTGCTGCCTGCACCATGGCAGGCGTGGTGAGACCGTGCTCATCCGGATCGAGATAGGTCACGTCGTAACCCTCGCGCTCCAGCTGCCGGCAGGTATCGAGCACCGCCTTGTGCTCGATCTTGGAAGTAATAATGTGCTTGCCCTTCTTGTGATAGAAGTGCGCCACCCCTTTGATAGCGAGGTTGTCTGATTCGGTTGCACCGGACGTCCAGACGATCTCCCGTGGGTCGGCGTTGATGAGTTCCGCCACCTGATTGCGCGCGTTCTCAACCGCCTCCTCAGCTTTCCAGCCAAACACGTGTGAGCGGGACGCGGGATTACCGAATACGCCCTCAGTGGAAAGGCAATCAGACATAGCCTTGACCACCCGCGGATCGACCGGTGTCGTCGACAGGTAGTCGAGGTAAATCGGTGTTTGTACTGTCACCGGTGCATTCATGTTCTGTCCATCTCTCTTTGTTGAACTCGCGCGATCACCCCGGTGATCGCACTGTGATTAACTCACCGACAGGGTCTGCAGTATCCCGTCCGTCATCTGTTGGCTGGGGCGGCGCCCCCGTCCATCCATCAAATCTCCAAGACTGATATGACTGAGAAAATCGTGGATTTGGCCCGACAGGTCTTCCCACAAATGATGCGTCAGGCAGGTCTCACCCTGATGGCAGTTACCCTTGCCCTGACAGTTGGTCACATCGACCGACTCATCGACCGCATCAATAATCTCAGCGACAAAAATCTCTGCGCCGCTCCGCGCGAGGCGGTACCCACCACCGGGCCCTCTGGCACTGGTGACCAGCTGCTCGCGGCGCAATTTAGCGAATAACTGCTCCAAATAGGACAAGGAAATCTCCTGCCTCCCGGAAATGTCCGCCAATGAGACCGGCCGATTGCCGCCGTTAATGGCCAGGTCGAGCATGGCGGTGACGGCGTATCGCCCGCGTGTGGTCAGTTTCATGCGGAAGATTGTCCTATTCCCGACTATTTTAGTCAAGAATAAGCCAAGATGGTGTCAGTCGGCTTTTCGAGCCGCTGTTTTCTGGGTTTCGGTAAGAATACCGCGCAGGATATTGAGTTCCATCTCGTCCAACCTGACCCGGTTATACAGGCGCTTGAGCCGCCTCATCAGCTGGCGAGGGGCCTCGGGATTCAGAAACTCAATGTCGATGAGCGTCTCCTCGAGGTGGGCGTAAAAACGGGTCATGTCTTCTGCCGTGGCAAAAGGCGCGTCCCACTCCGCATCCTCGGGGAGCGCCGTCTGACCCTCCAACTGCATCATGCGGCACTCGTAGGCGATGATCTGCACCGCCATAGCCAGATTCAGGCTCGGATAGCCCCCATGGGTCGGGATGTGGCAGTGCAGGTTGCAGCGCTGCAGCTCTTCATTCAACAGCCCACGATCTTCGCGGCCAAACAGAACAGCCACCCGCTCAGCGTTGGAGTGCTGGGCAATCCGCTCCGCGCAGCGGCGGGCGTCTTGCACCGGCCAGGGAATGCGGCGCTCCCGCGCGCTGGTCCCGACCACAAATTGACAGTCAGCAATCGCCTCGTCGAGGGTCTCCACCACGCGTGCCTTCTCCATCACATCCACCGCTGACGCAGCGCGCCAGGTCGCCTCAGGCGCGGGGTACTCGAGTGGCGCCACCAGTGTCAGCCGGGTCAGCCCCATGTTTTTCATGGCCCGCGCCACACCCCCGATGTTGCCGCTATGCGTGGTGTGTACCAGAACAATCTCGATGTTGTCAGGATTCATGAAGAAATGACTCTTGGAAGGTAGGGGTCAACGCGGCTCGCGAGTGTACCAAAGCCGTATGCGCACCCGATCGCCCCTGTTATGATGCGCCGCCCCAAGACGCTGGACACACGATGGAACCGACTGCATCCATGGCGCTGCGAGCTGCCCGCAAAGCGGGAGACTTGATTGTGCGTGCCTCAGACGATATGGATCGAGTTGGCTATCAGGCGAAAGCCGCCGCAGACTTTGTCACAGAGGTCGACATCGCCGCGGAGCAGGAAATTCTCTACCAGCTGGGTAAAGCCTATCCCGAGCACCGATTTCTGTGCGAAGAGAGCGGCGTGTCGGGCAACGAAGGCTCAGACTACACATGGGTGATCGACCCGCTGGATGGCACCAGCAACTTTCTGCGGGGCATACCCCACTACGCAATCAGTATTGCCTGTTTACATCGCGGCAAGATCGAGCACGCTGTGGTCTATGACCCCGTGCGCCGGGAGGAATTTATTGCCTCGCGCGGCCGCGGCGCGCAGCTCAATGGCCATCGCATTCGCGTGGGCAGTCGACATGAGCTCACCGATTCCCTCATTGGCACCGGGGTGCCCTTCTTGGGCCACTGTGACGAACACCTTGACTGGTATACGCAGGCCCTCGCGGCCATCACCAGCCGCTCGATGGGTGTTCGCCGGGCCGGTACGGCCTCGCTGGATCTGGCCTACGTTGCGGCGGGTCGCCTCGACGGGTTTTGGGAAATGGGACTGAACCAGTGGGACATCGCTGCTGGAGCGCTACTGGTGCGCGAGGCCGGCGGACTGATCACCGATCTCGCCGGCGGTGAGGGCTGGTATGACAGCGGCAATATCGTTTGCGCCAACAGCAAGCTAATGCGTCAGATACTACCTGTTGTGAAGTGGTCTGCTGGCTGAGGATCTCTCGCTACCGCCCTGCGCTCTCAGACGCTGCGCTCTTACTTACACTGCGCTCTCTCAAACGCTCCGCTCTCTCCAAGGCCTCGCTCTCTGAGACGCCCCGCTAAGGCATCAAACCTTCCTGGTCGGCGCCCTCGCGCTCAGGCACCATGACATCCTCTTTGCTCACACCCAATTGCAACAGCGTGGTCGCCGCCACGTACATGGAGGAGTAGGTTCCCACCGCGACACCCACCAACAGCGCCACAGCAAAACCAAAAATCATTTCCCCGCCAAACAAGGCGAGCGCGGCAAGCACCAACAATGTGGTCAGGGAGGTGACCAACGTTCGGCCCAGAGTTTCTGTCAAGGAGATATCAATCACCTCCCCAGGGCTAGCGCGTCGAATTTTCCTCAGATTCTCCCGGATGCGGTCAGACACCACGATCGTATCGTTCAGCGAATAACCCACCACTGCCAAGAGTGCCGCGAGCACAGTGAGGTCAAATTCCAGTCCTGTGAGTGAGAAGAAACCCAAAGTGAAAATCACGTCGTGGGCCAATGCGATCACCGCGCCGAGCGCGAACTTGATCTGGAAGCGGAAGGCAACATAGAGCATCACCAAGCCCAGGGCAGTGAGCATGGCGATCCCGCCATCGTCTCTCAGCTCTTCGCCCACTTGGGGTCCGACAAACTCGAT
>Ga0160423_10002158_pt1 | contig 16494 bp, 16 predicted proteins | sample CRUFie14St8metaG_FD_108191 | JGI IMG/M metagenome (GOLD analysis project Ga0160423, IMG submission 108191) | Marine microbial communities from the Costa Rica Dome - CRUD Field 142mm St8 metaG | ecosystem: Environmental > Aquatic > Marine > Oceanic > Photic zone | place: Costa Rica: the Eastern... | reverse complement strand
TCGCTGCGCCAACTCGGCTTTGCTAACCGGACCGTAGTGATCGAAGACGTGCGTCATAATCCCACTGCCCGAGGTCAGAGTCATGAACATCGAGCGAAAACCAATTAACCCACGTGCAGGAACAATGAACTCCAATCGAACTCTTCCACTTGCATCTTGGACCATATTTTTCATCTCTGCACGGCGTTGTCCAAGCTCCTCCATCACGCCTCCCTGATGTTCGGTCTCACAATCGATCACCAACTGCTCGTAAGGTTCGCAAACCTGACCATTAATCTCCTTTTGAATAACTTCTGGTCGAGACACACCGAGCTCAAAGCCCTCTCTTCGCATGCTTTCAATCAAAACGGACAGGTGCAGCTCACCGCGCCCGGAGACTACAAATTTGTCGGGGCTGTCGCCCTGCTCAACTCGTAGTGCCACGTTATGAATGAGCTCCCTGTCGAGCCGCTCCTTGATATTGCGCGAGGTGACGAATTTCCCCTCAAGCCCTGCAAAAGGAGAATCGTTAACCTGGAACGTCATGCTGACCGTTGGTTCGTCCACCGAGAGCGGAGCAAGAGCCTCAATTGCTGCGGGGTCACATAACGTGTCAGAAATATTGAGCGCATCAATACCGGTAACACACACGATATCACCAGCTTCCGCCATCTCCACCTCGACTCGCTCGAGCCCGTGATAACCCATTACCTGCAGGATTTTGCCATTTCGGGAACTCGAATCGCGATCAACCACGGAAACTTGAGTATTTGGGGACAACTTGCCTCGTGTGATTCTACCCACGCCAATGACACCGACGTAACTGCTGTAATCCAGTGCAGAAATCTGCATTTGAAAAAGCCCGTCAGAATTTACTTCGGGCGCGGCGACATGATCGACGATCATTTGCAACAGCGGCTCCATATTGCCTGACATATTGCTGGGTTCTTCGCCAGCGATGCCGTTGAGCGCAGAGGCGTACATGATTGGAAAGTCTAATTGCTCATCTGTCGCTCCAAGCGAATCGAAGAGGTCAAATACTTGATCGATGACCCAATCAGGGCGCGCCCCCGGACGATCAATCTTGTTAACAACAACAATAGGGTTTAGGCCGCGCTCAAACGCCTTCGACGTGACAAACCGTGTTTGCGGCATAGGCCCATCAACGGCATCCACAATCAACAAAACACTGTCAACCATCGACAATACTCGCTCAACCTCACCTCCGAAATCTGCGTGCCCTGGCGTATCGACGATGTTAATGCGGTAGTCGTTCCATCTAATCGCGGTGTTCTTCGCCAGGATGGTAATTCCGCGCTCTCGCTCTTGATCGTTAGAGTCCATGATTCGCTCTGCACCCTGGCTCTTTCGATCGAGTGTTCCGGATTGCTGCAGCAAACAGTCCACGAGAGTCGTTTTACCATGATCAACGTGCGCGATAATCGCGATATTTCGAAGATTCTCAATCACTTGTCAGCTCTCAGTTTCGTGGTGGTTCAAGGCGCGCGGACTGTATCACAGTAGAGTACAGTGTAGGTCTGGTAATTCTGCCGTCATCGAAAAGACAATTAGCTATGTCGGCTCTTTTATCGAGCCTTGCTCAACCGCACTAAAAAAGTGCGCCATTATTTCTAATGCACTATTATTGTGCATTAAAATTTTCTCCTATATTTGTTTTCATGAGAAATTACTATATAGATCAATTAGTTAATATAATTTTTGAGTCACAGTTATGCTGGCACGCCGTTTGCTGGCATAAGTCAGCAAGAGTGCATTGCGAAAAGTACGCACACAGAGACCGATTAGATCGGGTTATATAGTCCTTAGGAGGCAACATGTCAGAGCGCACGCTCAATTTGATTAAAGACAACGATATTCGTTGGGTAGACCTGCGTTTTACCGATACCCGCGGTAAAGAGCAGCACGTAAGTATTCCGGCCAGCCAGGTCGACGAAGACTTTTTCGAAGATGGAAAAATGTTCGATGGCTCATCAATTGCTGGTTGGAAGGGCATAAACGAATCAGACATGATCCTCATGCCCGATGACGGTACGTCAATCATCGATCCCTTCACCGACGACGCCACCGTTATTCTCCGATGTGACATCGTAGAGCCCTCAACTATGCAGGGGTACGAGCGCGACCCTCGCAGCGTAGCGAAGCGCGCAGAGGTCTATCTGTCATCAACAGGACTTGGTGACACAGCATTCTTCGGCCCAGAGCCAGAATTCTTCGTCTTTGATGACGTAAAATTCAAGGTGGAGATGCAAGGTGCGAGCTACGCCATCAACTCTGAGGAAGCAGCTTGGGCATCAAACGATCATTTCGAGGAAGGCAATACCGGTCATCGCCCTAGCGTCAAAGGCGGCTATTTCCCGGTGCCACCTGTTGATTCGCTACACGACATCCGAGCAGCAATGTGCTCAGCGATGGAGCAAATGGGTCTTGATGTGGAAGTACACCATCACGAGGTAGGCACAGCTGGTCAATGTGAAATTGGTATCCGATTCAACACGCTGGTTGCAAAAGCTGACGAAGTTCAAGTCCTCAAGTACTGCGTTCACAACGTTGCTCACGCCTACGGCAAGACGGCAACCTTTATGCCAAAGCCTCTCGTCGGCGACAACGGCTCGGGTATGCATGTACACCAAAGCATTTCTAAGGACGGTGTGAATACCTTTGCAGGTGACGAATACGCGGGTTTATCTGAGACTGCGCTCTATTACATTGGCGGTATCATTAAGCACGCTCGTGCGATCAACGCATTCGCAAACGCGTCTACCAACAGCTACAAACGTCTGGTGCCCGGCTTCGAAGCACCGGTGATGTTGGCTTACTCGGCGCGAAATCGTTCAGCATCGATCAGAATCCCTTACGAGCCATCGCCTAAGGGCAAGCGTATTGAGGTTCGCTTCGGTGATCCAACAGCCAACCCATATCTGTGCTTTGCCGCGATGTTGATGGCAGGTATTGATGGGATTCAGAACAAGATCCACCCAGGTGAGGCGGCTGACAAAGACCTCTACGATTTGCCAGCGGAAGAAGCTGCAGATATTCCGACAGTAGCATCAACATTTGAAATGGCCCTCGATGCATTAGACGCAGATCGCGACTTCCTAACTGCCGGCGATGTGTTCACCAACGACATGATCGATGGATACATCGAACTAAAACGTGAGGAAGTTGAGCGATTGAACATGACAACTCACCCAGTTGAGTTCGACATGTACTACTCAGTCTGATGTCGCAACAAGAAAAGCCCGCGACACACTGCGGGCTTTTTTTTGGCTTCAAACTTGATGAAAAAAAGATTTCTACCTGTCATCTGCACTGAAACGTTGCGAAAAAGCGTAAAGGCATTGTGAAAAAAACAACAAACATCGTTATTTTCTGCGCATCTATCAATGCAGTTCTGTCTGAGCCGGCACTAGCGGCCGTGCCAGATATCTACAAATCTGTTTATGAAAACGGCCTTGTGACGTTCAGCGATGCAACAGCCAGCTCCAGCACCGAGAGTTCTATCGTCAAACCCAACTTAACGAATTTGATCCCGGAGCTAAACTTGAGAGCATCGGGCTCAGAAACCACTACAACCGACAACTCCCCAGCGGCCACTGTTTCCATCGCGTCACCATCGAACAATGTGACCATTGCAATAGCCGCCGGCAACCTAGATTTAAGCGCCGAGCTCAAGGCCCCCTTGACCGAAGGTGAATTACTCGTGCCTTATCTCGACGACGAAATGTTAGCCGCCCCGCAAACGCGTCAGGTGTGGACTCTTACCAATCTGATACGCAGTCCACAAGCGCTTCCAGTGCGCCGACTTTTGAGCACCGGTGGGACCGTCCGTGAATCAGAGATGATCACGATATTTGTCCTGCGACCATCTATGTTAAAAGCAACTCCAAAATGAACCACAAGCCAGGATTCGACCTCGACTCCTTAACCACCTGCATTGTTCTCATAGATGAGCACGGCGTGGTGGACACCCTGAACCAGTCTGCACAGGTGCTATTGGATACGTCACTTCAGAGAGCCTCAGGCAATCCATTTGATGAGTTGGCACACGCTGCTGGTCAAGGTGCCATTCAATGGCATGAAACCCTATCAAATGCGTTAAGAACCCGCCTGCCAGCGGTCAGCCGTGATTTGAAGATTACACTGAAAACAGGGAAAGAAATTACCGTTGATGTCGTAATTACACCGTTAAATTACGATCATGACTCACGTATCTTGCTGGAAATGTCGCCACTGGATCGTGCCCGAGCCATCAGTGAAACGGAGAACTTGCGGGAAGCGCAGCACCGACTCCATAACGTAGTTAAAGGTATGGCGCATGAAGTTAAGAATCCATTGGGCGGCATTCGTGGTGCAGCACAGTTGATGGCCCGAAAGTTCGATGACAGCGAGCTAGACGAATACGCCAACATTATTATTTCAGAGGTAGATCGCCTGCAAGCGCTGATTGATCGCATGCTCGGCCCTCGAGAGTCGCTCGACAAACGGTATATCAATATTCACGAGGTCACTGAACGCGTTCGCCAACTCATGGAAGCAGAAGCGGATGAATCACTCACTGTTATCAGAGACTACGACCCCAGCCTCCCTGAGTTCCTAGCCGATGCTGATCAGCTAACGCAGGCCATTCTTAATATTGTCCGAAACGCATGGGAAGCATCAAAGACCGACTGCCAAATCACCATAAAAACCCGCAGCCGACGCCAATACACATTAAACGGACACCGGCACAAGCTCATTTGCGCCATCGATATCATCGACAACGGCCCAGGCATCCCAAACGACCTAATATCATCAATTTTCTTACCGATGGTTACCTCGAGACCTGAGGGGTCGGGGCTAGGCCTGTCCATTGCACAACTCACACTCACCCGCCACGGTGGTGTTATTCAAGCGGCTAGTGAGCAAGGTCATACCTGCTTCACACTGCTACTACCCATGGAAGAACCGCATGACTGATTCAAATGAAATTTGGGTGGTTGATGACGATAGCTCGATACGCTGGGTTATCGAAAAAGCCCTCTCAGGAGAAGACATCCCCTGTAATAGTTTCGAGTGCGCCGACGACTTACTCGCAGCGCTCAAAACAGCGACACCTAAGGCGATTATTAGCGACATCCGTATGCCTGGCATGGGTGGTTTGGCTCTACTGGGCGAACTGAAATCGATCATCCCCCATGTACCCGTGATCATTACCACTGCCCACTCGGATTTGGACAGCGCGGTTAGCTCCTATGAGTCAGGCGCATTCGAATACCTGCCTAAGCCCTTTGATATCGATGAAATGCTTGAGGTCGCCACTCGCGCACTCGCACATACGAATAAATTACCGGGTAATGGCAATGCTTTGGATACCGGTGACAAGGAAATCATAGGAAACGCACCAGCAATGCAAGAGGTGTTCAGAGCAATCGGGCGCCTGTCGCAGAGCTCGATCACGGTACTGATCAGTGGACAATCGGGTTCGGGCAAAGAACTAGTTGCACGGGCCCTCCACCGTCACAGCCCGAGGGCGAGCGCACCTTTCGTTGCCCTCAATATGGCGGCCGTACCCAAGGATCTGATGGAATCCGAACTCTTTGGACACGAGAAAGGCTCATTTACTGGTGCATCGGGACGACGCGAAGGGCGCTTCGAGCAGGCCGATGGTGGAACCCTGTTTCTGGATGAGATTGGCGATATGCCACATGACACCCAAACTCGTCTGCTGAGGGTTCTTGCCGAGGGCGAGTTTTATCGGGTAGGGGGTGCCACCGCTATCAAAACCGACGTCCGTGTCATTGCCGCAACACATCAAGATCTTCGCGAATTAGTCGCTCTCGGCTCGTTCAGGGAAGACCTCTATCATCGACTCAATGTGATCGGCATTAACGTGCCGAGACTCTCACAGAGAAGTGAGGATATTCCCTTGCTGCTCAGCCATTTTTTGCGCAAAGCAGCGCTTGAATTAGGTGTTCCAACGAAAGAAGTATCTGACCAGGTACGTGACTTCCTCAGCGCGCTCGAGTGGCCTGGCAACGTTCGGCAGCTTGAGAATACCTGCCGGTGGCTAACAGTCATGGCGGCGGGTAACACAATTCTCATGAATGACCTACCTCCCGAACTCACGATAGATGGTGAGAGCGAGGGCAAAGGGTCTGTCTCGTGGGAGAAACAGCTGTCTGACTGGGTAAGAGCAAAACTTCTTGCGGGGGAAACTAATGTTCTAAAGCAGGCCATTCCCCAGATAGAGTCGATCATGATGAAAGCTGCGCTGGAACACACAGCGGGAAAAAAAGCAGAGGCCGCTGAGCTTTTAGGCTGGGGCCGAAACACCCTAACCCGTAAACTCAGCCAGCAACTGTAATCAGTGTGTTGAACTATCCGCGGGCTGCTCACCACCTTGTATCGAACCGCCCTGAGCCATCGCCTGATGGTAAAGCGCATCGAAGTTAACCGGCGCCAACATCAATGGAGGAAAACCACCCTTAATGACCAATGCATCGATGGCCTCGCGAGCGTACGGGAACAGAATGTTTGGAGCGACAGTTGCAAGAAGCTGCTTGAGAGGCTCCTCGTCGATGCCCGCTGCTAAGAAAATTCCCGCTTGCTGCACCTCTACTAAAAACGCGCTCTTATCTTCCATCTTCGCTGTCACCGTAATCGTGAGGACAACCTCATGATTACCTGTGTCGTCTGCCTTTGAGGAGCGTGTATTCAAGTCAACATTCACATTGGGCTGCCAGTTCTGGCGAAAAATATCGGGAGACGCCGGCGACTCAAACGATATATCTTTCGCATAGATACGCTGCATAGTGAATTGCTGCTGAACTTGCTCTTCTTGCGCTGCTCCAGCAGCTTGATCTTCCGCCATGGCGGTTACTCCTTTCTTAGTATTTAAGGTGCTTCTGACCGAAGCATTGAATCTAATTGTTGACTGCGCTCGAGACTATACAGTTCATCGCAGCCACCGACGTGCTGGTCGCCTATCCAGATCTGAGGGACGCTCGTTGCCCCAGCTATGGCGGCCATCTCGGCTCTCAGACCCGGATTACCATCAACCGGAATCTCGTCGAATGCCACGCCCTTACTATTCAGCAAACTCTTTGCTCGCACACAAAAAGGACACCATCGCGTGGTGTAAATAGTCACTGTATTCATTTGTTGGTCACCGGTAAGCGCTGTTCGTCCCACCTCATCATGCCCCCCGCCATTCGGTGCGCACTATCAAACCCATTTGCCCGAAGTTGTTTAACAGCTGCTGACGCACTACTCCCCATTCGGCAGACCACGATCACAGGCTTATTTTTATAGGCCTCGAGCTCACCCATTCTTCCCCGCAAATTCGGCGAAGGGATATTGACCGCCTCACTTATGTGGGCCCGTTTAAACTCTTTTGCATCCCTAACATCCAAAAAGATACCACCGCTCTTGTTTGTCAGATTAATCGCTTGCTGAGGGCTTAGCGCGGGCCCAGCCTTCCGGGACTCGGTGAATAACAAGAGATTAAGCGACAGTAAGAGCGCGAATACCAAAAGCCATTGCTCGGAAACGAAAATTAGAAACTGGCTAAAAGACACTGTTAAGCTCTCTGACTAAGCTTTGGCCCTAAAGGGCACCCGCGAAAAGCGGAGAGTATACGTGCTTCAACAAGGGCTCTCCAGTAGCAGAATCATTGTCAAATAGGATGATCTGTAACATTCATCGGGCTAACATTAGTAGGGTGAGCTTGAGGGAAAATCATGTCGTCCAGCACAAACGCGTTCTCACCTACCGTCCTCGTTATTTTGGATGGATTCGGTTATCGGCAAGCACCAGAAAACAACGCCATTTTCCATGCCCGAACACCGACCTTTGACCGCCTCTGGGAAACAGGTGAATCGACACTTGTCTCAGGATCAGGGCTTGATGTCGGATTGCCCGCAGGCCAGATGGGCAACTCCGAAGTCGGACATATGAGCCTTGGATCCGGGCGTATTATTTATCAAAGCATCACTCGAATCGATAAAGCCATCGAGGATGGAACATTTGCTACCAATCCTGCCTTCACCGATGCAATTGATGCAGCCGTAGCCTCTCAGTCCGCGGTGCACGTATTCGGTCTTCTCTCGCCTGGTGGTGTGCACAGCCATGAAGAGCATATCTTCGCCGCCCTTAGATTAGCCAAGGCGCGCGGTGCAGAACGGATTTTCCTACACGCTTTCCTTGACGGAAGAGACATGCCTCCTCGAAGTGCCGCGGCCTCACTGGCCCGTGCTGACGACGTATTTAAACAAATAGCTGTTGGTAAAGTAGCCACAGTCCAAGGTCGCTACTTTGCAATGGATCGCGATAAACGCTGGTCACGCATAGAATCCGCTTATGATCTAATCACTCAGGGCATCGCCGACTACGAATATGCTTCCACTAGCGACGCTCTCGCCGCTGCTTACGGGAGAAGTGAAAACGACGAATTTGTGGCGCCGAGTCGAATTGGTGAAGCCGTTACTATTAACGATGGTGACAGCATTCTCTTCATGAATTTTCGCGCGGATCGTGCGCAGCAGTTGACCCAGGCACTGACAGAACCCGCATTTGCAGAGTTCGAGCGCAAGCACCGACCAAAGGCTCGTTTTGTGGCGACCACTGAATACTATGAAAGTATCAATGCGAGCGTTGCCTTCACAGCAGACATCATCGAGGACACCCTCGGCGCCGTCGTCGCCTCTCATGGCTTGCGGCAGGCGCGAATCGCAGAAACCGAGAAATATGCCCACGTCACCTTTTTCTTTAGCGGTGGGCGCGAAGCTACGTTCGAAGGTGAAGAGCGACTGCTCATTCCCTCTCCAGATGTTGCCACTTACGATTTAAAGCCTGAGATGTCTGCGCTTGAAGTGACCGACGCCATCATTAAGAGTATCGAAAATCGTTCGCATGAACTCATTGTTGTCAACTTCGCTAACGGAGACATGGTTGGCCACACGGGTAATTTGGAGGCGGCGGTGAAAGCCGTAGAAACCCTGGATGCCTGTGTCGCTCGCGTAGAAGAAGCCGTGTTAGCAGCCGACGGTCAGGCCTTGGTAACAGCCGATCATGGCAACTGCGAACAAATGCACGATCACGGCACGGAACAGCCTCACACACAGCACACAACGCAACCCGTGCCATTGTTTTATATTGGAAAGCGGGGTCGAGAATTCCGAGAAGCACCGGGAGTGCTGGCCGACATCGCGCCCACTATTTTAGACCTCATGGCTATTACAAAACCAAGTGCGATGACCGGCGAGTCACTGCTCTCTAGCTAGTCGCTCAAAATGACTTTTTTACGGCTTTGGATTCATGCTCTGGCAGCGGTGAGTGCCAGCATGCTCTTTAGCTCCTATCCGGCCCTTGGAGACATCACCGAGCTCACAAGTGAGACTGAAACGCGTGCCGCCATCAAAGCGATCAACGACGAAATTGCGACGCTTGAACAGCTAATTACCTCACAATCAAAGGAGCGAAATGATATCCAGTCACGGCTGCGTGACACAGATGTCGCAGTTGGTCGTGCCAACGAAGCTTTACTAAAGATACGGGCCAGCCTTGATCAGCGCCAGCGAGTCATCAATGAACTTGAATCTGATGGGCTGCGATTGGAACGAGGGATAAATGATCTACAAGCAACTTTGGAGACAAGCATTGGTGTCTTTTCAGTATTGAAACTGGGTGGCGATCTTAAAATCCTATTTGGTGATATCGCACCACAGGAAACTGAGCGGAATCATGCATATTTCAACCTACTACTCAATCAACAGCTCGATACGATCGATGAATTTAAGTTGGCGGTCCTCGAGCTCGATGCCAACCGGCTTCAACTCGCGGCCGCACAGGAAGAGCAAGAAAAAGACCGCACATCCTTAACCAAAACCCGAGCAAATTTAGTAGATCAGCGTTTAGAGCAGAAAGCGCTCGTCGATCAGTTATCAGCTTCGCTTGCCCGCGATGGTAAACAAGTAGCCGCTCTTCGGGCCGATGCAAATCGACTCAACACGCTGCTTGTGGAGCTTCTGGAGCGTTTGGCGAGTCTGTCGCTTGACGGGGAATATGATGATTTTGTTGCGCTCAAAGGTAAACTGCGAGCACCGCTTGATGGCGCGAGCAAGACTCGTTTCGGGCAGAAGCGAAAACGCGGTGACCTTAGATGGCAAGGCTGGCTGATACCAGCTGATCGAGGATCTTCGGTACGCTCAGTTCATTACGGGCGCGTCATTTACGCAGACTGGCTACGAGGACAGGGTTTGCTTACCATCATTGACCACGGTGATGGCTGGATGAGCCTTTACGGACACAACGAAAGCCTACTTAAAGAGACGGGTGAGTGGGTTGCCCCGGGAGAGGTCATAGCTCGCGTGGGCGCTAGTGGCGGGGCAGCTGAGCCAGCCTTGTACTTTGAGATACGCGCAGATGGCACCCCTGTCAATCCGGCCAATTGGATTAGGTAGCAGATACACATGACACATCACCGTTTTAAGTCTAGGGAACGTCGTTCAGGCGGCAGAGCCACACACTTGTTCGCAATATTATTTGCACTCGGCTCGTCATACGTCGCCATCGCACAAACGAATGAGCCGACTCAAGACAAACCGCCGACCATAAGCACCTCATTTGAGGAGCTTCAACTATTTGCAGATACTTTCGATGCAATCCGACGCGGCTACGTCGAGGATGTCACCGATGCAGAGCTCTTTGAAATGGCTGTGAAGGGTATGCTAACGAACCTTGATCCCCACTCCGCCTACCTCACCGAGGATGACTACGAAAACCTTCAGGAATCAACAGAAGGGCAGTTCACCGGTCTAGGCATCGAAATCGGCTACCGCGGTGGCTTCATTGCCATTGTCACACCTATTGATGGCTCACCCGCGATCGAGGCTGGATTGAGGGCTGGTGATGTAATCCTCAAAATTGACGGCACGTCGACACAGGGCATGTCGACGAGTGAGTCCTCTACTTACATGCGAGGTGCGGAGGGCACCACAGTTGTACTCGAAATCGGCAGGGCCGGGGAAAGTCGGCCCTTTGATGTGATTGTCACCCGCGGCATCATCGACGTACCTAGCGTGCGATCGCGCGAACTTGAGGATGGCTATTGGCTGATTCGTGTATCTCGCTTCCAAAGAGACTCGGGGCGCGAGGTCACACGTGCGATAGAATCAGCGCTCGAAAAAGGGGAAGTCAAAGGTGTCGTTCTGGACGTTCGCAATAACCCCGGCGGTGTCATGAATGCCAGTGTCGAAATGGCCAGTAACTTCCTTGACGGTGGTTTGGTTGTCTACACCAAAGGGCGTCACCCCGACTCTATGAACACATACAACGCTGAATCGGGAGAATTGCTACCGGGCGTGCCCGTGGTGGTTTTGGTGAATAGTGGTTCAGCGAGTGCCTCTGAGATTATTGCGGGCGCGCTTCAGGACCGCGGCCGAGCGGTCATTATGGGCACTCAAAGTTTTGGTAAAGGCTCCGTTCAAACCGTTCTTCCAGTCTCTGACACCAAAGCACTCAAATTAACAACGTCGCTATATTACACACCCAATGGGCGATCTATTCAGGCTGAAGGGATTGTACCGGATGTGGTGGTTGAACGAGCGCAGTTAACCAGTCTTGAGCAGGGCAACCGACTTCGAGAAGCTGACTTAAATCGAAGTATTGAGAACACTGGATCAAACGTTGAAACAGAGACTGAGGCCATCGCGACACTGCGCGTAGACGACAATCAAGTCTATGAGGCCTTTACCTTGCTAAAAGGTATCAACGTGTATCAAAGCTTGGGGGCAACACCGTCCAACATTGTTGGTACAGACTCTAAAAAAGGGTTCTAGAATGCCAAATAAGTGAGCACTTACTATTCTCTAATAGGAATTTTTGAGTGGGCTAGATACGCTTTTGCTTCCGCCACCGTGTAGGTGCCAAAGTGAAAAATGCTCGCCGCCAGAACCGCATCGGCCCCACCTTCTGTCAACCCCGCCCTGAGATGATCTAGCGTTCCAACACCGCCTGAAGCAATGACGGGGATGTCCACCGTATCGGAGATGGCTCTTGTAATCAGCAAATCATAGCCACCCTTAGTTCCATCACGATCCATGCTGGTGAGCAGAATTTCCCCAGCACCAAGGTGAGCCATTCTTTGGGCCCACTCGATGGCTTCTATTCCCGTTGCGTTGCGACCTCCGTGACTGAACAATTCGTAGCGTCCAGAGCCGTCGTGGAGTGCTTTTACATCCATGGCGACCACAATGCACTGGGAACCAAATCGCTCAGCGGACTCGCGAACAAGATCAGGATTGAAAATAGCTGCCGTGTTAATAGTGACCTTATCTGCGCCGGCATTCAGCAAACGACGAATATCAGTAACAGTTCGAACACCACCGCCAACTGTAAGTGGAATGAACACCTGAGACGCTATCTGCTCAACGGTTTTATAAGTGATATCGCGCTGCTCATGACTGGCTGTAATATCGAGGAGGGTGATTTCATCTGCACCGGCGTTGTTGTAACGGCGAGCGATCTCAATAGGATCGCCTGCGTCGCGAATGCCCACGAAGTTCATGCCTTTGACAACACGCCCGTGATCAACGTCGAGACAGGGAATAATGCGCTTCGCCAGGCTCACTGCATTGCACTCACTTGATCTGCCAAGGCCTGCGCTTCTGCAACATCTAATGTCCCCTCATAGGCAGCGCGACCCGTGATAGCACCAATAATACCGTTATGCGCCACCTCAGAAAGCATACGAATATCCTCGATATTGGTCACACCGCCAGAGGCAATCACGGGTAAGGCGCCCTCTTTGGCGAGGTTAACCGTTGCACTGACGTTGACGCCCTGCATCATCCCGTCTCGCTCAATGTCTGTGTACACAATCGCCTCAACGCCGGCATCGCGAAAATCACGCGCCAGGTCTACGGCAAGCACGGTACTTGTCTCAGCCCAGCCATCAGTTGCAACAAATCCGGCCTTAGCATCAATACCTACTATGATATGCCCTGGAAACCGCTCACAGGCTTCACGAACAAATTCAGGATTCTTGACAGCGGCTGTTCCAATAATGACGTAACGCACGCCGGCAGTGAGGTAGCTTTCAATTGTCGCGCAATCGCGGATACCACCGCCAATTTGGACAGGTAAGCTGGGAAGCGCCCGGGTAATCGCCCTCACCGCTTCAGCATTCTTGGGCTTGCCCGCAAACGCTCCATTGAGATCAACCATGTGCAGCCTGCGCGCGGTCGCTTCTGCCCAACGCTCTGCCGTAGCGACTGGATCGTCAGAGAAGACCGTGCTGTCTTCCATATCGCCCTGCCGCAAGCGAACACATTGGCCGTCTTTCAGGTCGATTGCCGGTATGACTAGCATGTGCCGTCCCATGTCAAAAAATTTGCGAGCAACTTTAAGCCGTTATCGTGGCTTTTCTCAGGGTGAAACTGAGTCGCAAAGACATTGCCTTTTCCGACAGCTGCACTGCCCTTGACGCCGTAATCGAATGACCCCATCACGCAATCAGATCCCACCGCAGGCAAAAAGAAGCTGTGAACAAAATAAAAATACGCGTTGTCCTCGATTCCGTCCCAAAGTGGATGTTCCAGACCTTGCGACACCTGATTCCAACCCATATGAGGAACCTTCAGCTTCGTGCCATCGTCGTCACTGTGATTCCTTGGAAACCGGGTGACTGTTCCGTCAAAGAATCCCAAGCAATCAACACCGCCATTCTCTTCAGATCGCGTCATGAGCGACTGCATGCCAACGCAGATCCCAAATACGGGTGTTCCACGGTTGACGGCTAGACGAAGCGTTTTATCGCAATCCAGTCTGCGAAGCTCGGCCAGACAGTCGCGAATAGCACCAACGCCTGGAAACACGATTCGATCTGCCGCCAGAACTGCCTCGGCATCTGCCGTGACCAAAACATCGCTCGCACCCGCCTCTCGCAGTGCGCTTTCAACGGAATGAAGATTGCCCATGCCATAATCGAGAACGGCAACCCTTTGCGTCATGGATTTACAGAACGCCTTTGGTTGATGGCATTGCCGAAGGCGCGCGCTCATCTACAGAGACCGCCATACGCAGCGCTCTACCCAATGCCTTAAATACGGTCTCGGCTTGGTGGTGACTGTTCTCACCCTTGAGGTTGTCGATGTGCAAGGTCAGGCGCGCGTGATTGACCAACCCGTGAAAAAATTCTGCGAAAAGATCAACATCAAAATCGCCCACTGAGGTGCGGGTAAAGGGCACATCGTAATGAAGACTGGGACGGCCCGAAAAATCGATAACAACGCGAGACAATGCTTCATCCAGCGGCACATAAGCATGCCCATACCGGAGGATACCGCGACGATCACCCACGGCTTTTGCTAGCGCCTCACCAAGCGTAATACCGATGTCCTCTACCGTGTGATGAGCATCGATGTGCAAATCTCCATTGGCCTTGATGTTAAGGTCAACCATCCCATGACGGGCTATCTGATCAAGCATGTGCTCGAGGAAGGGTAAGCCTGTGTCAAACTCGGCTTTCCCTGTTCCATCTAGGCAGACCGATACCGTGATTTGAGTCTCAAGTGTATGTCGTGAGACCGTGGCTTCACGCACGGGCGTTTGAGCGTTGTCCATCTGTTTTTCCTAAACTTGGGTCGGCTTTTGCGCCGAGACGGTACACTAGGCGGCGGATTGTATAGCAAAGCGCTTAACAGCTCATCTTATGACGCAGCAGCCCTCATTTTCAGAGAGACTTTTGTCCTGGTTTGACGAGTATGGTCGAACTTCTCTCCCCTGGCAGCGGGACAAAACGCCCTACCGCGTCTGGGTCTCTGAGATCATGCTGCAACAGACCCAGGTCTCGACCGTAATTCCGTACTACACCCGATTCATGTCGGTCTATCCGTCCGTAAAAGACCTGGCAGAAGCGCGGCTAGATGATGTCCTAAGTCTATGGACCGGACTCGGTTACTACGCTCGCGCACGTAACATGCACCGCGCCGCACAAATCGTGGTTAACGACCTTGACGGGGAATTACCCAAGTCCGTAGAAGCACTAGAGACATTACCGGGCATTGGCCGATCGACGGCAGGCGCTATTGTAACGCTCGGACACGGCGGTTGGGCGCCGATATTGGATGGCAACGTTAAGCGCGTATTGGCTCGCTTTCATGCAATTGAAGGCTGGCCTGGTAAAGCGGACGTACTGGCAACACTGTGGGAAGCCTCGGAGGCACACACACCAATGACACGCACTGGCGACTACACGCAAGGCATCATGGACTTGGGAGCAACGCTCTGCACCAAATCAAACCCCGGCTGCCTCTACTGCCCCATGTCCATTGACTGCAAAGCGCGCATTGGAAATCGTCCAGCCGACTTTCCGGGTAAGAAGCCCAAAAAAGCCCTCCCAGTCCGGGCGACTGTATTTCTGCAATGCATGGACGCTGAGGGCCGCGTTCTGTTAGAGCGACGACCTCCAACCGGTATTTGGGGTGGGCTGTGGTCCTTTCCTCAAATAGAAGAGACAGCAGCGTTAGCTGACTGGCTATCAGATAACGGATTAACGGCGACCAAAAATGCGACGGTACAATCCCGTCACAGTCACACGTTCAGTCACTTCAAGCTCGACATAACGCAGATCATGTGCCCAATAGCGGCCACATCGTCCAGAATAGGTGACCGAGGTAATCGTCGCTGGTTTACAATAGTTGAGGCGTTGGCACTCGGGCTGCCCGCGCCAGTACTCAAAATACTCAATACACTCACTGCTAAAGACTGACGAGATAGCTTATGCGAACCGTTCATTGCCGCCGCTACCAAGAAGATTTAGAAGGACTGGACAGGCCGCCCCTCCCCGGAGCGAAAGGCCAAGATATTTACGAGTCCGTATCGAAAAAGGCGTGGGGTGATTGGCAAGCGCTACAAACCATGTTGATTAACGAAAAGCACCTCAACATGATGGATCTAGATGCAAGAAGGTATCTTTCTGAGCAGATGGATCTTTTTTTGAGTGGCGGAGAGCACGATCACGCTGAGGGTTATGTACCCCCATCACAAACTAGTGAATAAGGTCGGTTACCGAGATTTAAACGATGCGAAAAATTTTACCCTGGCTGATCACATTGGTTGGATGCATTTTGGTAACCGGTGCACTTGCGGCAGTGAAGTACCAGCAAATTACGGCTGCGATTGCCTTTGGAGCGTCCTTCCCGGAAACCTATGAAGTCGTCAGCGCACGTAAGGTAAGTGCAATGACCCATACCCCGGTGCGCCGTCTAGGCGGAACCATCAGAAGACCTGAGTTCGTGGAAATCAGCTCTGAAGTTGGCGGGCGCATTGTGAACCTTCCGTATTCTGCGGGCGCCATTGTTGGGAAAGGCGATGCCATCCTAAAGCTCTTCTCAGCTGACCTGGTAGCACAAAAAGAAGCACTAAAAGCAGACCGCAATCTGGTGATCACTCAGTTAGGCCGAAGTCGCGCTCTCAAAGAGCAGGCACTGATCGCTCAGGGTGATATCGATGTGC
>Ga0160423_10002157_pt1 | contig 16495 bp, 11 predicted proteins | sample CRUFie14St8metaG_FD_108191 | JGI IMG/M metagenome (GOLD analysis project Ga0160423, IMG submission 108191) | Marine microbial communities from the Costa Rica Dome - CRUD Field 142mm St8 metaG | ecosystem: Environmental > Aquatic > Marine > Oceanic > Photic zone | place: Costa Rica: the Eastern... | reverse complement strand
CGCCTCGTCCTCCATGCCGGACGCATGCTTACCTTGGCTTGAACCCTCTAAGGTCGCCTTCGCTCTCTGTGTCTCGTCTCTCACTCTCTCCTTCCAGAGCGCTCTCACTCTCCTGCCAGTGGGTGGTCGATGGGTACGAAGTAGATTTCCCGTGTCGAGGGAGACAAAGACAGGATCCGCGATCGGGAAGTAGAAAAGACGTACTGCCGCCGCCGCCGATCCCCCCCCCCGGCCCCCCCCCAGGAAAAGTTGTTGTCGGAAATGTTGGAAATCGCGGGGGTGGCGATCGTGGAGAACAAAACGAGCGTGGCGACTCAGACAGGTGGGGGAAGGAGGTCGAAGGTCGCGCGGGTTAGTAGGACGTGATGATGATGGGACGGTATGTGAGCCACAGGACGGGGTTCCGGACAATGGAGGCCATGGCGTTCGCGGCGGCCGCGTCGCGGGCGGAGCCTGCCGCGCTGTCCAGGGGCCTCGCCACGGGCGCTCGCGCTCTCGCAGACCAGCTGCTGGAGGAACTGCAGTCCAGGAAGCGCGTGGCGGGGGGTGGGAAGATCGCGGGTCTTGTGGACGCTTGCGAGACGAGAGATGATCTCGAGAAGGCGGTCGAGGTGCTGCGGCTGTCTCGAGGCCTGCTCAACAACAGGAAGCAGCTCTGCGCATTCAGCACCAACGTCACCAGGGCTCTGGTGGAGTCTTCGGCCAAGGCCGGTGCGGCGGACCTCTTGTTGGACTTGGTGCGGGACAGGAACCTTCTCGGATTGCCCTTCTCGAAAGCGAGGCTGGGTAGGGTGCTGAGGGGCGCTCTGACGGACCATGACCCAGTCTCGTTCTTGGACGACGACCGAAAGCTGTGGGAGATGTACGACTCCTTCGTGAGTCAAGTGAAGGAGGAGAGCGGAACGGTGTCGCGCAACCTCCTCAGGCACCTGCTCAGGCACCTGGTGAGGCACGGGAAGGCCGAGGTGGCGGCGGAGATGGCGAAGGACGCGTCTGAGAGGCTGGGCCTCCAAGAGGCCGAGACCGTTGGGGTGGTGGAGCGGTTTGCTAGAGATATGGCTGCAGGGGAGCCGGAGGAGCCGGAGGAGGGCGAGGGAGAGGTGGAGGAGAAGGACCCCGAGGACGGGGAGGGAAAGCAGAAGGAGTGATCACGACATTTCTTTTGGGCCCGAGAAGGGGAGAAAGGGGTTTCAGCTTGCCAACAAGTTACAACTCATTCTCTCTCTCTCTCTCTCTCTCTCAATCCGTGTCTCTCCCTGCGTCGCGGGGAATCCAAACCCTGCTCTCGGAGGTTCTCGTGGTCGCCTCAGAGCTTTCGAACGGTGATGGGCCAATCTGGAAACTTTGCGTGCCAGTATGCGATTCCGTAGCTATTTTTTTTTTCATGTGAGCGTGTGGGAGGTTGGTGGGGAGGTGAGAGGGGGGTCGGTCAGGTCCGTTTGAGCGAAGGGAAGGGACGGTGCTGCCGGGGACTCTTTGGCACTCACTGCTCGAGAGTTCTCTTCGGGTCGTCCAACTTCTTTCCGGCGTACGCGAGCTTCTGCATTCCTGGGATGATGCCGCCCTTCTCCTGCGGTGGGGCGGGTGATGAATGATGTAACGATAGGTCGAAGGAGAACCACGACGAGGGCGAAAGTCAGTTCCCGCTCCCGCTTCGGTCCCCAGTCTCTCGGTCCTACCTTAATCACGAGTCTTAAGTCCTCGACGGTCATCTTCGGGGACACATCGATGGCGAAAGGACCGCCAGAGTGCCTGCCGTTCTGGTCTCTCTTGCTCCCGTACTCGTCGCTCGAGTGCTGAAGCGGTCGCGTGTTTCAGGCGCGGGAGGAAGACGGCGAGGTCAGGGCGTTGATGTCGTCGTCGTCGTCGCCGTCGACATCGTCAGGAAGGTCGAGGCGGGAGGGAGGAAGACAGAGGACTCACCAGCTCGCTCTGCACCGTGATCTTGATGGTGGGCATCCCCTCGTAGCGGAATCCGCGAGGGACGTACCCGTGGGGCACACCGGATTCGTAGGCCTTCCTCCTGTCCTCCGCCTCCTGCTCCTCCGAGGGCTGGTACAGGGGCTTCCAGTCCGAGAGCTGGCCACCGTCGGGCTGCACGACCGGCTGGTACCTCTCGTCGTCGTTGTAGAACGGGTAGTTGTTCGGCGGGATCGCCATGTACCCCGTGCGCCCGGTGCCTGTGAGGGAGGCGAGGGGGAGGGGAGGGGCGCGTCAGCGGCCGTCGGAAAAAGGGAGAGGTAATGAGATAGCCGAGCTCTTGCCTGGAGTCGGGTTGTACTTGGTGACGGCGTCGCCCTTGGTGTGCGCCAGCTCGTCGTAGTCCGCCCGCAGGGACGAGATCTCCTCCTGCTTCCACGTCGTCGCCATCGTCTCTTCTCTCTCTCTCTCGCTCTCCTTGTTTGCCACGCGCCGCTCTCTCGCGCCGCTCTCTCTCTTTATTTTGTTGGGGGGGAGGGGGGGTAACGCTTCCAAACTCAAATCCGAACGAAAAGGGACTTTTCCGAAAGTGGAATCCTCTCGCCCAGCACGGGGAATCCACTCGCGGACCCGACCGACCGACCAACTTTCCCGAAACTCGACAATGTAACGGACGATTTCGGTAACGTCCCCCACCGAATGAAGCAGGATGAATGAGACAAGAGCGAAAAACCATCGGAAACGCCGCGGCGGAGACCAAGGGTCGACACGCCCGGTGGAGACAAGCTGCGCTGGGCGGCCGAGATCCGATCGTCCCAAAGATCCATGGAGGCAGGAGCGAGGGAGCGAGGCGTGAGGGTCCATACACGAGGGTCCACACGATCTCGCGAGGCCAACCCCGTGCAATTCTGATCGGGGTGAGGGAGTGATGGAGCCTGAGACGACGACGACGCGCGCGCCCGAGGAGGGCGAGGCGACGCAGAAGATCCTGCGGATGATCAGCGATGACGCGGTGGCCGAGGGCCTGCAGACGTCCGAGCTCGTGCAGAAAGTCAGGGAGTCCATCACGGAGATCAGCGCCAACAGGTACGTACGTGCGCTCGTCGGAGAAGAGGCGCGCGCGCGCGCCCCCGAGCGACCGAGCCTGACCCGACGCCGACTGATCGCCGCCCACCTTCTCCGATGCAGGAAGCCCCGGAAGCGGGCAAGGCTCCGGGAGAGCGTGGACTGGACCGCCGAGGGGGAGCTCGGAGCCGAGGCGCTGGCGGATCCGGACGCCACTGCGGCCGCCCTGACCGAACACCACGGGACCCTCGACGATCTGGAGGTCTCCCAGGCCGATAGGGAGGGCCTGCTCCGGCTGGCCACCGATCTCGCGGGCTCGGGCTCCTTCGCCGCGGCAGACGGGCGGGACGGCGGCGACCTGGGCGCCTTTGCGCTCAACGCCGTCGTTGTCCTGGCGAAAGCAGCGCTAAGAAAGGACGGGGAGAAGCACAACACGAGGGCGCTGCAAAAGACGCTGGAGACGATGCACACGCAGTACACCTCGCTGGCGAACGAGACCTGCTGCCTCCAGGTGAGCCCCAAGCGAGATTTCGCCTCTCTTGCCTGCCTGCCGCCCCTGGCCTCCCCGTTCTCCGCCACATGTGGGGCCCCGCCACCTGCCACCCAGCACCGATCGCTGTGGCCTCTGACCAGACCTCGGCCTCTCCCTTGCCTCGCACATCGCCTCGCACCGCGCACAGACCAGGCTTAAGAGGGAGAAGGACGCGTGCGTCGTGCTGGAGAGAGACGTAGACAGGATCAGGGGAGATGTCGACGACCTGAGGCGGGAGAACGACGACCTGAAGCGGCGGCTGAGGGACGCGGAGGGCGAGCTCAGGTGCGGCATCTGCTACGAGGCCAGGAAGAACTGCGTGCTCTTACCTTGCCTGCACCACCTGTTCTGCGCCGAGTGTCTGAACACTCACTTTAGCACGAGTCAAGCCAGGACCTGCCCGGTGTGCAGGAAGGGAGTCTCCGGCGTCCTCGTCCTGCAGCTGGAGTGACGGCGCGCCCTCGAAAACGAACGAGAAGAGTCTGCGGACGCCTTGTCCAAGGCCGCTTCTGGCTTTTCTCTTGGTTGGCGCGAGGCGGGGTGCTGGAAAGGCTTTAGCTAAAGACTGCCGTAAACGTTCACCCTTACAGCATTTACATACGCGAAGGGGAGCCTTCGAGGCCGGCCGGCCCTGGCAGCCCGGCGGGGGAGATAATTATATACTCCTTTTCCTTTTCCCCCCGCCGGACCGCACCCTCCTCGCCGGTTCTCTCCCTTGCCCCCCTTCTCGTATCCTCCCCGAGGCCGGGGAGGGCGCGCCAGCTCGGGCTAGCCAGCTCTCTCGCTCGCCAGCCCTCGCCGCGCGCCCCCCACCGGAGAGCCCGCTCGAGCGCGCTTAGGCGCTCGCCTTCCTGATCGCAAGAAGCTTCGCTTTCTTGGCCTCCCAGAAGGACTTGGCTCCCTCCTGCCTCGCGGCCTCCAACTCCTCGATGGCCTCGCCGTACTTCCAGCCGACGGCGGTGGACAGGTCTCCGAGCACGACGTACTTGTGTCCGTGCTGCAGCCTGAGCGCCTTGAGGGCGGCTGGCACAGTCACACGCTTCACCTTGTCGTAAGGTGCAGGAACGCCCTCGAAAGTCTGAAGCCTCTCCAAAGCGAGGGCTCCGCGGTGGGTCTTGTGAGGAACCATGCCCCTAATCGTCCTCCACAGGATCTTCGCTGGAGCCTTGTAGTGGTAAGGTCCCTTCCTTGGGGCGGTCAAGTGACGCTTCCTTCTGAACCTCTCGTACTTCATCTTTTGCCTAACGAAGCCACCGGAGACGCAAATCTTCTCGCACCTCACGGCGACCACCTTCTGGCCGTTCAGCAGCTGCTTGGCGATGACGCTCGCCAAGCGGCCGAGCATGTGCCCGGCGCAATCGATCGTAACTACCTCTGGCGCCATTGTCTCTCCACTTCTTTCTCAGCTTCGTGAAGCCTGCTTCCGCCCGCACCGCCGGGAGGTGCTCCTAAACAACAAGCCCCTTTTTTTTGTTGTTTGCGGATCGATCTTGGCGGCGGCGGGGGAACGGAGTGTACAAATCGCGTGTTGCGGGCGCGACCCCCCGACATTTTCGGGCGAGGCGGCTCCGCGTCGTGGTGTTCGGCCAGAGACTTCAAAGAAAATAGGACTGGAGAGCTAAGTCGCTTTGTTGCCGAAACCTGATTTGTGACGTCTTGGGGAGAAAGAGAGGGCGCGAGAACTTTTCCGAAACGAGGCTCAACAAGGCAAAACTACTTTGGGGGCAAGGTCTCGCGCGACTTTTCCGAATGTGAAATCTCCCCCAGGCCAAGGGCGGCCGGGGCCCCCTCGCGGCGAAAACACTGAAGAGCAGGCCCCAGAGCTCCGGGTGGTGAGACCGCCGCATCGAGGTGCTGCTGCTGCGCGCGAGGGAGGCGAGGTAGCCTAGCTTCGACCCCGACCCACCGACCCACTTGCGCGCGCGCGTTATTCCGCGGCGCGAGCCTTCGGCTGCTGTGGTGTCACAGGAGACACAGAAGGTTTAGCTAGGTAGAGCAAGGATGACGGGCGGAAGCGGCGATGGGGCGGAGCAGTGGGACATCACGTCCAAGATCGCGGGCAACCTGGACCGGCATTTGGTCTTTCCGCTTCTTGAGTTCTTGCAGACGAGGGGCATCTACCCCGAGGAGGACATCATGAACAGCAAGATCGAGTTGCTGAAGCACACGAATATGGTGGACTTTGCGATGGATATCTACAGGCAGATCAACGGCACGGAGGACGTGCCGAACGAGATGACCGAGAGGCGCAAGGTCGTGATCGGGAACCTGCGGGAGCTCCAGGCCACCGCGGCTCCTATCGTGGACTTCTTGCTCGACGAGAACAAGGTCAAGGACCTGCGCAACGACAAGGCCTACAACATCAAGATGCTCCAGGACCAGTACAACATCTCTCAGGACGACACCGAGGTGCTCTTCAAGTTCGCCAAGTTCCAGTTTGAGTGCGGAAACTACTCCGCTTGTGCCGACTTTCTCGTGCAGTACAGGGGGCTTTGCACGAAGCTGGAGACGAGCTTCAGCGCGCTGTGGGGAAAATTTGCGTCGGAAATATTGCTGCAAAACTGGAACGAGGCCCTCGAGGACCTGAACAAGCTCCAAGAGTACATCGACTCAAAGCCCTTCTCCTCTGCCCTTGCCCAGCTCCAGCAGCGGATCTGGCTCATCCACTGGTCCCTCTTCGTGTTCTTTAACCACGAGAACGGCATGAACTTCCTCGTCGACATGCTCGTCCAGGACAGGTACATCAACGCCATCCAGACGGGGGCGCCTCACATGCTGAGGTACCTTGCGGCGGCAATCATTATCAACAAGAAGAGGAGGAACCTGCTCAAGGAGCTCATCAAGCTGGTGAAGAGCGAGAGATATGTGTACTCCGACCCTGTCACCGAGTTCATCGTGTGCCTCTTCGTGGACTATGACTTCGAGGGCGCCCAGAAGAAGCTCAAGGAGTGCGAGACCGTCTTGGCCAACGACTACTTTCTCACCGCCTGCGTGGATGACTTTGTCGAGAACGCCAGGCTCTTCATCTTCGAGACCTACTGCAGGATTCACGAGACCATTGACATGAAGATGCTCGCCAACAAGCTGAACATGGACCAGGAGAGCGCCGAGAAGTGGATCGCCAACCTGATCAGGAACGCAAGGCTCAACGCCAAGATCGACTCGCAGCAGGGGACCGTTGTCATGGGATCGCAGCAGCCCGGGGTCTACGAGCAGATCGTGGAGAAGACGAAGAGCCTCACGGCGAGGACGTACCACCTGTCGAACGCCGTGATCGGGAGCGGCAAGATCAACGCCTGAGGGAGGCGGCCTCGCGCGGCTCGCACTGTATAACCAAAGCGGAAAGAAAAGAGTATACACTGTAATTAACAACACATCCAAACCAACCCAACGAGGTTTAATTTCCACCTCTGGCCGACTCGGTCACCTGCGGTCCTGGATGGACGGCATGATCTCCGAGTTGAGCAGGGTCTTCCACCGGTCCACGAGACCGCTCTCGAACTCCTTCTTCTTCTTGGCCCTCCTCCTCTTCTTCTTCTTCTTGTTCGTCTTTTTCTTCTCCTGCATGTCGATCATCAGCTTCTTCGGGAAGGTGTGCGTGAAGTTCGTCTCCGAAACGGCCTCCCTGATCTCCGTCCAGTACATCGACTCTGGCTTCTCCTCCAAGTCCGCCGACAGGAACGAGTCCGCGAGCTTCTTCGCGCCCTGAGGAATGATCACGGCCTTCTTCAGGTGGTCCAGGTCCGTCTCCTGGTACTTGAGGTAGGTCGTCTGCAGCGCAGAAGCGAAGTTCAACCCGAGTGGGTCGTCCTCCGGGTTGTTCGAGGCGGCTGGGTTCACGTTGAAGAACGAGCCACGCCTGGCCTGCCTCGCCAGTGAGACATCCGGGAGGGTGAAGATGCTCCGCCTGCGGCCGGCTCTGCGGTTCACGGTCTGCCTCTTGGGCTGGACAACGTCCTCCTTCCTACGCTGCAGGTTCTTGAGCTCCTGCCGCTTCCTGTGCAGGTCGTTCGCCACCTTACTGTTGGAGGTGAACATGCGGACCTTGTCTGAGCTCAGGGGAGGCAGCCTCTCGATCTGGCTCATCAGGGCGCGAGACCGCTCCTCCACGGTCACGGGGTCCTCCTCCTCGTCGCTCAGCTCGTGCACGATCTCCTTGTCCTTCGAGAAGACCTCCTTCTCAAAGTCCGCGATCCTGGTGGGCTGCGTGACGCAGAGGAACCTGCCAAAGGCCACCAGCATGTCGTACTTCTCGTTGATGAACGCAATCTGGGTGGGAGCCATACGGAAGGGGATCTCCACCAGCTGCTGCAGGTGCTTTCCCCTCAAAACTTTCCAGATGATCACAGAAAAGTCCTCACTGGACGAGGCATAGATCGAGGAGGACTGGTGGACGCAGATACTGGTGAGTGCCCTCTTGTGCAGGGCGCACGCAATCGCTGGGTCGCTGCTCAGCATTCCCGTCATCACATCCCTCCTGCCGCCAAGCCTTGACAGGTGAAGGCGCCAGAACTCGACATTCCCGTCCTGCAGACCTACCGCGACCTCCACAGGGTCCCTCCTGCTCTGCTTTGCGGCAAAGCTGTTGAGGGTGAAGCAGGTGAGCGCGGCGGAGGAGATGCTCCTCAGCGCCGTGACCAGCAGGAGCCCGCTCTTCTGGGCCTGGGTTGAGATTCCAGAGATTCCCGCCGCCCTGGACTGGGCGGCCTTGTCGTGCAGGTGCCAGATCTTGATGACCCCCTCCATCCCAGCGCTGATGATGAACTGCCTTCCGGAGATCACGTGCTCCAAGAACATCACCCTCTTGGCGTGCGCCTTGTGTACCTCGGGCTTGAACTGGGACATGGGGAGCTGGTGAAGGATGATGGTCCCCTCCTCGGTCCCCAAGATGATGACCTGTTTCTGAAAATTCTTCTTCCACTTGTTGGCCGCCATCAGCCCCTTCAGCCCCCCGCCAATGGACACGTTGTGGGTGTTGAAGCTCTTGGTCTTCTGCAGCCTCCGTGCATTTCCCCTAACGATGAACTCCATCGCGGTGATCGCACTCGAGTCGTTCTCGTTGGACTCGATGAACTGGATGGTCTGGCCGTTCCCAACGTCCACGATGCTTGTATGGCCGCTGCTCCAGCCTACAATGATCCTCCCGGTGGACTTGTGGCAGATCAACGTCGAAATTTCCGCAAGGTGGCCCTTGGTGTTCGTCCCGTCCCCCTTGGTAACGTCCGCGCCCACCAGTGGTGCCTTTGGCGCCAGGAGCTTGCTGTCGTGCCCGACCGCCGTGTACATCATATGAATTGTGGACCCCTTGCACAGCACGGAGACGGGCACCCCGCCCTTCTTCTGCTTGCCCTTGTACAGCGACTTTCGAAGCTCGTCCTCCTGCAGAATCTGGAACCGGATCACAGGGTGGGAGCAGCTCGACAAGAAGCGAGTTGAGGTGTGGTACTCCACGAGGGCGACGTTCTGCCCAAAGGCGATAAAGAGCGGGAGGCCACCAGACGCCCCCTGGGCGATCTGCGAGACCATAGCCATCCCCTTGCTCAGCACGTTTAGGGGCTCCGTGTCACTCACCACGAACCGGGACCCGCCCTTCCCCTCCGCCGGGGGCACGGACGAGATGTCGTCCCGGTCCTGGATGATCTCGTCGTAATCGCTGTTCCCACCGGAGAACTGAGGCAGCTGCAGCGAGTCCCACTCCTCGAAGTCGGAGAGGTGCCAGCGCTTGAGACACCCGTGGTTGTCCACCGAGAACAGCGAGGAGGTCTCCTCATGGATGCAGATGGACTTGACAGGGGCGTTGTGGCCCAGAAGGGTCTCTACCAGCCTCAGCTCGGACTCCTTGACGTCCCAAATTTTGATGGTCTTGTCCATCGAGGCGGTGAAGAGGTGCTTGGTGCCCTCCCTGAACGCGATGCACGTGATGGGCATGTCGTGCACGTTCATCAGAACGTACATCAGAAATCCGGTTTCCACGTTCCAAACCTGAATGTTGACCTCCTGCACCGCAAAAATTCTGGCGTGGATCGGGTCGTAGAGCATGTCCCTGAGCCATTCCCCCCCCGTACCGGCGGGAACGTCAAGATCATCGCTCTTCGTGATCTCCACGCTCTTGTACTGCACCTTGCCGCCCTGCTTCCTCACCGTCAGCTCCGTCTTCCAAACTTTGATGACACTCTCGACCCCTGTCGTCAGCACGAGGTTCTGCTTCGGCGCGTGGCACACGCATAGTATGGGCCTCACGTGGGCGTCCACGAATGTCATCTCCTGCAGTATGCGGCTGCCAGAGGCGTAAAAGATCAACAATCTCCTCCTGTTCCTTACCGCGTAGTACACGTCATGGAACCGGTTGTAAAACAGGCTATCCGTCGTCGTGTCCGGCGGAAGCGGCGCGCTGTGCAGGAGCTCCCTCGTCCGCGTCGACCACAGGTATAACTTGTGGTTGTCGCTGCACAGCACCTGCTCCCTGGCGTCGTTGCAGCACAAGCTGACGATGTCAAAGCTGCTTGAGAAGCAGTGCCGGTAAATGAAGTTCGCAGGACACCTAACCTCCGCCCCGAAGGTCGGCTCCTCCTTCTTCTTCTCCTGCACGTCCGGGACCCCGGAGCCCTTGCCGTCTGAGCCGCCTGGAATCCTCCGCCTCGCGCTCTTCTCCTTCTCCAACTTCCTGCTCCTGCGAAGGGAGCTCACCAACTTGACGGGACTGCCCGGAGTCTTGGTCGGACTCCTCGTCGGGCTAGACTGCGCCATGGCGTCGCGACAATCCAGCGCCGGTCCCACCGACCTCGAGCGCAAGCCGTCCCTGTCGTCACCGAGCGCTGTCCAGGCTCAACCTTTGCCCGTCTGTGGACATCCTCCGTTCACTTGCAATGCCAAAGGCCGACGCGTGATGGCTTGCCTCAACTCGTAGGCCACGGCTTTCTTCAGGAGCGCTCCTGGCCCAATTTCCCACGCCAGTTCCACCTTCCTTTCCGCCCGGGCCTGCCACGTTCTCGACACCTCTCCTCTCTCTCTCTCTCTCTCTCTCTTCTCGGTCCTCGGTCTGGCAGTCTTGGTTCTCTTGGAGTCTTTCTCCAAGATGGGATCTTGGAACTTCAACTTTGAACCTTTGAAAACTTTGAAAAGACTGTCCTTCCTCCAGTCAATGAAATCCTAGGGGGGGAGGAGGCCGAGCCCCGCGGTGGAAAAGAGAGGACGATTGAGCACACCAGCGCGGATCTCCAGGCGAGTTGCGGCAAGCCCTACTGGACTCCGATAAGCGACCGGGCGGTTGGTTCAGTCCGGCGTAGCTTTAGGGCTGCCCGTGCTTAGTATTCCTCATAGAACTCGCACTACCCAGCAGGTTGCTCGCCTCGGTTGGCCGGTTTTTGTCGATAATCATCTTCAGCTCGCCCACCTCGAGGCACCTTCTTCCAGGGGAAGGACGTTCCTTTGTTGGGGAGGTTGGCCCGCATACGACGATAATTAGTCGCCGCTATGGCCGAGATGTTTGACCAGGACAGCGTCCTTTATAGCGACTATGACGACTCAGACGACGAGTCGAAGAAGGAGCTGCTGGAGCTGGAACTTCCCATTCCCGTGACCTTTGACAAGATCCACAAGAAGGTGGACAGGGAGCGCGAGGAGTACCTGGCGAACAAGAAGGATGGAAACATAAGGCCGAAAAAGGAGGACGACATCTTGGACAGGGTCTCAGCCCACGTGCTCAACAACCCGCCGTGCAGGAGGCTCGTGAAGGCCGCCTTCGCGGAGGAGAAGGCCCAGGAGCTCTACCCCGCGGAGCGCGACGTGCATGGGCTGGCGCTCTACGGCGGGTACAAGATCAAGACGGATCCCGTCGACTTCAACTACTGCACCCTGAAGATCGACAGCAACAGCTGGCAGCAGGCGAGCGCACCCAAGCTCTACAAGTCGTCCAGGCCTCTGGGCAAGGACGAGGAGAAGGAGGACAAGCCCCTGGAGGTCACCAGCTTCACGCTGCAGCCCGAGAGCGACTTCGCAAAGCCCCTGGCGGAGCTCTCGCAGTCCTTCTCGCAGTACTCGTCCATGCGGTCCACGGTGGAGAGGATTCCCGCTTCCACTTCGGTCTCTCCGCACTGCACCCCGGCCAACGTGGGCCCCGGGAGCTACGACGTGGCCACGTCGATGGTCAAGACCAAGAGGAAGCAGAAGTACGCCAGCAGCATGTTCCGATCGCGGTCCTCCCGGTTTCCGGGCGGGCACCAGGACTCAAGCAGTCTGGGGTACTCCTCCATCGCGGAGGACAGGAGGGCGTGGACCAACAAGGGCTCCAAGTTCGAGGACTCCAAGAGGCAGCTCGTGAGCAGGGAGAAGAAGCTGATCCCCGGTCCTGGGTCGCACATGCTCCTCCGGTGGCCAAAGTCCGACCCAAGGCTGTATTCCTCTCCCGAGAAGGTCTGCGGACACGCGGGGTTCTACTCTAGGGGGGTGAGCGCCGGTCCGACCTCTGGCCTGCACCACGACAACTCGAGCCTGCACGCCAAGACCATGACGATCGAGTGATGTCGCCTGCGCGACATCCCAACCCCCGGGCCTTTCTCGCGTGCCTTGTCTTGTAATGCACCCAATCGAAGAAGGCTCTACCTGCAGAGCAGGCATCCCACTCTGTCATGCTGTCCAGACCCCGATCCTGGACATTTCCCCGCACGAAAATGAAGTGTTTCCTAGGGTTGTATGGGGCGCGGGAATCGCGAAGATTGGGGCGCTTGGGCCCAAGAGGAGCCCTTTGATGCTGACTCTGGAACAAGAACAAGAAGAATTTGCGCCCCTTGTCGGGTCGCAAAAGACGTGGTTTGCACACACACAGTGCGTTTCACTTAGTTTGCCAGAATCATTCAGATTTTTTGCCCAAGCTGCTGCGCTATAGAAATTCGGTGTTGGGCCCGAAAATGCCAGAAAAAAGTGAGAGCTTAGTCGAGTCCTAAAATTTTTTTCTTTTTTTTTTTTTCCTCCATTTTTTTTGGTTGCCCGAGTTGGACCGAGTTGGGTTTCCCTGAAAAGGAGGCGAAACCCGGGCAGAGACGGCGTGGTTGTTGGAGGATCGAATCCGGAGGGGGCGGGCCGAACAGCGGTACGAGGAGAAGTCAGGGTACCAAGCGCCGAGTGCAGGCGGCGGAGAGTCGGGGGCCGCAGGGCGGGGGCCTGGACAAGGGACTCAGTGAGTCTTCAGGTTATACTGGGCTCGCTTGCGACCCGCAAAGCCGGCCAGCCGCTCGCACACAAGCGCTGCGCGGGGCTTGACGGAGGCTGCCGGGGTTTCACCTGGCCTTCCGCGCGAAAAGAAGCGAAACCCAGGGGTTTGCTGGTTCGACGCAAGTGGCCTCGCCTCGACAGGTAACTTGACCTATACCGGGCGCGCTCGACCCAGGTCGGTACTTGGGGCGCGGAGGACCGCGGAATTGGGCGGCGCGGCAGTTGCGACGAGCGCGATCCCTTTGGCGGGGTGAGGTGTGGGTTCCCGTGTTGGGCGATTCGCTGTGCGGGAGACCAAGCCCACCTCGTGGGTTGCCTTTTTTAGGTTTAGTAGGGCAAGTTTCGTGAGACAGGGCGTAGCGAGGGGGCAGCCATGTTGAAGAGCGTGAAGCAGAAGCTCGGCGTACGGAGAAATCAGAGCCGGAACAAGGACGATGGGAGCAAGAGCGCCGGCATGAGCACCTCGGCGAAGCCCCAGCTCCCCGTGCTCAGCGAGTCGAACGCCTACTTTGCGTACTCGGAGCCATTGCCATCCTTCCGGGAGGTCCCGGGAAACGAGCGGCAGGTCCTCTTCGTCAAGAAGCTGCACTTGGTGTCTTTCACCTTTGACTTTAACGACGCGACCAAGAGCGTCAGGGAGAAGGAGATCAAGAGGCAGACGTTGCTGGAGCTGGTCGATTACGTGAACACTGGCCAGGGGAAGTTTGGGGAGGCGATCTACGAGGACATCGTCTTCATGCTGCGGCACAACCTCTTTCGAACGCTGCCGCCTGGCAGGAGCTCCATCGAGAACGAAATGTTTGACCCTGAGGAGGAGGAGCCCACGCTGGAGCCGGCGTGGCCCCACCTTCAGATCGTGTACGAGTTCCTGCTGAGGTACATCGTGAGCGAGGACACGGACGCCAAGGTGGCGAAGAAGTACATTGACCAGCACTTTGTGCTGAAGCTGCTGGACCTGTTCGACTCTGAGGACCCCAGGGAGAGGGACTACTTGAAGACCATCCTGCACAGGATATACGGGAAGTTCATGATGCATAGGCCGTACATTAGGAAGTCCATCAACAACATCTTCTACCGGTTCATCTTTGAGTTTGAGAGGCACAACGGGATCGCGGAGCTGCTTGAGATCTTGGGAAGTATCATCAACGGGTTTGCCCTTCCACTTAAGGACGAGCACAAAATATTCCTGGTGAAGTGCCTGATACCGCTGCACAAGCCGAAGTGCGTGTCCATCTACCACCAACCGCTGTCATATTGCGTGACGCAGTTCGTGGAGAAGGACCCCAAGCTCGCTGACATCGTGTTGAGGGGGCTCCTGAAGTACTGGCCCGTGACCAACTCTCAGAAGGAGGTCCTCTTTTTGGGCGAGCTCGAGGAGATCTTGGAGTTCACCCAGAGCACCGAGTTCCGGAAGGTGATGAAGACCATGTTTACGGTCTTGGGGCGATGCCTGAGGAGCTCCCACTTTCAGGTCGCCGAGCGAGCGCTCTTCCTGTGGAACAACGACTATGTCGTCAGCATGATCGCCCAGAACAAGGAGACGGTGCTGCCGATCATCTTCTCTGCGCTGGAGAACAACTCTCGGAACCACTGGAACTCGGCTGTGCACGGCCTCACTTGCAACGTGAGAAAGATGTTTATCGACATGGACAAGGGGCTTTGGGACAGGTGCCTCGCGGAGTACGAGGAGACCATGTCAGGGAAGCAGGAGAAGGAGGCAAACAGACTCAAGAGTTGGGAGCGGCTGGAGGAGCAAGCCAAAAAGAATTATAACGAGGGCTAGCGTTACCTGGTCAACACCACTTGTAAGAATATATAGCGGTCTCTTGTCTTTAGCACCCCTCCTCCTCGCTCTCGTCACCCCACATCTGCCATGAACTTGGCATACTCGTCCTCCATTGTCTTCTCCTTGCTGGGCGGAGGCGGCTGCTGCGGCGGTGGCGGCGGCGGGGGTTGTGCCTCCTCGGGAGGGGGAGGAGGTGGGGGAGGGGCGTCCTCCTCCGGCGGAGGCGGAGGAGGCGGTGGCGGCGGAGGAGGAGGCGGTCCCCCCATGCTCCCAGGGTCTGTTGGGTACCCTTGCCACTGATGCCCCGGCATCCCCATCCCCATTCCCGTCCCTTGCTGGGGAGGGTAGTACCCCGGAGGGCCCTGATAGTACCCCGGCGGCGGGGGCCCCCCCATCCCCATCCCCATCGGCATTCCCATTCCCATCCCTGGTCCAGGGGGGGGGCCACCGTGCATGGGCGGCCCAGGCGGCCGGAAGAAGGGACCGCCCTGAGGCGGCATGGGAGGCCCGCGCCTCGGCCCATCGCCCTTGGTGCCCGCAACCCGAACCTGGAGCCTTCGGTCCTCGATCTGGAAGCCGTCCAGGTTCTGGATCGCGGTCTTGGCGGCCTCCTTGTCTGCAAACTTGACAAACCCAAACCCACGAGGCTCGCCCGTGTTCCTGTCGGTGATGATCCTTGCCTCGACGACGGCACCGTAGGTCTCGAACAAGGATCGCAGGTCGGGCTCCCGCATGCTCCTGGGGATGAAGCCCACGTAGAGGTTGGCCTCGTCGATCTCCCTGCTTTCGTTCCTTCCGCGGTACCCTCCCCCTCCTCCGCCCGTGGAGCCCAGGCCAGGCCCTCCCAAGCCAGGCCTCCCGCCGCCAAGCGGAGCGAGGTTGGGGTTGTTCGACCCGCTTCCCCTGGGCGGGGGCGGCGCCTGTCTTCCGCCGACCTCGTCCAAGAAGTTCTGGTACTCCGAGTCGAGCTTGCTCGGGTCCTCCCCAGTAAACCTGGCCACGTCTCGCTTGTACTGCTCATCTGCCGCCTGCTTCACTTGATCTGGCAGCTTGTAGACGTCCGTGGCGTTCTCCTCGTCACGGCGCATCTGCCAGTACTCGTCCGACCTCAGCGTTCCGTTGAGTTCCGCCAGCTCCCTGAGCTGCATGCGCTTGTGCTGGTTCTGGGAATCGTCCGTCGGGACGAGGAGCTGCTCCACCATCTCACAGGCCCTGTCAAGACCCTCCTGGTTGTCACACGTCACCACCACGTGGAGTTCCTCGTGCTCGAGGTCCGATGGGGTACTCGTCCTACCCTCCTTGACGCTACCCTTTCCCCTGAGCGCGATCTTGGCGCCCGTCTCCCGCTCCATACGCTTTTGCGTGTTTCCCCTCGGGCCGATAATAAGCCCAATGAAGTTGTACCCTGGGAACTGCTTGACCGGGACGTAGATCTTTTTCTTGAACTCCTGCCTCAGGCCGCTCGGGGCCTTGTACGACGACGACGACCTTGCCAGCTGGCCGATCAAATCCTGCCGGTCCTTCTCCAGGCCGCGCCGCACCCTTTCCTCCCTCGTGTTAATGCGCACTCCGTTCCCGTCATATTCTGGGGGCGGGGACGGTGACCGCTCGTGTGCGGGCCTCCGGTCCGCGAAGTCGTTCGAATTCAGACGATGGTTGACCTCATCCAGCCTGCGCTGGAGCTCAGCTTGGTTGGCGTACTGGCCCGGCAACACCAAAGCGCCTCGGTTCGGGTTACTTCCCGTGCCGGCCAGGCCGGGGGGTAAGACGAGTTGTCTTCCAGGCGCCGCGGCGGGCGGGTCGGGGACCGCATCCCCCCACCTGCTCTTCCGCTTCCGGGGCCTCGGGGGGGCCTCGGGGACTGGGTCTCCCCACCTCGATCCGGCCATGCCTACGTTCTCCCTCCCTCTCCGCGCTCTCCGCGCTCTCCAAGCGCTCGCTTGCGCCGGCTCTCCTCGGCGACGGCTCCCGTGGAGCTCTCG
>Ga0160423_10002156_pt1 | contig 16498 bp, 13 predicted proteins | sample CRUFie14St8metaG_FD_108191 | JGI IMG/M metagenome (GOLD analysis project Ga0160423, IMG submission 108191) | Marine microbial communities from the Costa Rica Dome - CRUD Field 142mm St8 metaG | ecosystem: Environmental > Aquatic > Marine > Oceanic > Photic zone | place: Costa Rica: the Eastern... | reverse complement strand
GCGCTTTGCATAGACTCCGCTGCCTGTTCTTCACCGTTTCCGCCTCGGAACATGGCTACTATACGGTCAAAATAGAACCCTACAAAAGCCGCACCGCCCAATGCAATCATACTCATCATCATATTATTTTTACTCATAGGTCTGACACCTCGACCTAATTCAGCAGATAGACTATAAGAAGGCTCGCTTTCAAATTCAGCCCTACCGTGGTCATAAGCCACGGATTCGCTGTAAGTTTCTCTACCTTGCACCCCTGCGGCAGAATCAACGAGTTGGTCTAAAGAGTAACCCCCTTCAGGGTGCTTATCGGCAGCGTAGTGTTGAAAAACACCTTGGCGGGCTTGCTGATATTCTTCAGGTGTAAGAACTACGAATTTACCGTTACTTAACTCGGCTACTCGCATGGAACCTAAACGGAAAATATCTACGACATCGTAGTAATCTTTTCGAGGTCGGGCTTCAGGATAAGACGACACGGTATCACCCGTTGTTAGAATCGTTATCAGACTTGGAGTTGCGGGCTAAAAGATAGAATCCCAAACTTAAAAGTCCAAGTCCTGCAAAAGAATACTTTCGGAACTGCTGATACTCAGGGTCGGCTTGAACGGAACGACGACCTCGACTGACCAATTTAGAGCGAGTGTTAGGGTTTTTCTTACCGAATCTTGAACTGTAAGCGTTGAATGTTTCAGCATTGTAGTCTGCAAAGTCACCAACCATCCAATTCACGCCTTCTTCAATAGCCTCGACTAATTCATCGCTCATATCGTCAAAAATATCAGGAGCATTCCCACGATAATCACCATCAACCCGCCATCTATTTCTTTTGTTCTGTGAAACATCACCATAGTATTCCACATCGTCAATATCTATCGTGAAATCAGCGTAATCTGCATCAGGGTTGATAACTGTTAAACGGAATTCATCGGGCGATTCATTACCGCCACCATACCAATCTCCCGTAACCGAGGTATAACCTCTACCCTCATTGACGCTATCTGTTTTCCAATTACGGATAGGGTCTGCAAACTCAATGTAGATGCTGCCATCATCCCATTCAACCATGTGACCTGATGCAGTAGTTCCCTTGTATTCTTCAGCCTCGTATTCATCAAACAACTCGAAATTAGGGTTGCGTCTTGAATCAAAGTATTCTTTTTCAAGTCGGCTTAAAAATTCTCTTTTCTCCACAGGCAAATTGTAAGCAGTTTCAGGTCGCCAAGTATCAATATCTTTTACACTCGGCCACTTAGCAGCAATAACTTCACGATGCTCAGGCATCATCGGTGATGTGAAAACCAAGTCAAACGCTTGCCCGATTTCAAAAACAATGCCTTCAATGCAAGCGTCTTGTGGATTGATTAAACCGTCTTCAAACGCTTTACGGTCAAGTCCGACAATCACTCCGTAGTTGTCACGGGGGTCAAACATCGACATTTCTTCAGGATTCAAAGAAGAACGCACCACGACTAAAAGAGGCAAATTAATTTCTTTCATGTCGTAAAACCCTTTCCACTTTTGAACTACTTCCCGATAAATTTCGTTATCATCACCTTTGTTGCCTGAAGCAATCAGAATAGCAACATCGGCTGGCTGTGATAGAATTTCCGTGACAGAAGAAATTAAACCTACGGAATCTCCAAGAACAACTTCACCTTCGCCTTTCTCGAATAATTGTGCGGCTTCATCAGCCAATTCATCTGTCCAATCACGCTTCGCTCTTGTAACAGTAAAACCCTCTTTACTACGCAAATCCGTAGGAGCCGATAAGTCCATATCGACTAATTCCACAGGAACACTGTATTCATTGAATTTATCTTCTAAAAGGTGCATCAAAGTGGACTTGCCTGAATGTGGAGGGCCACCAACAATAATACGCAGCGGTGCGCTCCCTACTACGGTAACATCCTGTCCACCCATTTCTTCACCGTAATCTTTTTTACGCCTACGAATAGGGAATCTTCCTTGTATGTATCTTTTATCCGACATCATTTCCACCTCACTCTAACAATTTATTCTTAGTAATCCAAACACCCGCACCAACTAAAGCACCCAAGCCTACTATTTTGAGTATTCCCTTTTTGCCACTGTAAAAGTTACCGATTTCCTCAAACGGTTCAGCGTAAGTGTCTATTCCTTTTCTTGCACGAAAAGAAAGTCGAGTTTTAGCCTCTTCGGGACTTATATTCTTATCCTTCATCATCTTCCTCGCCTTGTGGGGCTTGCCTGACAGGGTTCTTACCTTTCCTTGTTTCGACACCATAGATTCTGCTTGAGCCTTTTTGAATTTAGGAATCAACTCAAGTTTGTATTCGTAACTACCGTCAGACAGTTTTCTATCAGCAGTAACTCGATAAGGGAATTTATACGCTTCAAAAATCCTTTGCATACTTTTCAATGAACTCGCATTCGTGACAGCCGTAACGAGTTCAGAATAAGTTAAAAAGCGGTCTTCGATGTATTCTCTAACATCTTCACCCGCTTCATCAGCCCATGAAGTAAGGATTTCTATTTCAGCATCATCGAAAATGTCATTAAAATCAACATCGCCATCAGATGAATGGTAAATCATATCACGGGCAATCATTCTTTTGATTTGTGGAAGTGTGTAGTAGCCGTCTTCACCTGTTAGTTTATCTTTAGGTTCGGGTGGGCTTGGGTGTGGGGTAAAAAGACCGAATTCTGCGTGTTGGTGTTCAGGCTCATCGTGTTCTTCCTCGTAGCCCCATTCTCGTAGCGGAATGTTGCCGTGAGTGTGAATTTCATCGTTTAACCATGAATCGAAATCCATGTCTTGACCACCGTGAAGTTCTTCATTCATTTCGTCTTGCGACCATTGTTTGAACGACATAGCATTGAAGGTTTCAGCGTTAATATGTGGCGACCATTTGCTTTGGCTCAACTTCGGGTCTATGCTATCTACACTCCGTTTGAAACCCAAGAGTGCTTCCATAGGGTTTTCAAAACAACCACTTCTATGATGCTTCCCTCTTACCTTTAGCCCATACGACTTATATTCCCAACAAGGAAGATAGAAAGCCACGCCTGAGTAAGAGATGCGAGCATTGAATCCTTTGTAGGAAAGACGGTAATCAGGTTTTTCATTAGCATATCGTTCTGCCATAGGAGTTTTAGTTACTGAAACACCGTGAACTACTCTCGTAGCCCCTTCATTCCATCTGCCTTTTAGAGATTCAGCATTGAAAGTTTCTGCATCGTAATCTTCCCAAAACCTGTCGTCTTCGTATAAGTTGATAGAACTGATTTCATTCATTTGTTCGTCATTAATGAAAACTTCTACACCGTCAGGGTCATCGTCCATATCCATGACTTCCACTGTGCCAACGAATTCATCGTTTTGATTGTGAACCACAGCCATAGCAGGATTCACGGCTTCGATTTCAGCATACCATGAAGAACGGGTAGCCACATAATCTCGCATTTCATCAACCGTAACCGAGGCTTTGCCTGTGGTAATGTTTTCAAAAAGTGCGTCCTGCATTTCTAAGTCATCAGGATAAAGTAGTTCCACATAAGTTTGAACCAATGTTTTCATCTCGCCTCGAAATTCCGACACATTAATCACTCCTTTTTACCGTTAAGAAAAATACTATAAACTAAGGCTCCGATAACACCTAATCCGAAAGCAGGAATTAAGTCGTTGGTAAAGTTTTCAGCCTTTTTACCCATGCGAGAGAATTTCTTTTTACCGTATTTAGCCCTGCCGATTTTAGCCGCAGTAGCCTCACCGATTTCCATCGCTTCTTCAGGAGATTTACCTTTTTTACGATAATCCGCAGCAATTTCTTTGGCTAACTTGTCGAACTTGGATTCAGCGTTGAAAGTTTCTGCACCCCCACCCCATTCATAATCATTGTGTAATTGAACAATCAATTCACCATCTTTGCTGTTGATTTTTTTTCCGACAACTCTATGATTCTTTTCATCTTCACTTTCTGTTTCTATTTGGTTGTTGATTGAATCATATTCCCACCATTCCCTATCCTGAGCGTTGAAAGTTTCCGATTCGTAGTCGGAAGGGTCGTAGTTGGCTAAGACAGCCATAACCTTCGTAGCCATAATCATTCCATCTTCATTCAATTCACCGAATGAATCGTTGATTCGTGGGTGGTCAAAACCGTAAATCATGGCTTCTATTAACTCTAATTCTCCTTCTTGAAGTGAGTCAGCAGGAATAGATAAAATTTCTTCGGCTGCATCATCATCCATAAGTGAGTAGGAATCCCAAACAATAGGTCGTGGGGCGTGTTCTCTTGCATCCTCACCCGACATGATACCGATACCTTTTACATACACTTCAGGAATCAATTCAAACTTAACTCCTTCAGCACCGAACTCTTCAATATAAGATTTCAATTCGGCATCTCGTTCCTTTGCAGTAGCAAACCATTCGACATCAGAAACCTCTTCTCCGTCCATGTATTCAATACCATAGATTAAGCCTTCATTGTCGTCTTCTTTGCCTTCCCACATAACAGCGTATGCTACTTCATCAGCACCAAAAGTTTCCGCTGTCATGTAATCAATCTCATCTTCAGGAGGTTGATTCACGGTAAGAGTTAAAATGCGAAGGTGTCCTAACACCGCTTCATCGTCACGGTAAGTAGCGTGTAGCGAACCGTATTTATCGGACTTTTTACCGCTGCTTTCAGTTTTCGTAATTTCACCTTTAAGTTTGCCTTGTTTCCAACCTTGTCCTTGTGGGGCGAAACTCAAGGCTTCAAGATAACCGTCTGCGGCTTCTTGGGCTTTCTTCATCGAGGAATACGCTGCTACCACGAAATGTCTTGGGTGGCGACTTCTTTTAGCGTTTTTAGCAGCCATTAGTCTTTCATCAACAAGCACATAAACTTTCGACATAGCGACAACTCCAACCTAATTGGTCGGATAGACTATAAGAAGGCTTACCTTCTTGAAGAATTATTTTACTCGGAAGAGGTGTCTTGCTTCATATCTTTGAAAGCGATTCCTGCTACGAAACCGATAGCCAACATAGCCGTAGTAACCCACATTCTGCTGCCTGACGAACTGCGGGACATTCCTTGCATCATTTCAGCACGATTCTGTCCGAAGTCGTTGCCACCGCCAACCATACCGAAATCAGTAATTTGGCGTTCTGAGTAATAAACATCTTCTTCAGCGTTGGCTCCTAAAGGTGAAAACTGAGAATCACCTGTAATGGCTCCTGTGATTCTACCTTCACCGACAGGGTAAAAGTCTGAACCTGTTAGTTCAGCCGCCTTTTGCTCTCTCATGCTTTTAGCCACAGCGTTGCCAACGGTTCGTTCCCATGAAGAAATCTCACCGTCTTTGTTACGGTCTGCTTTCACAGGGTCGAAATCAGGGTCGTCTTCCGCCTCAAAGTGACGAACTGCATCGTTACGGAAAGCGTTACAATACAAATTAGAATACGCCTCTAAACTTTTGTGACCGTGAATCGGACAAAACGGAATGGAAATCTTTCTTTTACCACGAACATAGGAAATCATGCGGGAAGCGCAAGTAGGACAATGCAAAGCAGGTTCACTTACTTTCAAACGACCTGCGGAAGCGTTTTCCAATTTTTGAGGCTCGTCTTCGTAACTGAACATTTCTCCTGTTTTTTTATCGGTTAAAAGTAGATTACCGCTACTAACAGAATAATTCAAATCGTCACCGATGTTTTTTTCGCTGATTATAGCGGCTTGCTGACCTTGAAATCCGATGTCGCCTTTGTAAATGTTCGGCATATTCTACACCTCTTACTCGTCGGAGTTTGCACCCATACCTAAAAGATTAATAACCATGCCACCTGTGATTAGGGCGGTAATAACACCGAAAGTAGTAACGAATCCTGTTTTGAAATCACTAACGGATTCGCTGCCGAAGTTTTCAGCGTGAAGACCCGCAGGAGTGAAGTTAGTAGAAGCAGTAGATTGACCAAGAACACGACCATCACCTTCAGGATAGTTCATAGGAACACCCATTTCCGCCATGTATCTGTCACTCTTATCCATAGTGCCGACACGGGCGTATTTTCTACGACCCATGTGCTTTTCCATACCCGCAGATTCATCTCTACGGTCTTTCATGGATTGCTTCATCTTGGATTCACGATGCGACATACCCATTGACTCGTCCATTTTGTCGTTGTAGCCTTGAGAGAAGAAACTTTTCTTTTGCGTGTCACCCATTTGCCCGTAACCCGAACCTTTGTAATTCTTAGCAGTTCTACGCTTATCTGCCTTCAAACTGCGTCCGACATCAACATTCGAGATAAATTGTCCTTTGGAATTACGAGCAACATATCTGTTACCGTATCGGTTTCTTTTTCCATACTTTCTTTTAGCCATAAGTAACACCTATACCCTTATCGAGCAGATAGACTATAAGAAGTCTTGGTTTCACTTATCTTTACGAAAATAAGCCCGCAAAGCCAAGAATGCTCCTAAGCCAACTACTACGCCTGAGTAGAATTGAATTCCTTTGCTTTCTTTTACGGTTTCAGCCGATTTACTAACTTCTAAATCACCTTTCAAATTGAATCTGCGCTTGTAATCGCTGAAAGAACCTGACAGTGACGGCTTGTTCCATAGCACCCACCGTGACAAGGCTCCTGCCGTAGTTGGGTCTTTCCAATTTTCTTTTGTGCTGGTAGTAGTTCCGCCACCGTGTCGTTCAAGATAGCGTTTCATGCGTTCCTTGTCACCGTGTTTCGTGTAATCACTCGCCCCTCGTTGTCCGAAATGCGTGGTCTTGATTTTCTTACCGTCTTTGTCCTCAAACACCGCCATAAGTTTCTTTTCAGGGTTGCTACTGCGTTTAATTTCCACGCTGCGTGGACGAGATTCGGCATCGAAAACCAACGGAGGATATTCTTTGCCTGTTTGCGAATCCACAACATTACCTTGTGGATTAACTATTTCGCTGTGTTCTGCTCCGCTACGGTATTCAATCTCACGGGCTTCTCTAAAAGTCCGAGCGTATCGGATTTCATTAGGGTATTCTCCACCGTAGTAAAGATAAACTTGGTAATATTCTTCAGCGTTCCACTCAATGTCGTCCCATTCTTTGGGACGACGCAACTTATCGCTAATGGAATCGTCACCGTCTTCCCAATCTACATCGTCACCCCAATCTTCTGTTTTCTTACGCATTTCTTGAGTTTTTCTTTTGCTGGCTTCCTTAACTTCCGTAGCGTAATCCAAAACTCTTTTCAATCTTTTACGAGTTTCAGGTTTAGTAGCGTTTTCGTAGGCTGCCCTTACTCTTTGGTGAATTAAGTTAATGATTTGAGATTGGCGTTGATGAGATTTCGATTGGAAATCCTTTCGTGCCATTGTGTCTTTGATGTCTTGAATAGTGCGAAACTTCACAGGAACAGTATCGGCAGGATTTTCATCGGTGTAAAGGCGACGAGTAGAGTTACGAGGTTTTTTACCTGTGCCGTAAGCAGGGTCAGCGTGAAAAGTTTCAGTTTTTTTATTTAGTCGGTCACAATGCTGACCGCAAGTAAATCCTTTCACTTGGTCTTTTGTGCCACACTTACAGTAAGACATATCACGACCTGAAAGCGACTCGCTGCGATATTTAGCCGTTTTTTTAGCAATTTTCTTAGGTTGGTCGCTGAATTGTTTGCCTTTTTTCATATCTTTGCGTTTCTTGGCACTTGTTTTCTTGTATTCTTCGTCAGTTAAGGCTTTGATTGCTTTTTCAGGCAAGTATCTTTCACCTGTTTTCGAGGATTTTTTACCTGATTTCGTGCGCCACTTTTGGTCGCCCCACTTTTTCAAGGATTTCTGTGACTTGGTTTTTTTACCTGATTTGTAAGCCTTTTTACCCTTTTCACCCATCGCTTTTTCGTAGTCTTCAACTAAAGATTGCGCTTTTCTTGCCGACCATTGACCTGCTTTCGTGCCGTCTTGATTGTTTTTCAAGATACGCTTGAAAATTCTGTTACGAACTTTTGCACCTTCCTTACCATAGGTTTTTTCGTATTTTTTCAAACGGGCTTTTTCTTTGGCATCCATCGTTAATCCTCCAAAGCCGCAAGTATAGAATCGCCTTTCCAAGCCAAGATACCAAGTCCGATAGAAGCGGAACCTAAAATCGTCATGTATTTATTTTCCTTCGGGAAAAGATAAGTGTCTTCTGTTACGGTAACGGCTCGCCATAAAGAAGCCACCGCTACTAACATGAATACTCCACTTAAAAGTTTCTTGCTGGCGTTTTCCGAAGCGTAGTTTTCACTTCGCATTTTCTGTTGAATTAAACGATTTAATTTTCTTTCGGCTTCTTCCGCTGACATCATACCTAATTCTACTCGATTTTCAATCTCCATAAGGGCTTGACGCATAGCAGATTCTTGAAAAAGATAATGATTCATGAGGGCTTTTTCCACGATACCTTTAGGCTTTTCAGGTGCGATTACTACTGCGTTAAAGGATTCCGCATCCTTTTTAACTTGAGGATTAGAAGCATCCCAAAACAAGTCAGTCCATTCGTCATCGAAATCCATATCATCGCCACCTTCGTAATCAAAAGTCACGCCTTCTTCACCATCGTTCCAATTGATGCGGTAAGTTCCTGCTTCGGCTCCAAAAGAAATCACCTTGTAGTATTCATCATTCCAATCAATAAATGCCTTTTTCCAAGCCTCTTTGTCTTCATTGGTCATTTTTTTCCACACACGCTTACAATGAACGCAAGAAGGTTCACCTTCACCATACGCTCCATGTGAACCTCTTATGTTTCCTGTCCTATCCACTTTATGATTTGTTTCGTCATAACACAGACCCGCACTATAATATGGGTCGCTCGCTATACAAAGAGCCGAGTTCACGCTATGTGTTGAAAATGACAAAGGCAAATTGTCTTTAGTTTTAGTTTCAGAAGCGTAGCCTTTGCTTTTCAAACGCTGATGAATTTGAATTTGCCTATCAGAAAGAATAGGGATTAAAGATTTCAATCGGTAGGTTCTGTCGTAAAGTTTGCCGTCTTTAGCAGATTCCGTTTCCACGACTACCGAGGCTTTACCTTTAGGTGTGATACTTTTAACTTGGGATTTGTAACCGTAGTTGTATAAGATATAATCGCCTACTTTCAAATCGGAAACTAAAACAGCAGGAGCCTTGCCGTAACTTTGCAGATGAACCCATCCTGCCCAATTACGGTTGCCAAGATTTGCTTTCTTGAATCGAGCCCGTTCACCTTTTGAGTTCCTTAGAAAAACGGAATCAGGGAATCTTTGTTCCAAAGCGGAGGACACACTTACGCACCTCCATCATCGGAGTTTTCAGGATTTATGTCACCTAATTTTTTAGTAAGCAAAACACCACAACCTAATCCTGCCACGATACCCCCTAAAAGTAGAAGGGTATGTGGGATGGAAACCGATTCGGCACTTAAACGGTCTTGAGCAATCGGGTCATATACCATTTCATCGTAAGCGGCAGACCCTTGTGGCCCTGCTATGGAATCCACTAATTCATCAACAGTATAAGATGATAGTTCAGGAGCGACTTTGTAGGAGTTGAAAGTTTCAGCCCCAAGAATCTCATCCCAAGACCAATCGTTTGCATCTTCTATGGCTTTACCGACTTCATCAAATTCATCATTAAATCCTTTCTTGAATCTTGCTACTTCTTCTTGGTCTTCAATACTTGGGAAATATTCAGTTCCGACTTTCTCATCAATGAATGTAAAGATTCTATCAATATAATCATCATAATCGGTTTCACCTTCAAAAGTTTCAGCACTTTTAGATGTCGCCCTTTGTAGTATGCCTTTAACTTCACCTAAGATATAAGAATCATCATCCATATCAGGTTCTTTAATATCATTAAGTGCCATAAAGATGTAATTCATATTCTTTGAATCATCGTCTTCATCAGCACCGTCTTCTAATATCTCTTTGACTTCATCCAAGATATAGGAATCATCATCAATATCAGGGTATTTAATAGTATCAAGAGCCTTAATTATTACTTTCATAGCATCGGAATTTTCAGCATTGAAAGTTTCTGCGTAGTGGTAACAATCGTTACAGAATCTATCGTCACCCATCTTTATGTGTGCGCTGTGATGTCCACAAGCGATGCAATTGTAAGATGTGTCTTGTTTCTTTTCAGTAGTTTCTGCGTGGGCTTCATCGGAACTGCAACCGCAAGATTCGCAATTAAAAGACTCAGCACTTTTCTTGTTTCGACAGCCGCAAGTTTCACAAAGCCAAGTTTCAGCCGCTTTAGCCTTTTCTTTTGCACCCTTTTTCGCTTCTTTAGCAGCCGTGGACTTCTTAGGTTTAGCAAAGGCTCTTTCCTGCCAACCTTCAGAAATTTTATCTGTGGTGATTGGCCCACCTTTAGCCCAAGTATCACAGGTTCGGGCAGAATGACATTTGAAATGGTGCATCCAGCAGTAACCTAACACACCTTCGCCATCAGAAGTTTCACCTGGCATACAATCTTTCATACGAGGCGACCTATCGAAAGCGACACAGTTACCACACTTGGATTTCTTAGCAGCCTTTACTGTGGTTTTCCACCTTTTTGCTATTTGCTCCCAATAATCACCAGGCTCATCTACATTGAGTGGGCCATATTCGTAATTTTTAATGGTGGCGTTACGATTTTTAGTGTTGATAGCCACATCTTGAGTGGCAGGAGGACATTCTATTTCTGCTGCATAAGTTTCCGCTGCATTATGTTCTTTGATTATGGTATAGGAATTAGGCTTATCTACGCCTTGATTAAATTTCGGATAACATTTACTACAAGTTGGAAATCCATTTTCATTAAAAGAAATCAAATTTTTAGTAGAGTATTCTTGTTCATGCTTACATTCATCACAAGAAATTGTAACCCTTTCAGATGTAGTTACAGGTTTGAAAAACATACTCTTTTCCGCTGCAAGCAAGGCTTCTTCATCTAAAGGGTAACTTTGATAAATCCCGCAAATATCACAGTAATAAACATCTTCGCCATCTATGATGCCGTGACGCTCCATCTTATAGCGACATTCGTTACAACGGTCTTTCATTGTTTAACCCCCTTAGAAGGGAGTCATACTTCCTTCGGCTCCGAAAGAGCGACCTGATGAAACACCAACAGGCCCCATGTGGCGAGAAGTTCCTGCCAACATCTTAGAATTGCCGCCTAATCCGAAATCAGGCCCCGAAACAGGAGGTGTAACAGGGCGAGCCTGAACCGAAGTTGGGTTAGCACTTACTCTTGGAATTCGAGGCATATTGATTTTAGGTGGGGCTGGTCTAATTGGAATGTTGATAATAGGTTCAACAATTGTAGAACGAGGTGCGGTGTATTGTGGGCCTCTAACCAATGAAGGTTGTGGGCGTAAGTATTGACGACCCTTTTCACTGTAAGGGTTGCCACCAAAGTTCATAGGAACACCGTGATTAGTAGGAAGTTGGTCAAGATAAGTTTCTTCACGGGCAATCTTCATCTCGGTGATATTTGGCCCTGTTTCAGCACCATACATCTCAAGTGTATGAGCAGGACGGAAGTTAATAGGTTCATCAGGGCTGATTTGCTGACCACGCATATCATAGTTCATGATTTCTTCATCGGTAGCAAAGATAGGCGCACGAACATAATCTCCACCACGACCCATCGGGCTGACATTAGGTAGTGAAGACATATTTTGCATTCCACTTGCCGAAGGGGGCGCACCTGCACCTGCCATTGAATCGTGAACCATAGTTGGCATAGGTCTAACTGCCTTTGTTCCGATTTCACCCATGCTGGTCATAGCGTTGCGAGCAGGAAGTGTATCTCTTGCGATATTAACTTCGTCGAAAGCCTTCAAGTTCGGTGAAGGTGGTGCTTCAGGAAGAACATACCCACCACCAATAGTTTTCACACTTCTCATCGTTTCGTTCTGAATAGGAATACCTTGTTGCATCGTAAGCACCTTCATGCTTATTCGTCTGACCGACTATAAGAAGGCTTCCATCTCGGATGAACCGAGTTTATACTATCCCCTTTACTTACGATTACGCTTCCTTGTTCGTGTCTTAACCTCGCTTGGGGGATTAACAGGGCGTGGACTTCCGAAGTTAGCATAGTAAAACTTATCTTGAGTCGTCCACCAAAACTGAATCCAAGTGAATTCTTGAGTTTTATCGCCTACTAAACAGGCTTCAACATGATAGCCCCCGTATTTGTGCGAGGTTGGTAGGATTTTCGTGATACGCAACTTGCCCGAAGCGGGGAGCCGCTTGTGCGAAATGGGAGGTAGAACCTTTTTGAAAGATTTAACGGAGTATGAGCGACCTTTTACCCAATTACACTCGGCTACGATTACTTCTTCCTGCTTTTCATCTTCAATTTGTTCCTCTTCGGCTTCAACGGGTTCAGATTCAGTTGCCATCATACCACCCTAAACCGTTGTCAGGTATAAAAGTTTCGGTGTTGAAAGTTCTTATAGTTGGTCGGAGAAGTAAAATCATGAGTGCTTCACAAATCGTGAAACTGTCTAAATCAGTTCACCCTAATCTTTTCGAGGTAAAGGTTATTTATCCGATGTTGGATGCTCTCGGACGGTGTGTTGCAGGAGAATACATTAATGCCGTCGAAGATTGGTGGCTGGATAAAATTCAATTCGATATTGCTTGGCAACGATTTCAATATTTACCTGAAACACAAGCCGTTAGGTATGAAAATCAATACATGGTGGAACAATACTTTGAATACATTAAAATGCAACTTCCCGCCTTAACAGGAACGGTTTTTGAAAACTTAGATATATGGTCGAATCCTCCTTTAACTTTATCGGATTGGTTAGGCAAATTAGGATTAAGCCGCATTAAAGGAATGGAAACTAATTCGTGGTGGCGTAATTTCAGGACGGCAGACGAGCGAGAAGCGAATCGTCATCCGAATCGAAGTTCAATATGGGTTCCACAGCGTTTAAGAGATATTGAATCTCACAATCGTTTTTACTTTGGAAAACCTTTAACTCGCATTGTGGACGAGTGGAGTGAATACACTTCGATGAATGAAGTGGTTGAAAAAACAGTCACTAAAGAAGAGGACATTCCTGAAGACCACGAAAGATGGAAACAATTAGAGTATATCAGTCCTTTTACTTATAGGGAATCCGATACAGGCTCACGCACTCCTGTTTGGTTGAAAAATCCAAACACAATGGAATACTTTGAAAAGGGAGAGGAAGAAATAGATTACGATGCGACGGCATCGGTTTATTTGCAGACTACTTCTTCAGGAGAATGGGAAGTTTGCGTGGTGAAAATTTTCGATATAACAGATATAAAGGTGTCTAAAGGGTTCGACGAATACGATTTCGGTCAGCGTTACGCTGCGGTTTTAACTTTTGGAACGGAGGATTTGTTAGAGAGAATCGCAGGAGAGTCAGAAGGTGTCCGACTTTATCCGAAATCTTTTAGTATAACGCCTCACGGTAGGACTAACTATGTGAATATTCAAGGAGCAAGAGAAAATCGAGATAGGCGAACTTGGAATGAATTAAAAGTGGTGAACTATTACGCACCCATAGCCAATCAATACGGAATGTTGAATTGGTATGGTTCGTTTTAGTAGGACTTCATATAGTCGTCCTTCCAAGTATCAGTATGGCGAAATCTCGCCAATCGCTAATGAAAACCGCTTGCGGTCATCGAGTTAAATCGAAGGCTGAAAAAAGAATTGATGATTGGTTGCATCGTAACGGGTGGATTTCCATTTACGAACCTGAAATTAAATTCTGTAAAACTAAAACGCAACCTGATTGGGTTCTTTTACCTCAACACGGAATCACGAAACCTGTTATTGTGGAGTATTGGGGCTTATCAGTTCTGCGACCTAATGCTTCGTATTGGGCTCAAGAAGCCCAACCTAAGTATCAAGAAAAAAGAAAATTCAAAGAATCCCTTTACTTGGATGATGAAAATTATCACTACATTGGGTTAGAATTGCCTGATTTGAAACAATTAGACGAAGTGCTTGGTGAAGCACTCAACCGATTAAAAGAATGTTAAGAATACCCTCGCAGACCCCGCACTTCACAGTCCACGAATCATGGGTGGTGACTCGTTTTCTCCATGCGGGGAGTTTGGGTCGTCAGGATGGTTAGTCCTTTTGTGACAACTAACCATACTAAGCACATATAGTATTTTAACTCTTGCATACTCATCAAGAATTAGCAATAGCATCTTCATCAGAATCTAAAGTTTCGGCTCGCTGCACCCATTTCGAGGCTTCGTAGTTTTCCACAATAGGGGAAGGGTTAGGTCGCTTCAACATAAAGAATAAACCGCTGGCTGTTAAAAGAACGGCTCCGAGAACTTTGGCAGTTTTAACTAAACTTGAATCTCCGTCTTGAGGCAAGGCTTTTTTCATCTCGGAACTTAAATCAGCGTTCCATTCTTCATCTCCGATAACACCGTCATAGGACAACGGACTGATGTAGGAGCCACCTTTATCAGACCAATTTTCAGAATTGTTGAGTTGAATTTTAGGTGGCTCTCCTTCAGCCCACCAATCTTCATCAATCGGGTTGTTGTTACTGTTACCAAGATGATTAAAAGTGGTTTGAACAGGAACGGTTTCAACTTGCATAGACGAAGGTAGAGATTCGTAAGGATTGTATTCTTCGTTTTCATTGAAATGAACTCTCATACCGCCTAATGTTTTAGGCTTTTCCACTTTGAGGCTGTTGCGACCCCATCCTTCCTCTTGACCCTTTACCTTAACTTCTACATTGTCGCCTGTGTGTTCAGTGCTTCGGTCAGAACGAATCGTAGTTTGCACGAAATGTTCACGGGTTCCTCGCATCTTTGGAACCAATGAAGGTGAATAAATAAGACACTCACCCGATTCAAAGTTTCTGATATTGTCTAAAAGAGTGTTAGTAGCATTACGGTCTGTTCCTTGTGCGATTTGGTCTTTGATAGCCATTAAGTCACGGGTTTGAATAACACCGTGAATGATTTGAATTGTGCATTGGGTTAAAGCGGCTTTACCTACTTCGTGAGGTCGCTGTGAAATTAAACAAACCCCGTAACCGTATTGACGACCCTTTTTGCACAATTTAACAATTGGCCCGTATGATAAAAGTGAAGGTTTATTTTGAGGAACTAAGTCTTGGCACTCTTCAATAATAGTCATTATACCTCGCATCATACGCTTTTTGAAGAGATTTTCCACATATTCAGCGATTATTTTCTGAACCGTGGCATCATCAACCATAGAACAGTCAATGACGGCACTCATATCAGGATTTTTTTCAATTTCTTCAACAAAGCGTTCCATGTTAGGGTGCATTTCCATTGTCGGCACGATTTCCACAACATTAGGTAGTTGTTTCAAACCTTTATGGGCTCCGAGAGCATCGAAACAGACGAATTGTAAGCCTAATCTTGATAATTCTTCCATGAAAACGCCTGTGGTGAAAGATTTACCGCTACCGCTTTGACCGCAAATAAACATTTTCGCATAAACAATTTCAGGAGGTAGATGCACATCCCTGCTTAACACCACAGCGGGCTTGTTGGCATCCGAAGTTGATACTTTGTTGCCCCAATCCGTTTTACTAAGGGTGTTTTTCTTGTCATCCAAAATATGATGAAAAGCATCTTTCGACGAAGGAGTTTCAAGTGGTGGTGGCAACATGGAGGCTTCCTGAGAATCTGCTTCTGAAGGTGTGAATTCCGAAGCGTCCATAGGAATTATATCATCTTCCATGTTATCACCACTCTTATGAAACGGTGCGACTATATGGGCTTTCCCCTATTCCGTGACTAAAAAGTAACACCTTTGCCACCGCATTCTACATCTCCTTCGCCACTCATGTTAGCGATGAAGTTTTGAACTTCCTTAGCGACCTTTCTCAAGTTTCCACCTGTGGCGGTCATATAAACATAAGGTTTCGAGGGGTCGGCATAATCTTCCGTAGAACATAAGCATTTAGCGTAACCCTTTTCTCCACCACCAACATACTGAACAAACCCTTGTCGCAAGCGTTCAACATATTGGGGCGATACTGAGTCTTGGTATTGCTCAGGGATAAGTTGAACACAAATCACAGGCCCAAAGTCGTCGTGATACTTTTTCGCCCAATACCAAAATCCGTATTTTCTTGTATCTTCCTTACCTAAACGGTCTATCACTTCTCTTTTAATAACAGGGAAATTACCTTGCATTTCGTAAGCATCAGAAGGAACATCAAGGTCGCTTGGCAACATATCACTCAAAAAGATAGCAGGAGCCACCCTGATTTCCGATGATTTGAATTGGTCTTTCATCATGTAATACAATCGTGCCATCCCTGCACCTGACCGAGTTCCATTCATGCCACCCCAAAGATTCGACATTTCACCCGTCGAGGCTTGATTATTCATGGAAGCAATAGCCCCTCGATAATTTTTTCTTTGACTTGAATCTACACCCCATATCATTCGAGTAACATCGTTTATTTGGCTGATGAAACTATCCCCTTCAGGATTAGGTATTTCCCACAAAGT
>Ga0160423_10002155_pt1 | contig 16499 bp, 29 predicted proteins | sample CRUFie14St8metaG_FD_108191 | JGI IMG/M metagenome (GOLD analysis project Ga0160423, IMG submission 108191) | Marine microbial communities from the Costa Rica Dome - CRUD Field 142mm St8 metaG | ecosystem: Environmental > Aquatic > Marine > Oceanic > Photic zone | place: Costa Rica: the Eastern... | reverse complement strand
TAACTTGTGATAATAAACCAGATAATCCTGGTCATAAGTTAGCAGATAAAAGTTTTAACGTAAGTACAATAGATAAAGAAGATATTTTAAAGATAGCTATTGAAGAAAATATAAATGGCATAATGACATATGGTTCAGATATATCAGCTCCGACAGTAGCATATGTAAGTACTAAACTAAATTTACCAGGACCATCTGAATCATCAGTAAATACTTTAGTAAATAAAAATAAGTTTAGACAAACTATCTACCAGCCCATAAAGTATAAAGAATTTACAGCTTTTTCTGAAGCATTAGATTATTGTAGGCAAAGAAGTAAACCATTTGTTATCAAGCCAGTAGATTCAGCAGGAAGCAAAGGAATATCTTTTATAGAAAAATATGAAGGCATACCTGAAGCTATTAATTATGCATTCATTAACTCTATTAGTAAATCTATTATAGTTGAAGACTATATAGATAAAAAAGGTAAACAGGTTTGTGGAGATGGATTTATGTTTGATGGTAAACTTAAATTTATATTCTTTGGTGATGGCCACTTTTATAACGATAAGAACTTTTTAGCTCCTTGGGGTGAGACTTTTCCGAGCACATCAGATCCAGATATTTTAGTTGAAAGTGAAAAAGTTATAGAAGAAGTATTAAATAAATGCGGGTACACCTCAGGTCCTTTTAACATAGATTTGTTTATAGATAATAATAATAAACCTTTCATTAACGAAATAGGTCCTAGAAATGGAGGTAATTTTATTCCTCAAGTAACTAAGTTAGCAACTGGAGTAGATATGATTGAAGCTTCAGTAGAATATTGTTATGATAAAACGTTTGAATTTAATCCTACAAGTTCTCCTGATGCAAGATTTGTTTATAGTTCTTATATGATTCAATGCAAAGAAGATTTAAATATATCAGGTTGGACTTATAAAGAAAAACTCAAAAGACATATAGTTAAAGAAACCTTATTTTCTGATTATATTTCTTCAGTATCTAAATTTACTAATGGAAGTAATGCACTTGGTAATTTAATATTAAGATTTGAATCTATATCTGAAATGAATGAAATGTATAAAGATATCAATAAACAACTAGTATGGAGTATAATTTAATAGATACTTTAGCCCATCCAACACTAACAGGTAAATGGTTAGGTAGAGATATAGATTGTTCTTTTGATAAATTATCTTCTGATCTTGATAAATCTTCTTTTAAAAAAGCATTTGCAATTGGTATGCATGGTTTAGATGGATATAATCATATTGAATTTATTAATAAGTGTAATGAGTATAATAATCTAATACCTATAGCTGGTTTTGATCCTACTATTTCTTCTGAAAAAGTTCGTAATGAAATAAAATATATCAAAGATTTAGGATTCAAAGGGATAAAAATACATCCTAGGTTTAGTAACTTTGATTATGATACTCAAAAATTAAAAAATATTTTTAATCAAGCACATCTTAATGACTTATTAGTTTTTTACTGTACTTATGCTCATTGTTCTGCTCCTAATTATCCTGAACAGGATCCTTTTTATGCTTTAGCTTCAGCTATAAATTTTTGTCCTAATGTTAAATTAATTTTAGTTCATGGAGGAGATATAAATATAATGAAGTATGCTGAGTTAGTTAGATTTAATAAAAATATATTATTAGACTTATCACTTACATTAATGAAATATAAAGGAAGCTCAATAGATAATGACATAAAATTTTTATTTAATAATTTTGATAAAAAAATTACAATAGGAACCGACTATCCAGAATATACTTATCAAGATGTATTTAAAAGAGTTAAAAAATTCTGTAAAGGTTTATCTCAAGAAAAAATAGATAATATTTGTTATAAAAATATTTGCCTTTTAGCAGGAAATTTACTATATTAACGTATGCCTATAGAACTACATAGCCCATATAAGATAGTTAGAATGTTCGAAGAAGAGATAGCTAACTATACAGGAGCACCTTATGCTGTGTCAGTTGATAGCTGTACTAATGCATTATTTTTAGCTTGTTATTATCAAAGAGTACAACAGGTTATCATACCTTGTAAGACGTATCTATCTGTTCCTCAATCTATCATACATGCTGGAGGAGAAGTTATATTTGATAAAAGAAGTTACGTCAACGAATGGAAAGGAATGTATCAATTAAAACCTTATCCTATTTGGGATGCAGCAAAAAGATTAACTAAAGGTATGTATAAGAAAGGACAGACTATGTGTTTATCTTTTCATATAAAAAAATTATTACCTATATGGAAAGGTGGTATGATACTTACTGATGATGAAAAAGCAGTAGAGTGGTACAAGAAAGCTAGATATGAAGGAAGAAGCGAAAAGTATTATAAAGATGACGATATAACTTTCAACGGTTGGAATATGTATATGACTCCTCAACAAGCAGCTCATGGTTTATCTATGTTTCAAAATTATCCTGAACATATGAGCGACTTAGGAGAAGATAATGGGTATAGAGATTTAACTGAATTTACAGTATACGAAGATAATAAAGTAATTAAATGAGAGTAGTAGTAACAGGAGGATTCGGTTTTATTGGTTCATCATTTGTAAACTATTTAGATTCATTAGGTCATAATGTTTTAATAGTTGACAAACTTACTTACGCAGCTGATATAGAGAATGTCAATGCTGCTGGTAATACCATTTTAGCTGTAGAAAAAGATATTTGTGATATAACTGCAGAAGATATAGGAGATTATGAATACCTAGTTAACTTTGCAGCTGAATCGCATGTTGATAATTCAATCGAAGACGGAAGACCTTTCGTTAGAAGTAATATAGAAGGTACTTTCAATTTACTAGAATTAGCTAGAAAAAATAAAAACTTAAAAAAATTTATCCAAATATCTACTGATGAAGTATATGGTGATCTTAAAGATTTAAAAATGAGGTATGCTCAAGAACAATCTCCTTTAAGACCTTCATCTTATTACTCTTCTACAAAAGCTGCAGCAGATATGTTAGTCCAAGCTTGTGCAAGAACTTATAACCTACCTTACCTTATTACTAGAACATGTAATAACTTTGGTAGTAATCAACATAAAGAAAAGTTTATACCAGTAATTATAGATAATGTAATAAACGAAAAGCCTATACCTGTATATGGTGACGGTCAGCAATCTAGAGAATGGATATGGGTAGAAGATAATGTTAAACATATATTTAATTTGATGGTTAGTGACTATAAAGGTATTCAGAATATAGGTAGTAAAACAAGTTATAAAAACTTAGAGATCATTAACATGGTATCTAAGATAGTAGGTAAAAAAGTAAAATATAAATTTGTTTCTGATAGATTAGGACATGATAAATTATATAGAATAAAATCTCAATATGATCAACCTATCATTACAAAAACACTTAAACAATTTTTAACAGAAGAAATATGCAAATACTTGTAACAGGAGGAGCAGGTGGAGTAGGTACTAACTTAATAGAAGCACTCTTAAAAGAAGGTCATAAAGTAATAAGTTGGGATAATTACTCTGCTGGATTAGAATCTAACCATATTGAAGGTGCTGAATATATTAAAAAAGATACGAGAGCAGCTGATTATAATGATTTAAAAGATATAGATTTAGTTTATCATTTAGGAGAATACTCTAAAGTAGTACCTTCTTTTGATATACCTGAATTAACTTTCAGATATAATTTAGAAGGAAGTATCAGGTTGTTAGAGTGTTGTAGAGTAAATAATACACCAATTATTTATGCTGGTTCATCTACTAAATTATCATACCCTGGTGAATTAGGTTCACCGTATGCTCTTTATAAATCTACTGTTTCCAAAATGGTAGAAGGATACGGTAAGTGGTATGGCCTTAAATATAATATTTGTTACTTTTATAATGTGTATGGCCCTAGAACAGAAACATGGGGTAACGAATGGCAAACAGTTATTAATATTTTTAAAGACCAAAAGAAAGCCGGTAAAGATTTAACTATCACAGGCGATGGAACTCAAAAAAGAGATTTTACTCATGTAGAAGATATCATACAAGGATTATTATTAGCAGGTAAAAAGATTAATAATGAAGTATATCAATTAGGAACAGGAGAAGAATTTAGCATTTTAGAAATAGCTAAAGCTTTTGATCATCCTTTTACTTTTATAGATCCTAGACCAGGTGATAGACCTAATGGTTTAGCTGATATTAGCTTTGCTAGAGAAAGGTTAGGATATAATCCTAAGCATAATATAATGAAATATATAGAAGGATGCAAGTAGCTTACATTACTGAAATGAACTTTCAAGGTCAAAAGATTCCTCGTTCATATAGAGGAATGAAAACTGAAATAGCTTGGCCTTGTACTTTAGAAGCTGATTGTTATACGTTTGGTCAAAAACCTAATAAACAGTATGACTTAGGATTAGTTGTTATACCAAAACTAGAAGGAAGAATAGCTGAGTTAGTTAAAATGGACTTTATGAGTGTAGTAAAATCATTCTGTAATAAAGTAGCTATAATGCAAGAAGGTCCTCATTGGTTCTTTCAAAGATATGAATTGCAAGATCAAATTTGGTACTATAATAGTTTAAAACAAGCTGACATTTTGTATGTTCATAACAAAAGCGATGTACATTATTATAAAGGTATAACTGATCATAAAGATATTCGAATACTTCCTACGTTAATGATAGAAGATAGTATTAAAGAACTACCTAATATAGAAAGAACAGGAATAATGATAGGAGGTAACTTTGTAGAGTGGTATGGAGGATTTGATTCATTTATGGTAGCCTCAGCCATACCAGATGATGTTTATTCTCCTTCTATGGGTCAAAGAAAAGAAGGCGAAGGTCAGTTAGGAATAAACCAGTTACCGTATGTGGATTGGGTTGACTGGATAAAAGAACTTAACAAAAGAAAGTATGCAGTTCATTTAATGAGAACTCATGCAGCAGGTACCTTTGCTCTTAATTGTGCATATTTAGGAATACCTTGTATAGGTTATAAAGGGTTAGATACTCAAGAAATATGTCATCCTAACCTGTCAGTAGATTTAGGAGATGTAAATAAAGCTAAAGAATTAGTTGTTAAATTGAAAGAAAATGACTATTTTTATAATAAGTGTTCTAATCAAGCTAAAGAAAATTATTTAAAATATTATCATGAAGATAAGTTTAATACAACCTGGAAGAAACAATTTAAAGTATCTTAAGTGGTCGTATGATTCTATAAGAAAGAATCAAGGAGATCACGAAGTAGAAATATGTGTAGCTGATGATGCTTCTTCTGATGGCACTTGGGATTGGTGTCAAGAAATGATGAAGAAGGATCCATTGTTTAAAGCTATTAGAAACGAAGGACCAGATAGATTAGGTCATACCATTTTATACGATACTTTAACTAACGAAGTAGCTACTAAAGACATTGCTATGATCTATCATGCTGATATGTATCTCTGTCCCGGAGCATTAGATGCTATAGAACGAGAGATAGAAGAAAAAGTTATAGTGTCTTTAACTAGAATTGAACCTCCAATGCATCCAGATGGTCCTGAAAAAGTATTATTAGCTTGTGGAGAAGAGCCGGAAGATATGAAAGAAGAGGTAGTTCTTAATTGGGTTGAAAAGAATAAAGATAGCAATAAAATTACCGAGGGTATATTTGCTCCTTGGGCATTTTATAGAAAAGACTTCCAAGAGATAGGAGGACATGATCCATTATATGCTCCTCAGTCTAAAGAAGATTCAGATATCTTCAATAGATTTCAATTGAACGGAGTTAAGTTTAAGCAAGTATGGGATGGGTTTGTTTACCATATGACTTGTAGAGGTAGTAGAAGAAATGTTTTAGATAAAGCTACAAATATACATCAAGACAGTCCTGAATGGTTAGCTCAGAATATGAGATCAACTAGAAACTTTATACGTAAATGGGGTCATTTTGTTATGCATGATAAATTAATGAAACCTATAGTTCCTCCTAAGTATAATGTTGGGTTTATAATATCAAACTGTAACGATAGTATACTTAAAGAACTTGAACCTTGGTGTGATAACATTTACGTTGATATTGATTATAAAAAATATATAGAACTAGAACAACCTAATACTATTATAAACTTATCTACTAGAATACTTCCTTTACATAATGAAAAGAATAATGATATATTAGTTGAAATAAACGGAGCTACATTTAATTCAACTGATTTCTTTAACATACAAAAGCTTTCTCAAATATTAGAACAATCAGGAGGAGTAGGAGAGTTTAAGCTAGGTAATCTATTTATTAATGTAATTCAGTTTCAAACTTATACTAACAACCTTATTAAACTATGAAAAAACTAATAATAGAATTTACTCATAATACTGGTCAAGTAGAAGAAGTTGAATTTGTAACTGATAGAGGTTATGATTGGACGGTAGAGCAGTGGACAAGAAATAGATGGATAGTAGGACATAAATTAATATCCGAATCAACAATCGATAACAAAAAAATGCTATTAGGATAGCTATTTATTAATATGAATATAAAAGATACAATTTCTCAAGTATTAGAAGCTGCTAAAGTAAAATTTGCAGGTCATCAATTCGTACTCAAAGTAGATACAAACGAAGACCCTCAGAAAAAAGGAGTCAAAGTTCAATTTATACCTACTGAGTTTGGATCAATATCTGCTACTGAACAAAATGATATCGCAATCGAGCTAGAAGAAAGACTAGAAAAAGGATTAGCTGAATATGATTTAAGAGTAGAAAGAGATAGGAACTTAAAAGATAAAACTATTATTGGATTCTTTATTTATATAGAATACTTTGATAAAATTATTAGAAAAGCATTATCTCAACAAAATCCAAACCAGACAGATGAACCAGAATTTTAAACCAGAAGCACTTATACGTACTACCTTTTCTAGTATTAATAAAGCACATTTTAGTATTAGAAAAAAGAAACTTGATAGAACATCTCTTAATCAAAAACTCTTTTTAGATACTATTGAAAAGTTAATTCAAATAGATCAAAGAAGAGATTACCTATTGGAAAATATTGGAATAGATGTCACAGCTTTTGAAGATGTTTACTTTCATATCATTGAGAATTTATTCAATTTATGCTTTAATAAAAAACAACTTCAGTTACTTCGTACCTATTTATATGAACTTTATCCTAATGATGAATGGGATGGATATGCTAATGTAATTATAGATGGAGAAAAGCAAAAAGTTCATATTAAAACTCCTAAACAAGTTTGGGATATTTTACAAAAAATTAAGTAAAATAGTTGGATTTCCGATAAAATCTTCTTATATTTACAATTAATTTAAACGGTTATATATATGCAAAAAACTTTAAAACAAATTCCTTGTCCTAAATGTGGTAATGACTTTCCAGAGTTAAGAAAAGAGCTCTATGGATATCATACGTGTGTTAACTGTTCTACAACAGATAAGGTAGTAGGAATAACTACTGTAGAAGGAACAGGCGATCATACATGGAATGATATTATTATTATGGATCGTAAAAAAGCTATTAGTATTGCCAAAAAAGAAGCAGAGCTTACTGGTAGGAAAGTTGATATAGAAATGATTGATATGGATAGAGATGAAACAGAAGTATCCCAATCGATTAAGGAAGGTATAAGTCAATCTTTAGCTGAATCAGATGAACTTGATATGAAGTTTCCGGAATACGATAGATTAGATCCTAATAAAGAACAAGAAGGAATACAAGGAATAGATTTTTAATGGCACGTCCAAGTAAAATACTTACCAAAGAAGATATTTTAAGAGCTCAAAAAATGACTAGATCTAATTTTGCAGCTGCTAGATATCTACATGTTTCTTATAATCATTATAAAAAATACGCTAAAATGTATAAAGACGATAATGGTATAGCTTTGTTAGAAGTACATAAGAATCAAGCTGGTAAAGGTATTCCTAAATTTTTATCTAATAAAGGAAAAGAACCTCCTTTAATGGATTTATTAGAAGGAAGAATACCTATTGAACACTTTGATGCACAGAAAGTAAAATCTAGAATTATACAAGAATGTTTACTAGAAGAAAAATGTGCAAAGTGTGACTTTATGGAAAGAAGAGTTCATGATACGAAAGTACCATTAATACTAACCCATAAAGATAAGAATAGAAAAAACTGGCATTTAGATAATTTAGAGTTTTTATGTTATAATTGTGCATTTTTATACTATGCAGATCCTATTACTGAACAACAAGTTCAAGCAATGGAAGATTATGTAGATAAATCTAAAGAAGAACATGATTGGCAGTTAGATGAGCATCACATAGAGCATTTAAAAGAGCTAGGATTATATGAAGATATAAAACCAGGTGATGAATACATTGAAAAATTGTAACTATTTATTACTATGAAAACTAAAAAAGTAAACAAGTTTTCTACGTTTAAAAAACGTAAACCTCACGAAAGAAAAGTAGCTGATAGTCTTGTAAAGACTCATGAAAGAAATGAAAAGTTACGAGAAAAAGAGATCGGTACAAACTTTTTAGATCTCTTCTAAGTTTAACCTAATTTAATTTTATGAAAAAAACATCTGTAATTGTTACACTTGTGGTAGTATTATCTGTATTAAGCGCATTTGCTTATATTCCAATTATGCTTCCAGTAGCAACATCAGTATCAACTATTGAAGTTGAACCAATAGCAGTTCAGGAGATAGTTCTTCAACCTGCTAAAATTGAAATACCAGCTAAAGATCATGCTGCATTTCTAAACGATATCGGATTTAGAGAATCGTCAAATAATTATACTATCGTCAATAAATGGGGGTATATGGGTAAGTATCAATTCGGAAAAGAAACACTCAGAGCGATAGGAATTTCCGTATCAAAAGAAGAGTTCCTTAACAATCCTAATCTTCAGGAGCAGGCTATGTACTTACTATTAAAGCATAATCATAAAAATTTAAATAAGATAATTACAAAGTATAATAATACAACAATCCATGGAGTATATGTAACTGAATCAGGAATACTAGCAGCAGCTCATTTAGCAGGTGCAGGTAATGTTCGTAAATGGTTTAGAAAAGGAGTAGATTTTAAAGATGGAAAAGGTACTAAATTAACTTCTTATCTAAAGAGATTTAGTGGATATCAGTTGGAATTCTGATAGAATATTCATATATTTATGTATTAATAATTATAAAAATAAAGGTTATGTTTAAAAATCAAGTATTTTGGAAGGAAGACTTTGACGGCAAAGCTAAGGGAGGAGTATTCTTCAGAAGTTTCGATTTAAATAAGTTTATGGAAAAAGTAGAGTCTAGTGACGAAGAAATTATTGGCATTAGATTCGAAGGTAATAATCTAGAGCTTATTTTAAACGATAATAAAAGAATGGAAGTTTAATGGCAGCAGAGAAAAGAGGCTTTACTGGTAAATTAGATTATGACTTTCCTACTCATGGAGTATGTGAAGTACAATTAGCTAATAAAGAATGGTATAGAGTAACGGAAAGAGACTTTAGATCGTTTGATGGTCCTAGAAGATATACTATTCCTGATTATACTTTACATAAGGCTATGGATGTTCCTATGACTACTACAAAGTATATTGGACCTGTTTACTTATGGGGTACTAATACTTATGTGCCTTATAGAGGAACTAGAAAGTTATTAGAAACTGAAGAGAGAAGAAAAGAAAGAGAAGAGTTAAATAGAGCTAGAGGATGAAAAGATTACACTTTAAAAATGCTCAAGATTTTGAAAACTTATTTGAAGTTCAAGATAAGGATATTAATGATCATATAGTAGATACTATCGAAGAGACTATGAAAGATAATAAAAAGTCTGCTCATATATATACTATTTCTTTTGATCAAGCTGATTTTATGTATGAAATAGTTCTTCCTAGTACCCACTGGGTTGCTGCTTTAGAAAGTTGTTTAGAATTTTACCACGAAAATAGTCATGCTGATGAAGCTATAAATTGCTGGGAAGTATTAGAGTGTGCTAAAGTATGGTAAAACTTTTCGAAGAGTTATTCGTTGAACCTAGAACTTGGAAGTTTAAATCATCTAGTTCTAACAAGGAGTATACTGTTACAGAAGGTAAGTGGTTATATTGTGACTGTTGGGGATACAGAGCTCATAAACGTTGCAAACACGTAAAAAAAGTTAAAGAACAGTTGGAAGTCTGAGATATTCTTCTTATATTAAGGTATAAATTTAAAGGTTATGTATAATATTAGTTATGATGTTTGGCTTAAAGATGAAGTAAAAGATATCTTAAAGCAAAATTATGTAGATAAGTCTTTATCTACGGGTGAATTTCTTAAGTTAGTTTTAGAAGTTAAGAATTATTTAGGTGAATGTGATTCTCCTGAAGAGGTAGTTATAGAAGATGTTGTATCTTTTATATTTGATACCTCTAGTTATAAAGATAAGATGTGGGTTATTTACCCTGAAGAGCATAAGTATGCAGGTCAACAAAGACCATTAAATATAAATTCTTAATTATGACTAAAAGAGAAAAGCAAAAATCGTTGACTAAAGAGTTCTTAACTTGGGTTAAAGAAATTTATCCTAATGCTGACTTTGATGACTCAGAAGGATATGGGTATACTGACATATCTTTAGATGGTAAATGGGAAGGTGATGATGTAATATCTTTTAGAAGACATCATAATGAAGTTAGTGCTTATAATTGGGCTTCTAAATATGTATTACATGCAGAGGTAGTTATGGATAAAAAGTTAGATGAATTAAAAAATAAATATCAATTATATTATGGTAGAAGTAATTAAGCATGCATTAGGTTTCTGTGGTGAGCATTGGCATCCTAATATTTGGACTGCTCTTGCTGGATCCCCAGTTATAGCCTCTACTATTTACTACATAAAATGTAAGTGTGGTGGATGGTTTAAACATAAAAAAGGTTGTGATCATGAAATGCATTAAATGTACTGAGGAGATTAATCCTCTTAGAATAAAAGCATTACCAGGTACTAAAACTTGTGTTAGCTGTAGCAGTACTGATAGATGGTATGTAAGAAATATTATTTCCGGAAAGACTACTTATGCAGAAACGGAAGTAATTAAGGATCCTAATGTAGCTAGAAATATTGCTGCTATGGATAGAAGACAGGGGTGGGGTAGTAATCTGCATAAAGTTAGAAGATAGGTTGGTTTTCCGACCTATTTTTTTTATATTATATTATGAGTAAATATATACTATTATTTTTATTATTAGTTGGTTGTAGATACGAAACTTACGATCCAGCTTGTATCAAAGGAGAATATACCCACGGTACTGTTTGTACTGAAGAATATGATCCAGTATGTGCTCCTGATGGAACTACATACGCCAACCTTTGCTATGCAATTAAAGATGGTTGGGAAGAACAATGTGTAATTAAAGGTGAATGTGATTAACATGCAAGATTTTTTTGATTGGAAAAAAGAAAAAGATAAAGAAGATATAATTAACGATATTATTGAACTTAAAATGAAAGAACCTCAAACACAGGAAATAAAATTAGCTATTCAAAAACTACAGCAAAAACTTACTAAAGGTGGAAAAGAAATATAAAGTTATGCTAGTTAGTGGAGGATTTGATCCTGTGCATAAAGGACATTTACAGATGATAGAAGCTGCTAGAGAATTAGCAGATGAAGTTTGGGTTATTCTTAATAATGATTCTTGGTTGAAGCAAAAGAAAGGTAAAAATTTTATGAAAGAATCTGAAAGAGAGTACATAATGTCCCAAATAAAAGGAGTAACTAGAACATTTATTTGCCATCCTAGGATTCCAGCCGATAAAACAGTCTGTGATGGAATATACTCTGCAGTTATGACTTACAGACGAGAATATGAAGGAGAGATATCTATGGCATTTGGAAATGGAGGAGATAGAATTCAAGGTAATATTCCGGAAGAAGAATACTGTAACACAATGGATGTTGATATGGTATGGAATTTAGGTAAAAAAGTTCAATCGTCATCTTGGTTATTAGAAAAGTATAATAATGCCGCGAGATAGTGGTAACAAACATATAAATAAACTTTTATCAAAACCTCCTGATTCTTCTTCTTTGTATAAATTTAATTATTTACAAAATTTAGAATTTAAGAGAAGGAGAATAGAAAAAGTATATTGTGTTGATAAAACACCTCTTTCATGTAATTTTCCTGTATTTTTTTATGGAATGCATAATGGAGGAGGTCCTTTATTTATTGACAATATCTTTAGTAAGAAAGAATTTATAGACGAACATTCTGATTGCAAATCAGCCTTAGAAATGTGTTCAGGTCCTGGCTTTATTGGATTTTATTTATATAAAAATCTTAATTTAGATTATATAAATTTTGTTGATATAAACGATGATGTTAGAAAATTAATTAACAAAACTATTAAACATAATAATGTTCAAGGAAGTTTTACTGTTAGTGATGCATTTGATAATTATAGAGGAGAAAAAGTTGATTTAATAGTTTTAAACCCACCGTTTTTTACTAAAGATGAGGAATTTGAAGAACATAAAAACATAGTTGGTTTAACTGAAAATATCTTTATAAATCAATCTAAGCTTATAACACTAGATAAAAATTTTAATTTTCACTCTAAACTTATAAAGCAGTTTGAAAATATTTTATCTGATAAAGGAAGAATAGTTTTTTTAGAAGTAATAAAAAATATTCCACCAGAAAAATTATTAGAAAATGTAAATTCTGATTTAATGTATAAAATAAACTATTTTAAAATACAATCGGAAATAAATAACTATTATACGTTAACCTTCTATAAGTAAACGATATTTATAATAAACAAATACTACAAAGTTAATGAGAGGAACATTTTTTTCTGCTGATTTTGTTGAAGACAATAACGGCAATCTTAGATTAATAGAACTCAACACAGATACTACTATTGTTGATTCACAGATAGATGATATAGACTGGTCAGGTCTAATTTCAGTATTAAGTTCAAGCAACTGTACGGAATTAAATGTTGTCTATAAACCTTATCTTCATGAAGGTATAGTAAACGATTTATCAGCGTCAATTCAAGCTAATGCTCCATTTATAGTTGGATTCGGAAAACATGAAGAAAATATTTATTCTTTATATCCTATGGCAGTTGATGATTCAGATGGAAAATTTGTTTTAAGAATGGCTTATGATGAAGGAGCTATTTTTGATAGTACTTACTGCAAATCTCGTAAAGAAATGCTTAGACTTTTCTCTGATGCTACATCAGGAAGTTATGTAGTTCCTTTTTATCATTCATCATCAGCAGACGGAGTTGCTAATACTTTAGATTACAGTATAAACGGTTCCACACAAGTTCCAGATGCTTCATTAAAGAGCACAGATGCTAGTTATAGAGATGCTATAAAATTTTATAAAATAGGAAACGAAAGTCAAACTAATACTGAGAGATGGAATGGATTCATTAACAATGTCAAAGAAGAAAATAAAGTTATAGAACAATATTGCTTTACAGGAAGTTCTCTTTCTAACGGAGCTGTTACTTCTATTAGAACATTTAATGTTGTATATGGAAGCGACTTAACTGTTCTTCCTTTATTAGAATATAAAGTAGAAGCTAGCTTTGATCTTCCAACAGATATCTCTGGTGAATATAATAGTTCAAATTACGCATCAGAACTTTCTAATAAACATTATTTTGAATATACTACTAATTTCATTAAGTTTGGATTAAATGGATTATATGAAAGCCATAGTATCTACAAAGCTGATGATTCTACCGTAATGTTAAAAGATATAGCAGTAGGAGATGAAATTAAATCATATTTTGTTTCTGGTTCTCCTCAAGTTGAACAAGATTATATTATTAGAGCATGGAGTCATCCTGGTAATAGTTTACCTAGCGGTTCATATGTTACATCATCAGCAGTAGTATTTAAAGAAGCTCAAGATATCAAACATGGAAGTTTAGTAGAAGTTAAAATAGACGACGATGCAATTTTTACTGGAACTGGTAAGCAGTTTTTAGTTTATGAATCTTCTTCTAATAATATAAAATATAAACTTGCCGGATATCTAGATCACACAGACGATTATGTAGTAGATTTAAGTGGGAGTTTAAAAGATTTAACTGAAGTAAACTTCTATTTAACAGGAGATGATATTCAATTAGTAGAAGTTGATGTTGAAGATACTGATACTTATATCATCAGTGGCTCAACCGATTGGAATGGCGCAGTATCTCACAACGCTCCTTGTTTTGTAGCAGGAACTAAAATAGAAACTGAATTTGGAGAAAAGAATATTGAAGATATAGATGCAGGAGATGTAGTTTTAACATACAATCACGCAACAGGCGAAACTCAGTATAAAGAAGTCAGACAAGTATGTATGTGTAGTAAAGAAAAAACAGTAGTTTATACTTTCGATAATAATAAAACTCTAGAAGGAACTTATGATCATCCTTTATACTGCCCTGATAAAGGATATGTTTCTTATAAACCTAACCTGACTGCTGAAATGTATGACTTAGTAGTTGAACAAGCTGAAATAGGAGATAGAATTTTAACTGCTAATAATGAAGAAGTTACTATTATAGATCTAGAAGAATCTCCTGTCGTTAAGACAGTTTATAACCTTAAAAAAGTAGAAGATAATCATAACTTTTTTGCTAATGGACTACTAGCTCATAATAGATGTTTTATAGCAGGAACTGAAATTACTTTAGGTAATAAAGATGTTAAAAATATTGAAAATATAGTTGTTGGAGATGAAGTTTTAACTTACAATGAAGAAACAAATAAGCATGAAACAGGAATCGTCGGAGAATTAAAACAACATGAAGTGGATTCAGTATTAAAAATTAATTTTTTCTACGGTAACTCAGTTACTACAACTAAAGAACATCCATTTTATGTTTCAGGCAAAGGATGGGTCAAAGCTGGAGAGTTAATTGTTGAAGATGTTTGTAAACAAACAGATGGAAGTACTGCTCCTATCACTTCTATCGAACATATTGAAGAAAAACATTTAGTTTATAACTTATTAAACGTTACTGATAATCATAACTTTTACGCTAATGGAATATTAGTACATAACAAATAATATGGCAAATCCAAATTTATATAGAAAGAAAAATATTACTACGGTTAGAAATAGAACTACATTTTCTTTAAGTTCTGATGAATCTACCGCAGTAAGAAATACGATAAATAAATTTTTTGATTTATTTAAAGTTAAACATACTTAGTGAGCCCATTTGAATATGTTAAAAATAAGGTTTTAGTAAAAGTAAAACCTAGTAGTTATAACGGAGTAGGAGTATTCGCCTTAAAAGATATACCTAGTAATACACCTATGTTTGAGCCTTGGGAAGGAGAAACTGGAACTTATGAACTTACTGAACAAGAAGTTAACTCTCTTCCATTAGAGATTAGAGAACATATAAAAGATATTTTTCTATTCCATCCGGACTTTCCTAATAATACTAACGTTACTATAGATCTTTTTAAAAACTGTCATTGGATATTTACTACTCCATATTACTTTGTTAATAGTGGGTTTATTGATGGATACAATATGGATAAGGATACTCTTACTACTATCAGAGATATAAAAAAAGGAGAAGAAATTTTAAGCAATTACGGAAGATACGAAAAGTCTAAAGTTCTAATATGAAAGATGAAAAATTAGTTATAAACGATAAGGTTATTTACATTAAAGATAATCCTAGAAAGGTAGTTATGGACAGAGGATCAAAAGGGTTAATCGAATTATATAGTCTTATTGTATCTCAAAATAAAGGAAATCTATTAGATGTAGGCTTTGGCATGGGATTTTCAGCTAATAGTCTTTACAAAAACTGTGATAGCTATACTTGCATAGAAATAAATTATGAAGTTTATAAGAAAGCTTTAGAATGGTCTCAAGATAAACCTAATGTAAAAATTTATCTAGGAGATTGGATTGATGTCATTCATGAAATGGCTTTAAGAGATATGAAGTTTGATGGTATATTTATGGATACTTACGATGATCCTAATCATGATAACTTTGAAGAGTATGCTAAACTAATTAGTAATGAAGGTTGTATATTATCTATGTTTAATTATTTTACTTGTAGAGATAAAAATAGTATGAATGAAATATCATTTGATCTTACTGGAAATAAGTTCATGAAAAATGTAGAAAATAATCATTCAATAAATTGGACTATTTTTAAAGAAGGAAAGTTTATCAAAACTAATAATAAATTTAAAACTGTTCAAAATAAAATTATATGAAAAAAATAAAACTATCAGACGAATTTTATTTTTGGAGAGGAACGTACTCAGGTTTTTACCCATTAGAAGATTTTATTTCAGCAGTTAATATTAATAAATCAATATCTATTCCTTCTAATTCAAATTCATTATGGGTAGAGGTAAATTTAGAACCTTTTGTAAGTGTAAACGAGCAAGTTAAACAGTTTTTATCTTCTGAATATGAAAGAGAGTTTAAGAACTATGCAGAACACTATTGGGTTTATACCCAAAAAAAAGATTATAATCAAGATTGGATGCATCAACAT
>Ga0160423_10002154_pt1 | contig 16501 bp, 1 predicted proteins | sample CRUFie14St8metaG_FD_108191 | JGI IMG/M metagenome (GOLD analysis project Ga0160423, IMG submission 108191) | Marine microbial communities from the Costa Rica Dome - CRUD Field 142mm St8 metaG | ecosystem: Environmental > Aquatic > Marine > Oceanic > Photic zone | place: Costa Rica: the Eastern... | reverse complement strand
TAATGCAGTCCAGTTTACATTTGATGATTCGAGTGAGGCGGCTGACCGAACAGCGGCCTATGTCGCGCAGCAGCTGGCAGCTGCTGTAAATGCTGCTACTGGGACAGGCTACTCGGTGGTTGAGCTTGCCAACGGTGGCGCCATTAGTGGCTCCAGCTTTACCCTAAGTCGCACCGGCACGAGTTTTGGAGTTTCGGTCTCTGTTGAGCGAAACTCTGCCTCAGCTCCGGTAGGTGGTAATTCAACTCAAGCTACGAGAACAACGTTTGGTGGCTTCAGCATACAATCTGGACAGTGGGATGTCACCGTGAGTGACGGTGCTAGCACAGTGGCTGCCATCACCTCCTTTCCTTACGTTCCAGATGACTCTACCAATTTGGTGCAGGCGATTGCTGAGGAGCTCACGAGCTCCTTGGATACCGAAGACGAACAAATCTACTCCTTCCTCGAGAATGACGCGGGAGAATTAGAAGTCCGGCGAACTGGAGCGGCAACCAGTGCGATTTCCATTGATGCGCAGCTTACGAGGACGGTCGCATCCGGTAACCATGACAGCTCGGTAGCAGCGACCACCCTGACTCTGACGGGCCCAGCAAACACGAGAGACCAGTGGAGCCTCTATCTGGACACAGCGGCGACCCATACCGCCACAGCTGGGAGTCTGGCATCGATCAGAGAGAGTTTTATCGACGCTGCTAATGCACATGCTAACTACCGCGCCTTTGAGGGAAGCGCCGAGGGAGAGCTGCATCTGGTGCGGACCTCTGGAACGGGTGAACTTAGTGTTGGGGTTGGAGTGGCATTCGAAGCTAACCATTTGGCAGGCGCCTTAGTAGAAGGAATGCCCGAGCGACACTGGTCCTACGTCCTTGCGCTGCAGTCGGTAGGTGATAATGCGGAGAACGGTCCTGTTGCGCTTTCCGGGGACACCTGGACTCTTACCTATGACGGAGCTTCCTTGTCCGGGGTCGCGAGCTCCGACGGGAATGATCTCAGTGAGCCCCTTCAGAGTATTCGGGACCAGTTCCCTGTCGGTTTTTCCTCTAGCGTTGGCGATGACAATCTGAGCCTTGAGGTGAGCCGTACTGACGGAGAGAGGATCACATTCGGTCAGGTCGAGCAGCTGCGTCAGTGGGTCGAGGATCAGTCGACAGACTCAAGAGCGACGAGCTTGGTGGATGCGGTGGGGCCGTTTTACCTGACTGCGGCTTTAGAGCTGAACGGCACTGTGAGCCCGGCAGAGCCATGGCAGGTGGTGCTCGATGACACTACCTACATGTATGCCATCCCAGTGGGCGGTAGTTTGTCGGGTGATTATACCCTAGAGAATATCGCGAGAGGACTGGCAGATGAGATCAATGCGGACACGGCCTCGCCCTACACCGCCTCCGCGGTAGGAATCGAGATCAGGATAAATAGCGCAGGGGATGATCAGTACGCGAATCTCAATCCGTTCCAAGTCATACCGAAGAGGGGAGATGGCACCTCTCGGCATGTCTTCGATCTCGACAGTGTCAATCAAGTGAGGGGTGGGATCGACTTCAGTGACCCGGAGACCCCGGATGTCGAGGATCGAGTGGAGTATACCGCGCGTCCAGAACTCGACCTCTTCGTCCTCAACGTTAATGCAGATCAAAGCGTTACCGTTACTTCGATTGCCACTGAGGAGCTTTTCGCAGGCGTGCGCGATCCCGGGAGTCTGAATACGGAAGATCCAATTTTCGCCTATGACTTTGGCGCCGAGGGCAACTATGGAGCCGGAACTTATGTGCTCCGGGTGTCAACCTACCGGGATTTCGATGACTCGTCCGGATTGGGGAGCACCCATTCCTTCCCCGATGGTGTTGTTCCAGATGTGGTAGAGAACGGAATAAGCTACAATCTTATCATTTCTGCCGTGAGTCACCTTGAGGCGACTAACACGATAGACTTGGTAGGCACCGAGCTCCGATACGTGGGGGCAGATGGGGAGGTTCTGACGGCGACTATCGAAAGCTATGATGCAGCCAATAAGATTTTTACTCTTAACTACCAGGATGAGAATGAGCCAGACCTGGATCCGGGAGCCATTATCGATGCTCTGGCGGAAAGCGATGAGTTTACTCTTTTTGCAGACTTTGACTCCAATAGGTCAATTAGTGTTCTTGGGGATGTTCTTGAGGATAGTTACGAGATGGTGTTGACCGGAGCCCCAGTGGCGGATGAGACCGTTACCATCACGATTGATCCGGACAGGACCCGCACCCTGAACTCAGATGATGCGTTTAACCCGGTCACTTATTTTGGCGAGCAGTTTGAAGAGCAAGTGGAAGTAGCCACAACCCGGGCGGTGGTGACTTTCCTTGAGGGGATTGATTTTTCAGGGTCGCACACCCTGCTTCTGACACCGCAAGGTTCCCTCGCTCCCCAAATTACAGCTACTGGAGGTTCGTGGGATGTACTGGCTGCTAACCTGGGGACCGTATTAGCAAGTACAGGATACTCTTATGAACTCAATGAGAGCGCATCTGAAATCATTATTACCAGCAGCTCTTCAGCCTTTTATTTGACGGTCGTTGGCCCTGAATCTGCGGGCTCTATTTCGGCAGAATCTTCAGTGGTTGAAGTTGAACTGACGGGGCAAACGGATCTCAATCAGACTTGGGATCTGGTGCTGGATAATACGACGACTCTTAGGTACCAGATTGTCAATGCGGCAAGTACGCTGGAAATCATCGACGAGTGGGTTCTGGCCCCCGAAGACCCCTTAGACCCCTCTCGGGTATATACCTACACCGCAACCAGTAATCGGAATCCGCGGATTACCAACGTCGCGGAGGCTTTCTTTGACAAGATCGATCAGGATGCGGATCTCGCGTACACGGTCGAAAGATTTGGCCGAATTCTCAGGATTAGTCCGGCTTCTGGTGAGGGTGAGGTTTCGGTGGAGCTGAGCAGCACTGGTGGGTCAGTGGTTGCCGGGGGAGTGGTGCGGCCCATTACCGCGGAGGTTCGGCATGAAATTGAGTTTGCTGCAGATAATTGGAACGTCGCGCAGACGGTCTGGGTGCGGGCGGTGGATGATGAGTATATTGATGGGGGAGACCGTCTGGTCTTTGCTCCATTGGAGGAGCGGGTAAACGGCGTGCGTGGACCGATCACGGTGAATGGAGGATTCGGAGGGAACGACGAGCGTTTCCTGACCAATCCGGTTCTTCTGGAGGGAGAGATTAATGAGCCGGTGGCGGACGGCCTGATCCAGACGTTGGGCCGGGAGTATGATGCCGATGCCGGTATTTACCGGGCCACGATCTCGGATATCAATGCGACCCATATCAATCCGAGCACCGGATTGAGGCCAGGGTTTGACCCCCGGATGAATGAGTTTGCCTATACCGTGGAGTTTCTCGAGGGAGTAGCGGAAGGCACGATTCTTGAAGTTCTCTCCGTATCCCAGGATATCCTCTCCATCGGTTCTGCTACGCCCTTTGGAGTTGATCTTCAGCTCGCAGGGATATCGATGCCCGATGAGGCTGATTTGTTAGTGACCGCTGCGAGTGTTAATACGGTTCTGGCAGATTCTCCGGAATGGTCGTCCGTGTTCTACACCTTCACCGGCCTCTTCGAGAACTCGGAGACTTGGACAGTCGATCTTCAGGGGGATGCAGGGGTTGAGCAGTTTTCTGTAACAACTGTAGCAGAGGACAGTGATGATGATGGCATTCCTGATCCCTTTGAACAGGACATCATCGACTCCGACTCTGAAGATGGTATCTCCAGCTTGGAGCAGGTTACTGAGGTTACGGACTTTGATTCTGATGGTCGAACGGATCTGCAAGAGTATCTTCTGGGGACCAATCCTCTTGTGGCGGACCCCGATGCTGTGGCGCAGGAAGATCTGGCTTTGTCGACTCTCGGCCGAGTGGTATTTGCCCTCGCCGACGAGATCAATGGCAAAGAGGGTTCACAATTCGCAGCTGAGGTTCGGATCGGATTGCTTGGAGAGGTGACTCTGATCATCACTCTGGCTGAGGGTGTGGGAGAAAGTTTCCAAGCCTCTCTGTCGAGCTCTGACAATAGCTCGGGCAGAGTGGACGAGGTGGTGACTCAGGGTGGTTTCATAGAGAGCTTCGGCACTAGCCTTGGAGCGACTCCTTGGACCATGGCCGCAATCTTCTTAAATGAAGTAGGGGCCGAGGACAGTCAATGGGAGCTCTCAGTAACTGGGGGCGCGATTGATGGGACGTTTTCTCATGAGGTTGATAAGGATGACTCCCTAGCGACTGTGGTCACCGGCCTTCTGGGGAGTATGGAGAGTCATGTGGGTGCAGTGGGCGAATCTACCTCAACCTTTGCCGATACGTTCAGGCCGTCCGTAACTGGACGGACGGTTACCTTCGATGGAGATTGGCCCGTTGCAACAGAGACCGGCTTAACTCTCAGGCCCATAGTCGGCGATGCTTACTATTATGCCCCATTCAATGCTAATCTGGCGGTCGATGAACTGGATCAGGTTGACGTGCTCAATGTCTACAATGGAGACAGTCCGTCAGACGATCGGGCAACTCTGACCTCTAACCGACTCACGGGCCTGGGAATGGGACCGGACACAGTAATTGCAGGTCGCGCCTTCTCCGGCGGGATTGGATTTGAAGCGATGGAGGAGGTCAATCTCGACCTTGGAAGTGGTAACGATACTCTGACGGTTGAGTCTACTCCTATAGGGTTGGTCACGATCGGTGCTGGGGCCGGTAATGACTTGATCATGCTCGAGAATACCTCGGCTAACATTCAGATCTTTGGGGAAGCGGATGATGATATCATTCTTGTAGGGTCGTCTTCCGTGGACAGCGATGGCGACGGGCTGCTTGATGCATGGGAGCTGTCTTGGGATGGCATTTCTTCTCTCGGTGATCTCTCTGGTGATGAGGACTTTGACGGAGATGGGAGCACCGATCTCCAAGCGTTTAACGCCAGATTGAATCCGACTAACGGAGAGGTCGATGATGACGGTGAGAGCAATGAATGGCTGACCAATATCGAAGGTCTTGCGAGTAATATTGGAGGAGGGGTATCCGTGGATGCAGGGGAGGGAAATGATAGCGTGCATTTTGCGAACTCTGTTGAGAGCGCTCAGCGGCAAGGAGTCATCACGGAGAATTCAGTTTCTGGATTTGGGCTGGGGTCAGGATACCTACAAGGAGTGATCGAGACGCATCAGGTCTTCAGTGTTGATGCCTCCGAAGGTGAATTTTCTTTCACCCTGTTGGGACAGTCGACCGTGCCACTCAGTTTTGATGCCTCGGCGCAGGATCTTGCGAATGCTCTGGAGCCGATCTTGAATCCCAACAACAGCGACAACGCCAAGCCTCACACCGACAACTTCCGGGTGGAGGAACTCGGTGGGGAATATCACATCTATTTCCGAGGAGAACACCTTGGGCTCTTTATCAATCCGGTCGACGTGGATGACAGCGCCCTCGAGGGAACCATGAACTTCCGCGTGCTGGAGCCTGTTCTGACATACTACGGGGTAGAGACCCTAAACCTGAGCCTCGGAAGTGGAGCTGATATCGTGAACGTGCAGGGCACTTCTGCCATTACGAACCTGCAGTTGAATGGTGGCGACGATGAGATTTTTGTCTCGTCGGAGTTCAATGTCAGTTTTGAGAACCGTTTAGTGCCTTATATTGGCTCCCTGGATAGACTGGCTGGCGCATTGAATATTGATGCCGGTGAGGGCACTCATCGAATCGAAATCAGTGATGCAGGCGCTCTGTTGGGTGACTCTGAGATCCTTATTACCGATATTCTCCCCTTCCGTTCCGGACCTACGGTGAATCTTGTTGGCGCGGAAGCTACTGCGGATATGTATGTGCTTGGTATAGCGCCTGCGCCAATTACTCTTACGACCAACACCACTGGAAACTTTGACGATGGAATCCTGATAGAAACGGGATCAGGTGACGACCACGTCTATATTTCCTCCAACGACTGGGGTGGTGCGGGGAGCGGCGGCGCTGAAGGTTGTTCTGGCGCGAGCGCGGCCCTCGGAGCTGATCTGATTACCGGACTCGGAAACGATACGGTGCTGGTTGAGCTGAGTAGTAACTGTGATGAGGCTCTACGAATTAATACACAGGGCGCCTATACCCACCGGATGCTCGTTCGCCCTGAGGTAGATCTGGCCGGCCTGACGAATCCTATCGATCAGGTTGGGTTGCTGGTAGCCGGAGAGCGGCTTGATCAGAATCTTTACCGAGTCAACCCGGAGGGGAATTCGATCGATATGATTTTGAGTGACGATGTGCCCGGAGCTGCTCTGGTCACTGCGGAGGTGCGCAAGGCGACACTTGGGCGCCTCGAGGTCGCAGGAGGGATCAGTAATTATGAGATCGATTACGATCTGGCCGAGGAAGAAGTTCTGGCGTTGTTCTCCTCGGGAACACTCCTCACCGAGAATATCGATTACTTCGTTACGGGTGACCCCGTCGAGGGTGATACCATTGAGATTGCCTTCAGTCTCAGGTTTAACCTTTTCGAGAATACCGATATTACCTGGGAGGTGAGCGAGATTCTCACGCAGGCGGTGCCTGTCTCGGCGCTTCGATCTGCAGATCGGGATCAGGTCGATGCTTCCCGTGCCTCGATGAGCCTCGAAATAAGGACAGGAGTTGACGCCGATCTTGTGAAGGGCGGCGCGGGTGATGACCATATCTGGACTGGGAGTGGGCCCGATCTGGTCTTCGGTGGGGCCGGGAATGACTTTATTGATGCGACTGATTCGGCCGGAGGTTCAGATGACCCGGATATTGTGTTTGGTGATGGGGGCTATGCTGAGCTTCAAACTCTCCGGCTGGTGAACGGAGTGCCAGTCGTTGAGAACGTTGTGATTGATAGCAGAATCTTTGGTCGAGGAGCTCTCCCGATCGAAAACTTTGGCTTCCTCAATCGCTTGTATGGGCACCCCTTGGAGGTAGGCGGTAGCGATACGATCCGCGTGGGAGAGGGAGATAACTTTGTGATGGGTGGCCCAGGTAATGACGACATCGAGGCGGGAGACGGAAGTAATACTCTGATTGGTGATACTGGTGAAGTTGAGCTCCAGAATTCACGGATTCAGGCGATCCGTTCGATTCCTTCCCCCACAAATCCCGAGGCTAATGATGAAATTACTGCGGGGGATGGCGCCAATTGGATCCTTGGAGGTTTGGGTTCGGACAAGATTACAGTTGGATCGGGCGAGAATTTCCTCATGGGCGATCTTGGAAGTATGGACTTCGAGTTTGATTTCGCCTCGGGCCTGAATCGGCTCACAAGAATGGAAACCAGATATCCCTCTCTAGGTGCCGGTGACAGCATCTCCACAGGATCTGGGTTCAATTACGTTGTCACCGGGGTGGGTCTGGATAGTGGGGTGATAGAAGGCTCGGGATACTTAATAGTTCAGGGAGGTGTTATGAATTTCTCTGCAGGGGAAATCGTTCAGTCTCAGGCCATCCAAATCCTGAGTGATGTGAATAACCCAGAGCCTCCCTTCGAGTTCTTAGACGGTGTGGTAGTGGAGGTTATACCAATTGTTCTAGACTTATTCACAGGAGCGATCTCAGACCCAGACTCCTGAACTAACATTCAATTCGAAGCACGTAGGATAGATGATTCACAAACTCAAATTTAACTTGTCGGTCCAAAGAAGGGCGGCGGAAACTCCGCATGGAGAGCATAGACACGCCGCCACAACACCTTTTCTTCCTGTTCCTATTTCCATGAGTCAATCGACCTTTTTCCTGTCTGTAGTTCTTACTCTGGCATTCTCACTGACGAGTTTTCAGGGGATTGCCAATCCGATCGATCCCAATCCCCAGGTCATTGCCGGGCAGGTCGAGTTCGAGGGGCTTAATTCCGAAGCGGCCTCCATCCTGCAGCAGAGTCAGCAGGCGATTGTTGATTACGCGATGTTTAACGTGCCGGATGGTTCTTCGGTGCAATTCATTCAGCCGAATAGCGATGCAACAATTCTCAACCGCATCACCGGTGCTGATCCCTCATTTATTAAAGGCTCAATTATTGCTAACGGGCAGGTGTTCATCGTGAACCCCGCGGGAGTAACCTTCGGGCCGGACAGTGTGATTCGGGCGGACATGTTCATGGCAATCGCAGGGGATCTTTCCAACAGCTCCTTCCTGCAGGGAGACCTCGATTTCGCCCTTACTGGCTCAGTCGAGAACCAGGGTTCTCTAAGTGCGCAGCGGGGAGTGTCCTTGCTCGGGCGACAAGTGAAAAACACGGGGCAGATTGTGGCTGAGGACGGTTTTGTTCTTCTTGCTAGTGGGGATGAAGTTCTCCTGCAGCCCAATGGAACCAATTTGGCAGTGCAGCTTGGTGAGACTTCTCAAGCGGAGAAGCAGGCTGGGGTAGGGGTAGAGAACCTTGGAGAGGTGGATGGGGAAGAGATCATGTTTTCCGCAGGAGATGCGTTTGCGACAGCAGTGAGGCACAATGGAGTAGCTCGGGCTACGCAGTCCATTGAGCTCCATTCGGACGGAGGGCGTATCGAGGTTGGAGGTGAGCTCGTTGCAGGAACCGAGGACGGAGGGCGAATCGAGATTGGTGGAACTGATCTTGGAGGCGAGGGAACGCCCACTGCGGCGTCGGTCACCATTTCTGAATCTGCAGTGGTGGATGCATCCAGTCAGGGAGAGGGAGACGGGGGTCATGTGGTGGTATGGTCCGATGGTCTCACCGAAATGTTCGGGGGAATTGCCGCCGTTGGAGGGCGGTTTGGAAGCGGGGGTTATGCGGAGGTCTCCGGGCGGGAAGTCGACTTTGGTTACAACGGTTGGAACATCGCCCTCGGAGCTGGAGGAGAATTTCTTCTTGATCCGGTGGATGTGGTGATCGGGGCAACTGAGGCGGGATCGATCGTAAGCCTCCTCAGCGCCGGAACATCGGTAACGATACCCACGACGTCCTCCTTTGACGCCGGAGATGCGACGGTTAGTCCTGATCCATTCCCCACACAACCCGTCAGTTCTCCGGGTTCCATTACGATTAATGCTCCAATCGAGGTTGCGACACAGACAAACCCATCCACATTACGTCTTATCTCCGACGGGGACATTTTCGTTAACGCGAGTCTCGAATCTGGCCAAGTCTTTCCAGAGGACTCAACCGCATTCAGCTTAGAGGCCGGTGGCAATATTACGATTAACGAGAACATCCGAACCGGAATCTCCGGGGCAGAGAGCCAAGGGGCGGTTTTATTGACGGCCGGGGGCGATATTAATCTTAATGCTTCAATCGACAGCAGCAACGGCCCGTTGGCAATTAGAGCTATTAACGACATCTCCCTTGCGTCAGGGAATCAGCTCCTGACGGGGGGTAGTGGCAGCGAGGCCGGCCTTCTTATGGAAATTGTGTCTGATATTGGCGCAGTCACTTTCAATGGCGGGGTCATTCAACTGTTTGGAGAAACGGACGTTTACATCGAGGCTGACCAGTTCCTGAACTACTCGGGGAGCAACCTCATAGGAGGACCGGGGACGGGGTCATGGAATATCCATTTGCCTCATCCACTGGGTCGGACATCGGTGGCGGCGGAGGGGGATCGCCATCAGTATGGCTCTCTCAATAGTTTGAACCAGGCGTTCTATGGGGCTTCCAATGGAGCGCCTGAGGACATTACGCAAAATCATTACCTTTTTGCGAATCAGCCAACTATCGAGATTCAAGCTCATGATGCGGAAAAAACCTACGGGAATGATGGACAGCCTCTCCTTGGAGGAGGGGGGTTCACTGCGGTATCAGCGGACCTCGTAGATGCCTCGGCATTCGGGAGCGTGTTCACTCAAGATACCTTGCAGACGGTTCTCAGCGGAGATGTATCCCTGAGTTCTGACGCCTCAGCAACCACCGCCGGAGTAGGTAACTATGACATTGATATTGGAGGTTTCGCATTCCCTAATGGATACGTTCCAAACTATGTGATTGGTCAGTTCACGGTCAATCCTCGGGCGGTAACCTTGGTCGCCAACACTCAGGGACGAATTTATGGGGATACCATGGAACTTGATGGGACGGCTTTCACGGTGAGAGATCTTGGTGTTGAGGGGGATTCCTTTCTGCCGAATTCGGAGACCATCGTAGAGGTGGTCCTTTCCAGCGCTAACGGGGGTGGAACGAATACAAATCTTGATGCCGGAACCTACGCCTCGGATCTCTCTATCAGTCAGGATACAAGTTCCCTGCAGGGATCAGGCACGTTTTCTGCAGCCAACTACAGTTTCACCTACCTGCCTGGAGATCTTGTGATTAATCGGCGGCCTATTTCAATCCAAGCCAACCAGCAGACTAAATACTATGGTGACATCGATGAACTCGAAACGGACTCGACGGCCTTCACCATTATCGATCTGGACTCGAACGCAGACCTGCCAAATAACGATGATATTCTCTCGGTGGATCTTAGCAGTCTGACCGATCGAGATGTCAGTCAGGTCTCAGATGTGGATACCTACACCAACGAACTCAGGATTTCAGGAGTCACCGGAAATGATGCGTTCAACCCCGATAATTATATCTTGGAGTATCTCGATGGGGACTATCAGATTCAGGCTCGGCCTATAACTCTTACTGCCGCGGATCGCAGCCGGCTCTACGGAGACACTCTCGAGCTCGGTGAGACTGACTTTATTCTCACCGATCAAGGCCTTACGGCGACAGAAGCTGCCTTTGAGCTGCCTAATGGCGAGACTATTGACACCGTGACTTTGACGAGCACGGATGGCCGGGCGGGGAGCACGATTGCTGCCGCGGGCACATATGATGATAATATAATTATCGAGGTGGGTAGTGAGATCGGGAGCAACGGGTTTAGATCCAGTAATTACGCGATCACTCTGGAGGAGGGAGAGTTCGTCATCGAACCCCGTCCAGTCACCCTGACGGCCACGGGTCAAGCCCGAGTGTATGGGGATGACATGGTTCTCAGTGATACTGCGTTTACAGTCACTGACGTAGATCTCGACGGCGACCTGCCGAATGGGGAGCTGATTGACACGGTGAATCTGAATAGTGCCAGCGGAGTGGATGTCACAACTACGGCGTCTGCCGGGGCCTACCCAAATGAAATTCAAATCACGGGGCAGGACGGGTCGGCTGGGTTTGATGCGTTAAACTACGATCTGACCTATGTAGATGGTGACCTGGTAGTGAACCGGCGGGCGGTGACACTCACGGCTTTGCAGCAGGAGCGGATTTACGGGGATCCGATGGTTCTGGATGACACGGCCTTTGCGGTTCTCGACTTGGATGACGACAGCGAACTCCCCAACGGAGAGGTGATTGACACAGTGAGTTTGGAAAGCGCAGCTGGGGTGGACTTAGATACCACTGCGGGGGCTGGATTCTACTCAGGCAACTTACAGATTACAGGACAGGCAGGATCAGAAGGGTTTGATGCGGCGAACTACGATTTGAGTTACGTCAATGGTGACCTCGTAGTGAACCAGCGAGCGGTGACCCTCACTGCGTTGCAACAGGACCGAATTTACGGCAACGAGCTGGTTCTTGATGATACGGCCTTCACGGTTCTCGACTTGGATGGCAACAGCGAACTTCCCAATGGAGAGGTCATCGACACGGTGACTCTAAATAGCGTAAACGGGGTGGATGTTGCTACCACCAGTAATGTTGGCACCTATACGGATGAGATCCAGATCGTTGGCCAAACTGGGGAGGCGGGAACCAACTTTAATGCGGCGAATTACGATCTGACCTATGTGGCTGGGGACCTGGTAGTGAACCAGCGGGCAGTCACTCTGACAGCATCCCAACAGGAGCGGATTTATGGAGACGAGCTTCTATTGGATAACACGGCCTTCACGCTTCTTGATCTTGATGCTGATACGGTGCTTCCCAACGGGGAGGTCATCGACACCGTGGCGTTGAACAGCGTGACAGGAGCGGATCTCACTACGACGGCCAATGCAGGGCTCTATGAAAACGAGATCGAAATCACGGGGCAGAATGGATCGGCTGGGTTTGATGCGTCAAACTACGATCTGACTTACGTGGCTGGTGACTTGCAGGTCAACCAGCGGGCGGTGACGCTCGCTGCCTTGCAGCAGGAGCGGATTTACGGAGATGAGCTTGTCCTTGATGCGACGGCCTTTACGGTTACCGATCTTGATGGAGACAACGCGCTTCCAAATGAAGAGGTGATCGACACGGTGGATCTGACTAGTGTCTGGGCGATCCCGGGAACGCTTGGAGGAGTCGATCAGAACAGGGCTGCGCCAGTCGGGGTTTACGCCGATAATATCCAGATTCTAGGCCAGAATGGATCCAACGGCTTCGATGCGAGAAACTACGACCTTAGTTATGTGAGTGCGGATCTGGTAGTGAACCAGAGAGCGGTGACTTTGACGGCTTCCCAGCAGGAGCGTATTTACGGGAACGAGTTGTTACTTGATGATGTCGCCTTCACCGTCCGCGATCTTGATGGGGATAGTATCCTTCCGAATGGGGAGGTGATCGACACGGTGGCTCTGAATAGTGTGACCGGAGTCGATGTTACCACGACGGCAAATGTGGGGCGTTACGTCGACCAGATTGAGATTACAAACCAGAGCGGCTCCAACGGTTTTGATGCAGCGAATTACGATCTTAGTTACGTGGATGGTGATCTGGTGGTGAATCAAAGAGCGGTGACTTTGACGGCTTCTCAGCAGGAGCGGATTTATGGAGACGAGCTTCTATTGGATGACACGGCTTTCACGCTTCTTGATCTTGATGGTGATACGGTGCTTCCCAACGGGGAGGTCATCGACACCGTGGCGCTGACGAGTGCGAATGGAGTGGATACAAGGACAACTGCCAGTGTGGGTCGTTACGGTGATGAAATTGTGATTACTGATCAAACCGGGTCTGGAGGGTTTGCCCCAGGAAACTACGACTTGAGTTACGTGGACGGTGATCTGGTGGTCAATCAGCGGGCGGTAACTCTGACGGCATCCCAGCAGCAGCGGATCTATGGAGACTCTATGGTTCTGGATGAGACAGCCTTCACTCTTCTTGATCTTGACGGCGACAATGTTCTTCCCAATGGGGAAGTCATCGACACGGTGACGTTGAACAGTGTCGCCGGCGTGGATGTCACCACTACGGCGGATGTTGCGGCCTATGCCGACGAGATTGAAATTACTGGGCAGGCCGGATCTAATGGATTTAGCGCCGGCAACTACGACTTGAGTTATGTAACAGGTGATCTGGTGGTGAACCAGCGGGCGGTGACGCTGACGGCCTCTCAGCAAGAGCGGATCTACGGAGACGCCATGGTTCTGGATGAGACCGCCTTTACGGTGATGGATCTTGATGGGGACAGCGTGCTCCCGAATGGAGAAGCGGTAGATACGGTGGCCCTCAACAGCGTGAACGCAATCGATGCTACAACCACGGCGAACGTCGGTGGGTATGGCGATGAGATTGAGATTACAGGACAGAGCGGCTCTAATGGATTCGATGCGGGCAACTACGATCTGACTTATGTTGCTGGAGATCTCGTAGTCAACCAACGTGCGGTAACCCTGACAGCCTCTCAGCAAGAGCGGATCTACGGAGACACCATGGTTCTGGATGAGACCGCCTTCACGGTGATAGATCTTGATGGTGATAGCGTGCTTCCAAACGGGGAAGTAGTTGACACGGTCGCGCTCAATAGCGTCACCGGAGTGGATGTCACGACCGGGAGCAATGTGGGCACCTACGCCGACGAGATTGAGATCACGGGACAGGCTGGATCCAACGGGTTCAGCGCGGGCAACTACGACCTGAGTTACGTGACGGGTGATCTGGTAGTGAATCAGCGGGCGGTGACACTGACGGCCCTGCAGCAGGAGCGGATTTATGGCAATGCCATGGTTCTGGATGATACGGCCTTCACGGTGACGGATCTTGACGGTGACAGTGCTCTTCCGAATGGAGAGATCATCGATACGGTGGCTCTGAACAGTGTTGCTAGAGTGGATGTCACTACTACGAGCAATGTGGGCACCTACGCCGACGAGATTGAGATCACGGGACAGGCTGGATCCAACGGGTTCAGCGCAAGTAACTACGACCTGAGTTACGTGACGGGTGATCTGGTAGTGAATCAGCGGGCGGTGACCCTGACGGCTTCTCAGCAGGAGCGCATTTACGGGGATGCGATGGTTCTGGATGAGACCGCTTTCACGGTCACTGACCTTGATGGTGATAGTGTGCTTCCGAATGGAGAAGTCATCGACACGGTTGCGCTGAATAGCGTGACGGGAATTGATGCCACAACCACGGCAAATGTTGGTGGGTATGGTAACGAGATTGCGATCACGGGTCAGGCTGGATCGAATGGGTTCGATGCAGGCAACTATGACCTCTCATATGTTGAGGGTGACTTGGTAGTGAACCAGCGTGCGGTAACCCTGACAGCCTCTCAGCAAGAGCGGATTTACGGAGACACGATGGTTTTGGATGAGACCGCTTTCACGCTGACGGATCTTGATGGCGACACTGTTCTGCCGAATGGCGAGGTCGTCGACACGGTGGCTTTGAGCAGCGTCACAGGAGTAGATGTTACTACGACCAGTAATGTTGGCACCTACGTCGATGAGATTACGATCACGGGCCAGGCTGGAACGAACGGGTTCAGTGCGGGCAACTACGATCTGACCTATGTGACTGGTGATCTGGTAGTGAACCAGCGGGCGGTGACCCTGACGGCCTCTCAGCAGGAGCGGATTTACGGAGATGCGATGGTTCTGGATGACACGGCCTTTGCCCTTACGGATCTTGATGGCGACAGCGTGCTACCCAATGGCGAGGTAATCGGCACCGTGGTTTTGAACAGTGTCAATGGGGTAGATGTTACCAGCACGAGTAACGCGGGCACCTATGCCGATGAGATTGAAATTATTGGTCAATCCGGATCCAATGGATTCGATGCGGGCAACTACGACCTTACTTATGTGACTGGTGATCTGGTAGTGAACCAGCGTTCCGTGACCCTCACGGCTTTGCAGCAGGAGCGGGGGTATGGAACGAGCCTTACCTTTGATTCTGAAGCCTTCACGGTTCTCGACATGGATGGCGATAATGCGCTTCCAAACGGAGAGCTGATTGAGACCGTTGATCTCGTTAGTGAGGGCGGTGTGGCGCAGGACCTGATTGCCCTCCCAGTCCGATATCCAGAGAATCTCAGGATCGTTGACCAGTCTGGGACGGATGGATTCCTCGCTGAGAATTACGACTTCACCTACGTGCCTGGAGATCTGGTGGTCAAAGGGTTCCCACAGGGAACGGTGCTGTTTGCGGAGGGTTCGCTAGAAGAGTACTTCGATCTGCTCCGAGGAGTGAGCAAGATCGAGGCTCCTTTCGGATTAGTGGATTCGCCCTCAAGGATGGCGACCATGCTGTTGTATGGTTACCCCGAGTGGGAGAAGTTAAGCGCGGCCTCCCGGAAGTGGGTTCTTGCAATGATTGACCTCACTCCGGACGAAAAGTTGACGGAGCAGTACCTTCTCTTCCTAGTGAGACAAGCAGTGAATGAAGGCTAGAGGGCGACATTAGAATTTTTACGATTAGATTAACCATGAAACTCTTTTTATCCATTGTGATCAGCTTGGTCGTCCTCGTGGGGAGCCTTGTTGGTGGGACAATCACATTTCGTGATAACGACAAGATTCCGGATTCGAAGCTGGGAGCTGTTGGTGTAAGCCTCGTCACGAAGGATGGGCTTCTCGTCCCCGGGGAACAGGGTAAGCGTTATGAGCTCTCAGAGCTCAAGCCCGATACTCTCGCCCCGACTGCGATTAATGAAATTCTTCGGGCGATCAGCTCCTTCTATCAGGAGCAAGGAATCCTTGCGACCCGGGCTGTGGTAACCAAGCCGGCTTTTGAGCGCTCAAGAAATGGAGGAGACCTTCAAATCGTCATTCAGGAGGGAAGGATTACAGAGGCCAAGGTTGTCTCTGCGCAGGGAGATTATCAGGTGGAAACGAGTGCGATTGACCGAATCAAGGGCTGGGTGCCTCTGGGTGCTGGAGATTCAGTGGATGTTCGTCGCCTCGATGAGACCATCGGCCAATCCAATCGATTCTCCCGCCAGATTGTTCGGCCGGTTCTGCTCCCCGACGATGGGGGTGCGATTATCGAGTACAGGGTCAAGCAGCTCAACGAGTGGGCAGCGGGCTACACCTTCGATAACTACGGAACCGAGAGAACGGGGCAAACCCGTCATACAGCCAAGGTCGATCGGTGGAATTTTTTGATGCCGAATGATCATATTGCTCTGAATGGAACGATGAGCACGGAGGGAGATGCTTGGTCGGCGGGGGGAAGCTATACGATTCCACTCGATGATATTTCTATCGATCGGCTCAAGATTGCGACCTATACTTCGGTCTATTCGGCTGAGGATGTCGGCTTGGGAGCAACGGGTATTGATTTTGAGGGGAAGAGCCTCGGGTTCAAGGCGACCTATGAGCGG
>Ga0160423_10002153_pt1 | contig 16502 bp, 13 predicted proteins | sample CRUFie14St8metaG_FD_108191 | JGI IMG/M metagenome (GOLD analysis project Ga0160423, IMG submission 108191) | Marine microbial communities from the Costa Rica Dome - CRUD Field 142mm St8 metaG | ecosystem: Environmental > Aquatic > Marine > Oceanic > Photic zone | place: Costa Rica: the Eastern... | reverse complement strand
GAAAGATCCTGATCTCCTCGCCACCCCTGTCCAGGACGTCTCCCACCTGCACAGCCACTGTGTCCCCACCCACCCAGTTCTCCGCGTCGTCCACCAGGCCAGCGACCTTGAAGGCCCGAACGGCCTTGTCGTAGTCCCCGTGAAGGTCCCCAATGGCCACAAGCCTCTTCGCGGCTGGGAAGTAGCTCACTGGTGTGCCACTTTCGGGTCCCTGAAAATGCTTACCCGCGACCTGGGGCGACCCGCCGTTGATGGTGCTCGCCGTGAAGCTGTCCACGAAACGGTCCCACGTGTCCCTTTGCTCCCGCGTGCACCCCCCACGGCCAAGGAACCAGTCCGCGATCGACGCCATGGCGCCTCGAAAGCGCGCTCGCTCCGGTCGCTCTGGACCTGTGATCTGCTGGATTCCCGCTTCGCCCCGCAAATCTTCAATTTTGGCGAAGATTTCCAGGGAAAATTTTGGTTTTTTCTCGGCGGCAGCGCGAGAGGGGACTGAGCAGCCAGGAGGCCAGTGAAAACCAGCAAGACTGGTGCGCTGTCCTCAGACAAGGGCACGCGGTTCGTCCAACGGGCGGGCGGGCTAGCGACCTCGAGTCACAGCATGGCGTCGTCCCTCGACTCGGCGCAGGCCGGCAAGGCGGTCAAGGCGCTGTACGCTTGGCTCAAGAAGGAAGCAAAGAAGAAGGATTCGTCAGCGCAGCTGCTGGGTGGTAACGGTGCCGACGACTTCTTCCACCTTTCCGTGTCCCTGAAGAAGACCAAGCCGGAGAGGAAGGACAAGCCCATTCGGATACAAATCTCCAATCCCCTGTACGACCTGGAGGAGGCGGAGTCGTGCCTGATCGTGAAGGACGTTGCGGGGGAGGGAAAGAAGGCGGCAAAGGAGAAGCTGCGAGACGGCAACATTCTCGGGGTCACCAAGGTCCTGCGGGTGAGCAACCTGAAGAAGAAGTTCGCGACCCACGAGCAGAAGAGGCAGCTGTGCAAGGACTACGCCCTGTTCTTGGCGGACACCAGAATCCTCCCGCTCCTGCCCAAGCTCCTTGGAAAGACCTTCTTCAAGAAGAAAAAGCAGCCCGTGCCGGTCGACCTCAGGGTGAGTTCATCCCACAACCCAAATCGACCCTTTTTCGAGGATCGTCCCTCGCGCTGACTTCTCACTTTCTGTCTCTTGCCCTCAACCCTTGACAGGGAAGCGACGCCAAATGGAAGAAGAACATCCAGGAAGCGATCACGAGCACTTACGTCCACCTGAGCGGCGGTTCGAACTTCACGGTCAGGATCGGGCGGCCCGAGGAGCACAGCCCGAAGCAGGTCCTCGACAACCTGCTTGAGGTTGCGGACAAGCTCTCGGGAATGGAGTCGATAGGGAAGTGGAAAAACATTCAGAGGATGTACGTGAAGACCACAAGCAGCGTGAGCCTCTTGATCTACAGCTCGGACGGGAGCAAGGAGTGAGGGGCCTGCCCTTAATAAAAATTTATCCCTTTCTTCTCGCCTCTCTGGCCCTCCTTCTCTTGAGCCTCCATCTGAAGTCCTCTTCTGTTCAGAAGAAGAAGATTGTTCCCCCCCCCTTGTTCAAATTTGAAATTATGATGAATGATGATGCAAACTTCTCTTCCAATTTACACCGTTTGCCGGTTCACGCCGGTTCTGTGCTGAACGTAAACTGCTGTTACCCTTTTCCTTTTTAGACACCACCCATTCTCGGCCACAAGGCAATTTGTACTTTCCGTAAGAGACAAGAGAAAGACCCCCCCATCCTTTACAAATCCGTCCCTTTTATTACAAAGACAAAAATAACCGACAGCCAGGAGAAAAGAGCCTCACCTTTGGCTTAGGGACAGTGTAGAAGTATAGAAGCGAGGAGGTCTTCCAAAAGCGTTCTATGCCACGCCTCGGGCGACCTTGAGTCACTCACCGCAGTCCAGCGACTATGGACAACGGGCAGGCCTCCAGCCTGTCTCTGTCTCTCGAGCAAACCGGGCCCGGGTCCCGGGGAACCCGTCACGGGGATGATCGAAACGACGCTTTTCATAAGTTCTGCTCCTCCTCCTACCCGCGCCGTCGCGTGGAAATCACGAAAGAGGAGCTCGAAAGCGTGACAAACCTCTCGTTTCGGGAGGCAGCGCTCAAGCTCGGGGTGAGCCGGACCACCATCCAGAGGTTGCGGAGGAAGTACAAAATTCCGCTTGGACCGGTGAGTATCCATTTTGCAAAGCTCTCGACTTTCGGTTCGGTCCTGGACGCTCCTCTCGCGCAGACCCGCGCCCTCGCCATCCACGTTCTGACCGCCCGACCGTACTTTTGGTTTCTCCACGAAACCCCCCCACAGATTCAGAGAAGGTCGAAGAAGGGTCGGATAAACTTAGAGAACCTGGTGGAGCTCTTCCACTTTCCGTCCAGGGAGGTCTGCGAAAGGCTCCAAGTGAGCAGGACGACTCTGTTGAGGAGGTGCAGGGAGTTCGGTATAAAGGAGTGGCCATACCTGCCAGACAGGAGCCCCCAGGAGTACCAGGCAATCAAAAAGATGTTTGAGGTTGCCGGAAACGATGAGGACGATTGTCTCGAGGACACCCTGAAAGAGGATATCGAAATTGAGAAGCCCGCGGTCGCGCAAACCACGGACCGGGGTGATCCAGTCGTGCTGGATGCCAATACGGTAACTTCTTCAGGGAGGAAGGACTCGCTTCCTCCCTTTCTTGCTTCCTCGACGAGCAGCTCCATGGACTTCGGTGAGCAGGCCAAGGTGAAGGAGCAGGCCAAGGTGTCAGGGGACGTGGAAGGCGGGATTGGGCGGGTGCTGGAGCTGAACGATGTCCTGCTAGATATCCTGCGACCAGCCAGGAAGGCAAGGTTTGCGGATAGGCAGGAGGAGTTTGAAATGATGTCCAAGTGGTGCGAGGCGCAGGAAGACAAGGTCCTTTTTGATATGGCGCCGGCCATCTTCGAATGCCTGCAGCTCAGCGTCACGGAAGCTGACAAGAAGTTGGCCCACAAGGACATGGGCAAGTACGTTATTGCCCTCCAGCACGCTGCCAAGAGACTGCGGTCGCCCGACTACATTGGCAAAGCAAAGGCAGAGTGGGACCGATTTAACACAGGACAAGAGGCCTTGGACGTTTACATCCCCGTACTCGTCACTGGTTTCGGGTGCCCGGATCCCGCGAAGCTACTTCTGGATGCTTACACTCACTCGTACCAGAACGTCTACAACAACTCCTTCTGTATGGCTGCCTGGCTGGTTGGCCTGGGCTATCCGTGCCCGCAGAGCCCTACACAGATCTTTGCAAGGGTGAAGGACGTCCAGCGGCAAATAGAAGAGGTTAGCGTGAACGCAATGGAAGCCTTTCGCGAGCTGCTGGATTGGCACGGCCTCCCCCCCCCACCTCACCCCTTTCACGTGCCGCTCTATGCGCACCCTGGGGACACCAGGAGGCCGAAGACAAAGTTGGAAATGATTTTTGAGAAGCGTGACTTCAGTAGTAGGTCCGCCACCAGCATGACAGAGTCTGAACAAGGTCATTTTGAATTCTTGATGAAGGTTGAGGCCTGCATTTCCTTCAGCATGCACCTGAAAAGCTATCGTGAGAATGCCATGATGGACCACATCACCAGTGCAGTGATGCTGTATCGCAAGATGTCCTCAACGGCGCTCTTCGAGAAGCAAGACGAACTTGCTGCCAAGTTAAGAAGCAACGGCAACGACTGGATGGACGGGCTGGACACAATGACCCTCCGCACGTACACGAAACTAGTGGAGGAGGTCAGGCTGAGGGTCCACTGCCTTGGCACCAAGGTGAAGCCCGCCTCTATCTCCAACACGGTCTACGAGCCTTATGTGCCCCTGCTGTCGTGTGCCATGGTGCCTAGCACGGCCAGGCAGATTTTGACGTGGCACCAAACCTGCATAAGAAACCTGTACGACGACCCATACATCCTTGCGCTGTGGCTGATGGGTCTTGGGTACAAGGCCAAGCCCGCGCCGGTGACCCTGTGGGGTGGGCCTAAGGAGGAACCCGCGAGGGCGATCGAGAGAGAGATCAGAAACGAGTCGATCAATGGGATCGCTGTCTTCATGAGTCTGGTGAAGGAGAATGATGTGCAGATGTTGTACCACCACTTTAGGAAGGCGTCTTTCCCTGAGCAGGACTGAGCTCGCACGTCAAGGAAAAGGTACAAATGCTTTCGAGACAGCAGAGGTACACTTTTAGCTCTCCGCTTTTGCCCGTAATGAACTCAAGCTTATTATTTGTATGTGTATGATAGTGTATATGATTCTTTTGTTTCGGTTCGATTCGGTTCGGTTCGGTTCGGTTTCTTCCAGTGGACACCACCTGCTCTTCTTGGCTCCTCTTTCTTTCTCTCAATCTGTGTTCAAATATGAATGAAAAGTTGAAAAAGGTGGTGAAAAAGGCAAGCGAAAGGGGGTCCGCCCACATCATCAAGATATTATTTCTTCAGCGAGGGCGGCCGACCAGACGGCGATCGAGGCGAACGTGAGCAGAGCAGTGATCATGGCGCTGCAGGGCAAGGAGGATCTGAGCGACGTCCCCTACGGGGAACCTTACTGGTACGGAACCGCCCCGGGCGGTGGCGGCTCGTCTTCGCCATACTACACGGCGAGGCACGAGGCGTTCAGGGCAAAGGTCCGAGCTTTTGTGGACAACGAACTGTTGCCTTACGTGCACGAGTGGGACGAGAAGGGCGCGTTTCCGGACGAGCTGCACAGGAAGGCCTACGCTGCAGGAATATACGGAGCGGCGTGGCCGGCGGAGCACGGGGGTACCCCGCCTCCAGGAGGATTCGACGCTTTCCATGACCTGATACTCGTCGACGAGCTCGCCCGTTGCGGTTGCGGTGGAGTGCTCTGGTCCTGCTTCCAGTCCTTCGGCATTTCCCTGCCCCCAGTCCTAGCGGCCGGCAGGCCCGAGCTGATTCAAAAGGTGGCAAGGTGAGCAAGAAGAAAAGAGAGAGAGAGGGAGCTTTGGTCAATGCCCTGCGAAGGCTGAACCGCAGCCGCTCCTTTTTCGTGTTTCTGACGCCCTTCTCCGCACCTCGCGTCGTCTTCGTGTTGCCGCAAATCTCCAACTTCTCCAAGGCCTGTCATCACTGGAGAGGCCGTCATGTCCCTCGCCGTGAGCGAGCCTTACGCCGGCAGCGACGTTGCCAACTTGAGGACCACCGCTGTGCTCCAGGGAGACCACTTTGTGGTGAACGGGGAGAAGAAATGGATTACCGGGGGTTGCAAAGCGGACTTTTTCACGGTCGCCGTGAGGACGGGCGGCCCCGGCTTCAACGGCGTCAGCCTGCTCCTGATCGAGTCCAACAGGAAGGGCGTGTCCACGAGGAGGATGAAGACCCAGGGCTGGTGGTCCAGCACGACGGCGTACATCACTTTTGACGAGGTCAGGGTGCCCGTGGGGAACCTGATCGGGGAGCAGAACAAGGGCTTTAAGTACATCATGCAGAACTTCAACCACGAGAGGTTCGTTCTGGGCGCACAGGCCAACAGGTTCGCCCGGGTTTGCCTGGAGGAGGCCATCAAGTGGGCCAGGCAGAGGAAGACCTTCAACAAGCATCACATCGAGCACCAGGTGATCAGACACAAGATCGCGGAAATGGCCAGGAGGATCGAGAGCACCCACGCGTGGATCGAGCAGCTCGCGTACCAGTATCAGACGGGGAGCTCGGACAGCAAGTCCCTGGGAAGTGCCATCGCGCTGATGAAGGTGCACGCCACCAAGAACTTTGAGTTCTGTGCTCGGGAGGCCAGCCAGATCCTGGGCGGCTCCAGTTACGTGAGAGAGGGCAAGGGGCAGATGATCGAGAGGCTCTACAGGGAGGTTAGGGTGAGCGCCATTGGTGGAGGGTCCGAGGAGGTCCTCATCGACATGGCAGTCAGGCAGGCCAAGCTCTGAGAGGGCTCGCCAGTGGGACAACGAGAGGGCTTTTTTGATAAAAGTTTTCTATCTATTTACAGTTGGCATGTTTTTTTTTTTTGCTTTTAGCGAGCGTGTGTTATTTAAATGGTCAGGAATCACTCTATTCCTCAGGGTTGTAGATGTGTCCCTTTCCGTTCACGTAGACTCCGTCAAGGAACTTCCTGATGTCCTTGGCCCTCACGAGGCAGCAGGCGTGGATCTGGGCGGAGGACCTGGACACGTTCTCGATGTCGTTGCCCTCGAGGACGAGCTGGTCCTTGGTGCCCTTGTCCTTGGCAACAGTAACTCCGTCGAGCATCTTCACGATCCTCACCCTCTTCTCACCCAAGAAGTTTCTGATCTCGATGGTCTTTCCCGCGTCCTCGATGGTGACGTTGATAGGGAAATGGGCGTACACAAGCCTCATGGTGTACCTGTAACCCCTAGTGACTCCGAGGAACATGTTGTTGATGTGGGAGACAACCGTCCTGGTTCCCGCGAGCCTCTTGCTCGTTCCGTGCCAGACCTCGACCTTCACGTGTGGCTTGCCATCGATCTCGGTCTTGAACAGGTCGACCTGCAGGTGGCTCAGGTCCCTCGTCAGGGTTCCTATTGCGGCGGAGCGAGGAAAACGAGTGAGAAGAGGGTCAGTTCACCTCCGTTTTCGAAAGAAAAACAAAAACAAGGACCCCGACTGGGCCCGATGGGAGGGTGGTAGGGGCCTCGCGATCTTCGGCCAGCGCCAAGGCCCCTTCAGGTCCCCTCCTCCTCCCCCTCCCGCGAGGGTGGGTCGCCCTTCGGCTTCGACCCGTTGCTCGCCAACCCCACCGTCCGGGACTGGGGTGACGAACCCCACTCTCGTTAGTTCTGTTCGCGCACAGGTCGCGCGGACGTACCTCTTGGTCCCTTGACGGTGACGACCTTGGACTTGATGTCGCACTCGACATCAGCAGGGATCTCCAGCTCCCTCGTGTTGTACACCTGCCTCATGGTTGTGGTCTCTAAACCTCTGGCGTCGCCGCGCTCGCTCGGTAGCTTCTCTACTTGCTCTTTGCTCCTGCACCCCTGGCGGCTTTGGCCGGACCCTCGTCGGGTCGGAGAGAAAAAGGACGACCCAACATTTCCTGCTTATCAATCCCTTGTTGTTTCTAAAATTTCCCAAATTCCGCGACGCAGGGCGGCGGCGGAGAATCGAAGGCACGGAATGTTTCCCGGAAATGTCCACCAGCTCACGACTCTAGCTCACCGGGGGCCGGGAGGGGCGGAATTCATGTGCCAAGGTCGACAAGGTGGCCAAGGTCGTCGGGCGCTGGTGTGTTTACGAAAGTGAGAATCTTTGGCGAGGGCTGGAGCGCGCGCATCGCGTCAGTGGGTGGTGAGACCTTTAGCATTCGCCAAGTACAGGCAAGATGAGCAAGCAGTCAAAAGAGCAGCACCAGAGGCATATGAGGATTCTGCAGAGGGAGCTGAAGAAGCCCGAAAACGCCATCTGCGCGGACTGCCCGAGCAGGAGCCCGCGGTGGGCGAGCATCAACCTCGGCGTTTTCATTTGTATCACGTGCTCAGGGATCCACAGGGGCCTCGGCGTCCACATCTCTAAGGTGAGGTCTACGAACCTCGACACGTGGTTCCCTGAGCAGGTCGAGTTCATGACCAAGATGGGAAACAAGAAGGCGAACGACTACTGGGAGGCGGAGCTCCCCGAGGGCTTCAAGAAGCCCAGCGAGAGCGATAGGATGGGCCTGGAGAGCTACATCAAGGCAAAGTACACGCGCAGCAAGTACGCCAGCAAGTCCGATGTCGCCCCAACCTACGACAACGTGGTTGCGGGGAAGGTCAAGCTGGAGGAAGAGCCCGCCCCGGCGCCACAGCCAGCCAAGCCTGCGAGCCTGCAGGCCTTCTCGCCGAAAATTCCCTCGCAGGCTCAGCCGGTGGCGGCGGCCGCCGCCCCCTCCAACGGCGGCGACTGGGCGGACTTCTCGTCTGCGGTCGCGCCGGCTTCCAGGTGGAGCCAGCAGCCTGCGCAGGACCCCTTCCAGGTGGCCGTCGCAGCGCCGGCTCCGACCCCTACCCCTGCTGCCCCTGCCCCTGCCGCTGCGGCTCCAGTGGATCCATTCGCCGTCAGCGCACCGGCGCCCGCGCAGCAGCAGCAGCCCCAACCCGCGGCCGTGGCAGCGCCTGTGGATCCTTTTGCTGCGAGCGTGGCACCCGTGCCTCAGACTTCAACCGCCGCCCCAGCCGCCCCCGCGTCCGACCCGTTCGCGGGCAGCACGGGCCTGGACTCCTTCACTGGCTTCCAGGACGCGGTTGTTCAGCAGCCCAAGGTCATCACCAAGGCTGTAACGGATGACATCATGAAGAAGTTTGACGAGCAGCCCATGGGAGGAATGCAGGCTACGGGGGCGATGAACCAAGGCATGGGGATGGGGATGGGCATGGGCATGGGGGGATTCCAGATGCCCCAGCAGGGCCAGCAAACGCCTCCTTCTCAGTACGGCATGCCGCAGCAACAGTTTGCAATGCAACAGCAGCAGCAGCAGTTTGGCATGCCTCAGCAGTTCCAAGGTGGAATGCAGGGCGTGATGCCAATGGGGGGCATGGGCGCTCCTCCTCAGGGCATGGGCATGATGCCCCCGCAGCCCATGTTCCAGCAGGGCATGGGCTCCTTCCAGCAGATGCAAATGCCGCAGTACCAGCCCCAGCCGGGATTCCAGGGCCAGCCACAGCAGATGCAGCAGCCCGGCATGTTCAACTTCCAACAACAACAATGAGGAGGTTTTATGTAATTGCGTTATGTTCCATGATCGTGTAAATTACTTCTCCTTTCTCCCTTTCTTCCCTCTTTTTACTCTTCCTCGTCCATGATGTCTCGCCATTCCCCGTAGGACAGGTCCTGGTCCATCTTACTGGACCAATCAAACTCCTGCGACCCGATGCAGACGGTGTCCCCGTTCTTGATGCCCTGCCTCTTGAGCGCCGTGTAAAGTCCCGAAACCTTGATAATCTTCCGGAACCTCTGCCAGGCCTGGTAGTACTGCCAGTCCGTCATCTGCACGTAGCTCTCAAAGGCCCGGCCCTTGACCAGCCAAGTTCTGGTGGCCCCCTCATAGTGCAGGCTAAAGTCCGAAAAGTCCCTCCGGGTCGTCGCTTTGTCCGCCTCTTTCCTTAGCCTCTTGAAGTCGGCCGCCAGGTCCGCCTCTTGTTCCGGGACGGCAAAGCCATCGTCGACAAAGCCGCCAAAGCTGCCCCTCTCCTCCTCGGCAAAGCGCTCCAGCACGGAGTCCACCGACTTCACCAACGGGTCAACGCCTTGCCTAGCCGCGGCGCTAATGGTGTGCGTCTCGACCCCCTCGCCCCTAAGATAGTCCTGTAGACCCCGCGTCCTGTCCAGGACATCCGGGATGTCAATCTTGTTGATGGCAACGATGTACGGCTTGGTGGACAAGGTCTCACTGAAGAGCTCAAGCTCCGTCCTGATGGCGTGGTAGTCGCCCAGGGGGTCGGGACTGTCCCCATCGATCACCTGCACAAGGACCTTGCACCGCTCGCAGTGTCTCAGAAACTCCTGACCCAGGCCAATGCCGGTATGTGCGCCCTCTAGCAGCCCGGGAACGTCCGCGAAAACAATGCTCTTGTAGCCGAGTTTATCGCACACCCCGAGGTTGGGAACGAGGGTGGTGAAGGGATAGGCCGCGATCTTGGGCTTCGCATTGCTCAGCGACGAAAGCAGCGTGCTCTTGCCGGCGTTCGGGGCGCCGACGATGCCCACATCCGCTACCAGCTTGAGCTCCAGCTCGAACCACTCCTCCATCCCCGCCTCCCCGGCCTCGGACAGCCTCGGGGTCTTGTTGGTCGAGGTTCTGAAGGAGGCATTGCCCCTTCCCCCTCTGCCGCCGTGGATCAGGAGCTTTTTCTCGCCGTCGCGCAGGAGCTCGAGGGATCCCACGCGGTCCAACTCGGAAACGGCGCCCTCGCCCTCCCCATCAAAGGTCAGCGTCTCCAGGTCAGCGGTGACGTCGGCGTACCCAAACCCACCGGCAGCTCCCGCGCCCTCGCCCGCTGCGGCGGACTGCTCGAAGGTGTCCCCGTCCAGGACTCCGGCCCTCCTGATGATCGTGCCGATGGGAACCTTGACCTCTACGTCCTCCCCGGCGGCCCCCGCGCAGTTTCGCCCCATACCGTTCCCGCCTTTCTTCGCGCGAAAGTGGATCTGGTTCCTGAACGAGCTCAGGGAGTTCAAGCCCTTTGTGGCGACGACCCAGACGTGCCCGCCCCTACCGCCGTTTCCGCCGTCGGGCCCGCCCCTTGGCACGTACTTTTCTCTCCTAAAGGACACCTGGCCGTCTCCCCCTTTACCTGACTGCGCGCAAATCTTCGCTGTGTCGAAGCACCTGACCTCCGCCGGCACGCTCCTCCTCTCCCGGACCTGCGAGACAGGCTCTTCCTCGCCCCCGAAGTCCCAGTCCTCGTACTCCTCTTCTTGGCCCTTCCTCTCGTCACGAGAGCTCGTGGCCTCTGCAGGGCGGAAGCCCTCTCTCGTCGTCGTCGTCCCAGGCCCTGCCGTCAACGTCCGGCGGAAGAGAAGGCCGCGCGCGACGCTGGGAGATGGCGGAGCCCTTGTCGCCGGCCGGCCCGACGCGCGGTTCAAAGCCTTCGTACTCGCGTTCATCCTGGAGAAGACCAGCCGCGACGCGCGGAACATGTGGATGATCGGCGCTTCCCCTGCTGACCTTTTTGGATTGAGGTGGGCCTCGCTGGCCAGAAGCATTCCAGAAATCAGAAATCAGTGCAGTGCATCGCGTGAGTACATTGATTGTTACTATTGTTACTATGGGTCGTCAAGGTCATCTTCGTCGAGCCCGAGCTCCCCGGCCTTGATGCTCTTCAGCTCCTCCTCCATCTCCTCGTCCTCGAGCGGGTCGGACCCTTCCTCCGCGGACGGGTCGATCTCGTCAAGGAGCATCTGAAAGTCCTCCCAGCACCCATCGCAAGCGTCCAGCAGAGCTACCAGCAGCGCTGGCGTGATCTCGAATCCCAATGAGTGCCTGTGGGCCTTCGGGCTCACCACGGTGTGCCACAAGAAGGACTCTGCCCCGGTTTCGCGGTCCACGTTGGTGTTCTTGAACAGCCTGACTGCGCCGTGGTAGTCCGCGACCTCCGCGAGAGAGCCATCGGGAAGGAGGTACTTGAAGAAAGACCCGCCGTCCCTATCGGTGCTGAGCATGTACAGTCTATAAGGAACCCCGTTGTTGTCGTACCTGTTGGTGTGCCACGCCAGGAAGCCCTCTGGAGGGATGCTTTTTGCGTGATGCGGGAGAGGGGAGAGGAGGTCAGCAGAGGGCGAGGGTGGGTGGAGCCGAGGCGGAGGTCCAAAGGACTCACTAGTTGAAGTTCTTCAAGAAGGTGAGCCTCCTCATCTCATAGTCTGTCCCCCGGAACCCCAGCTCCGTCGCGACTTCGCCATACAGCTCGGAGAACCGCTTGCCCTCCGGCGTGTTCCAGTGGGTCATCCCACGGAGAAGCCGGTGCTGGAGCCGCAGCCTGCCGTGCTTGGGTTTCAGCACCCCCTTCACGATGCTTTTCTTCCCGTCGAACTTGCAAAGGCAGCAGTCCGGGACCGTGCACGCGGCGCAGCAGCCGTACTCCGCCCTGTCGTCGCACACCGACTGCTGTGAGAGCTCCCCGGTCTTATTCTTGTTCTTGTTTGTGACCTTGTGCGTGAACTCCATCTCGGCGTACAGGGCGCGATCAAAGTTCCCAGAGCTGCTCAGGCTGTCCATGTAGTATCGGTCGCAGCTCTTGTCGTACGTCGACATCTTGAGCGACTTGACGAAGTAGGTCGACTGGGCCTTCTCGAGTTCCCTGAAGAGCGGCAGCAGGATCGGAATTCTAGAAACGTTCGCCTCGAAGATCCTCTGCGCCAACACCGTGTCCACCAGCGCCAGCTTCTCCTCAAAAAGGGCCTGGAAGCCACACGGACCAGTACGTTAGCGAGGCGAATATCGGCGGGCGCGGTTGTCCCAGGCTGTCCTGCTCACCTTTTCCATGTCCTTCGTCGGGTCGATTCCCTCGTGCTCCTCTATTGGTTCGGCCTCCAGGTCGCCGTCGCCCTCCACAGCATCCTCGAGGGCCTCGATTCCATCGGGACGCGGCCCGAGATCCCGGGAAGCTGAGCCCTCGGCAACGGTGCCGGCCAGCTCCGCCTGTAACCGCACGGCTCCCTCGCTCGACAGCTGGTATTCCGCGTCACTTTCCCCCGCCATGGTGGCCCAAGATGCCACAGAGGTCCTGTAGAAGAGGACACACGCCACGATAAAGAGGACGGCCATCGTCGCCCGGTTCCTCTTGTTGCCGCCTTGGCGCATGTCACGCATCTTGGACGGACCTTGGTTTACGACTGGCCGGGCAGGCCTTCCTCTCAGGCGAGGGCCAAGGCCACGCGGTGGGCGCGGGAAGCCGCAAGGAAGCTACGCACAGGAAAGGCGTTCGCAGCACAGCTCGAAACCCCTCCCACCACCACCACCACCACCACAGCTGCCACTGTGTCTATGCTGGGGAGGCCCCCTCTCACTGTGCCAATTTCGCGCCAAGCCGTTCACGAGTCCAACGGCGAGGGATCACATCACAATTCAGGGAGAGGGCGGGCGGAGGGAGCGCTGTGATCGGGGCCTAGCGATGGAGCGCGCTATTTTTCGGCATACCCGATCGGCCTCGAGGCCGTCGGTGCGGCGCCGCGCATGCTCAAGAGTCGCAAACCGCTGTCGCGGGCCAGGGGCCAGGGGGAAGCTCGTCTACTCGCGGGCATTCCTGTCCGACCAGTGGCCACACACGGTCGAGGAGCTCCTCGCCGTGTCCAACGCGGTGTGCCTTCTGGTGCTCCTGAGGCGGCAGCAGAACAAGTCACGGGGCGGGAGCGCGCCCTCGTTGTGGAAGGCCGCGGCGAGCCTCGGACGGAACGACGGAGGCCAGTCGGACGTGGTCGATGCGGAGACCGTCTCGCGCGACCGGGCGGGGGCGTCGGGCCCAACAAGCGAGCCCGTCACCTCGACCGCGGCAGTCCTCGACGATGGGGGGCGGCAAGGAGGGGTCGCGAGGCCCCTGCCGACGACCGACGAGGTGTGGGACGAGGTGACCCGCAACGTGGTCGGCGGAGAGGCCGGCGAGGAAGGATCGGCGCCCCCGGACCCCGTCTTCGGCGCCCCGGGGGGCGCGAGCGCTAGCGCCGGCGCCGGCGGACTCCCCCGGCTCGTCCTCCAGTCCCTGCGCCCCTCGGAGAGGAAGAAGCTGCTGGGCCTGTCGCTGGAGGCGCTGCGGGCCAGGGTCCCTTCCTTGGAGGAAATTGGGGAGCAGAAGCTGGACGCTGAGGGCTTCCGCTCGGCCTGCACCGGAGTCCTGAACTCCTGCGCGGAGGAGGCCGCGGAAAGGTGGCTGGGGTGCGCGCCCGAGAGGGCGGAGGGCGGGGGCGAGGACGACGGCCCCTGGGCCGCCCTCGGCCAGCTTCGTGAAGACAAGTGGTTTCTGTACTCCTCGGCGTTCTCCTTCCTCGCTCGCGGAGAGGCCTACGTCGAGGGCTCCGGCGCCGGTGAGTCCAAGGGCTGGACCAGCGGCGCCGCCACTATCGCGACGGGCTGCTCGCGCATTGTCGAGGACTGCGTGGTGACGATAGCGGAGACCGTCGCGGACGCCTACCTGGAGGAGGCCTGCCGAGGCAAGCAGACCTACGGCCCTTTTCCAGTGTCCCTTGGGCCCACCCTCGTGCACCCGGTGCTGAGCAGCACCAGGAAGATCGAGAGGTTCCGGAACCAGGTTGGGCTGCACAGAATTCTGCACAAGTACTTCTTTTCCGTGAGACTTGTGTATGAGGACAGGCACGCCCTGTGGGGGTACCGCGCCGGCGAGGGCGGCGCTCTGGTGCAGACCACGCTCGAGCTCAAGCGGTCGGCCGAGCTCTCCTCGCTGACTGGAGTCAGAAGGGCCTTTGGGCTGCTCCTGGAGGCCTCGGACGTGGTGCTGCCCATCGCCCGAGGGCTCTTCGACTTTGTGCAGGAAGGGGTCCAGGTGCTACTGGTGCTGGTGATAGGCCGCGGGCTGGGTCTGGTGCTTCGCGGGGTGAGGGAAAGCGTGAGGGGCGGGAAGGGCGCCGGGAGGAGGGGGGCGTCATCGGAGTCCTGGGACGAGGAGGCACGGGGAGGAGGAGAGGGGGACCTCCAGGGCGAGCAAGGCTTCTTCTCGTTCTCATACTGAACGGGGGGAGGGTGCTGGTGCTACGCATCGTGTGCTTTGCGTGGATTTGTGTAATTAATTGACGATTCGGATGGCTGGTTCGACAGGTTCCGCAATCAATGATATCAGATGGGATCACCCACCCGCCATTTCGGTGCCCATGCCCAGCTAGCTGGGTCCGACCCCACCCGGCTCGCCCAAAATTCGCCCATTATCTATCTGCCCGAAAATAGAAATAGGAGCTCCATCATTTTGTGGCTCGCAAGAAGATAAGAATTCCAAAAACCACGCTTTCCCTCTTTAAACCGGTTTCTTTACTCTGCGCAGGAAGCTGGAGCACGGGACGGCCGTGCGGGAAAAGCCGGGGTGTGAAGCCCCATCGAAAAAACGAAGGCGACCCTTCGAAGGGGAAGACGGACTTTCGCGCCACAGCCAACCACCCGCGAATGGAACAGCGACCGTTGCCCCCTCAGGTCTTCTCGCACTAGGACACGAGCGAGCTTCTCGGTTTCGGGCGCCAAGGCGCGGCGCGTAAAGATATAGGGGAAAGAATGTCTGGTTCCAAGTACCAGTCCGCGTCTTGCGGAAGCTCGCACACGGCGGTGATATTGAGCAAAACCGGCAGCGTGGTGACGTGGGGCCGCGGGGAGGACGGCCAGCTCGGCCATGGCGACGCCGAGTCTCAGGACGAGCCCGTCGTCGTGCAGGCACTGGAGGGCGAGGAGTGCGACGAGATCATTTGCGGCGCCGAGTACACCATCGCGGTGTCCCACCCGAAGCAGAAGATTTGGTCCTGGGGCTGGGGAGACTTTGGGCGCCTCGGCCACGGGGACCCCACGGATCTCTTCATCCCGAAGCAGGTCGCCAGCCTGTGCAACATAAAAATCAAGATGGTGGCGTGCGGAGACTCTCACACCATGGTCGTCACCGGGGACGGCGAGGTCTTCAGCTTCGGCAGGAACCAGAACGGCCAGCTTGGCCTGGGCAGCCGCATCGACTCAATGGTCCCCACCAAGATCGGCGACCTGAGCGGCCACTCGGTGGAGTCCGTGGCCTGTGGGGCGGAGCACACCGTCGCTTGCACCGCTGCCGGCAAGACTTTCGCCTGGGGCTGGGGCCTCTACGGGAACCTCGGCCACGGGGACAACAAGGACAGGCTGCACCCCACCGAGGTGCAGTGCATGACTGAGGAAGGCGTCTTCATCAAGACCGTGGCGTGCGGGTGGAGGCACTCCTGCGCGGTGACAAACAAGGGGGAGCTCTACACCTTTGGCTGGAGCAAGTATGGGCAGCTGGGGCACGGAGACAACGAGATTGCGGACAAGCCGAAGAAGGTCGCGGCGCTGGAGGGCAAGGAGGTCGTGAACGTGAGCGGCGGGTGGAGGCACACGATGGCGTCGGACTCCGAGGGCAGGATTTACGCCTGCGGCTGGAACCAGTACGGCCAGGTGGGTGACGGACGCACCCAGGATGTGAACACGATGACCCTGATCAAGGCCCTGGAGGGGGAGACCATCACCACCATCAGGTGCGGGTGGAGGCATTCCGTGGCGATTACCGCGTCGGACAGGCTCTACTCCTGGGGCAGGGGGGTTCACGGGCAGCTGGGACACCCACAGAGGAAGGACATGCACCTCCCCACCCACCTCTCCAGCCTGGACGGCACGGCCTTCGCGGGGGCGAGGGCTAAGCCCCCGCAGAAGGACGCCGTGTTCATCTCCGCCGCGGACCGGTACGCCACCGTGCCGGACAACCCTGCGCCCGGCCAGGGGGCGGCCAAGAAGATGAAGACGGGCTGATGACGATAGGAGAAAGCGAGCGTGTCTCAGGAAGATTTTATATGCAGTGAACCCAGAAACTTTTTTTGTCTTTTTCTTTTCTTCTCTTTTGCCCTTGGACATCCCTCGACCGTCTCCACCGCCGTCTCCGACCGTCTCCACAAAGAGCACAAGACCCCGCCATTTTGGCATCCCCGACCCCTCCAGATTCCGAGTAGATTTTCCCCACTAGTTTTCTGGACCGCCTGAAACCGAAAGGCCTCACGGGAGGCCTCACGGGCAGAGGGGTAGCCCATCACGTGCGAAAGCATCCTTGGCGATTACCGCTACGCGAGGCGCGAGCGAGGCGCGCGTAAGAAGGCCTAGGTACGGCACGGGACGGAAACTCAATCTTCGCGTGGGTGGGTCATTTTTGCCGAGGTGAGTGCGTACCACAAAGGGGAAAACTACAACAACCCCCCCCCCCCCCAAAAAAAAAAAAAAAAACTTTTTTTTTTTTCCTTTTGGGGGGGGCGGGGGTCCCAAGGGTCCCGGAAGGCCCCAAACGCGTTTTTTTCCCCCCCCCTTATCGACATTT
>Ga0160423_10002152_pt1 | contig 16503 bp, 9 predicted proteins | sample CRUFie14St8metaG_FD_108191 | JGI IMG/M metagenome (GOLD analysis project Ga0160423, IMG submission 108191) | Marine microbial communities from the Costa Rica Dome - CRUD Field 142mm St8 metaG | ecosystem: Environmental > Aquatic > Marine > Oceanic > Photic zone | place: Costa Rica: the Eastern... | reverse complement strand
GATGGCGCCGAGAGAGAGATTTGAACTCCCGAGGGACAGGCCCACGCGATTTCCAGTCGCGCGCACTACCAGGCTATGCGATCTCGGCCGCAACCTTCCGACACTGATTAACTGTTTAACCGAAACGGTCGAATTTATTGAAATTTAATTCCGAATCGATTATATCACAATTGAAGGTCGCACAAAATACGCCACCATGGCTTAGTGGTATAGCACCTCATTGGTAATGAGGAGGTCGCGAGTTCGAGTCTCGCTGGTGGCTCCATGGGCATCTTCTCTAGCATTTTGATAAACCACGGGGCAGGTTTCATAGGATGTGGCGGACCCGTAGGGTCCGGCTGAACTCATGAATGTTTTGATGCGAGTCCCAATTTCGGTTTTTTTGGCAATCTTAATGATTAGTCATGTTGCTGCTGGGGCTACTAGTTTATGGAATGGACCTCCAAGTATTTCGGGGACATCAAAAATCATAACCGATGCTTTCGAGGTGCCGGGTAATTCAACAGTAATCGATGCTTGGCTTCACGTAGATGAAAGCGGATATTTGGAGGATAGTGGTGGAGAAACATGGACTGGAAGCGACGTCCCTGGTAACTTTAGTTCCGGAGTATTAACCAATACTATTCTCGGTAAATTTGACGGGGCCATGTCATTGAGTCCCGACTCCGCAATTTCAAACGTCGACACTTTCTCAGCCGCAAGTTTGCAATTACCATCAACTTGGTCGCAAACTGGTGGTATCTGGGAAGCCGTGAATCCATCAGGTTTAGGTGGAACTCTATCAGGATCTGTTAGGACTTTGAATCACGGTTTGGTCCCTGCAAATGCTGCAGATGGTGGTGTTGTGGCTGGAACAATGCCAGGAAGGCCACTACCGGCTAACTCACTGGGTACACTTGTTGCTCCGCAGTTTTCATTGCCATCTCCGATAAGTAATTTCAATCTTTCATTTTCACACTCTCATCATCTTGATGCACTTGATGGTGCATGGGTTGAATACAAATTAGACAACGGTCAGTGGACCTACATTGTTCCAAATGGTGGTTACCCCTCTAACATTTCAGCAAATGCACCAGTACCCAACGGAGCGAACGGTTCTGGGTTCGGTGTGTTTGGAAATGGAAATTTCTCAAATTGGGGAACGGTAGTATTCAATCTCGATAATTTATCTGGAATAAATAATGCGAGTAATATGCAATTTAGATTCAAGGTTTGGACCGGTGGGAATACTTCTGGAAAACCAGGATGGTTTTTGGATAAGTTTTCAATTACAAACGTCGGAAACTCTGTTGGGCTATGGCATCATGGATGCTACACTCAATCTGCTTCAACATGCTATTACAGCAACAATGCACACTCTGCAATGGAAAGCGAAATAGACTTGTCAAATACTAGTTCAGGCTCGAAGATACAAACTCGATTAGAGTTTGACTTAGAGGGTTCTTCATACGACAATTTCTGTGTAGAGTTGTCAAATAATAATGGAACTAGCTGGACCGATATATCTTCAAGCACAACCTCAACAGCAACAAATTGTCGTTCAAGAACAGGCTCAATACCTGGTAGTGGATATACACTTCCAAATGGGACGATTGTTTATGATGAATCTGGGGCCTTCTTAATTCTGGATTTGCCCATACCACAATCTATGATTGGGTCTCAGAATAAATCAAAAATTCGTTACGTTGTACAAACGGACACATCTGTTGCATATGGCGGTTCGGTAGATAGCCGCGAAGGGTTAACAGTTGATTGGTATAAATTGGTTAATTCAAATGGATCAATACTTGACGCTAACAGTTTGTCGAATTCATCCTCTGCGATAAGTTATTCCATAACCGGCGGTGCAAATGATTGGTCTTTTATTCAGATTGGAACTGGGGGATTGACCGTATCTGATAGTCTAGAAGATGCCACTGCACTACCTCCTGGCGGTTGGTCTATCTCAAACCAAGGTAGTCAAGTAGGCTGGGAATTTGGCTCTCTTTGTTCAAATTACTCTGATGGCCCAAGTTCGTTTCCCAGTGCGAGCCTAGGTTTTGGCACTAATCTCTGTGGAGACTATGATTCGAGTTCGGATAATTCACTTTATTCTCCTACATATTATGTCCCACTTGGCGCAAGCGCTAGGTTCGTTTGGAAGCACTGGATGTGCGCAGAGGACGGATGGGATGGAGGTGCTCTTTACATCTCCGTGAATGGTGGTTCATGGAATCAAGCCTATGTGAATTATTCAAATAATTCAAATTGGTATGATGGAACCATAACAAGTACATCTGGATTCATTGGCACAGATGTATGGGATGGAAGGCAATACGTTGCAGCCTCCGGGGGTTTCTCTTGCAGCAGTTCTGTGAATATTCCTTGGGTGAATATGGAATATGATGTTTCAAATCTCTCCGGTAACAATGTGTCATTTAGGTTCCGTCAAATTAGTGATTCAGCAGTTCAGGAACCAGGTTGGTATGTTGACGACATAGGACTTGAAGTTGATTGGTTTGAAACGGAAGGAACATGGAGGTCGCCTTTGGTTCAGGTGAATGATCTTGGCTACGGATTTGTAGATGCGGACATAATACTTCCCACAGGTACTTGGTATGGTGTGAATGTACTCGATTCATCTGGCCAGATAATTCAAGGCCACAATAATACAAGCTTGCCATTATCCTTGGCTACAATTAATAGAGACACACATTCTAGTGTCTATGTAGAATTAATTTTAGGTACTGAAAACGAGTATTACTCTCCGCTGGTACGTGAACTATCGATTGGGGCGACACGATATTTTGGAGCCTCTAATGGTTGGAACATACCATCAACCATTACTCAATTATCAAATGGTAGTTGGGTCAATAATGGAGGAGTGACAACAATAGTAACTGGTGATTCAGGGCTATCTTCTAGACCAATGTCCTCAGCAATGCTAGAGGGCAATTTCTCAGGTGTGACAGCCTCACTGACTAAGTCTGGAACCCAGATGGTATCTGTAACATCAGCAGGGTCGTTGTTGGATTTAGGAGACATGCGTTCCTACATATCTCCAAGATTATCGTTCGCTCCGGGTGCTATTTTGGATAACCTCGTATTCAGAGGTTCATTCGCACAGCCTGCCCATGATGCATCTATCGATCTCGGAGACGATGGTGTGGTGGATTGGCAGTTTTCATCAAATCCGTCTTATGGGTCGTATGGGTGGCAAACCTACATCAATTCTCCATCATCAACACATTCGCTCGAAGTATTAGGAAATGGTACATTATCGGTACTTGTACCGAAGGATGCCAACATTCACACATTGTTACTAGGTCTAAATCCGAGCCCCAACTCTCAACCCCTGTCAATTTCAAGTGGTTCTGTTGCATTTTATCAAATTCCATTTGAGAATTGGTCTACAAGTGTAGTTTCAATTTCTAACCCTCAATTTTCTTCAGCGGGAATGCAAACAGACTCACATGGTAGAGAGTGGTCAAAAATTGATATTGATTTTTCATCCAACACATCATTTGGTATTGGTTCGTTTGCATTGGGTTACAATCTACTTGAGAATGTGTCTGGATTAGGGCAGGTGGTCAAAAACTACCATGAGGCAAATTCTAACAACGGGCAAGTAGAATTCGTAAATGTACCACTATCCTGGTCTGCTGTCAAAGGTGGAGTTGCAATAGATGGGGGAGTCTATCACGAAAACATGATTACAAACCATCCGTTTAGTGTCCCCGAAACGTGGTATCCGAACGGTTTGATTCAAGGATTTAGCACACAACACCATCACCTATTAGGCAATGAGAATATCGATGAAATACATTTGGTTGGTCAAGATTCTTCTGGGGATAGTGTCTCTGTAGTTGTAACAAATATACAAAGCAACCCAATATTCAATCAAATCGATGGAACAGGGATGTTATCGTTACACAACAATTCATCAGTAACTGAAATCGGTGGAAGGTTGGTCATAGATTGGCTATTCGAAGTGGATTGGGATTGGAATGACTCACAATCAATGCTGTGGTCAGCCCAAGGATACGAAATTATCGCCGGCAGCCTTGAAGGACTATCTCCTGCTACTGCACAGTCAGGTGGTGTTGCTACACAAGCGAGCGAGAACGATTTACAAATCGACTCGTGGAAAGTTACTGACCTCTATGGACACGAATTATCAGATCAATTCTCTCCATCGTATCCATTTTGGGCAAAGTCAGGAAGTCAAGTTTCTGTATCGGGGACTGTAAGATTTGAGAATACTCTTGACATGAGACCTATGCAAGATCACTTTGAAGTCGCTGTGAATATTTCTGGAAGCTCAGTTGTACTAAATTCAACAGGAATAGGGCAATGGACAGGATTAGTCACATTACCCGCCAATTATTCTCAAGTCAATTTAACCCCGTACATCATCCGCGCCGGTCCTGCTGCTGGAGCTTACGGAGCAGAGGACAAGACATTAACATCGCCAGTGAACATATTGATAGACTCCGAATCACCTTTCGCCTCAAATATACAGGTTAATTCCGGTCAAAGATTAGTCAATGCAGATGGATATACGTGGGACCCAGTATCTGATTTATCATTGCAGGTAACTATAACAGATAACCAAGCATTAGGAGATTCTGTTAAAATTCATTACTGGCGGGAGGTTTTAGATGACACAAATCTTGACGGTATTGCTGATTATTCTGAATACAGAACAATGACAAAATCGCTACCCGAAGGCGTCGCTGGAGAACGTACTGTAACTTTTAGCGGTATCGAAGTATCGGGTCTTGATACAAACGCCAAGGTATCAGTTTTCTTTTCAGGAAAAGATTACGCAGGTTACGATTTGGTGAACGGAGGTGCCGCGGGTCTAACCAATGATATGGCGACTCTAATTGTCGCAACCAATGAACCAACATCAATTCCAAGCACTTCGCTTTCATTAGATACAATCAATGACCAGTTGTTGGTCGGGCAGACTCATAATCTTACTATGGAAATAAGTGACGCCAATGGCGTTGATTCAGTAGATATTGTAACCGTGAGTCTATTGGGTGCTGATGAAAACACAGTAGGTGTTATGAGTTGGGAACCAAGAAATGGCGAAATATACACCACTAATGGTTCTAAAGTAGAACTTCATGATGTAATCACAACTCAAGGGGTTGGAGACTCATGGTTGGTTTCATGGCATTTCAGCTTGGATTGGACCTTTGATGAAAATTTGCTCCCTGAATATGCTCTCCCATCTATAATAGTCTACGACGATGATGATTTTAACCCAGTTTTGGTGATGACAAACCTTGGAGAGATTCGATGGCAACTAGACAACAACCTAGAGGTTAATGTTACGGAAATGTTGGATAATACTCCTCCAATTTCTTCAAACTCAGCAGAACACATCTACGTAAAACCAGGGGACGACCTAACTATCTTAGGGAGTGTTGTGTATGAAAAATCTGGTGCTATACTGGAAAAATTACCCCCCCAGGGACTTGAAGTCGCTATTACGACTATGTATGGAAACGAACCATTGCAATTTTATGGCGAGGTTACATCTGGTGGCCTGTGGGAAATAGGGGTCTTGTTGCCATCTAGATCATTATCTCAGCCTAATTTAGTGGTGGAATATCAGTTAACTGGAGTACAATCTCCCGGACAAGATACAACATCGATTCAGACGATGATTACAGTTGACGAAAAATCACCAATCGTTCAGTTTTCAACAGCACCACTCACGCTTGATGATGAGGATTTAGACGCCCTCCAATTCTCGGTTTTAATTATTGAAGAGGGAGGGATGCCTAGTGGTGGGTTGCAGGTCAATTGGGCCTTCCTTAGAAATGGGATAGTACTACCCGCTGGCCAATCAAGTGCAAATATTCCTTACCTATCCGATAATGGTGGAACTTGGACATACTCAGGAACTGTCGACTTCACAGATGGAGTTAATGTTACGCTGACTGATGGTGATGACTTGATTTGGTGGGTTGATGTCACAGATCTTGCAGGTAATACCGCAAGTGGAACTGGGCTTTCACAAATTGACCCAATGAACACATTGTTCACAGTCCTATCTTTCGATGTGACTGTAACAAATATTGAAATTTCACTGGCAACGGGAGGCTCTCCAAGAGGTAACGAGGTTGTAGAAGGGACAGAAATTGCTATTGTGGTTCAGGTAAGGAATCTAGGAACAAAATCAGGAACGGTATCGATTGAACTAATGGAAGATTTAGGAGAGTCTCGCAATTGGTTGTCACATGGAGCCGTCGAACTCTCACTTTCGCCAAGCCAGAGTTTAGAGACTATACCGCTGTTGTTTGAGACTTATGGAACAGGTTCGCAAAATTTGCACGTGAACATTACTGGAATGGACATTTGGGTACAGAATACAAATTTCCCACATTGCTATGAATTTGCTAATGTAATTTCATGTGACTTGGATGTTGAGAGTGATATGCCGAGGGTTGTTAGTCAAGATAGTGTTGATTCGGGTATTGATGGAATGACCCTTACATTGTCAATAATGGGTATTCTATTGCTGTGCGCTGGCGTAGCAATTGTTGTGTTGCTACGCAGAGACAATTCTGATGAGAGTATATTCTACGATGATGACGATTGGGAAGATGAGGATGAAGAAAAAGAAGAAAATAAGCAAGTTGAGCCAATCTTGCCACCAATAAAATCTGAAGTTTCATCATTAGATGAGGCTTCATTGACACTAACATCAAGCATTGAGTCAAATTCAAAATTGGAAGAAATATCAACAAACAATGAATCAGTTGTTACAAAAAATACTGACACTTCATCTACTGATATTGATGGTAGTGCTGACAAGGATCCTTGGTCTGATGTTGAACACTCCACGGAAAAATAAGAGTTCGAAAACGCGCGCCTTTGCGAATAATTAACCGAAATCCATTAAAGCCTGTTTTTTTGATTGGTTAATAGAGAGAAACTCTCTCTGGATGGGATTGGTATGACTACAAAAGGCGCAAGCAAGAATACGGAAGACCGTGTTCGAGAGTTACAAACACAGGTTGACGATTTGAAGGAGTTAGTCAATACGCTGTTATCAGTTATTTGTGAAGAGCCAGATGGAGTGGCATCAGGAGCTGCTCCTTCTTATGGCCAGCCAAAGTTGGATTACTGTATGTGATCATCCTTTGATTACTGCAATAGGTGTCATTCTAGCTATTGGCTTCGCGAGTCCAGCTTTCCTTGATAATTCAATTACTTCGTCTACATTCTTATACGCATCAGGGGCCTCTTCTGACATTATATTCGGTGTATTTGCGTGAATCCTTATGCCTTTGGCTTCTAGGTCCTTTTTGAGTAAGTTACCGTCAATGGTCTTTTTTGCTTGTGACCTAGATAATAGCCTACCAGCCCCGTGGCATGATGATGCAAATGCTCGGTTGCTCTCCATACCTTCCAAAAGCCAAGACCCAGTGCCCATATCGCCAGGTACCAGCACTGGTTGTCCCGGCATTGCTCTAGTTGCACCTTTTCTATGCACCATGCAGGTACACCTTTCCCCATGGATATGGTGTTCTTCTTGCTTAGCAATATTATGGCTGACATCATACAGTAGACGTGCTTCAACATCCATTTCCACAGCAAGTGTTTCTCGAAGCCTGTGCGTTAGCGCACTACGGTTAGCAAATGCAAAGTTTGCGGCTCCATTCATGGCGTCTAGGTACGACTGCCCCTCTTTGCTGTGAATCGGGGCTGCTGCCAATTGCCTATCTTGAATTACAAACCCCCATTCGTCGTTGTACCAAGCACCTTGTCTATTGCGATATTTGTCTTCTAGGCCCCTCACATGGTCAGTACAAACTTGGTGGCCAAGACCCCTACTTCCAGAATGAATCATACATACTACCTGTCCTTCATACAGGTTGTGAGGGTTGTTTTCGTGTACCGATTGGACGGCTTGTAATTCCAAAAAATGATTCCCTGAACCTAGAGTTCCGAGGGCCTTAAGACCTCGATTTAACGCACGCTGTGAAACTCCTTCGTCAGTGTCCAGCATGCCGTTGGATTCTATGTTACTCAAATCTTCGTCGTATGCAAAACCTAGGTCAACCATTGCATTAGTACCTCGAGATATAATTTGGGTCAAATCAGATTCTGAAATTTTTAATCCTCCTTTTCCCGAACCGCCTGAAGGAATTCTACCATTGAGCCTACCAGCAAGGCGATCGATATTTGGTATGTCATCTACACTACAATCTAGTGCCATCATTCTAACCCCACAATTGATGTCAAACCCGACACCTCCGGGAGATATGGAACCTCCCTGTTCGCCCCAGTTTACGTCTGTTGCAAGGACCCCTCCTATCGGAAATCCGTATCCAAAGTGCCAGTCCGCCATTGCCCAAGCCTCTCCAACAACTCCAGGCATAGAGGCAATATTGACAAGCTGAGATATCGACCTATCATCACTACTCTGGGCAAGATGCTGCGGACTGGTTACGACCATGGCGTCAACATTCATTGAACCATGCTTTTGAATCCGCATTAAACCATCACTTTCAACCTTGAGATGGTTCTTCCAATCAGGTCCGGCCACAGTCTTGCCAGTGCTTACATCACTTCATTCCTGCGCTCTAGTAGGGATGGTTTGAAGGAGTATTGTGAATCCCGTCTTTTTGCCCGTAGGGCAAGTGATACACATGGGTCTACCTCCAATCGACCTCAAAGTATTCCATGAAAATGGATATGTTCGTCGCCAATGCCGAGTCTCAAATCTATGGTTTTGGTCGTGTGATGACACTCGAGAAACATGTGGAGATACCGAAGAGGATGAATACACCTTCATTGGGGCGCCAATCATCAAAGGATTTATCCAACGCGGGAAAGATTTGAAAGATGCAATGCGAGAGGAGTTCATTGGTTTTTTTGAAAAACTACAACACACAAGGATTGAACCATATCCTGTATTAGCGAGATGGCGAGATGATATTCATTTGACAATTGCAAGCATTGCTGATTTTCAGCCGCATGTTACTTCGGGTGAAGTAGAACCTCCTGCTAATCCTCTGACAATCTCCCAACCATGTATTAGGCTGAATGATATAGATGCAGTTGGACGCTCAGGTCGACATTTGACTACATTTGAGATGATGGCTCATCATGTATTCAATAGACCTGATGAGGATAAGATGTACTACTGGATGGAGGAGTGTGTAAGGTACTGTCACAATCTTTTGTGTGATACATTCGAAATAACTCCTCAAGAAATCACTTACGTAGAGAACCCGTGGTCCGGAGGAGGTAACGCAGGACCTGCGGTTGAAGTCATAGTTGGTGGTTTGGAATTAGCAACACTTGTTTTCATGAATTTACAAGAAGATGAAAGTGGAGATGTCGAAATAAAAGGAGTCAGATATTCGGAGATGCCACTGCAGATTATTGACACAGGATATGGATTGGAAAGATTTTGCTGGGCTGCTGCTGGTACTCCAACCATATACGAAGCAATATACCCAGAAAGCGTGTCGTGGTTAAAGGAGAAAGCAGGTTTTTCCGCTGACAGATATAATATGACAACCGAGCAAATGGATTCTTTGTTGGGAGAAATGAGTCGCCTGTTCGGCATCATGAACATAGAAATTGGCAGTGACGGTGCGAGAATGCAGAAATTATTCCTTGATAGGTTGAGTGAAAGAGGGCATTCCATTGATGAGGATTTGTTTACGTCGATTACCGAACCACTTTCAAAAATCTACGCAATTCCAGATCACATGCACGCTTTAGTGAATATGTTGGGGGATGGTTTAGTTCCATCGAATGCCAAAGCAGGTTATCTTGCCAGAATGATAGCAAGACGTGTTCTAAGAATGAGAGATGATCTAGGTCTCGAGATTGATTTAGCGGATTTTGCTCTTCATCATCTCGATGTAAATTATGATGCAGACAGAATGAAACAAACAATAGACGGATTGATAACTATTCTTCGGGGTGAAGAAGAAAGGTATGAGGAAATGTTAAGGAAAGGAAAAAATGTTGTCAACACTGCAATAAAAGATTTCCCAAACAACATAAATGAACTACCTGATGAGATTTTGTTTACTATAAATGACAGTCATGGTATCTCTCCAGACCTTGCGATTAATATTGCAAAAGAATTGGGTTGGAGTGAGTTAAAATTACGTACTGGATTTAACGCAGAAATGGCAGAAAGACATGCTGACATGGCTAAAGCAGCAGCCAAGTCAGTCACTCCAAAGCCACTGCTGAAATTCGTTCCAGACTTACCGTCGACTATCCCTCTATACTACGACAATGTCTCACAACAAAATTTCGAAGCTAGTGTTCTAGCATGCCTTCCTCTAATAGGCGAAGACATACCTAAAGGCGCATCCCATGGAGTAATTCTTGACAAAACCTGCTTTTACCCAGAGGGTGGAGGCCAAGAAGCAGATTACGGAACTTTAGTATCTAATTCTTCATCGCTATCTGTTCTTGATACAAGAAAATTAAACGGGATGATAATTCATTTAGTGGATGGAGAATTTGAAGTGGGCGATATGGTTTTTGGGCAACTCGATTGGCCACGGCGTCTCCAACTCATGGACCATCATACCTCTGTACATATTGTTGGAGGAGCAGCGCGTAAATTACTTGGCCCGCATATCTATCAAGCAGGAGCAAACAAATCGGTAGATTCAGCACGTCTCGATATTACCCATCACAAAAGGTTGGGAAGATCAGATTTGGACGCAATAGAATCTCTCGCTAATGATGTATTGAAGAGTGTTGCTAGGACCGAAAAAATAACCCTCAGTAGAAAAGAAGCTGACGAAAAGTATGGTTTTGACCTCTATCAAGGGGGTGCACCAAAGGGAGGACAAATTAGAATCTTGAGAATTTCCGACCATGATATACAAGCATGTGGTGGAACTCACCATGATGAACCAAATAGGATTGGCCAAATCAGGCTTGTGCGTTCTAATGCCGTTCAAGATGGTGTAGAAAGATTGCACATTGTTGCGGGTAAAGCAGCGATGGATCACGCACGTTCTCAGGAATCAATTCTGCGAGATACCTCCGAGGTTTTTCAAGTGCCTGTGGACGAACTCCCATCTACTGCTAGTAGATTTTTTAATGAATGGAAAGAGCAAAGAAAGAGAATTGAAACACTAGAAGCAGAAATTGTCCGCTTAAGAACTACAGATAGTGGAAATGATATGACCGAGATCGACGGTGTTCGGGTAGTTATTATGGAGGTAGATGGAGACCTAAAACAAATGACAAAGATGCTAAAAGAATTAACGTTGGATTTAGAAAAACCAACTTTGGCAGTCCTTGGTAGTAGAGATGGAGGTGGCAAACTTATGGTAGCCACTACCGAAAATTCAGTGGCGAGTGAGAGATATAATGCTGTAGATATCTTGAATTCGATATCATCTCATATAAGCGGCGGAGGAGGCGGGAGACCGACTTTTGCTCAGGGAGGTGGCTCAAAGCCAGACGGGTTGCCTGATTCTCTGAGTGCAGCAAAAAAAATCATAGGTGTTTAAGCGCAGCGGCGTCAAAACCAGAGACTGCAAGGGAAATTGCTTCAGTAGGTGTGAACCATTTGTACTCCGAAATTTCATTCTCTTTCAATTTGATTTCTGAATCGTCTCCTACCCAGGATGCTTGATATGTAAAGGAGACAAAAGAAATTCCTTCATCGTTAAAGATCCGCTGAGTAATTACTGGGGGAGAATCACTGAGATTTATCTGGATGCCCATTTCTTCAAATGTTTCTCTAACACAACCGGTAGATGGGTCCTCATCGTGGTCCATGTATCCTCCCGGAAGTGTCCAGTGTCCTAAGAAGTGACCTCTCTCAATTTTACCCATCAGAACTTTCCCTTCTGAATTTAATACCATCACCTTTGAAACTAATCGGTGTATTGACCTGTAAATCGACTCTCTAGCAACAGGGTGTACGCAATCGTCGCTAATGCAATTGTCTTTCCACGCCCATTCTTTTGGCCATTCTATACGTGGGTGAGCTTTTATCACCTCATGTCCCATGATGTTGAATCGATTTTTCTCTTCCCAATCTATCGCCAAGCGTTTGGTCTCTTCTGCTGTCGGGAATCTGTATTTTGTTACACCAACATTGTTCATGGTAGGTAACTGCGGACCATCCCCAGATGAATCCACCAGCAAAACCTTACCATCATGCTCAAGGTAGATAACAGAGGTTGGATGTTCCATAATACCAGCGACTACTCTTCCTCGTTTGAATTACTCGCATTTTCGTGATTGTAAATTGCTTCTTCTAGTAGGTTGGTTTCTTTTATTTTTGGATTACTTTTAATCTGTTTTGAAACCTTAGCGCCTAGGTTTTTCAGATTCTCGGTCCTTCTTAATACATTACCACGTCCATCTTTTAGCTGATTTATGGCCTTGTCATATGCATCCGTTGCTTGTTTCAATTCGAAGCCCAAAGTCGTAAATGATTCCAAAAATAGAACAATCTGGTCGTGTAATTTTCCAGTTTCAGATATCAATTTCAGCTGATTAGTTGTTTGGGCCTCTCGTTTCCAAATTTCTTTAATCAACATCAGAGTTGTTACTATAGTTGTTCCTGTTACCACCCTCACAATGCTATCTTTGGCAAATTCCATGTAAAGGTCGGGATGAGTACGCATCGCAGCGCTAAAAGCACTTTCCAGTGGTACGTACATCAATACAAAATCGACGGTATTGATTCCTTCTAGGTTGTGATAATTTTTGGCAGCAAGACCCTTTGCATGATTTCTTATTGAATTGCAATGCTCTTTCATGGCAAGTTCCATTTCAGTATCTGATTGAGCATTTACGAATTTTTCCCATGCGGTTAAACTTACTTTGGAATCAATCACAATTTGTCTGTTATCAGGTAGATTAATGATGAAATCAGTTCGAGGTCTTGACCCATCTTCTTGAGTAAAGTTAGTTTGTGTGAGATAATCGGTTCCCTTTGTGAAACCCAACGATTGAAGGAGATTTTCCAAGACAACTTCTCCCCAAGCACCCTGTGCTTGTGAATCCGCTTTGAGTGCCCTAGTAAGGTTATTAGTCTCCTCAGACAACTTAATACCGAGTTCAGAAACTTTGTTTATTCTCTCCTCTAATCTAGTTCCTCGCTCAAGAGATTTCGCTTCAATATTGTTCATGTTTTCGTTATATGATTTCATGGCCTTTGCTAGCGATTCTGTGGCTTCGCTAAAGGAGGCTGATTTTTGTGCATCAGCCTTTGCGACAACTTCTTCGAATGCTTTCTGTGCAATAATTTTGAATGTGTCTTTCATGTTATCTTCATAACCTTGAAGGGAATCTGTCAAAGTGGATTCTTTAGCTTCGAAACCGGCCATCAGAATGTTGGATTCAAGTTGAGCCTCTTTGACTAAACGTTTTGTCCTCTCATTTCCAAGATACCAGACTAAAATCACAACGATTAATGATAAAACCAAGTACAATATGTCTTCCAATAACATCACCTACTGGGTAACTCGCAGGCAGGGGTTCTTGAACCCATCCATGACGAATAAGTGTAGATTTGAAGTACAACCGGGTCATGCCATGCACATGGGAGTCACACAATTGAACGAAGGTATGTGGGCAATGACATACCTCGTCGTATGTGAAAGGACAAATAAGGCAACTCTGATCGACCCTGTGTGGGACAACCTTAGTGACTACCTTTCAATAATCGAGGAACAAAATCTCGAATTGGTTTACGCAATGGCAACTCACACCCATGCCGATCACATTACTGGATGCTTCCAATTAGCAGAGGTTACAGGTTGTGAGTATTTGATGTGGAATGATACACCGTCGCTTGGTGTAACGATTTATGTCGATGAAGAAACATCGATTTCTATGGGGGATTTAGAATTCCATTACCACCATGCACCAGGACATACTGGAGATTCCATGATAATTGAGTGTGGCGACCATATATTTACCGGAGATTTCCTTTTCACTGGGGAAGGTGGCGTTGGTCGTGATGACCTTCCAAGCGGGAGGCCTCATCAACACTGGCAAGCACTTGACGTTTTAGAGAGATTTCAAGGGGATGTGATTGTATGCACAGGGCACGATCCGCCCGGAACAGAAATGAAATCTCTTGGTTGGAACAGAGAAAATAATCTAGTTTTGAAAATGAAAACTTACGAGGAATACGCTCATTGGCAGGAATCAACCTCGGCGGTTTTGGGTTATGTTTCAAAAATCAAAACAGCCCTGCCTGCTAATATCTTTGCTGAAATACCGGATGAAATTCCGTGGATGGAATAATCGCTACAGTGGATTTTCTGGGCTTTTGAGTACGCTATCATGAGCAGTCGGTAAGTTATCTAAGTCTGCAAATGTCAAATTTTTACCCGGTCCTATTCCACCTTCAATTCTTTCAGCCATTGAACATCTAACATTGAGTTGTATCCTACCTCGATTTCTTGTTAAGTCGTATGATTGGGGATTCAGTTTATCAATCGCTTGTTTTTCGAACTCTTTGCGAATAGTTTTCCCATGCCACCAGGCATAACCCCATTGGAATGTTACACCTACTGCAGTTGCACAATAAAGAACCATCAAAACGGTAGCTGAGAACAGTATTGTATTTCCATCGTCTCTTGCTTCTGACATCAAATCTCTACCTAAAAGGAATAGCAAACCAACTCCTACGATTGGGGTCAACATGGAATCCAACCAGTCTGAAATCGGTATAATTCTTCCACGTGCAGGGTCAACTAATACTAAGTTGGATTCAAGTGCAGTAGCAACTATTCCAACAATTCCTAGAAGGATAATATAAAACAGGCCTGCAAGAATGAATTCTACGATTTGGGAATCTAATCTCAAGGTCCAGTGTATGATTAGCCATGAAAAAAGGCCCAAAAAAACAACCCTAGGGACTTTGTGGAAATGTACTGCAATGTTTGAAGCATCTACAACTTTCGCATCATTACTACAGTGATCATTACCTGCGTCAGGAATGTGTATAATCTGTTTTCCAAACCATGTTTCGAGTAATTTAATTGCATTTATCAACAGACGTCGTCTTATCAAGAGGACTTCCAAAGTGTACAAAACAGGAATTCCAAGTATGATTATAGGGAGAGATATTGCTGCTACTACAGGCAGGATAAATAACATGGGAACAAGTAAAAAATGGGTCAGCGTAAGCGGATATAGCATGTCGGTTTCATTCAGTTTTGCACGGCTAGCTTTGATTCCAAGCCTCCTTGCTTCTTCATCTAAAACATCTCGAAATTGTTCTACTTGCATGCCTGCATCTAGAATTTTTTGGACTGTTGACCGGTAATTTCGTTCTGCGGGTCCTACACCGAGGATTACTGCCTGATACAGTAATTTGGCAGGTAATGCCAGGACTAAAGGAAGTGCTAAAATTCCGATGGCCCAGACCAAATTCTCGATATCTAGCCCCGAGGCCATGGTTGGATGAAGACGCTTCCCTTCAAGAATGTTCATGGAGGGCCTACAAATAAACGCCACATAATGGCCCGAATTGCAGTAACCGATGGAATGGCCCCCTCGGCAGTTGCAGTATTGGAAAAAGCCGGACATGAAGTTGTTTTGGAACACATAAAAAAGGAAGATTTGCTTGCTGGTGAATTAACAAATTTTGATGCCATAATAGTCCGCAGCGCAACCAAATTACCAGCAGAGGTAATCACTGTTAGCGAAGGATTGAGGGTTATCGCAAGAGCAGGAGTTGGCGTCGATAATATTGATTTGAAAGCAGCTGGCGATTCAGGAATACTGGTTGTTAACGCACCGAATGCATCCACACAATCAGTAGTTGAATTAACCATTGGCCACCTTCTTTCATCTCTTCGGCATATTCCAAAATCAGACCGAGGCATGCGACAAGATAAATGGGAGAAAAAAAAGATGCTGGGCACTGAATTATCTGGGAAATCTTTAGGATTAATCGGTTTTGGAAGAATAGCACAAGGAGTCGCTAAAGTTGCCAAGAGTCTGGGTATGGAAATACACACCTATGATCCATACCTTCCTCCAAAAGTAGCCAAAGCCCAAGGGGCGTATCTTCACAAAAAAGTAGATTCATTGTTCAAGTCCTGCACCCACATTTCCGTCCATTGTAATCTAACCAAAGAGACTCATCATCTGGTCAACGCAAAACGAATGGCTATGATGCCAGGCAAAAAAGGTGGGATAAATTGTGGTAATCATATTGTTAATTGTGCGAGAGGGGGTATTGTAGATGAGGATGCCTTGCTAGAGGCATTGAATAGCGGTACGATTTCTAGTGCGGCTTTGGATGTTTTCGAAGTTGAGCCATTGCCCCTTGGTTACAAACTAATTCAGCATGAAAATTTCCATGGGACTCCGCATATAGGTGCCGCCACAATGGAAGCACAAAACAGAGTCGGGATTGATATTGCTAAGACTGTAAACTTAGCGTTGAGGGGTGTCCGACCCGATACTACAGTTAATTCTCACTATCTTGACTAGCCCTGTCCAGTAGTATTAGATAACCAAGAACCATTTCTG